>Ga0136639_10000131_pt1 | contig 21758 bp, 18 predicted proteins | sample AntDrymUQ8592106_2_FD_113739 | JGI IMG/M metagenome (GOLD analysis project Ga0136639, IMG submission 113739) | Polar desert sand microbial communities from Dry Valleys, Antarctica - metaG UQ859 (21.06) | ecosystem: Environmental > Terrestrial > Soil > Desert | place: Antarctica: Dry Valley...
AACCTGGGAAACCGGCAAAACCTACCTCTCCCTCAGCTAACAGAAACCAAACCGGAAAACACAAAAACAACCACTTTCAGGAAAAGTCATCAGCCACTTTTACAGAAAAAAATTTGCGCGGCCCCAATAGCGCCCGTTCCATCCGGCGAATGGCCGAGCCACTATGAGATGTTTGAGGTCGACGGACCACGCCGCTCAAGCACGACCGCGTTCCGCTGGTTCGAGCCCTTGTCGGAGAGTTCGTAAAGGAGGCCGAGATGGTCATTGTGGCAGCCAACGGACAGCTTCGCAGGCTCACCGTGAGCGGGCAGCCGTTGGTTTCGCCCGACGGGCGCAAGCTTGGCGCGGTGGTCTCGATGCATGACATCACCGACAGGCAACGGCTTGATGAAGCCAAAGCGCAGCTGGTCCACGAGCAAGCGCTGCAGCGAGGCCTCAAGGAAAGCGAGGAACGCTTCCGCCTGCTGGCAAACACGATTCCGAACATGGCGTGGATGGCCCGCCCGGACGGCAATCTGTTTTGGTATAATCAGCGATGGTATGACTACACGGGGAGCACGCCGGAAGAAATGGCAGGGACTGGGTGGCAGAAAGCCCACCACCCGGACACGTTGCCAGAAGTCTGGGAGCGCTGGAAGCTGTCGCTGGAATCCGGCGCTCCTTTCAACATGGTGTTTCCACTCAGGGGTCAGGATGGGGTCTTCCGTCCATTTCTCACCTTGGTGAGCCCGTTCCGGGGAGCCGATGGGCAAATCATGTTCTGGTTTGGCACCGATACCGATATCAGCGAGCAAAAGCGAGCCGAGGAAGAACTCGCCCGCGCGGCTGAAGCTGAGCGCCGTCGGTCGGAGCTCTTCACTCAAGTCGCTGATGCCTCGCAGACCCTCAATGCGGTGCTGTCGGTGGAGGCGATTTCTCAAACGCTTGCCGACAAGACCCGGCGGATCCTCCGCTCGCAGGTGGCGCATGTCGTTCTAACGTGCGGCCAAGATTGCGACGATGAGCTCTCAGCGGTCTCGGTTTCGGAGGAGCGTGCTCACGAACGTGATGCCCAAGGCCGCCTCAATGGGCTTGGCGAACAGGTCTGCCAAACCAACCACTCGCTTCGCCTCACGGGGGCCGATGTGCGTGCCCACCTCGCGTCGAGTGATCCCACCGCAGCGGATGCTCCACCGCGAAGCTGGCTTGGAGTGCCACTCATCGGCCACGGCGGGCGCAATCTTGGCTTCATTGGGCTCTCAGACAAGGTGGACGGAGAGTTCACCGTGGAAGACGAGGCCGTCCTCACTCAGTTGGCCGCAACCGCTTCGGTGGGTCTGGAGAATGCACGCCTCTATGCGGCCCTGCGCGAGGAAGACAAACGCAAAGATGAGTTCCTGGCGGTGCTTGCCCACGAGCTAAGAAATCCGCTCGCCCCAGTTCGCACGGGCCTCCAGATCCTCAAGGTGACGGATACCGAGGGGAAATTCAAATCCACCGGCGAGATGATGGAGCGCCAGATTGCCCAGATGGTCCGCCTGGTTGACGACCTCATCGATGTCTCCCGGGTAAGCCACGGCCGCCTCGAGCTGAAACTTGAACCCACCGCCCTGCGTGCCGTGTTTGACGCCGCCGCGGAAACCAGTTTTCCCCTCATCCAGGCTGCCGGCCATTCCCTGCAGGTGGTCCTCCCTGACGAGCTGCTTGAGGTGAATGTCGATCTCACCAGAATCGCCCAAGTCCTCAGCAATCTGCTCAATAACGCGGCCAAATACACCCCGGATGGTGGCCTGCTCGTGTTGTCCGCAGAGCTCGATGCCAATCACGTGGCCATCAAGGTGACCGATACTGGCATTGGCATCCCCAAGGCGATGTTGAGCCGGGTCTTTGAACTCTTCACCCAGGTGAAGGGCGGTGTCGGCCCTGTTGAGGGAGGCCTTGGAATTGGCCTCTCGCTGGTTAAACATCTCGTCGAACTTCACGGCGGCACGGTGAGCGCCGCGAGCCGGGGTGAAAATCAAGGCAGCACCTTCACTATCGAGCTTCCACTCTGCCAAGATGCCCCTCCTCCACCTGAGCCATTTGCCAACCGGGGCACCGCGCCCGCCGCGCCCACTCCTCCAATGCGTCTCCTCGTCGTGGACGATAACGTCGATGGTGCCGGAGCACTCGCGATGCTTCTCGGCCTCCTCGGCCACACCACCCGCATCGCCTACAATGGCAACGATGCCCTCGTCGCCGCCGCGGAATTCCTCCCGGATATGATCTTCCTGGATATCGGCATGCCCGGCATGAGCGGCTACGATGTCGCCCGCATCATCCGCGACAACCCATCCTTCCAAAACATGAAAATCATCGCCGTCACCGGCTGGGGCAGCGAGGACGACCGCAGCCGCTCCCACGCCGCAGGCTTCAATGCCCACCTGACCAAGCCCGTCAATCCCACGGCCATCACCGAGATCCTGCAACTCGCCACGGCGGAGTCAGACGTCCGGGTCGAGCCAAAGAGCCGGATCACGGGCAAATGAGCCGCAATGATGGGAAATCGGCCTGATAGCGTGCTGTGTCCCGGGTCAGCAGGGTAAAGCCTTCAATCAGTCATCGCTGCGGAGATCCTTCATGATTTCAACGGTGCTTTTCTCCTCAGCCCGGTCTTTCCAGATCCCAGTCACCGCTTGGAGGCGGGCATCGGCAGTGCCTGGGGCAATGCGGGTGAGGAGGTTGCGGCCGTTGGCGGCGGTCACCGTCTCCACCACGCGGCCGCCGGCGCTGAGCTGCCGGTTGACGCCGCTGAAGACCCGGACCCAAACGAAGGCAACGAGGCGCCGGTGAATCCTGCTAGGTTAGCAGGCTGTCGTTGGGCGCGAATGGGCGTCGTAGGCAAGAGTGGTGGTGCGGGACACCGCAGTGTCGGCGGCGCGGGTGGTGGAGATCACGCGCCCGGCAAGGTCATAGGCCTGCGCGGTGGTCACGCCGGTCTCGTCGGTGGCGGGGAGCGGGCGCTTCATCACATCATAGGTGAAGGTCCGGGTGCGGCCGCCGGGGCGGGCTCGCTGGTCACGCTGCCGTAGGCGCGATTCCGGCCCGTCAAGTTTCCCAGACTGCCGTTGTAGCCGACGACGTCAGGGGATCGCTAATTTTTCTTCACGGGCTCCCACTTGAAGCTTGGGAGCGAGTCGCGCTGGAGGGTGGCGAGGTGGAGCTTGCCAACGCGGGATGGATCATCGGCGCGGACGTAGCGCCACGGATTGGCCCCGAAGACTTCCTTGCACAGGGCAGCTAGGGTGGGGTCGTAAGCGAGGAGTTTTTCGCGGGTGTTGATGTCGTTGTGGACGCCGCCGGCTGGCGAGTTGCAGTCAAACCATGCCTGCACTCCTTCGGCCCAGTATTCCCCGACGGTGCTGGCCGCATAGGTGCTTTTCCAGAGCCCACTGGCCAGGGCGGACTTGTAGGATTCGTTCAGCCTTTTGTCGAAGGTGGGGTCCACGGTGTTCATTCCCATTTCGTGGACGGCGTGGGCGAACTCGTGGATGAGGATGTTTTCACTCTTGTACGGATCGCCGGGGAGGTTGAGCAGGTTTTCCTCCGCGGCGCTCACCGCCGGCCGGGTTGGGGTGGACCCGACGCCACGGGCGCGACGGTCCCAATGTTCAGGCAGCGTGGCGTGTTCGGGGATGTTGCGGGTCCGCTGATTGACCCCCATGATGGCTAGGCGGACGTTGTTCTTGGCCATCGCGCGAAAAATGTCCGGCCGCTCCGCAAGCATGCTCTTGATGGTCCATGCCGCTTCCAGCAGGGCCTCGTCGCGCACTTCCTCGGAGCAGACGACGGGGAATCCCTCGATGGTCAAGCCCTTGGTGTAGAACGCATCGAGCTTGAATTGGGCGCGGACTTCCGGCGCGATGAGCAAGTCGGCAGGCGCCACCGGCGGGGCGGCCAAGGCGCTGCCAGCCAACAAGGCAGACATCGAGAGCAGGGCAAGGCGGGTGATTGGAGGCATAAGGTGGATCATACGCGGCGTGGCCTGAAGACCTTGCAGTAGGCAGCGGGGAATCCATCCGCCCTCCACAACTCACTCCCAGATCATGTGTTCGAGGCGGAGCTTTTTCGCCCGCTCGGCCGCTTCACGCGACCGCGGACCTTGGAAGCCGGCAATTTTTTCGGCGAAGGCAACCGCCGCCTGCCAACGACCCCGCGCCTCAAGCAGCGTCAGTCCCTTGAAGGCTGCCCGTTCAAATTGATACCACTCTTCAGGGCTGCGTTGTTTACCCAGTTCGGGGGTTTCAAGTACCTGATAGTAGGAATCAAGCGCTTCGCCGTCGCGGCTTAGCTGTTCCAACGTCAGGCCGCGAAGGTAATGCAGGCGGTGCTTGAGGGCAGCGGGGAGGTCCTTGCTGGTGAGCAACTTCGTGTAAATCACCAAGGCTTCCTCGTAGCGGCCTGCCTCATTGGGCCCCTTGCCGGTGGCGAACAGCGCCTCGGCCAACAGGATCCAGACCGGTTGGCGCAGGTCGTCGCGGTCGCTTGGCATCTTCGCAAGGCACTCGCGCGCAAAGGCAATGGCTGCCTCCGCGCGATTCAGGTCAATGAGCGCACGGATTTTCCGCACCTTCGCTTGTTCGGCCAACGGACCAGCGCGGGCGATGACCTGATCGTAAAGTGCCAAGCTTTCCTCCTGGGCCTGTGGGGTGCCCCCCAGTGAGGCCGCCCGAGCGGATCGAAACAGCGCGATTTCCGCCATCGGCGACTCCGGCTGGGCTGCAGCAAGCAATTGCAATTTAAGCCGCGCGGCATTGTAGTCCTTGTTCCGGAACAATGCCTCCCCGAGTTTCAGGCTCACCAACGGAGCATCGGAGGAACCGGGGTTTTGGCTTAAAAATTCTTCGGCAATTGGAATGATTGCCGCCCATTGGCGTGCGAGTTCTTCAATCCGCAGCCGCAGCAGCACGACACGGCCCCGTAGCGTAGCCGCAAGCCGTTCCATGTCAGGATGGTCAAGCTGGGTGCGGGCAATGACAGAATCCGCCGGAACGCTCTCCAGAGCAATCCCCGCGAGGGCCAGCCGTGCCTCGGCAACTCGCCTGTGCTCAGGGAATTGATTCAGGAACGATAGCAGCCGCTGGCGGGCATCCGGCGCTCCGTTGGCTGTCAAATAGAGCGCTTGTTCTAGCTCAATATCGGCCCGCAGAGCGCTGTCCTGGCTTGTGGCGCTCGAAGCGAGGGCTGACAAGTCCCCCGTGCGCAGGCGGCTCACTGCGGCGTCAAGGGCTGCTATATGAGCCTTCTCGGCGTTGAATCCCGCGCTGGCCCGCTCAAACAACTTTGCGGCCTCCTCAAACCTGCCGGCGAGGTATTCGGCGCGGGCGGCAACGAAGTCCGCTTTCCCGTCGGTGGGGGCGATTCCCCTGTCCAACCCACTTAGAATCATTGCTCCATCGATCGGTCGGCCCTGCTTGGTCATCCAGTTGGCTTGGTTGATCAAGGCCTCACGGGTCAGCGGATGGTCCGGGAAATCCAAGGTCAGGCGGCGCAGGGCGCTCGCAGTGGCCGGACCATTCTCATGCATCACCTGAGCAAGAAAAAACAACGCATAGGCCGCCAACTCGCGAGGCGGCGCGCTCTCGCGGGGGAACGCTGCAACCGCGCCGTCGTTGGCTCCGGCGTTGAGCAGGGGATCTCCCGTGAGGGGCTCCGGCGCGGCCCATTGACGGACCCGCTGCAGGATCGGGTCGTTGGCCTGCGGATTGACGGGCACCCAGTTCGTAAGTCGCTGAAATGCCTGCCCAAGTAGCGGGGATGCCGGGTTCTTCTCAATGAAAACCAAGAGCGCATCCGCCGCGGCTTGGCGGTCGCCCGCGGCTGCCGTCGCATCGCTTAGCCCAAGGGCCGCTCGGTGGTGAAGTTCGAGCGAATGATTGGCAGGCGCCGTTTCAAGCAGGTCGCTGAATTGTGCCGCCGCCTCAGCCAAGCGGCCCTCTTGCAGCAAGAGGCGCGCAGCAAGGTAGTGAACCTCAACCATGATCCGCGCGGGCGGTGTGCTTATTTGCCCGACCAACCGGCGCGCCTCGGCAAACTTCCCGAGGTCAAAGTGAATCCCGGCCTGGCGCAGCAGCGCTTCAGCGTGCGACGGGTGGTTGGGCACTGTGGTGATCAAGGCCAGTGTGGCAAGCGCCTCCGCCGGCCGCCCAAGCGCTAGCAGCACGCTGGCGCGGGAAAAACACGCTGCGCTGGCGTGCGGAAATCCCGGTGCTTGTGCGCTCTCTAGTTGTCTTGCAGCCGCTTCCAGTTGGCCCTCTCCGGCAAGCGCCTGGCCCTTCCAAAACGCCCTTTCCGGAACCGCGGCAAGCTCCGCTTGTTCAAGGACAACGAGCGCCTCGGCCGGCTTCGCGTCGCGCACCAGCGCTTCGGCCAGCCGAATGCCTATCTCTCGCCGGGCCTCAACGTTGAGCTCACTCTGAGTCAACGCCTCGCGAAATCGCTTTGCGGCCAGGTCGGGAAGCTGGTCGTTGAGAGCTTCCAGCCCCTGCTGGTAGGGCAGAACCTGCGCCAGCCCGACAGGCGCCCCAGTGCCGCGGGCAAGCGCCAACAACATGCAAATCACGACGCGCAGGATACTCACAGCCGCGCCAGCATAGCCGCCACGCCCGGCTTGCCGAGCAAAACCCACCCTCAATCATCCATCCCCTATGCCTTAGGGGGGCCAAACAAGCGGTCACCCGCATCGCCCAATCCAGGAAGAATAAACCCCATGTCGCTCAATCCGCGGTCCAGCGCCGCGGCAAAGATTGGCACCTTCGGCGCCGCATCTTCAAATCGCCCCACTCCTTCTGGCGCCGCCACCAAACATACCAGCCGCAGCCGCCGCGCCCCGTGCGCTCGCAACTGGCGCACCGCGTCAATCGCGCTCCCACCCGTCGCCAACATCGGGTCCAGCACGATCACCTCGGAGTCCTCGATCCCATTCGGCAGGTTCAAGTAATACGGCTCAGGCCGCAACGTGTCCTCATTGCGCGCCAAGCCCAGATACCCCACCGAGGCTTCCGGCAAGACCGACAAGAAACCGTCTAACAACCCGAGCCCCGCCCGCAGGATCGGCACCAGCACAATTGGCCGTGCCAGCCGGTGGCCGCTGGTGATTTCCAACGGCGTGGCGCATTCACTCGGATTTTCGGCAAAATCAGCCGTCACCTGAGCAACCATGAGGGCCGCAATCTGGCCGGCGAGCTGGCGGAACTCAGCCGGAGCGGTGTGGAGGTCGCGCAAGCGGGTAAGCCGGTCGCGAATCACCGGATGTTTAATCACCGTGAGCATCTCAGAGGCTTAAAGGATTCATCAGTTTGCGCAGATCTGCAACTTGAACTCCCAGCCGAAGCGCCGCCTCCTTCAGATCTCCCTGACTACGCTCAACAACGTGATTGAAAATTTCTCGCTGGAGCCACTCGGGGAGATTCACTCCGGGAGGCGCGGCATTGAGGATGCGGTCAAGCGCGTCGCGCAGCGCGTTGGTCGTCGCTCCGGGCGCTGCGGCCAAGGGAATGTCGCGGGCCAGCAACACGTTGGAGCTGGCAAGCGCGCACGCCCGCGCAATCGTGTTTTCCAGTTCGCGCACGTTGCCCGGCCAGCGGTGGCCCTGCAGCGCCTGGATCGCCTCGGCCGAGAGCCGAATCCGCGCCATGCCATTTTTCCGCGTGGTGCGCTGCAGGAAAAATTCCGCCAGCAGGGGAATGTCCTCCGGCCGCTCACGCAGGGGCGGAATGCGGATCTCTACCACGTTGAGGCGGTAATAAAGATCTTCGCGGAACCGCCCGGCGGCCACTTCCGAGGCGAGGTCCTTGTTGGTCGCCGCGATGATGCGAACATCGGCCTTCTCCGTCTCGTTGCTTCCCACGCGCGAAAATGTGCCGTCCTGCAAAACCCGCAACAGCTTGACCTGCACCGAGAGCGGCATGTCGCCGATCTCATCGAGAAACAGCGTTCCGTTGTGACACTGCTCAAAGCGCCCCGCACGGCGCGCTATTGCCCCGGTGAAGGAGCCCTTCTCGTGACCAAACAACTCACTCTCCAGCAAGTTCTCGGGAATCGCCCCGCAGTTGATCGCCACCAACTCATGGCTGCGACGCGGGCTGTATTCGTGCACCGCCTTGGCCACCAACTCCTTGCCCGTGCCGCTCTCGCCCGTGACCAAGACCGGCGCATCCGAGCGCGCCACCCGCCCGACAATCTTGAAAACCTCCTGCAGCGCCCGCGAAACCCCCACGATCTTGATCCGCCCCTCGGTTGTCGGTGTCTCCGCCTCATGGTTTTGCACCAGCCGCCGGTCTTCCAGCGTGTGCAGCGCGCTTTCCACCACCTGGCGCAGCTCAAACGGCAGAGACTCCTTGCGCAGCACGTCGTGGGCTCCCCGTTGCGTCGCCTCAATGACTTGCGTCGTGCTCGGAAACCCCGCCGTCAAAATTACCAAGGCTGTCGGCGTGCGCTGCCGCAGCCGTGACAAAAGCTCCAGACCGTCAAATGGCTGCAGCTGGATGTCGGCAATCACCACATCCACCTCGGTCTTTTCCGCCACCTTCAGCGCGTTGTCCGAATTGTCGCAGCGCAGGATGCGCAGGTCGCTGGCTGCCAAATGCTTGGTCGCCCAATCCAGGAAGTCGTGGTCGGAATCAACCAAAAGCAGGGTCTGTTCTTTGGCGGGCGCGGGCATGGGCGGTGTCCTCTTGGGCCGCCGATCTCGGTCGCGCCCGGCGGCAAGCTATCGCCCACCCGACCAAGGCGGAAGGCGAAAGTCCGATTGTTATTCATTCCGACCGAAGGTTGCCAAGCACTCGAATTGGGCGATCTTCTGATGTTGATGGTCACCCGCGGAGGCTGGCTGCGCAGCTCTCCCACCCATTTCCCCGACCCCCGGCAAAGCCATGAAAAACTCATCCGCCCGCCCCGACGACTTCGCTGACTACCAGCAAGATGCACGCGGCCGCCATGCCAACTCGCCACGCCAAATCCCCGCCCGCGGCTGGTTTGAGGTGCTCAAACGCACCGCCGCGGAAATCAATCGCGACCACCTGCCGCTCATCTCCGCCGGCGTCGGGTTCTTCTTCCTCCTTGGGCTTTTCCCCGCCCTCGCGGCGATGATCTCCATCTACGGTTGGCTTGCAGACCCGGCAACCGTCACTGCCCATCTCAACCAACTCGCCGGCGTCCTGCCCGCGGAAGCCGCCGCCATCATCACCTCACAGGCTGAGAAACTCGTCGCCCAGGACTCCGCGGCAGGGTGGGGGGCTCTTGTCGGTGTTTTCCTGGCCCTCTGGGCCGGCTCGAAAGCCATGAAGGGCATGGTGGAGGCTCTTAATATCGCCTACCAGCAGGACGAGACCCGCGGCCTGATCAAAAAACAGGCCATCTACCTCGGCCTCACCTTCCTTGCCGTCGTCGTTGGAGTTGTCTCAATCATCCTCATTGCCGTCGCCCCCGTCATCGTCGACTTCTTCCCGCTGCCCGAGTTGGGCAAGCAGATCATCGTCTGGCTGCGCTGGCCAGTCCTGCTCATTCTTGGCATGACCGCCATTGCCGCCATTTACCGCTACGGCCCGTCTCGCCGCCAAGCCGAATGGCGATGGATCTCCTGGGGTGCTGCCGCCGCCACCCTCCTTTGGCTCGCCGCCTCAGGCTTGTTCTCCCTCTACGTAACAAGCTTTGGCAACTTCAATGAAACCTACGGCTCCCTCGGCGCCGTCATCATCCTTATGCTCTGGCTCTACCTGACCGCCTTCTTCATCCTCATGGGGGCCGAACTTGACGCCGAGCTTGAACATCAAACCCTCCGCGACACCACCGTGGGCGAGGAAAAACCCATCGGCGCCCGTGATGCCTACGTCGCCGACCACACCCCAGATGAAGAGTGACACGCCATCTCACCTCCCGGATGACCTCCGCGCCCTGAGGGACGGCGCTCGTGACATGGACCGCAACATGCTGGCCCTGATCCTCAGCGTCATCCCAGGGCTTGGCCATCTCGTCAAACGCTACTATGGCCTCGGCCTGACCATCCTTATTCCCGGGAATGCACTGATGATCTTCGTTGCCGCGTGGTTGTCGCTGGCTACCTTCGGCATTTCCCTCATTGCCCTGCCCATCATCTGGATCGCCAGCATCGCCTGGTCCGCCTACCTTCTGCCCGACCGCCACCGACCAGGATACGCCACGCCTCCACCCAAATTGACCGAAGACGGTCATCTCCGGCAGCGCAACGAAGAAAACGACGTTTAGCCCAACCGTGACAGGACAATGAAGAGCGGATGCCTCCTTCCATGGCAAGGAATGGCGATCTCCGAATCGCCCGGCTCACTAGATCGGCCTGATCACAAGATGCAGCATCAGGACAACAACCGACCACAATCTGTCGTCTCTTCTAAGTCCGACAGGCTGCTAGCGGATCAGAGTCCGCCACTCCTAGCGCGACTTAGGGTCCAATGAACTCATTTCTCCCGGCGCTTGCGCACGGCCGCGGCGAGATCATCGAGAAGCTCAACCGTATCCTCCCAGCCGATGCATTGGTCGGTGATAGACTGGCCGTAAGTGAGCTCGGCGAGCTTGGAGGCATGCTTTTGGCCTCCTTCAACGAGGTTGGACTCGATCATCAAGGCTGCCACCGCCGGCGATCCTTCCGCCACCTGTTTGGCGAGAGCCCGGGCCACCATCGGCTGGTTGCGGAAATCCTTGCAGGAATTCCCATGCGAGCAATCAACCATGAGTTGTTGCGCAAGATTCTGCTCCTTCAGGCAATAGGCGACATCCGCCACGCTCTGCGCGTCATAGTTGGTCCCCGCGGCCCCACCGCGCAAAATCATGTGGCAGCTCGGATTGCCTGCCGTCGAAACAATCGCTGAGACCCCTTGTTTGGTTACCGACAGAAAATGGTGCGGGCGCGAGGCCGCCATGATTGCGTCCAGCGCGAGTTGGATCGATCCGCCGGTTCCATTCTTGAAGCCCACCGGCATCGATAACCCCGAGGCGAGTTCCCGGTGAATCTGAGATTCCGTCGTGCGCGCACCAATCGCGCCCCACGAGATCAGATCCGCAATGTACTGGGGCGAAATCGTGTCAAGAAACTCCGTGCCCGCTGGAACCCCCATTTGTGCCAGTTCCAACAGCAATTCCCGCGCAATACGAAGCCCTCTATTAATGTCGAACGAATTATCCAAATGCGGGTCGTTGATGAGGCCCTTCCAGCCAACCGTCGTCCGTGGCTTCTCAAAATAGACCCGCATGATGACCAACAGATCTTTTTCATGCAGCCGTGCCTGCTCCTTAAGCCGCTTGGCGTAGTCAATCGCCGCCGCAGGATCGTGGATTGAACAGGGGCCAATCACCACCAACAGCCGGTCGTCCTTGCCGCTCAAAATCGCCTCGCTCTGCTGCCGCGCCGCGGTCACCACCGCGGCTGCCACATCGCTGATCGGCAGGTAATAGGCTAACACCGCCGGCGAAATCAGGGGATTCAGGCCGGTGATGCGCAGGTCGTCGGTCGGGGCTTTGCTCACTGGCGCGAAGACTGTCGCCAAGCCCTCCGATGGTCAAGATGGATGAACAATTCAACCGCTCAGCGCTCCCAAATCACTTTGCCCGGGATTTTTCTCCATCGACGCCGCCGCTCCCAACGCTTTGAACTTCCCCATGTCTGCGCCCAAAAAGGACCGAGTCGACGCGCTCTTAGTCGCCCGCGGCCTCTGCGACTCCCGTGAGCAGGCCAAGCGCTTGATCCTCGCCGGCGAAGTGCGCAGCGGCGACTCTCCCATCGACAAGCCCAGCACCAAGCTGCCCACCGACGCTCCCCTGGATGTCCGCGAGCGCCCAAAATTTGTCGGCCGCGGCGGCTTCAAGATCGAGGGCGCCCTCAATGCCTTCGACATCCACCCCGATGGCTGGACCTGCCTCGACATCGGATCCTCCACCGGCGGCTTCACCGACTGTCTGCTCCAGCGTGGCGCCGCACGCGTCCATGCCATCGACGTCGGCACCAACCAGCTCGTCTGGAAAATCCGCAGCGATCCGCGCGTCGTCTCCAAGGAAAAATTCAATGCCCGCAACCTCACCCAAGAGGACCTCGGCGAGGTTGTTAGACTCGTCGTCATCGATGTCTCCTTCATCTCCCTCACAAAAATCCTCCCCGCCGCCTTCGCGGTGTTGGAGCCCGGCGGCATGATCGTCTGCCTCATCAAGCCCCAGTTCGAGCTCGCCCGGGAGGAGGTCGGCAAGGGCGGCATCATCCGCGACGAGGCGCTACGCGAGAAGGCAGTCGCGAAAATCCACAGCTTTGTTAGCCAGATCGGCCGCGAGTGGCGCGGCTGTGTTCCCTCACAGCTTGCCGGCACCGACGGAAACCAGGAGTTCCTTGCTTGGCTTGCCTAACCCTAACCAGCACACACCGGCTGCGCCCGGGCTTGCCGCCAGGCTCCGCGTTGGTTAGACAGTCCGCATGAAAATCGGCGTCATGGCCAATCCAAGCAAGGCGGGTGCCGCCGGGACCGCACGCCGCCTCATCGATCTGGCCACCGCTCGCGGCATCGCCGTGATGTTGGAAACGGCCACCGCAAAATTGCTGGACTCCGCCGACGGAATCGATGCCCGTGAGCTTTCCCGCCGGGTTGACCTGGTTGCCGTGCTCGGCGGCGATGGGACGATGCTCCACGCGCTCTCCTGCATGGACGCCAGCGGCGTGCCGATGGCCGGGGTGAACATCGGGACGCTCGGGTTCCTTACCAGCTGCACGGACGGCGAGCTCGAGGGCTTTGTCGCCGCCTTGGCACGCGGAAGCTTTACCACCGTGCCGCGCGCATTGTTAGCCGTGCGCGTGGAGACCGCCGACGGCGAGGTGCGCGAATTCACCGCCCTGAACGAGGTGACCCTGACCCGCGGCCAGACCGGACGCCTCGTCTCCCTAACCGCCAGCGTCAACGGCGGCCTGCTCAACCACTACCGCGCGGACGGCCTCATCGTCGCCACTCCCACGGGATCAACAGCGTATTCCCTTTCCGCTGGCGGCCCGCTGGTCAGCCCCGATGCGGAAGTGTTTGTCATCACACCCATTTGCCCACACAGCCTGAGTAACCGTTCACTGGTCGTTGCCGACAGCGCGGAAATCGAGCTAACACCCAACGGCGGGAGCAGCGAGCCGATGCTTTTTACCGTCGACGGCCGCGATTGCCTGGCAATCGACGACTCCGCGCGCATCCTCATCCGCAAGGCCCCGGGGGTTCTCCCGCTGGTGCGCCTCGAGGGCCATTCGTTCTACGAAACCCTGCGCCAAAAGCTCCATTGGCACGGCGGATGAGGGCTTCAAGCCCGGCCGTTGAAGGCTTCCAGCCCGGCCGTTAAGGAGGCGCAATGCGGGAGGCTTTCAGCCCCGGGGCTTTGCAGTTGACCTGCCGCGCTTGTTGGAAGAATGCTCCCGCGTGCGCTATGACCCATTAGATCCGTCCCTTTTTGTTGGCAACCGCCGGAAGCTCATGCCCCTCCTTCCCAAGGGCGGACTCGTCGCCCTGCACGCCAACGACATTCTGCCGACCAACGCCGACGCGGTCATGCCGTTCTATCAGAACACGGACCTCTACTACCTAACTGGCATCGACCAGGAAGAGACCATGCTGGTGCTCTTTCCCGACGCCAAGCACGCGCGGGACCGGGAGATTTTGTTTGTGAAGGAGACCAGCGAGCTCATTGCCATCTGGGATGGGGAGAAGCTCACCAAGGAAGGTGCCGCGAAGGTTTCCGGCATCGAGCGGGTGGAGTGGAGTTCGTCCTTTGATGATGTTTTCCGCCGGCTCGTGCCGCAGGCCGAAACCCTGGTGCTCTCCACCAACGAGCACCTGCGCGCTGAGGTCGCCGTGCAAACCCGCAATGACCGCTTCATCCGCACCTGCCGCGAGCGCTGGCCGCTGCACCGTTTTGACCGCCTGGCCCCGCTGATGCACGGCCTGCGCATGATCAAGGAGGACCTTGAAATCGACGCCATGCGCAAGGCCTGCGCCATCACCGAGGCGGGCTTCCGCAGGGTCTTGGGCTTTATCCGCCCAGGAGTCGGTGAGTGGGAAATCGAGGCCGAGTACCTCCACGAGTTTGTCCGCCGTCGCTCGCGCTTCGCCTATCAGCCCATCATCGGCGGCGGCCCTAACGCCTGCGTCCTCCACTATCTGGAAAATGAAAAAGAATGCCGCGACGGCGACCTTATCCTCATGGATGTCGGCGCCGAGTGGGCGCGTTGGAATAGCGACATGACCCGCACCGTCCCGGTCAACGGCCGCTTCACCCCGCGCCAACGCCAGGTTTACGATGCGGTGCTGCGCGTGCTTCGCGGTGCCAACCAGCTTCTCCGCCCGGGCGTCAAACCAACCGACTACCAGCGCGGCGTCATCGACATCATGGAGACCGAACTGGTCGGACTCGGCTTGTTCAGCGCTGCCGAGGCGAGCCAGCAGGGTCCAGACAAAGCCCTGGTGAAGAAGTACTTCATGCACGGCACCTCCCACCACCTCGGCCTGGATGTGCACGATGTCTGCCCGCCCGAGGAGCCCTTCGCCGTCGGCATGGTCATGACCATCGAGCCGGGCATCTACATCCGCGAGGAAGGCCTCGGCGTGCGCCTGGAAAACAACGTCCTCATCGGGGAGCTCGAGAACCTCGACCTCATGGCTTCCATCCCCATCGAGGCGGATGAAATCGAGGCGCTCATGAACGCTAAGGCTATCAGCTAACACAATGTTGGATCTATCGAAGCTGACTGGTTTTGCCGACGAGGCGGGGCGCGACCTGGAGACCCAGATCCGCGCAACCCGTGAGCTTGGCTGGACAAACATCTCCGCTCGCGGCATCTCCGGGCGCAATCTCCACGACCTGCCCGAGGACGAGTTCGCGCGGGCGGCCGATCTGCTGGATGAGGCCGGCATCCATGTGCCGGAGTTCGGCTCCCTCATCGGCAGCTGGGCAAAGAAGATAGACACCGACTGGTCCATCACCCTGGGCGAGGTTGAACGCTGCATCACCCGCGCGCAGCGCCTTGGCACCAACATCATCCGCGTGATGTCCTATGCCCAGGAGCCGTGGGGCGCGGAGCAGTTCGAGACCGAGCGCTTCGGCCGCCTGCGTGAGGTGACCAAGCGCTTTTCCGCCGCGGGCCTCATCACCGCCCATGAAAACTGCATGAACTGGGGCGGGTTTTCCGCCGAGCACGATCTGCGCCTCATCGATGAGGTGCCTGGCCTGAAACTCATCTTTGACACCGGCAACCCGGTCTTCCAGCGCGACCGCTCAAAACCCCAGCCCGATGGCTCGTTCCCCTGGCAGGACCCCTTCGAGTTCTGGCAGAAAGTCCGCGACCACGTTGTCCACATTCACATCAAGGATTGCATCAACCCCGTGCGCGACGGCATTGAGCCGGTCTACACCATGCCCGGCGAGGGCCATGCCCGCATCGGCGAGATTCTAGCCGATGCGAATGCCCGCGGCTACAGCGGCTACATCGCCATCGAGCCCCATGTCGCAACCGTCTTCCACGCCAAGCAGGGTGAGGAAGTCGATTGGCAGCAGTGCTTCGAATCCTACCTTGCCTACGGCCGCAGAATGGAGGCGCTGATCCGCCGCTCCTGCTAGGAAGCGCGCGCATCTAACCCAAGGCTAACTGGCACTAACCAAGCGCCAGGGCCGCCGTGAATGCCGCCTGCAGCTGTTCGGTCGGTTCTAACCCAAGCGAGACGCGGATCAGCCAACGGCTAACGCCACAACTCTCCGCCCAGTCGAGTTCCTTGTAATGGGCCAGCAGGGTGTACGGGCAGGCCAGTGAAAATTCAGCCCCGAAGCTTGGCCCCTTGGAAATGCGCAGCGCGTCATAAACCCGCGCCGTGCGCTTGGGATTCTTCATCTCAAAGGACAGCAGGCCGCCATAACCGCCATTGGGCCGCTTCACCGCATCGTAATGCTCGCGCGTCACCATGCTCGGATGCCAAACCTTGGCCACCGCAGGGTGCGCTGCTAACAGTTCGGCGATCGCCAGCCCGTTCTCGTTCATCCGCTCCATCCGCGCGGGGTAGCCGCTGAGGTTGCCCAGCAGAATTTCCGCATCTCCAACATACAGGCGCGCGCCCTCGGCCTCGTCAGCGGCCAGCGCGGCACACAGGTCGGCCGCGTGGATCGATGCCGGGTTCACGCTCACCATGCCGGCCAATACATCGCTCTTGCCCGACATCCACTTCGTCAGGCTCGTCGTCACAAGGTCGGCATAGGGCAGGACATCGACATTAACCCCGCTGGCCGGAGTGTCGTCCACGGCCAGGATCACGTTGCCTTCGCGGCAGGCTTCAGCGACGCGGGGCAAGTCAACGGTGCGCAGCAGGGGATTGCTGGGGATTTCAACGAAGACAGCGGCAAACTCGCCCTTGCGGATGCGGCTGAGCGCCTCGTCAAATGACTCGCCCTGCGCCTCGTTGAGAAAAACCACCCCCGAGCCAAACAGCTCCTGAACCTTCAGGCAGTCCACGTAGGGAAACTCCAACTGCAGGGTCTTGCGCCCCGCCCGGCCGCCAACAATCCCGCGGTGGGCCGCGGTGATCGCCGTCATGCCGCTGGCAAACACAAACAAATGATCCTCGGGCAGGTTCACTAACTTGGAGAGCCGGCGCTTGAGCAGGTGGTCCTTTGAATCCGTGCGCAAGCCGTCGCCAAAGAAATCCGCAGCCTGGCGGCTGCTGACAATCTCGCCGGTGTGGCGCCAGTACGTGTTCGCCCACTCGGCGGCCGCATCCGGCACTATGAGCGCCTGCAAACCATGGAAACTTGCCACCCGCGCCGCCACCTCGCCGCGCTTCTCGACAAAGCGCTGCGCACGCTGCGCGACGATCTTGGTTGGAAAAACAAACGCGCTCTCGCCATCCAGCGCCACTTGCTCGCGCGCCAAACTGAAGAGTCGCTCGATGAGCGGATGCCTGACAAACCTGGGGTAGCCCATGCGCAGGCGGCGCATCACCTTGTCGCGCCCTTCCTCATAGCCGACCACCGCGTCCCACGTGGGCAGAGCCACGGAGCACGCGTGCGGGCTATCGGGGAGCGGGGTACCGAGGTCCTCCTCGGCCCATGCGGGCTGGGTGAGCAAGTCGCGCATCGAGTCCCTAAGTGCGATTCGTGCCCTGTTAGCGCAAGCCGGATCGGCCACGGGCGAATTCTTTTTTTCCTTGCAGGCCAAAAGAGCCGGAAATCCGCATTGCCGAGTCGATTGGCGGATTCCGGGGTTTGCTTCCAGGGGATTCCCCGGCTAATCTTGATGGTCATGCGTAAGCGCTTCATTTCAATCGTCTTCCTTATGGTGGTCCTGGCCATGGGCGTCTTCCTTGGCAACTGGGTGATCGTGGGCTTGGCGCACAAGCCCAGCCCGGCGCTCCAACAGCTCGACGCGCGCCTCCCAGGCGCGCCGATTCCCATGAACGGTCCCGGGCTAACACCCACGCAGACCCCGGCGGATCCCCAATCCGGCGACAATGCCGAGCTTGGAGAGCCCGGCGAGATGGTCATCCAATTTGCCACTGAGGAGGCCTTCCGCGCCTTCCTCGCGGGGCTCAAAGGCAGCGATGTGCGACTGCTTGGTCAGCTTGACGCCTTGCGCGCGGTGCGCGTCGGGTATGCGAGCCTGGGCGGGCTAACAAGCATGTTGGGCGATGACGCCGAAGTGGCGGCTAACTTCCCGGTGACCTTGCCCGATCCGGTTGACGGCGGCGTGCAGCCCGGGGCCGTCGGGCTTGGCCGCTCGCTGTTGGAGTGGCTTGGAATTGACGGCGACAACTCGAAGTGGGGCAAGGGGGTGTTAGTGGCGGTGCTCGATACGGGAGTGGGCGAGCATCCGACCCTCAGCGGGGTGATCCGGCGCGCGGATGACGTGGCGCAGCACGGCGACCTGTCATCGCTAAACGGGCATGGCACCGCGGTGGCCTCCCTGATAGCTGGCAGCAACGGCCTGGCCGCTGGCGTGGCACCGGGTGCCAACTTGCTCTCGGTGCGCATCACCAATGAGGCGGGAACTTCCGACTCCTTCTCCCTGGCGGCGGGAATCATCGCCGCAGTGGATGGAGGAGCGCACGTAATCAACATTTCGATGGGCTCCTACGGCAACGCTTCAATTGTTTACGACGCAGTTAGGTATGCGCAGCAACGCGGCTCAGTGATCGTCGCCTCCGCGGGCAATGACGCCGCCGGCCAGCCATCCTATCCGGCCGCCTATCCGGGTGTCATCAGCGTGGGCGCAGTTGATGCCCGCGGCGAGCACCTCGCGTTTTCCAACACCGGAGCGAACCTCTCGCTGGCAGCACCGGGATACGAGGTCAATGCCGCTTGGCCTAACCGACAGCTGATAGGCTTCACCGGCACCTCGGCAAGCGCCCCGATTGTCTCCGGGGCAATCGCCGCCACCATGTCCCAGGGGGGCTCAAGCATCCTCACAGCCCAACAGGCGGCGAGGGTGGTGATGGGCAACCTCAATGACACCGGCGCGCCGGGCGCGGATATTTACTATGGCACCGGCCTCATTGACCTTGGCCGGGTTATGCGCCGCAGCACTACCGGGGTTATCGATGCTGCCGTCGCCGGTGTCGTCGTCTCGCCGGATGGCAACGGTTTGCTTGTTACTGTGCAAAACCGCGGCACCGTCAATCTGGTGAACACTGCGGTCTCCGTTACCACCGGCGCGGGTAGCTTCCCGATGAATGTCACCAGCCTCCCGCCGGGCGGAATCCACACATTCCAAGTGCCGGTGAGCACCCCGGCTAACACCCCCGGCTATGTCACCACCCAGGTGACGCCCACGGGCGTGGACGCCTTTCCATCTAACAACAAGCGCAGCGATGTCTTGCCGGCGCGTTAGCTTGGGGCTGGCGCTGGGCGCATTTCTGCTGTGTGCGGATGCGGTGTTTGCTGCGGAGCGCTGGGTGGGGGCCCCTGGGCAGGCGGCGCCGGTCAATCAGTTGGTGATTTCCGGCAACGCCTGCGGCCCAGCCAGCCTGCTCAACGCGCTGCTGCTGGGGGATAAGAACTGGCGCCGCGCGGGCCTGGCGCTGCAGGGCAGCAGCGACCGGGAACGCCTCACGGACATGATCCGGCGCTATGGGCTCAAGCCCTCGGTTAGCTTGCGGGGCCGTCAGCGCTGGCAGGTGCGCCACGGGGTGAACCTTGAGGACCTCACCGCGATGGGCAATGACATGGTCGCTCGGCAGGGGCTGCCAGCGATGCGCGCCTCGATCTATCAGGCCGCGGATGCCGCGGCGGCGGCAAAGCTGCTAGGAACGGTCCACGCCGAACTGGCAAGATCGCTTGGCAAGGGGCTGCCTCCAGTGGTCAGTCTGAGGCGCCACGCGCTGCGCTCACCAGGAAAGGGGCCCGCGGTTTGGACGGCAGTGTTAGGTCATTTCGTGGTCATCACCGGAGTGCCGAAGAACCTCCCCCGTGGGGCAACCTCCTTCCCCGTGACTTATCTGGACCCGTGGCGTGGCCGCAGTGGTCAAGCCGAGGTGCGCGGGGCGCTTCCCTCAGCCTTCCAGCTTGGGCTGGTGGCCGACTTTCCGGACGTCGCCGCGGGACTTGACCAAGTCAAGAAGGGTGAAAAAACCCTCCTTACCCTCAACGCCGCCCTTGGCCGCCTTTGATCGGGCAACCTAACGACCCCTCGAAGCCATCGCTGGCGGCTGGAAATCAGGCGGCGCAGCGCAGCAAGGTCGATGGGTTTGACCAAATAATGGTCGAAGGCGAGTTTCTCGGCGCGCACCGGCGCTTGTTCGGTGCCGTAGCCGGAGACGGCAATGATGAGGGTTTTTTTAAGGTGTTTCTTGCGCAGCAGTTCGGCGACCTTGAATCCGTCCATCCCTGGCAATCCGATATCCAAAAGAATCACATCCAGGTCAACCTCACTGGCCAGATGCAGGGCAGCGGGACCATCGTTGGAGGTATGGACCTCGTGGCCATGCAGGGTGAGGATTTGCGCTAGACCATCGGCGGCATCGACATTGTCATCAACCACGAGGATGCGTGCGTGCGCGGAACTATCCACCTCGGTATCAGGCAGCAGGGCATGGCCGGGCTGGCATCCGTGATCCTTCAGTGGCAGGCGCACGGAAAACCGGCTGCCCATTCCGATGCCTTCACTGGTGGCCCAGACTTGCCCGCCGTGCATCGCCACGAGCGAGCGCACAAGGGTGAGCCCAATGCCAAGGCCGCCCTCGGAGCGGGCCGTGGTGCGATCCCCTTGGGCGAAAAGCCCAAAGGCTCCCGCCACAAGTTCGGGTTGCATCCCAATGCCATTGTCCTCGATGGTTGCAATAAACTCATCATTGATTACTTCGGCTGACACTCTGACATGCCCGCCCGGCTCGGTATATTTCGCGGCGTTGTTGAGCAAGTTGACGAAAATTTGTTCGAGCCGTGTTGGGTCACCGTCAAACATTACGGGCTTATGCGTCAGGTCGGCCTCAATGTGGTGCTGGCGCTCCTTGATGAAGGGGCGTGAGGTTTCCACCGCTGAGCGGATGACCTCGGCCAGATCCAAGGGTTCCTTTTTCAAGGTGATCTTCCCGCGGGTGATGCGCGAGACATCCAGCAGGTCATCGATCATGCGCGCCAAGTGCACGACGTGGGTTTCAATCACGCCGCTGGCCCAGGGGTGGTGACCGGCGGCCTCGGGGCGCTTGATGATTTGCACCGCGTTGGAGATTGCCGAAAGCGGGTTGCGCAGCTCGTGGGCAAGCATCGCAAGAAATTCGTCTTTGCGCCGGTCGTTATCCCGCAGGATCACTTCAGACTTCTCACGCTCAGCCAGATACTGGCGAATTTGATACTGCCGCATGCGCGAGCGCACGGCCGTGCGCACCCCACTTAACAGCGTCGGGACCCGCACCGGGCGCTCAATAAGGGTCACATTCCCAAGGGTGACGAGCGCCTTGGCAGCAACACGCGAGTCAAACCCGGCGCGGGTGAGAATAAGAACCGGCAAGTCCGACCACGTCGGCTGCGCAAGCAGCTCGGCCTCAAGCATCGCACAGCCATCCCGACCCAGAACTTCCTCGGCCATAAGGATCGCCGCCGCTCCACGGCTTAACTCACTGCACAGCATCGCGACATCCGCGCAGGCGGTGCACACGATGTCGGCCTGAGCCAACAGTTTTGCCGTGGCAAGGGCGTCGCGGCGGGTGGGGGTAAGCAAAAGCACGCGGTGCTCGTTGGTCAGGTCGTTCACTCGATTTCTTCAGGGGCTTGAGATGGGGGCAGGGGGACTTGGCTGGCGACGGGTAGGCTGGAAAGAATTCCATCAAACTGGCGCAGCGGCTCGCCAACGCTCATGCAGCCGTTGGCCATGCGTAACTCACGAAGGCTGCGCTGATGCTTGCCGCTGCGCTTCTTCACCACCGAGATCGCTTGGCGCATCTCCCCGGCGGCTTCGAAGAAGCGCAGCAGAATGACCGAATCGGCTGAATAACTCGCATCCACCGGCGTCTGAATCTGCGACCCGAGAATCCCGTGCTGGGCCACGATGAGAATGGTGATGATTCCCTTCTGCCCAAGGAAGCTGAGCAACTCGCGCAACTGGATGATGAGGAATCGCTCCTCAGGCATGGCGTTGAGGTACCCGTTGAGTCAGTCCACGGACACGGCCTGCGGCCGCGCCAAGCCGTCGAGCCCCTTCGGGCAAAAAAAGCCGGCCCCGTCCCGAAAAAATCGGGGGAGACCGGCAAGAGTTGGCTCAATGAGCAAGGTTGCTC
>Ga0136639_10000132_pt1 | contig 21757 bp, 20 predicted proteins | sample AntDrymUQ8592106_2_FD_113739 | JGI IMG/M metagenome (GOLD analysis project Ga0136639, IMG submission 113739) | Polar desert sand microbial communities from Dry Valleys, Antarctica - metaG UQ859 (21.06) | ecosystem: Environmental > Terrestrial > Soil > Desert | place: Antarctica: Dry Valley...
AAAGAAAAAAGCCCGGTCCCCTTCCACCGGAAGAGAACCGAGCTGTTGTGACCCCAGCGGGATTCGAACCCGCGTTACCGCCGTGAGAGGGCGATGTCCTAGGCCGCTAAACGATGGGGCCGTTTTGCAACTCACCTAATATGCCACACGGCTGCGACTAAAACCAAACTGAGCAGATCAGGCGTGCACGAGCAGGGCGCCCGCCACCACGTCGATCTGCACGGGCAGGTCTCCGACCTGCTCCCCATCGGCGTAGGCGACGACTCTGTCGGCGTCGATCCAGATGCTGTGGCACCGGGTGATTTCGACCTGCGGCAGCGTCGTATGCGTGCCGGAGAATACTCTCGGGAACACCCGAAGGAGACCCACTCGCGACAGCGGGGTCACGATGAAGAGGTCCAGCAGACCGTCGTCGATGACCGCGCCCGGGGTGATTCGCATACCGCCGCCGATCGAGACATTGTTGGCGACGGAGATCAGCATGGCCCGCACCAGGCGGGTCCGGCCGTCAATGGTCAGCCGGTAGGAGATCGGCCGGAACGTCGCCAGAACCAACAGCATGGCCAGGGTGTAGCGACTCTTCCCGCGGGGCCGGCGCATCCGGTTGGCCCGTTCGTTGACCACGGCGTCAAACCCGGCCGAAAGCACGCCCGCGAACCAGGTCGTCGTGTCGCCACACCGCACCCGGGCGGCGTCGATTGCGCGCGGCGGGCGGGTGAGGGCGTCGAGCAGGTGACGGATGGCGGCATCCGTGTCATCGACCGGGATCCCGAGCCCGCGAGCGAGGTCGTTGCCCGTGCCGCACGGCACGATGGCCAGGGGCCGTGTTGTGCCGGCCAGGAGGTTGGTGCCGAGGCTCACCATCCCGTCGCCGCCGACGACCACGAGCGCGTCGACCTGGGGCACCAGCGTGGCGTGAACATCGCACGATAGCTCTTCGAAGCTGGGCGCGGTCAGGCTGCTCACCTGGTGGCCCGCCGCGACCAGGGCCTGGACAACGCGGGGGCCGACGTCGCTGCGGCGGCCGAAGGAGGCTGCGGCATTGATGGCGACGACGAGGTGGAGACGGGGAGGCACCGCTCTAGTATGGCGTCAGCTTGCAGCGCACTGGGATTGGGTATTAGCTCGATCCATGAAACTGACGAAGCTCGAGCACGCGGCACTGATTCTTGACAAGGCCGGCCAGAGGTTGTTCATTGATCCCGGTTCGTTCACGAGCCCGCTCACCGAGACCGCCAGGGCCGCCGCCGTCGTGATCACCCACGAGCACCCAGATCACTGGACCCCGGAGCAGCTGGACCGCATCATCGCCCTGAACCCCGACGTGCCGATCTTCGCCCCGGCCGGGGTCGTCGCCGCCGCCGCCGGTTATCCCGTGACCGTCGTCAGCGCGGGCGACACCGTGGAAGCTGGTCCGTTCCGGCTGCGCTTCTTCGGCGGCTCGCACGCCGTGATCCACGAGACGATCCCCGTGATCGACAACCTCGGCGTGCTGGTCGAGGAGGAGCTCTACTACGGTGGCGACTCGTTCACGATTCCGGAAGGCGTGACGGTGCAGACCCTCGCCGTTCCCGCTGGCGCGCCCTGGCTCAAGATCAGCGAGGTGATGGACTACGTGCTCGCCCTCACGCCGCGCCGCAGCTTCCCCACCCATGAAATGGGGCTCTCCCGGGGCGGTAAGGACCTCTCCAATGCCCGGATCAAGTGGGCCACAGAGCAGAACGGCGGCGAGTTCTTCCCACTCGAGCCGAACGAGTCCCTGGACTTGTGACCTTTCGGGGGGTAGCTCTGTAGGAACCCCACAAACGATCCATACTCAGAGGGGAATGCGTTAGCCCCAGCCCCGAACTTTTCCGGGCTTCAGTTCTGCACCTCGCCCCGCTGCTACGTTCGTGACACTTCGGCGCGCCACAGCGCCGCGCGGCTTACCGATCAGTGCCCGCAACGCCGGAGTCATTCCCTTCACGCCCCATACACCACTCGATTTCCGGCATGCCCGCATGCCTGTTCGAGTCATTCGAGGAGCCTCAATGATGAGATCTGACCTTGCCCTGTCCCGCCGAACCGGAATCGGCATCCGTGCGACTGTCACCGGACTGAGCCTGCTGTTGGTCGTACTGCTGACCTTCTTCCTCCTCACCACGGGACGGCTGGCCAGCGGCGCCGCAGAGCTCTCCTCCGGCGCGACCCAGGTGCAGGGCGGCTCCCTGAAAGTTGCCGGAGGCGCAGCGGTACTCGCCACCGGCGCGGGGACTCTCTCGGAGGGCGCTGTCGCCGCTGCCACCGGAGCGACCGACCTCGCAGTCGGGGTGAGCCGGGCAAACACGGGTGCGCAGAGCCTGGCCACGGGTGCGGCCAGCGCCTCGGCCGGGGCCGGGACACTGCTCGAGGGTACCCTCACCAGCGTGAGCGGAAGCACCCGTCTGGTTCTCGGTGCTTCGTCCGCCGCACAGGGTGCCGAGACCCTGGCCACCGGGGCCGCGGCAGCCTCGGCAGGGGCACGCACTCTCGCCACCGGCGCCACACAGGCAGCCACCGGCGCAACGAACCTCGCTACCGGGGCCGCCCAGGCCGACGCCGGCGCAGCCAGAATCGCCGCCGGAGCCGCGCGGCTCTCCGCCGGGGCCTCAACGCTGGCCGCCGGCGCCGACCAGACCGCGCTCGGCGCAACCCAGGCGCACGAGGGTTCCGTGCTGCTTGCCGCCGGAACAGCATTCGCGGACGCCGGCGCGGACCAGGCCCGTACCGGTGCCGAAGCGATCGCGCGTGGCACGGCCGGGCTCTCCGCGGGCGCGAGCAGCGTCGCCGCGGGCGCCACCAGACTGGATGCCACCCTCGTCACGCTTGCCGCCCAGGTAGAAGCGGACACCATCACTCCGGAGGCACTCCTGGCGACACTTACGGGTCTGAGCACCTCCGCAACCACTCTGAAGGCCGGAGCAACGGCGGTCGATTCCGGTGTGGCTACGGTCGCGGAGGGATCCCTCGCGCTCCAAACGGGCTTGACTGCCCTGAGCGAGGGCACAGAAGTGCTTGCGCTGAAATCCGGAGCGCTCCGCGATGGGCTCGCGGCGCTGGCGCACGGCACCGGCTAGGTGTCCGGGGGCGCGACGGAACTCGCCGCTGGAACCCGAACCGTTGCCGCGGGAGCCGGCGATCTCCACACCGGCACCCAGTCGCTGGCGGCCGGCTCGGTGCTGCTTGCGAGCGGCACCGGCGCGGTCGCCACCGGCGCCGGCACTCTCAGCTCCGGCACCGGTAGCCTCGCCGCCGGCGCCGTCACTCTGTCCACCGGGGCGACGACGCTGGCCACGGGCGCGGTGAGCCTCGCCGATGGGGCAACGCGCATCTCGGTCGGTGCGGGGTCACTCGCCGACGGCACGCAGTCTCTTGCAGCCGGAGCCTCAACGCTCGCCGCCGGGACCGGCTCCCTCGAGTCCGGATCCACCGCACTGGCCGCGGGAACGGAGAAGGTCTCGGCAGGCGCCGGAACCCTTCTGGACGGAGCGAACACTCTCTCCGCCGGTACTGTCGAGCTGAGCGCTGGAAACACCCGGGTGGCCCTGGGGTCAGACCAACTGGCCGACGGCGCCGACAGCGTGAGTCCGAGCCGCGCCGCGCCCGGGATCGTCATTCTGATCGGATTGGCTCTGGCTGGCACGGCTGCCGGGCTGGCGCGCCGCTGGAGGCTGGTGCGCTAGTTGGATTGGGCGAGCGGCGGCGCCCCGGATCGAGTGGATTCGGGGCCCCGCCGTCTTCCCGCGCAGAAACGAATTCGCAGCACTCATCCGGGTCGCGTACGGGCCGCTCCCAGCTGGCCCGCCTTTAGTGCAGCTACTGTATTTTTTATGTCTCTGCACGAGTTTGATTTTTCGTTTGCCTCTCCCCGCGAAGGATGCCGCCTCCTATGACTGTTCCCGTTCTCTCCGCCCAGAACATAGGCAAGTCCTATGGCAACGGGGCCAACCGCTTCGACGCGCTGAAGGGAGTCTCCGTCGACATCCGGGCCGGCGAATCCGTCGCGATCGTCGGCAAGAGCGGATCAGGCAAGTCCACACTGATGCACCTGCTGGCGCTGCTCGACAACCCGGACACGGGCGCGTTGCTGGTCGAGGGCACCGATGCGAAGAAGCTCAAGGGCACGGAGGTGAACCGGCTACGCAACCAGGACTTCGGTTTCGTCTTCCAGCAGTTCTTTCTCACGGCCAACGCGAGCGTGCTCGACAACGTCGTGCTTCCCCTGAAGATTGCCGGGATCGGACCGAAGGAGCGCAAGGCCCGCGGAATGAAAGCCCTAGAGCAACTGGAGCTGGCAGACAAGGCCAAGAACAAGGCCATGAACCTGTCCGGCGGGCAGAAGCAGCGCGCCGTCATCGCCCGGGCCCTGGTGAACAACCCCAAGGTGATCTTCGCTGACGAGCCGACCGGCAACCTGGACACGGCCACGGGAGCGGTCGTGGAGGACATCCTCTTCGCCCTCAACAAAGACAAGGGCATCACGCTCATCATCGTCACCCACGACATCGACCTTGCGGCGCGCTGCGACCGCCAGATCTTCATCCGGGACGGCATCGAGGATGCCACGAGGTCCCCGGAAGCCATCCAGAAGCCTGCAGGAGCACACTCATGAAGTTCATCGACATCATCAGGTCCGCGATCGCGAACAGCTTCCGCAGCAAACTCCGCACCGGCCTGACCGTCATCGCCATCTTCATCGGCGCGTTCACCCTCACCATCACCAGCGGCATCGGCACCGGCGTGACGAGCTACATCAACAGCCAGGTCTCGGCGATTGGGGCAGCGGATGTTCTCACCGTCTCCAAGGCCGACGATGCAGCAGCGACAACGGATGACGGGCCGGCACCCTACGACCCGGAAAAGGCCACCGCCATCAGCCTGGGCAACGGCTCGCGCCCCGGGAGCACCATCCAGGCGCTGACCGCCGACGACCTCGACACGATCAAGGCCACCAGCGGCATCCTCGGTGTCGACCCGGCGGTGCAGGTGACACCCGATTATATCGAGTCCGACGGCGGCGGCAAGTTCGAGCTGACCGTCAACGCGGCTGCCACCCTCACCACGGCCGACCTGGCCGCCGGGGCGCAGCTCGACAACGAGAGCAGCACCGACCAGATCCTGCTGCCGACCACCTACCTCGACACCCTGGGCTTCAGCACCCCGGAATCGGCGATCAACCAGACCGTCACAATCGGCGTCACGGACGTCGCCGGCACCCAGCAGCGAGTCCCAGCCACGGTCGTCGGCGTGCAGAACGAGACCATCCTCGGCGCCGGAGCCGGTCTCAACCAGCCACTGACCGACCGGCTGCACGCCGTGGAGCTCTCCGGCACCCCCGCCGGGGCGCCGCAGAGCTATGCCACCGCGACCGCCCGGTTCGACCTGAACGCCACCGACGCTGAGATCACCGCGATCAAGGCCGACTTGGCCGATCAGGGCTACGCCTCGCAAACCGTCGCGGACCAGATCGGCTCGTTCGAGACCGTGATCAACGTCATCATCGGAGTGCTCAACGCCTTTGCCGTGATCGCGCTGATCGCCGCCGGCTTCGGCATCATCAACACGCTGCTGATGAGCGTTCAGGAACGCACCCGGGAGATCGGGCTCATGAAGGCCATGGGCATGAACGGCGGCCGCGTCTACGCCCTGTTCAGCACCGAGGCCGTCTTCATCGGCTTCCTGGGCAGCGCCCTGGGCGCGCTCGTGGCGGTGGGTGTCGGCTCACTGGTCAGCAACATCCTCGCCACGACCGTGTTCGAGAATCTGCCCGGACTGCAGGTGGTGCAGTTCGCGCCGAGCTCGATTGCCATCATCATCGGCGTCGTTATGCTGATCGCCTTCCTGGCCGGCACCCTGCCGGCCCGGGCCGCGGCCCGGCAGAACCCGATCGATGCCCTGCGGTATGAGTAGCACGGGCCTGACCGGCCCCGCCTCGGGCAGCCACGTCGCTGACGAGGGGCTGCGCGCCCGCAAGCGCGCAGCCACCCAGTCGGCGCTGGAGCGGGCCGCCATCTCGCTGGCCCTCGAGCACGGCTACGACACCGTGACGGTCGACATGATCTGCGAGGCGGCCATGGTGTCCCCGCGCACGTTCTTCAACTACTTCGGCACGAAGGAAGGCGCGTTCCTCGGCGGCACGCCGCCGAAGCCGACGGAGGCCGCACACGAGGCCTTCGTGCACGGCGCCGGCCGGGATGTACTCGGTGACCTCGTTGGAATGGTCGCCGCTGCCGTGGCCGACCACTCCCCCGACACGGAACTCCTCCGCAAGCGCAGAATGCTGATCGAACGCACCCCGGAGCTGCTCACCGGGGAGACATCCCGGGTGGCGGAGCTGGAGGAGCACCTCGTGCAGCTGGTCCTCGACCGCTTCCACGCCCAGGGCCGCACCGACTCGAACACCCCGGACCTGGCCGACGAGGCGAGAATGGTCGTCGCCCTCGCGGGCAGTGTCATGCGCTATTCGATGCAGAAGTGGTTCTCCGGCGGCTTCACCGGCACCCCCGTGGAGTTGCTGCACCACTCCCTCACCCTGGTGCAGCGCATCACGGGTGCGGCTATGCGGTGACGAGCTCGCGCCAGTCGGCCAGCGGCAGGCCGTGGGCTTCGGACACGGAACGGTTCGTGACCGCTCCGGCGGCGACGTTCAGGCCGAGGGCCAGGGCGTCGTCGCGCTCGAGTGCCGCTTTCACGCCCAGGTTGGCCAGCGACAGGGCATACCGCAGCGTGACGTTGGTCAGCGCGTAGGTCGACGTGTTCGGCACGGCGCCGGGCATGTTGGCGACGCAGTAGAAGATCGAGTTGTGCACCGTGTAGGTCGGGTCCTCGTGCGTGGTCGCGTGGGTGTCTTCGAAGCAGCCGCCCTGGTCCACTGCGATGTCCACCAGCACGGAGCCGGACTTCATGCGCGCGACGAGGGCGTTGGTGACCAGCTTCGGGGCCTTGGCGCCCGGGATCAGCACGGAACCGATGACCAGGTCGGCATCCGTCACGGCGATCTCGATCTCGTAGGAGTTGGATGCGACGGTCTTCAACCGGCCCTGGTACTGCGCGTCGAGCTGGCGCAGCCGGTCGATGTTGATGTCGAGGATCGTGACGTCGGCGCCGAGGCCCATGGCCATGGCGGCCGCATTGGTGCCGGCGACGCCGGCGCCCAGAACGACGACCTTCGCGGGGCGCACCCCAGGCACGCCGCCGAGCAGCACGCCCTTGCCGCCGGCCGGGGCCATCAGGGACTGCGCGCCGACCTGCACGGCCAGTCGGCCGGCAACCTCGCTCATTGGGGCCAGCAGCGGGAGCGCGCGGTTGGCGGTCTGCACCGTCTCGTAGGCGATGGCGGTGACGCCGGCTTCGGTCAGGGCGCGGGTCAGGTGCGGCTCAGCGGCCAGGTGCAGGTAGGTGAAGAGGATCAGACCCTCACGGAAGCGGCGATATTCGGCAGCGACCGGCTCCTTGACCTTCATCACCATGTCGGCGCGGGCCCAGACCTCGTCGGCGGAGTCGACCAGCTCGGCGCCGGCTACGTGGTACTCGTCGTCATTGATGTGTGAGCCGAGGCCGGCACCATTCTCGATCAGCACGGTGTGGCCGGCGGCCAGAAACTCATGCACGCCGGAGGCGGTGATGGCTACGCGGAATTCGTTGTTCTTGATTTCCTTGGGTACACCGATGATCATGGCCGACTCCGTTGCTCAGTACTGCTCAATGAAACTTGTGACAGGGGGTCTGCGGCCACTTTCGACGGTGAACCGCAGCGAGGTCAAGACTAAATCCACCAATTCGGCCTGGGCCGGACACCGTCGCCGGGAGCGAACTCCGGCGGCGGATGCCGACGACGACTACGGAGCGAACCCTGCCAGAATATAGCGGCTGGTCAGCTAATGTACTGATCAACGAACCAGGTTTCGCTCCGGGTGCCGCTGGCCCCCGAGACAGAGAACAGGTTTGTCACTCGACAGTTGTCGAGTGTCACTGCGGCAAACGTCGCCTGATGTCCGTTTCGCGTCTGCTCCGGACCCCTAGCATTGACCCAATGAACAGCGCGGAAATCGAAGACCTGGTCGAACACCTCGCGGCCAACCTGGACCGTGCCCTGTCGCTCGAGGACCTCGACGGCGGACTGCTGGCATACAGCCGCGACCAGCCGCTCGCCGACAGCGTTCGGGTCAATTTCCTGCTGAGCAAGAAGGTGCCCGCAGACGTCAGCGCCTGGCAGCAGCAGCACGGCATCAGTACGGCGGTTCGACCCGTCGTCGTTCCCGCCAACGCCGGGCTGCACATGCTCGGCCGGGTCTGCGTGCCGCTGATGGTGCGGGGGTTCCGGGTCGGCTACCTGTGGGCGATGCAGGGGTCGCACGACGAATCCCCTGAGGAGATCCTGCGCGAGCTGCCCGCCGTGCGTGGCCAGCTCGACCGTCTGGCCGAGACGCTGCTCGACACCAACACCGCCGAATCCGAGCATCGCCGGCAGCGGGAGGCACTGTTCCTTGGGGCTTGCCACGGGGAGACAGCAGCCATCGAGGAGATCGCGGGCTGGCCACAGATTCATGGGACGGGCCCGTGGCACCTCGCCACTCTGATGCCACGCCCCGACGCGACGCTCAGCCAGGAGGCCACGCCCGATTCCGCCGCCGGGGTTCTGTTGCAACGAATCTCGGCGCTGCACGGCACGGTCGGCATCGACGCGGCCCGGTTCAGCGCCGGCGCCGAGACCCACGCGGTCGTACTGCTGCGTGATTCACCGGGCAAGGTGGCACACACCGAGATGCTGCATCGCTACCGGGCCGAACTCGCCCGGCGCGGTGGCACCCCCGTACGCCCCGACCTGATGGGCTTCAGCGAGGTCTTCACCGATCTCCGACGGTTCCCGGATGCCTACATCCAGTCCCGCAAAGCGGTGCAGGCCGCCGCGGTCGATGCCCGCCTGGGTGCCATCGCCGACTTTCGCCAGATCGGCGTCTACCAGTTCCTCGCCGCCAGTAGCCGCAACCTCTCCCCCGTGGAATCGGTCTACTTCGCCGAGTTGCGGGACTTCGACGCCAACCTCGAACTCCTACCGATGCTGGAACTGCTCTATGACACCGACGGGTCGGTTCAGGATGTCGCCGCAGCCCTGCACCTGCACCGCAGCAGCATTTACAACCGGCTGGCGAAGATCCGCACGTTGATCGGCACCGATCCCCTCGGCGGCCAGGTGCGGCTCGAACTGCACCTGGCGATGAAGGCCGACCGCTGGTCGCGCCGCCCCCGCATCTGACGGCCCGGCGGCATCCAGCGGCATCTCGCGGCGGCATCCGGCGGCCCGATACCCGTCAAGTGTCGCCGGATGTCCCCCGCGGTCGCTTCGCGCCGGGTTTCCGGAACCTCACGAGGATAGCGCCGACTTCACGATTCGTGAAGTCGGCTTGGCCTGACAATGGGCCCAAGAACACGAGAAGCAGGTCGTGTTCAGGCCTGGTCGGCATCACCGGAGGCCTCCTCGTCGAGCAGTAAGGCAGCCAGCAGTGCCACACGGTCAGGAACGGACTTCAGATCCAGCCATTCCGTCAGGGAATGGTCGTCCCCGCCCACCGGCCCCAAACCGTCCAGCACGGCCGGCACCACGGCTGAGAGATGGTTGGCATCCGCTGATCCGCCGGTTACCGCCAGTCCCAGCTCAAGATCCAGATCCGCACCCAGCCGTTGTGCACGCTCAGCCAGGGACCGGTCCCCAGGGCGAGTCGCCCAGGGCTGGGCGGGCGCGCCGAGCCTGAGCGTCGTTGTGGTGCCCGGCACCCTGCAGACCAAGGCCAACTCGCCTGCCCTGGCCACGACGTCGGCGAAATGCTCCGGGTTGGCCGCGCGCAGATCCGCGACGATCGTCGCCTCGGCCGCCACAACGTTGGCCTGGGTCCCTGCCCTGATGTGACCGATATTCAGCGTCACGTCCGGCCACAGGTCGGCCAGGGATTGCAGGTCGATGGCGAGGTAGGCCGCCGCGACCGCCGCGTTGGCGCCCTTTTCGGGCTCGATACCCGCATGGGCGGCCCGGCCCGAAATCGTGAACACCAGGTCGGCCACCCCCTTGCGCGCCACGACCAGATCTCCATTCGGACGGGCACATTCGAGACAGAGCGCCTGGTCCTTCCCCGCGGCCAGCTCGCCGATCACGGGTCCGCTGCCCGGGGAGCCGATTTCCTCGTCGGGGACCAGTACGAACGTGATGCTCCCGTAGCTGTCCCAGTGCCGGCAGCCCAGGGCTTCGAGGGCGTACAAACCGGCCAGGGCACCCCCCTTATCGTCGCTGGCGCCCGGGCCATAGGCAATTCCGTCATCATCGATGCGGAGCGGCCGGGCGGCCGCCTCGCCTGCCGAAAAAACGGTGTCGAGGTGGGCGCACAACAGGGTGTGTGTTGTGCCCGTACCCCGCAGCGTCGCGACCAGAACGTCACCGAGGTCACCGATGTGCGGGGATTCGACGGGGACGCGCAGGATGTCCGCTCCGAGCTGTCGAAGCCTGTCTTCGAAAAACCTGCTCAGCGTGCGGATTCCTTCCGCCGAACCGGAACCGCTGTCCTGGGCGACGACTTCAGCCAAATCCGAGGAAAAGGCATCCATCCGCCCTGGACGTCCTCCCGCAGGATGCCCGCAGCCAGGGTGCGGCCTGGAGGCGCAGGCCGCACGGGGACCGGCATAATCACAGCACCTTCGAGAGAAAGGCGCGGGTACGCGCGTGGCGGGGATTGCCGAATAGCTCCGCGGGCGTTCCGGACTCCACCACAACGCCGCCATCCATGAACGTCACGGTATCCGCGACCTCACGGGCGAAGCCCATCTCATGGGTTACCACAATCATGGTCATTCCGTCACGGGCCAGGTCGCGCATGACGTCGAGTACGTCGCCGACCAACTCCGGGTCCAAAGAGGAGGTCGGCTCATCAAAGAGCATCAGACGCGGTTGCATCGCCAGGGCACGGGCAATCGCGACCCGCTGCTGCTGGCCACCGGACAGCTGCGCCGGATAGTGCCCGGCCCAGGACCTCAGGCCCACTCGCTCGAGCAGTGCCAGAGCGGCCTCCCGTGCAGCGGAACCCCGCCGTCCATCAACAACCCCCGGGGCGAAGATCACGTTCTCCAGGGCGGTCATATGGGCAAAGAGATTGAACCGCTGAAAGACCATACCCACATGTTTGCGCTGTTTCGCGACGTCCGCCGGGCGCATCTCATGAAGCTTGTTGCCCCGCTGGGTGTAACCGACCAGCTGTCCGGCCACGCGCATTTGCCCGCCGTCAACGGACTCCAAATGGTTGATGCAGCGCAGGAACGTGGATTTGCCTGACCCGGAGGGCCCGATCAAGCAGGCGACTTCGCCCTGGCGCACAGTCATGTCGATGCTCTTGAGCACCTCCACACGGCCGAACGATTTCCGGATGCCGCGGGCCTCCATCATCGGCACGTCCGGGGCAATGGATAATGACATACTCACCGGTGCTGCTCCTCTGGCTCGATACTCAACGTCTTGTTACGCCGCACGGAGATCCACCGGGCAGCGAAGCCGCCCGGATGACCCGTCCGGCTGATGCCTCTGCCAAATCGCCGCTCAAGGAACCCCTGTCCGATAGTCAGGAGACTGGTCAATACCAGGAACCACAGGGCAACGACGACGAGCAAAGGAATGACTTTGAAGTTCTGCGCATAGATAGACTGGGCATTTGACAAGAGGTCGGCCCCTCCGATCACGGACACCAGAGACGTGGATTTGAGCATGGTGATCGTCTCGTTGCCCATCGGCGGAATTATGACCCTCATGGCTTGCGGCAACACGACCTTGAAGGTTGTCTGGGCGCCATTCAGGCCCAGGGCGGAGGCGGCCTCCGCTTGTCCGGAATCCACCGACAGGATCCCGGCGCGCACGATCTCTGCGGCGTAGGCAGCCTCGTTCGTGGTCAGAGCAATCAACGACGCCGTTGTCGCTCCGATGACGGTCGAAGTGCTGACTTGGACAAATGTGATCTCCGTCAATGGGATCCCGAGGCTCAGAAACGGATACAGGGCACCAAGGAAACCCCAGAAGATGATCTGGACGAGCAACGGAGTACCCCGAAAGAACCAGATGTAGACGGTCGCGATGTACCGCAGAACCGGGTTCGCGGATAGTCGCATGACGGCGACGACGGTTCCGCCGGCGAGCCCCAGGACCATCGCGACGATCGTGAGCCAGATGGTGGTCGTCAGCCCCCGGAGAACCGCGGGATGAAACAGATACTGGAGGACTGAGGGCGTGTCAAGGTTGGGGTTGCTCGCCAACGACACCAATATAGCGACCAGGACCACGGCGGCCAGGCCGCCGCTAATCCAGCGAAAAGGGTGCCGCAGAGGAACAACTCTGAGCTCCTCTGCGGCACCTTCCTGAGACGACGCCGGTGAGGGCATTTCGGCCGTGTGGCGTTCAGTCGATGGCTGCATCGATGGTCGCCTCCTTGATGGAGATGCGCTCCTGTCCCCACTTCTGCATGATCTTCGCATAGGTGCCGTCGGCCATGAGTTCTTTAAGCCCGGCCTGGAACGCTGAAGCCAACTTGGCCTGGCTCTTGAGGAAGCCAACGCCGTTGGGCGTTGCGTGGTAGCCGTTCGGAGCGGTCTTGTCATCAAGGACGGTTGCCTGCCCGTCGACCTTCGCCGCGATTTCCGCGAGGTTCACCTTTGTCGCAACAAAAGCCTGTGCCTTTCCGGCTTTGAGGGCGTTGAAAGCATCCGTGTTCTGCGGGTATTCGGTCACGGAGATCGGCGCACCGCCGCAGTCTTCAGCCGAGAAACTCGCCAGCAACGTGACCTGCTTCGTTGCTTTCTGCACGGCAACGTCTTTGCCGCACAGGGACTTCAGGTCGGTGATGTTTCCGGCGTTGTCCTTGAGCACCAGGATTCCGGTACCGGACGCTGAGTAGTCCACGAAGGTGGCAACGGCTTGCCGTTCCTTGTTGTCGGTGATGCCGCCCGTGATGGCGTCGTATTTTCCTGCTTGCAGACCGGGCACAAGCCCGTCAAACGGCTGCTGCTGGAAGTCGGCCGTCAGCCCCAGCGTCGCTGCGACGGCAACGGCGAGGTCGTAGTCGAGGCCCTTGAACTTGTCGGTCACGCCCTCAGAGGCAAAGGCGATGAACGGCTCGTAGGGCGCGTTTGTGGCAAACCGGATCGTGCCGGCGGAGGCAACCGGACCCGGGACAAGGCCAGCCGCCGCCTGATTGAGCGAGACTGTGCCAACGCCCTCGATCTGGACCGGCCCAAATTCCTTCGCTGCGTCGGCTGGACCACTGCAGCCCGACAACGCGACGGCAGCGGTGATTGTGGCCGTCAGCAAGAAGGCCGGCCGTAACAGGGAAATGGATTGCATGGGAAGGGACCTTTCCGGGGTGTCCTGAAAATCGATGTGACCTAAATATTACAGTTTGGATGATATCCGTCAAGGTTGTAACAAAAAGTTCTGATGGCCTACACGAGTGACTGGCGTTGGCTCACGGCTTCGAAACTCTGCATTCGGAGAACTGCCGCTTCGCCGAGCGACTGGATGACCCCCGCCACCAGGAGTTCGATGATGACCATAGAAGGCACATAGCTGTCATAGGCACTGGGACTGTCCACATAGGCCGGCAACACAACGGTAGCGATTGAGGCGACGGGTGAAAGCCAGCGGTCCGTCAGCAGGATGATCTTGGCGCCCTGGTCATCGAGTTGTCGCGCGAGCTCCAGGGTCTGGGGTTCGTAACGGCGGTAGTCGAAGAGCACAAAAACATCCCGCTTATCAGCTCCCAACAGCCGGTCGGCCCGTGGCACCGCAGCATTCGGCAGGCTCTGAACTCCCGGGCGCAGTTGCATCAGATGCTGGACCAGGTACTCGGCCAGCAGGCGGGAGAACCGTCCGCCGCCAGCGGTCACCCGGCGCTGCCCATCCGAGAGCAACGCCACCGCAGCTTCCAGCTCGTTCGGCGGCAGCCGTGTCAGTGTCTTCTCGACCCCGGCGGCGAAGGATCCGCGCCCGGGCTCCGCGCCCAACATCGCGACAGCTGCGGGATGCCGGGACCTGTCAGCGTTCAACGTCGTCAACGGACTGGCGCTACGTTCCTCAAGTTCGTCCCGCAGGGCCTGCTGAAACTGGGGGAAGCTTCCAAAGCCCAGGCGCGAGGCGAAGCGCAGGACAGAAGGGGCCGACGTTCCCGCGCGATGTGAGAGCTTCGCCACTGTCTCCAGCCCCGCTGCGGGATAGCTGGCCATGACGGCACGGGCGACCCGCCGCTCCGCCGGGCTGCACTCCCCCAGCCGGGCCTGAATCAAATTAAGGACAGTTTCTGCGGGACGCATGATGGACTCCAGATGTGTTACAAACGAGTAATTCTGTTCCATACGTTACACAGGTGGCAAGGCGGAGCTGCCCAGCGGCCCACGTTTTCTCACGTTTTCGATCGAACGGGTGGCTAGACGGTTTTCGGTTCGCCAGCGAGATCACCCGGAGTGCCTCAGCCCCGGGCGGGCACGGATCCTGGCCGGGCAACGCGATCGCACCACGGATTCGGTCGCGATCTTTATGATCTATTCGCCTCAGTGCGCGAACTGCGGCGGGTTGAAGTTCGACCCGTGCGTCAGCATCCGCTCATACGGTTCGGAACTGATGACCACTGCTGCGCGGTGTCCACGGCGCTCGATGAATACCGCCTCCCTACGTGTCAGGGTGAGTTGAGGCCAGTAGCTCAGAGCAAGTCCGCCGTTTAACGTAGGGCGAGAATCAGAAAGTCCCATCATGTCCAGCCCATCGTTGATCGCCGTGCGCGACGATAGTGCCATGAACAACAGCGGTCCCGGCCCCGTGCGGGCGGTCCCACGCCCCGGCGTTCGTTCACCCCGAAGCAGAAACTTGACCACCTCGCCGCGTATGAGGAAGCGATCTCCCGGAATGGGGGCGGCGCGTATTTGCGGGAGCAGGGCATCTATTCCTCGCAGATCACGGAGTGGCGAAAATTGCGCGATGCCGGGGTACTGCAGGGCAAGAAACCTGGGGAGAAGATCGGCCGGCTCACGCCCGAGCAGGCCGAGATCGCCCGCCTTCGCCGTCAGCTTGAGTTGACGGAGCGGCGGTTGGGAACGACGGGGGTGGCGTTGGAGATCATGTCAAAAATGCACGAGCTACTCGAAGGTCTTTCGAAGAGCTCGCGGGACGAAACACCGCAGACGAAACCGTGATGACCACATACCGTGACCTGACCGGCCACGGTGTCTCGACCCGGACGTCCGCCGTGCTGGTCGGGTTGCCGCGGTCGACGGCGACGCGGGCGCCTGGCCCGCCACCCGGCCCGCGCGATCCCGGAACTGGTCGCCATGGCACCCGGGCAGGTCTATACGTGGGACATCACGAAACTGCCCGGCCCGATCAAGGGAAAGTACTTCGACTGCTACGTGATGATCGATATCTACTCCCGTTGCATCGTCGGTGTGAAAGCCCATCCGGCCGAGTCCGCGGTCCTCGCCGCCGAGATGATGACCGAAACCTTCGGCATTCATGGCACCCCGCAGGTCGTCCACGCCGACCGGGGCACGTCGATGACGAGCAAGACCGTCGCCGCGCTCCTCTCGGATCTCGAGGTCACCAAGCCGCACTCCCAGCCCAGGGTCAGTAACGACAACCCCTACTCGGAGGCGTGGTTCAAGACGCTCAAGTTCGCCCCGGTATTCCCGGAACGCTTCGGCAGCCTCGGCGACGCCCGCCGGCTCATGAACACGTTCGTCGAGGGTTACAACCACACCCACCGGCACACCGGCATCGGGCTCAACACCCCCGCCGACGTCCACTACGGCCTCGCAGCCGGCAAGGCCGCCGAACGGGCGGCGACCCTCGCCACGGCCCGAGCCCGAACCCGGAGCGCTTCAGCACCAGCCGCGATCATCCAGGCAGAACTAGCCGCCTAAACTCACGCTGGCCTCATTCACCTTGAAAATTCCGCCTCCCCGTTGGCGCGGGCGATCACGTCCAAGAAGTGGTCGCGTGCGCCTGCGACGCTGACACTCGACAGGCGCCAGTTGTACATCGTGGCCAGGCTGAAGTACACACTTAGCGAACGAGCGCGGCCTTTTCGGCGCGAGCCTCTGCCTTCCACTCTTCGATCCGAGCCTGCTGCAACGGCGCCCGGCGGTTGATGAACCAGGAGGCGCCGAGGGCCAGGAACCAGACCGGCGCGACAACCAGCGCGAGACGCGTGTCCTCCGCCTGGCCGAGGGCCCAGAGCATGAAGGCGAAGAACGCCAGCACAACCCAGGGCATGAACCGGGCACCCGGCATCCGGTACTTCGAGGCGGCATGCAGGTGGGGACGGCGACGAAGGAAGGCAAGGTAGCTGACCATGATGATGGACCAGACGAACATCGTCAACACCGACGCTACCGAGGTCACGAGCGTGAAGGCGCCCATGAATGAATCCCCGGTGTAGAGCAGAACCAGCCCGGCCAGCAGAAAGATGCAGGAGAACAGCAGGGCGTTCTGCGGCACCTTACGACGGCTCAGCTTGCCGAAGGATTGCGGGGCGTTGCCGTCCTGAGCGAGGCCGTAGACCATCCGCGAGGTTGAGTAGATGCCGGAGTTGGCGCTCGAGGCGGCGGACGTGAGCACCACCAGATTGACGACGATGGCCGCGACCCCCAGCCCGGCCAGGGCGAACATGCCGATGAAGGGGCTGCTGCCGGGGTCGATGGTGCGCCAGGGGTTGACCGACATGATGATGATCAGGGCACCCACATAGAAGAGCAGCAGACGCAGCGGGATGGTGTTGATGGCCCGAGGCAGGTTCTTCTCGGGGTCCTTGGTTTCTGCGGCCGCGGTGCCGACGAGCTCGATGCCGGCGAAGGCGAAAATGGCGATCTGGAAGCCGAGCACGAAACCGGCGACGCCGTGCGGGAACATCCCGCCGTCGTTCCACATGTTTTCGAAGCCGGCCACGGCGCCGGAGGGTGAGGTGAAGTGCGTGGCGATCATCACGAGGCCGGTTCCGATGAGAGCCAGGATGGCGAGAACCTTCACCAGGGCGAACCAGAACTCGGCCTCCCCGAAGGCTTTGACGCTCGGCAGGTTGAGCAGGATCAGGACTACCGGGGTGAGCAGCGCGGGGATCCACAGCGGCGTTCCCGGTGCCAGAACGTCAACGTAGCCGGAGATGGCGACGATGTCGGCAACCCCGGTGACCACCCAGAACGCCCAGTATGACCATCCGGTGAAGAAACTCGCCCACGGGCCGAGCAGGTCGCCGGCGAAGTCGCTGAAGGACTTGTAGTTGAGGTTGGACAGCAGAATCTCGCCCATGGCCCGCATCACGAAGAAGAGCATGAAGCCGATGATCATGTAGACGAAGATCACGGCCGGCCCGGCGAGGGAGATGGTCTTGCCGGCGCCCATGAACAGGCCGGTTCCGATCGTGCCGCCGATGGCGAGCATCTGAATGTGCCGCCGACTCAGCGAGCGGGCAAGGCTCGGATCCGCATGCGACTCTCGTGCCGCAGCCCCGATCCTGGTGGTTCCCGTTACTGCGTTGGTCTGTTCAGGCATGTGGCTTCTTCCTCACAACGGCACAGACGCAGCCACCCAGAGGACGACCGTGTCAACCGGTTGGGGACCTCACTGTTGTGAGGTCCGGTCAACTGGGTTTCTGAAGTAGCAACGTTAGGGCCTTGAACGGCTGTTCCCCGAACCCGATCGGCATCCCGGGCGCTCCCCTGCCCGCGCCCCGTGGCGGTGGGCCGACCGGGATCGACAGGTGTCGAGCATCCGCACCCCAAGTGTCGTCGGCTGTTCGAGGGGAGGATACTGCCGAACGGGGCAGGGTCAGGACAGGATGTCTTTGGTGGAGAACCGGCCGTAGGCGAGCGCTCCGAACACGGCGATATAGCCCAGCTGCAGGAGCGCGTTGTCACCGAACGAGCTCAGGTCCATGGGCTGCCGCAACAGATCGGCGAAGCCCAGCCAGTAGTGACTGAAGAGCCACGGATGCAGCCATGACAGTTGCGGGAGCACGTCGAGGATCTGCACGACCACCGACACCACGACCGTGGCAGCCATGGCACCCACAGGTACGTCGGTGAGAGTGGAGATGAACAGCCCGATTGCCGCGAAGCCGAGCAGGGAGACCGTCACGTAGAGCGAGATCAGCCCGGAGCGCATCAGTGACTCCGGCACGCTGATGACGTCGCCCGAGAGCAGGGTCACCGGCCCGACCGGGAACAGGGCAGCCCCGATCAGCGTTCCGGCCACCGCCAGGGTCAGCGTCGCGGCCAGGCAGAACACGGCGACGCCGGCGTACTTGACGAGAAGCAGGCGCACGCGCCCCGCCGGGGCGACAAGCAGGTACCGCAGGGTACCCTGCCCGGCCTCCCCCGCGATGGTGTCGCCGGCGACGACGCCGATGGTGAGCGGGAGGAACAGCGGGATGGCCACGATCATGGCGGTGAACGCCACGAACAGGCCGTTCTGGGTGACCCGGTCGAGGAACGGCGGGCCGTCACCCGGCGACAGGGTCTCCGATGACAGCCGCACGGCGACGGCCAGCAGAACGGGGATCAGCGCGATGGCGACCAGCATCGCCCAGGTGCGGCGGCGGCGGAACAGCACCGTCAGCTCGGACCCAAGCAGGTCCAGTCCGGCCGATCGACGCATACTCGACAGGTTACTGGAGGACATCGAAACCTTCTCCGGTCAGGGCCACGAAGCGTTCTTCCAGGCTGGATTCCTCAATTAGGAAACCGCGCACGCGCACACCACCGGACACCAGGGCCGTGACGATGGCTTCCGGCTGCCCGGTCAGGCCGACCGATGTCTCTCGGGGCAGCGGAGCCGAGACCCAGGGGTCCTGCCCTGGCACGTCGCTCTGCACGGGGGTAAGGCCGAGGTGGGTCAGCACTGCAGCGGCCGCGGCGGCATCCGGTGTGCGCACACGCACCTTCGTCTGGCCGACGTGGCGCAGGTCGGCGAGCGTACCTTGGGCCACGAGGTTGCCGCCGCTCATCACCGCGGCGTGGGTGCACATCTGTTCCACCTCGGCGAGCAGGTGGCTCGAGACGAAGACCGTGGTGCCCTTGGCCGCGAGCGACCGCACGAGGCTGCGTACCTCTCGGGTGCCCTGCGGGTCGAGTCCGTTGGTGGGCTCGTCGAGCACGAGCAGCTCGCGCGGCTGCAGCAGTGCGTTGGCGATGCCGAGGCGCTGCTTCATGCCCAGCGAATACGCGGCCACCTTCTTGCCGGCGGCGTGGGTCAGACCCACGCGGGCCAGGGCCTGCTCGACCCGGTCGCCGCGCGTGCGCGACGAGGCGTTTCGGTCGGCCGTGTCGAGCCGGCGCAGGTTGGCGGCTCCGGAGAGGAAAGGGTAGAACGCCGGCCCCTCCACGAGCGCGCCCACGCGAGGTAGCACGTCGTGCAGACTGTCGGGCATGCTCTGGCCCAGCACGCTAATCTGGCCGCTGCTGGCCTGGGTCAGGCCGAGCAGCATGCGGATGCTGGTGGTCTTGCCGGAGCCGTTGGGGCCGAGGAAGCCGAACACCGACCCACGCGGAACGGCCAGGTCGATTTCGTTCACGGCGATCTGCTCGCCGAAGCGCTTGGTCAGACCTCGGCTCTCGATCGCGAGATCGAGAGCCGAGGTTGTGGCTGTCACTGGGTCGTGATCATTGGGCGTCTGCGGCGGCCTGAAGCAGCTCCACCGGAACCGATCCGGCGAAGACACGACCGTCATCGGCCAGGAACACGCTGACCAACGCGGTGGAGAACAGTCGCCCGCCGTCAACCTCGGTAGCAAGTTCCGACATCAGCGGATTGGCGCTGAGTTCCGACGGAACGGACGCCGCGGGCACCTCGACGATGGCGTCCCAACCGGTTCCCGTCACGATCGGAAGGTTCTCGGTCGGGATCTCAGGCTTGGTCTTCTCTGCGGGCACCTCGGGCATCACCGGCAGGGCGACCTCGTCTACGGTGGCACCGGCCGGCGGGGTGAAGTCTAACAGGTCGGCGGAGGGGGTGCTGAAGTCGACGGCGGTGAAGCCGACCTGGAAGGCCGGGTCTTCCTGTCCGTTCGCGCGCACGGTGACCTGCAGCGGCACGCCCGTCTCGGAGTCGACCGAGATCGACACCGATTCGACCAGGGTCTGGGTGGCCTTGGGGGTGAGGACCAGCTCGTAGGCTGTTCGACCTGCCACGGTGCCGTCGGTGCCGACCGAGACGGTCGTGCTTGAATCGATCTCACTCAGCAAGCGCTCGGCGACCTGCGAAGGCGTCGACAGATCGGCGGGGGCGGAGGCAACCATCTCGGTGAACTTCGCCTCGGCGCCGGCCCGCGCGTCGGCGGGGATGGCCAGATGGCTGGCGGTGTTCGTCTTTGAGTCGTAAGCCCAGACATCCGTACCGTTGCTCACCACGTTGCGTTCGGCGAGGCGGTCCTGGATCTGTACGCGAGACTTCGCGGGACCGTCGACGTCGCTGCCGTCAACATAGATCCGGGCTGTGTGGGAGCCACTGAAGAGTTCCAGAACCGAGGAGAGCGCACCGGTGGCCGCAGCCCCCGGCACAGATTCGGTAGTGCCCTCCGGCGCGGCCTCGGCCATCGAGTCGGACATGCCGGCACTCAGGTCGATGTCGGGCAGGCCCAGCTCAGCCGTTTTCTCCACGGTTCCGGAGAAGGCGGTCACGGTGCTGTCACTGACCATGAGGAGAACCTGCTCAGGCGTTTTGTCCGGCAGATCGACCGTGGCACCGGCCTGCAGAGGCACAGCGAGCACACCGGCGACAATGACAACCGGAACGACGATAGCGGGAAGCCACTTGACTGAATTGCGCGACATGATTAACGACCTGTTCCGAGACGATCCATGCTCCGATGCTACGCCTGAGCCCTGACAGACGTCCCGGAATCACGCTGGGAGGTTGCCCAGAACGCCGCCGGGAGCCGTGACGCTGCGCGCGTCTAGCCCAGGAACTCCTCGATTCCGGCGATCGGGTCGTACCAGCCGAGGTCGAGGATGAGCGTCTGCAATGACTTGTCGAGGCCCGCGATGACGGATACCCCGACCAGGACGAAAACAATGCCGGTCGTTCTGCGGAACCAGCCGGACGGATTGGCGAGCCAGCCGAGGCGCCTGGCAAACGAGCGGCCGAGGTAGGCCACCAGGAGGAGAGTGGACGCGAGCCCGATGGCATACGCCGTCAGGTAGACGAGGCCCTCACCGAACGAGACCGGAAGCACGGTCGCCACGATCAGGGCATAGGTCGGACTGCAGCTGCTGAACACCGGACCGAGGGCGGCTCCGGTGAGGATATCCCCGCCGAGGCTCTGCCGGCCGATCTGGCGGTCGAGACTGCGGTTGCTGCGGTTGGACATCCCGAGCCGTGTCGCCACGAATTCCCAGAGGGCAGGAAACAGCAGGTTGAGCCCCAGCAAGGCGACGATGCCACCGGACACAACCTGCCAGGCCTGCGGGGGGATTCCGAGCAGTGCGGTCGTGGCCTTGAGGAGGAGGGTGAACGCGATGAGACTGAGAGCGAGGGAGAGAGCAATGACGGCCGGACGGAGACGGGCCCGGCGGGGGTCGGCGTCCTCGCTGAGAACCGCACCACCCACGATTACGGGCAGCAAAGGCAACACGCAGGGTGCCGCCACGGTCAGGATGCCGGCAGCCACGCTGAGGGCGAGCAGGCCGCCCACTAGGGCGCCGCGTTGACGAGCGCGTCGAGACTCGGATCGTC
>Ga0136639_10000133_pt1 | contig 21723 bp, 19 predicted proteins | sample AntDrymUQ8592106_2_FD_113739 | JGI IMG/M metagenome (GOLD analysis project Ga0136639, IMG submission 113739) | Polar desert sand microbial communities from Dry Valleys, Antarctica - metaG UQ859 (21.06) | ecosystem: Environmental > Terrestrial > Soil > Desert | place: Antarctica: Dry Valley...
CCGCTGGTTCAACGCAATGGCCGGTACATGCCTGCTGACGACGCCATCGCCGGCGGCATAGGCGAGGACTACGGGGTGGACTTCCACAGCCCCTACGGGTGCTCAAAAGGGGCTGCCGACCAGTATGTTCTAGATTACGCGCGGACCTTCGGGATGCCCACGGTGGTGTTTCGCATGAGCTGCATTTACGGGCCGCACCAGTTTGGCACCGAGGACCAGGGATGGGTTGCCCATTTCCTGCTGCGCGCCTTGCGCGGCGAGCCGATCATGATCTACGGCGACGGCTGCCAGGTGCGCGACATCCTCTACGTCGACGACTTGGCCCGGGCGATGCTGCTGGCCCACCAGCAGATTGACGACCTTAGCGGCCAAGCCTTCAACATCGGTGGCGGACCTCGCAACACCGTGAGCCTGCTGGAGCTTATCGATCTTATCAGCAAGCTTCACCGCTCCCCTTCCCTGCAGTTCGGTGATTGGCGCTCGGCCGATCAACGGTTCTACGTTTCCGATATCGACAACTTCTCCGCCGCCACCGGCTGGATCCCCCAAGTGCGCGTGGCCGACGGGATTGCCCGCCTGCACCGCTGGCTGACGGAGAACCGCGTGGCCGACATCGGCAGCCCAGATCCAGAGCCGTTCATCCAGCCGGCCATGGCCCGCTTCCGCTGATTCCCCCCTCCCCCCACTCCCCCCGCTTCGAAAATGTCGAGTTTCCGCACCGCCGTGCTTACGGCCCCCCGATCGCTGGCCATCCAGTCCGCCGCCCTGCGCGACCCGGGCCCGTCGGAAGTCCGCGTACGCCTTGAAGGATGTGGCGTCTGTGGGTCAAACCTGCCTGTCTGGCAGGGCCGCAGCTGGTTCAGCTATCCCTTGGCCGCTGGCGCTCCGGGACATGAAGGTTGGGGCCGCGTCGAAGCGGTTGGCGACCGGGTCACCAACGTGCACGTCGGCAGCCGCGTTGCGATGCTTTCCCACCACGCCTTTGCCGAGGTCGACGTGACGGATCACGGACAGGTGGTTGTTCTACCCGAAACGCTTGATACCCAGCCGTTCCCTGGCGAGGCCCTGGGCTGCGCGATGAACGTCATCAAGCGCGCCGACATCCAGCGTGGCCAGCAGGTGGCCATCGTCGGCATCGGATTCCTTGGTGCCCTGCTTGTTGACCTCGCCGCCAAGGCGGGAGCCCAGGTCATCGCGATCTCGCGCCGGCAATTCGCCTTGGACACCGCCCGGCAGATGGGCGCAAGCCACACCCTGGTCATGGACAACGACCGCGGCAGCATTGTTAGTGCCGTCAACTCCCTTACCGATGGCCGCGGCTGCGACCGCGTCATTGAAGCGTCCGGCGCCCAGTTCCCCCTCGATCTGGCCGCCGAACTCACCGCCGTGCGCGGCAAGCTCATCATCGCCGGCTACCACCAGGACGGGCCACGCCAAGTCAACATGCAGCTCTGGAACTGGCGCGGGCTCGACGTCATCAACGCCCACGAGCGCGATCCGCAAACCTACATCGAAGGCATTCAAGCCGCCGCGCTCGCCATTGCCACCGGTGCCTTGGACCCCACCCCGCTCTACACTCATCGCTTTGCCCTCGATGAGCTGCCTGCCGCCCTTGAGAGCATCGAAAATCGCCATGATCAATTCCTCAAGGGACTTATCCTCTATGCCTGATTCCGCAACTTGCAGCCTCAACCCATGCCACTCCCCCGCCGCCTCCCCGCCGCGCCTCGGATTCGTCGGCGTCGGATGGATCGGCCTCAACCGACTCGAAGCCATCGCCGCGAGCCAACTCGCCGAAATCGTCGCCCTCGCCGATCTCAATGAACAGGCAGCCACCCAGGCCGCCCGCAGATTCGGGGCTAACAAGGCCACCTACCAGGAGTTGTTGGACTCGGACCTCGACGCCCTTGTCATCGCCACCCCCAGCGCCCTGCACGCCCGCCAGGCGATCACCGCGCTGGACGCGGGCAAGGCGGTGTTCTGCCAAAAACCGTTAGGCCGCAACGGCGCGGAAACCGCCGCGGTGGTCGCCGCCGCCCAGCGCGCCAACCGCCTGCTCGGAGTGGACTTCTCCTACCGCCACACCGCCGCGATGCGGGCGCTGCGCAAGCTCATCGAATCCGGCGAGCTCGGCGAGATCTTTGCCGTCGAGGCGACCTTCCACAATGCCTACGGCCCGGACAAACCGTGGTTCTATCAACGCAGCCAGGCCGGCGGCGGATGCTTGTTGGATCTGGGCATCCACCTGGTTGACCTTGCGCTCTGGGCGCTGGATTTTCCAACTGTCCGCTCGGCCCGCGGCCTGCTGCGCCACCAGGGCCAGAAGCTAACAACAAGCGGTGACGACGTGGAGGACTACGCCAGCGGGCTCATCGAGCTGGAGGACGGACCAAGCATCCAATTGGCGTGCTCGTGGCGCGCGCCCGCCGGCTGCGACGCGCAGATCGGGCTGCGCTTCTTCGGCACCCGCGGCGGGGCCGAACTGAGCAACATGAATGGCTCGTTCTTTGACTTCCGCGCCGAGCACCTCCGCTGCGACCGCTCGCGCCACACGCTCTTTGCCGGCACCGACGACTGGGGCGGACGCGCCGCACTCGCGTGGCTGCGCCAGCTCGCCGTCTCGCGGAATTTCCGCAGCGAAATCTCACAGGCCACTACGGTTGCTAACACCTTGGACCTTCTATCAGGATGCTACCGTTAGTCCCCTCCGCTCCCACTCCTCCCGCGCGCATCCTCATGACCGCGGACACCGTTGGCGGCGTCTGGACCTACGCCATGGACCTCTGCCGCGCCCTGCGGCCCGCCGGCTCCCGCGTCCTGCTCGCCACCATGGGCGCTTCCGCCAGCGCGGATCAACGCGCCGAGGCGGCCCAAATCGGCAACGTCGAACTGGTAGAAAGCGCCTATCGCCTCGAATGGATGGACGACCCGTGGGAGGACCTCAGCGCGGCGGGCGCATGGTTGTTAGACCTGGAGCGGCGCTTCCAGCCCGAGGTGATCCACCTCAACAATTTTGCCCACGGGGCGCTGCCATGGAGCGCACCGGTGGTGATGGTGGCCCACTCATGCGTGCTGTCGTGGTGGGAGGCGGTGAAAGGCGAGCCGGCGCCGGCGGCGTGGAGCCGCTATCGCGCGGCGGTGCGCTGCGGCTTGGCGGCGGCCGACCTGGTGGTGGCGCCGACCCACGCGATGTTGCAGGCCGTGGTCAAACATTACGGCCCGCCGCAGAGCAGCCGGGTGATCGCTAACAGCTGCAGCCGCGCCCGCTTTGCGCCCGCGGAGAAAAAACCCTATATCTTCAGCGCCGGGCGGTTCTGGGACGAGGCCAAGAACGCGCCGACCCTGGCGCGCGCCGCGGGCGGGCTGCCGTGGCCGACGCGGTTTGCCGGAGCCTGCGCGCCGTGCCGCGAGGTGGCCGCGGACGTCGAGTTTCTTGGCCACTGTGCGCCGGCGCGGATGGTCGAGCTGTTTGGAGAGGCATCCATCTTTGCCCATCCCGCCCGCTACGAGCCGTTTGGTCTGGCCGCCCTGGAGGCGGCCACCAGCGGCTGCGCGCTGGTGCTTGGCGACCTGCCGAGCCTGCGCGAGGTCTGGGGCGATGCGGCCATTTTCGTGGATCCGGAAAACTCCGTTGCCCTCCACCGCACGCTGCTGCGCATCATCCACAACCCGGCCGAGCGCGGCCACCTTGCCTATCAGGCGCGCCACCGCGCCCGGCGCTTCACCGCCGCACGGATGCTTGGCGGCTATCTGGACGCCTATGCCCTGGTTGTGGCAACCGCGGGCCAGCGCCGCCCGCTCACCCGCAGCGCATGAACATCCGCTTGTTCTATCACTCGCTGGTCTCCGACTGGAACCACGGCAACGCCCACTTCCTGCGCGGCATCACCGCGGAGTTGCTGGCCCGCGGCCACGACGTCAAGGTCTACGAGCCGGCCAACGGTTGGAGCCGGGAGAGCCTGCTGGCCGAACACGGCACCGAACCGTTGGAAAAATTCGCCGCCGCCTATCCGACCCTTGTTAGCACCCTCTACGATCCCGCGACCCTCGATCTGGAGGACGCCCTGGGTGACGCCGACCTCGTCATCGTCCACGAGTGGAACGACCACGACCTTGTTGCCCGCATTGGCGCACTGCGCCGGCGCTTTGTCCTGCTCTTCCACGACACCCACCACCGGCTCGTCAGCGATCCGGAGGCGATGCGCGGCTACAACCTAACCGGCTACGACGGCGTCCTCGCATTTGGCGCAGTTCTGCGCGACCTCTATCTGCAGAGCGGACTCACCCCGCGGGCATGGACCTGGCATGAGGCGGCCGATGTGCGCCAGTTCCATCCCCTGCCCCACATCGTTCCGCCCCGCGACCTCATCTGGATCGGCAACTGGGGCGATGACGAGCGCAGCGAGGAACTCCACGAGTTTCTCATCGAACCGGTGCGCGCCCTGGGCCTCAGCGCCACGGTGTTTGGCGTGCGCTATCCGGAAATCGCCAAGCAAGCGCTGCGCCTGGCCGGCATCTCCTACCACGGCTGGCTGCCAAACTTCGACGTGCCGAAAATCTTTGCCAACCACCGCGTGACCATCCACGTCCCGCGCAGGCCCTATGTCCTGAGTCTCCCGGGGATTTCCACCATCCGCCCCTTCGAGGCCATGGCCTGCGCCATCCCGCTCATCTGCGCCCCATGGAACGACGCGGAAAACTTGTTCACTCCGGGGCGCGACTACCTAACAGCCAGCGGCGGAGCCGCCATGCGCGAGCATCTCGCCAGCCTGCTAGATAGCCCGCAACAGCGCGCCGAGCAGGCCGCCCACGGGCTGGCGACCATCCACGCGCGGCACACCTGCGCGGCGCGCGTCGACGAGCTTCTTGCGGTGCACGCGGAACTCACCCGCAGCAGCGAGATGCAACGGTCCAAGGCCCCCGGTGTGCGCGGCCTGACGCGACTTCCCTCATGAAAAAACCCCTCAAAATCGCCTTCTTCGGGTCCAGCCTGGTGTCGGCCTACTGGAACGGCGCGGCCACCTACTACCGCGGCATCCTGCGCAACCTCGCCGCTCGTGGCCACCGGATCACCTTCTATGAGCCCGACGTGCTTGACCGGCAACTCCACCGCGATATCGAGAATCCCGACTGGGCCCAGGTGGTTGTCTACGGTGCCGAATCAGCCGACGCGGTGCGCGCGCTGGTCCACAGCACGCGCAACGTGGACTTGCTCATCAAGGCCAGCGGAGTGGGCGTGCATGACGAACTGTTGGAAGAGGCGGTTTTGGAAGTTAGATCGGCGCGCACCCGGGTGATCTTCTGGGACGTGGATGCGCCAGCCACGTTAGAACGGGTGGCGGCCAATCCGGCCGACCCGCTGCGCGCGCTGATTCCCGAGTACGACCTGGTGCTCACCTACGGCGGCGGCCAACCGGTCATTGAGGGTTACCAGGCACTTGGCGCGCGGCGCTGTGTGCCGATCTACAACGCGCTCGATCCGCAAACCCACTTTCCGGTTTCCCCCAATCCGATGTTCACCGCGGACCTCGGGTTTCTCGGCAACCGCCTGCCGGACCGCGAGGCACGCACCGCCGAGTTCTTCTTCAACGTCGCCGCCCGCATGCCGCAGCAGGACTTCTTCCTCGCCGGCAGCGGGTGGAGCAACAAGCCGATGCCCGCCAACATCGACTACTACGGCCACCTCGGCAGCGCCGACCACAACGCCTTCAACTCCACTCCCAAGGCGGTCCTCAACATCGCCCGCGACAGCATGGCGCGCTTCGGATTCTCCCCGGCCACCCGCGTGTTCGAGGCCGCCGGCGCCGCCGCCTGCATCGTCACCGACGCCTGGGAAGGCATCGAGTTGTTCCTCGAACCCGGCAGCGAGATCCTCGTGGCTAACAATGGCGAGGAGGTCGCCAGCCTGTTGGACGCGCTGAACCCGCAGATGGCCGCCTCCATCGGCCGCTCAGCCCTGCGCCGCGTCCTCGCCGAGCACACCTACCTGCACCGCGTCATCCAGCTTGAGGACGTGCTTGAAGAGCGCTCGGAGGCCAATGTCCTAACCCCAGTTAGCTAACCCGGATGAAACTCGTCGTCCTCGGGCTCTCGATCACCTCGGCGTGGGGCAACGGCCACGCCACCACCTACCGCGGGCTCATCCGCGAGTTTGCCAAGCTTGGCCACCAAGTCGTTTTTCTGGAACGCGACGTGCCGTGGTACGCCAGCCAGCGCGACCTGAGGGACTTTGCCTGCGCGGAGGTCATTCTCTACCAGAGCGTTGATGACCTGCGCGAGAACCACGCCCAGACCGTCCGCAGCGCCGACGCGGTCATCGTCGGCTCCTACGTCCCGGACGGCATTGAAATCGGCAACTGGGTGCTGAAGATCGCCACGGGCATTACCGCCTTCTATGACATCGACACCCCGGTGACGCTTGCCCAGTTAGAACGCGGCGGCCTGACCTATCTGGCCCGCGAGCAGATTGCGCGCTACGACCTCTATCTCTCCTTTGCCGGCGGACGCACGCTTGAGGTGCTGCACAACCGCTACGGGTCTCCCCGCGCGGTGCCACTCTACTGCTCGGTTGACCCGGAGCACTATTTCCCCAGCCCCCTGGATCCGCTCTGGTTGCTTGGCTATCTGGGGACCTACAGCGCGGACCGCCAGCCGGCGCTGGAGCGCTTGATGTTAGAGCCGGCGCGGCACCTGCCGCAGGAGCAATTTGTCGTCACCGGGCCGCAGTACCCGCAGGAACTGCTGTGGGCGCACAACGTGGAGCGCATCGAACATCTGGCGCCTGACCAGCATTGTGAGTTTTACAACCGCCAGCGTTTCACGCTCAACGTGACGCGTGCGGACATGGTGGCCGCGGGCCATTCGCCGAGCGTGCGCTTGTTTGAGGCGGCGGCCTGCGCGACGCCCATCATCAGCGACGCCTGGGATGGGCTTGATGAGCTCTTCATCCTTGGAGAGGAAATCCTGGTGGCGGCCGATCCAAGCGAGGCCCTTGAAATTCTCACCACGATCAGCCCAACGCGTGCCGCCCAGATCGGCACCGCCGGCAGGGCACGAATCTTGGCCAATCACACCGCCGCTCACCGCGCCCTTGAACTGGAACATCACCTTGTCGGCGTGGTCGTCGGGGAGGTCTCGCTTATCTAGCAACCGCCACAACCAACTCCCCCGTCGCCTCCCCCCGGCATGAGTCCATCCGCCAGCACCCCGCGCGGCCGCCCCGGCGTTTCTAACGCCCATGTCCGCGCGCCGCTGCGGGAGCGCTTCGGCATCTGCCAGTGGTTCCACTTCCAGGACGAGCTTGCCGTGGAGCGCACTTGCCTGCTGCTGCGCGAGCTCGGCATCCGCCACCTGCGCACCGGCATCTCATGGGCCGACTACTACCGGCCCGGCGGCAGCGCCTGGTACTCCCACATGCTAACAAGCCTGCGCGAGTTCGAGCTGTTGGTGAGCGTCTGGCACACGCCGCCGTCCATCTCGCTTGGCCACCACTGCGCCAGCCCGCCGCGCCGCCTGCTCGACTACGCCGACTTCATCGACCACCTCATCAACGAACACCGCGGCAAGTTCGCCGCTCTGGAGCTGTGGAACGAACCTAACAACAGGTACAAGTGGGACTTCCGCCGCTACGACCCGGCATGGCGGAGGTTTGGCGAGATGGTCGGATGCGCCGCGTATTGGGCGCGGCAGTGCGGGGTGCCGACCGTGCTGGGCGGGATGATGCCCGTTGACCCGCACTGGCTGGAGTTGATGGGCACCTACGGGGTGATCCCTCAGTTAGACCGGATCGGCATCCACGGGTTCCCGGGGATGTGGTGGGACGGCGCGCGCAACTGGGATTGGCATCACCACTGGAAGGGCTGGGCGGAGAAAATCGGCTCCCTCAGCGAGGTTTCATCCCTCCCGGTGTGGATCACCGAAACCGGCCTTGCCACCTGGTGCCGGCGCGCCCAAGCCCCGGCAAAGCACGAGCTGCAGGCACAACAGTTAGTGCGCGCCACCCTCGCGCCCGCGGATCGAACGTATTGGTACTCGCTGATCGATCTGGACCCGCGGCGCCCGACCATTGAAGGATTCCATGTCGATGAGAACGAATACCACCTTGGCCTGGTGACCCACGCGGGACGCAAGAAAATGGCCTTCCACACGCTCCAACACCTTCTATCCGAAGCATCCGCCACCGACCATTCCGCCCATGACCCGCTTATCCGTTAGCCGCATTGATTCCGGACCTGTCCCGCTGCGCGAACTGCGCGGCGGCGCGGCCATCCCGGCCCTTGGCTTCGGCACCTGGGAGCTGCGCGACGCCTGCACCGCCGCCGTGGCCCATGCGCTGGCCACCGGCTACCGCCACGTCGACAACGCCCGCGCCTACCAGAACGAGTCGGCCGTTGGCGCCGCGCTCGCCAGCAGCGGGCTTGCCCGCGAGGAGTACTGGATGACCAGCAAGGCATGGTGCGACGACTTGTCCGCCGCGGGGATCCGCCGCCAGGCAGAACAAAGCTTGCACGAGCTCGGCATCGACTACCTCGATCTGTTTCTCATCCACTGGCCTAACGAAGACTTCGACCTGGCAGACTCTCTCAGTGGCTTCCAACAACTCGTTGGCGAGGGGAAAATCCGGTATTTTGGGGTCAGCAACTTCACCCCGCGCCAGTGGCGGGAGGCCGTGGCGATTGCTCCGGAAATCATCACCAACCAAGTCGAGTACCACCCGCTGCTGGCCCAGACCGAGCTCATCACCGCGCTGCACGGACACGCCGCCTGCCTAACAGCCTACTCGCCCCTTGCGCGCGGCGCCTTGTTTGATTCTGCGCGGGAGAGCAGCGGGGTGTTGGCCACGATTGCCATGGCGCACGGCAGGACTCCCCGACAAGTCGTGCTGCGCTGGTTTGTCGAACAACCGGACGTGGTGGCCATTCCAGGGTCGAGCAACCCAAAGCACATCGAGGAGAACTTCGACATTTTCGACTTCGAGCTAACCGCCAGCGAGAGCTCGCAAATCAGCGCGCTAGATTGCGGCGAGCGATTCGTCCACCCGGGTTGGGCGCCCGCGGAGTGGTGACGGATCCAACCAGTTGCCGCAGAGCATCTGGGCGCGCTCGGCGTCTGCCGGCGGCTGCCAGACCCACATCCATGCATCAACCGGGCCATGGGCCATCGCTACCCGGGCCGTGACGCGCTGGTATTCGTGCGGGCCGGGCTGGTCGGCATGGCAGCCCTCGTAGGTATCGAGATCGGCAAGGTGGCTGGCGGCAGTTACTTCGAACACATCGCCGTGGACCTCCCCGGCGTGGGAATCAAGAACCAGCCCCGGATACCAGCCAAGCGAGTAGAGGCGGCCGCGCACGGTGCCGGTGCCGAGCCAGCGCGCGCCTTCCATGCGGACATGGTTGCAGCCGCCGCGGCGCAGCGTCCCGTAAACAAAAACCCGCGGCGCCACTGCTCGATGTTAGACTTGGGGCTTGAACGCGACGCGGGTATCAAGCTCGCGCTTGAGTTCATCGAGCCCCTCGCCCTTGTCCGCGGAGATCGGAATGATGGTCACCTTCGGGAAGCGCGAGCGGAAGTTCTCCAAGTGCTCGGCGGAGCCCTCGAGGTCCATCTTGTTAGCCACGACCATCCACGGGAACTTCGCGAGGTCCTCGTCGTATTCGCGGATCTCGGTGCGCAGGATCTGCAGGTCGGAGATTGGATCGCGGCCCTCGCTGCCGGCCATGTCGATGACGAAGAGCAGCAGGTGGCAACGGGTGATGTGGCGCAGGAACTCGTGGCCAAGGCCGCGGTTGGCATGGGCGCCTTCAATGAGCCCGGGAATATCCGCCACCGTGCAGCGGCGGAAGCCGGGGAACTCCACCACGCCGATCATCGGCTGGAGCGTCGTGAACGGATAGGCACCAACTTTCGGTTGGGCCGCGGAGATTTTCCCTAACAACGTCGACTTGCCCGCGTTGGGGAAGCCAACCAGGCCCGCCTCGGCGATGCGGCGCAGTTCAAGGTAGTAGACGCCCTGCTCGCCCTCGGTGCCGAGGGTGGTTTCCTCGGGTGCCTGGTTGACCGCGGAGCGGAAGCGCCAGTTGCCCTTGCCGCCGTGGCCGGGATGGCAGAGGACAAACTCCTCGCCGTATTCGACCAAGTCGGCGACCGGCTCGAGGTCGATGCCCTCCTCGCTGCGCTCCAGGGCCACGGCGTCCTGGACGCTGGCGGCATTGGTGGCGCGATAGACGACGGTGCCGGGCGGGACCCGGCCAATGATGGTTTTGCCCTTCTTGCCGCTGCACTTGTAGGCGCCGCCGTGGCCGCCATCCTTGGCGATGAGCTTCGGGTCGTAGAAAAATGACCGCAAGGTGTCGGTGTGCGGGTCGACTTTGAGGATCACCTCGCCGCCGTCGCCGCCGTCACCGCCATCCGGGCCACCCCGGGGCACAAATTTCTCGCGGCGGAAGCTAACGACTCCGTTCCCTCCGTCTCCCGCTTTGGCGAATATCCTTACGTGATCAACAAACATGGCTTTGGAGGACGCATGGAATCCAGAATTGGGCTTCTTGCAAATCAAATACGGTCTAGTTTTCCCCACCGAGGCGCTAGCCAAGCGCATCACAAGCGGTTACCTTGGGGAAGGCCATGTCAGATTCCCCGCTCCAGGATAGCCCCATGAACCTCCAAGGGCAGCTTCTTCTCGCCGCTCCCTCCTTGGGCGAAGGGGTCTTTCACCGTTCCGTCATCCTGCTCGCCGCCCACTCCCCCGGTGACGGCGCTTTCGGCTTGGTACTCAACCACCCGACCGGGCGCCACATCGGTGACCTCCTTAGTGACAAGGCCTTCGCGCCCCTGCGCAACGTCCCTGTGCATCACGGCGGACCCGTCGAGGTCGAACAGCTCACCTTCACCGCGATGTGGACCGACCCGTCCGGTGAGCTGCACTGGGAAACCCGGATTTCAGCCGACCAGGCGATTGAGCGGGTCAAGGACCCGTCCATTTTGGTGCACGCCTTCGTGGGGCATTCCGGCTGGTCGGCCGGCCAGCTCGAAGGTGAATTGCGCGGTGCCTCCTGGATTCCCGCGCGCCCGCACCCGAACCTCATCCGTCTGGAGCACGACCTGAGCCTGTGGGCAGCCCTCCTGCGCCAACTTTCCCCCTACCACCAAATTCTGGCCGAGGCACCCAGCGACCCGCTGCAGAATTAGAGCGAGGCTCACCCCGGGCTTGAATCTCCGTGGCATGGCGGTCCCGTTCTTACTACTTCCCAATGAGGACGTGGCGTCGAACGTTGAACCTTGGACGTGAAATAGAGCATGGGGTGACGATGGGGACGCCAACGGGCGACCCAACGGCGGGCCTCGCATCGGCGTTCAGGCGCATGGCTTTCTTGGCGGCTGCTCCGGGGGCTGCGCGTGGGTAGCTACCCCCGGCTAAGTTCTCTTATCACTCCGGGACGTCGGACCGAACGTTCAACGTTCGATTCGACGTTGGACGTTGGACGTTGGATTTTGTGTAAGTGGTTTCCACTGATGTCCCTCATCACCAAGAAATCACCGATCAGAACGCGTTGCGCACCTCGTGGACGTACGGCGGTTGGTTCTCGGTGAGGATGATTTCAAGAACGTCGAAGCGCCAAGGCAGGTCGCGGGTGCCCAGGAGCCGCAGCCACTCGTTGGCACCGCGCTCGATGAGCCGCTGCTTGGGTCGGTTGACCGCATCCAGCGGGCGGCCAATGCCACCGGCGCGGCGGGTCTTGACCTCGACAAACAGGAGCACCTTGCCCTCGCGGGCCACCACATCGACCTCGCCGCCGCGGGACGCGCGAAAGTTCCGATAAAGGACCTTTTTCCCGCGCGAGCGCAACCACGAGACGGCGATCCGTTCGCCAAGCTCGCCGATTTCCTGCGGGTCCAGCGGGCTGCCGTCACGCTTGATCAAACGGCAGGAGGAATTGAGCAATCGGCTGAAACGTCTTACGATGAATGCGGCAAGGACCATGGATCTGCAGCGCCTGGAGGTGCGCCGCGGTACCATAGCCCTTGTGGCGCTCAAATCCATACTGCGGAAACTCTTCGGCATAGGCATGCATGAGCCGGTCGCGGGTCACCTTGGCCAGCACGCTCGCCGCGGCGATCGACAAACTCAGCCCGTCGCCTTGCACAATCGCCTGCTGGTGCCAGCCAAACCCCGGAACCGGCAGCCCATCAATGAGGCAAATGTCCACCTCGACGGCCAGCGCGGCCACCGCGCGCCGCATCGCCACATGGGTGGCGCGCAGAATGTTAAGCGTGGAGATCTCGTCGGGCTCAGCGAGCGCCACCGCCCAAACCACGCCGCGGTTGCCGGTGAGTTCCTGGTAAAGGTCCTCCCGGCGCGCCTCGCTGAGCTTCTTGGAATCGTCCAAGCCACTCAGCCGCAGCCGCCGGGGCAGGATCACCGCAGCCGCGGCCACCGGCCCCGCCAACGGCCCGCGCCCTGCCTCGTCGATACCCACAATGACTTTTGCGCCCTTGCGGCGCCACGCGTTCTCAAATTTCCAGTCCGGCACCGGATTATCTAAAACGTTACCTGCGGCCCACTCCATCTCGAAGTTTTCACCGCCCCCGTGGCGAAAATCTGCGTGGCAAAAACATGCCCGTCGCTGTCCACCACCACTCCCAAACCGGTGAAATCCCACGGGTCGCGCATGTTGCGCAGGTGCCCTTCGGAACTTTTCCACCCCTCCACCATCTGCCGCGCCCCGAGCCCGCCAGACCGATTGCCCGCGATCAGGTTCTCGCTGACATTCTCCATGCCCATAAAGCTCTTCGCCGCACTCGCACGCCCTTCAAAGCCAAAGTGGCTGATGTTCTTCCCGGCAATGTTGAACGTCCCGCGGTGCCGGCGCATGTATTCGCTGTGCTGCTGCGCCAACCCGTCCAGCCCCATGTGCCGCTTCAACGGCGCACGCCCAATCGAGACCCGGTACCGGTTGACCTCCGCGAACAACTCATCCGCAAGCTGCCGCTCCTTCCCACTGCGCGGCCCGTAGACCACCGCCTGCCGCTCGCCCACCACCACCGGGTTGCCCGCACACCCCACCAGGCCGAGCAAAAGCCCAAAAACCATCGCGCGCAGAAAAGGCAGTAGGGGGAATACCATCACCCAGACTATCAACCTCCTCCCTTCCCTGGCAACGCATTTGCCTCACCCCCGGCCAATTCTTCTTTGCAAAATTCTCATTGAATCCCCGCGACAAGCGCGTAGGGTCCCCTTGCAAAGTGTCAGGGGGCGTCCCGGTTTCGACGGGATGTTTTACGCACAAGCCGCACGTGGAGGTTGACCGGTTGGCCTCCTTAAAAGCCGGTCGAAAAAAATAAATGCAGACTCTAACGAGCTCGCACTCGCTGCTTAATTGACAGCGACGCCAGATCCCTCACGCCTGCTGCGGAGGACGGCGACTAACTAGCAGGCTGGCTGGTCCATCGGGCTTCCGGGTGACCCAGCAAGACTTACAGGAAAATCGGATTCGCGCCGCCGCCGGGGGGTGACGCGTTTCCTAAAAAAATCCCTCGGCTAAACGTGTAGAAGTTTGCGCTGAGAGCGTCTCGGACAGGGGTTCGACTCCCCTCGCCTCCACCATTCTTCGCTTCCGTGCCGGAAGCTTCGAATGGCATGCCACTGAGAAATCCAAGGAAGTGAAGAATGCCCTTCGTAGCTTTAGCGAAGTAGGGCCGCGCAGACGTCTCAGCGTTCAGCGTTCCGTTCAGGCGAGGGCTGCGCCTCAACCTTCCGCCGCGGCCAATCGTGATTGAATATCAGGCACTGCCGGGCCAGTGGTCTGGGTAAAACTGGTTTTGGCGCGCAGCATCAAACTACCCAGGCAGAGGTCGGCGAGGGCAGCACGACATTGAAGTTCTTGCATGTAGCGGTGGTGCAACAAGTGGAGGCCGTTGAGGCGGCACTTTTAGGGACCCAGGGCCTAGCTTAAACACAGGACCGCTAGCTCGACGCCGGCTTGGCGGGCCGCCAGCGCGGCGACTGGGACAGCCAATCGTTTAAAGCAGTCGCTTGAAACATGGGTGCAGGGCAAGAGCCGTGCGTTTATCAGTTTCTCAGAGCGGGAGCACGGAGGCGCAGGAGGAGTTCATGGTTGGAACCAGCAAGGCCAATCTTCAGAGCAATGACCTCGAGACCCGGACGCGCTTGTTTGGCGGCGAGTGTCTATGCCGCTTGGACGCCGGGGCGGCATTGGGAGAATAGGCAGCAACTTTTCGGCAAACGGGTAGCCTTGCATCGGAGGAGGTTGCCGGGCGAGAATCTGGCGCAATGCCTCCACAACCTGGGGGCTGAGGCGGAAACCCGTCGTAGCCAATCGCGAGAAGGTGCCATCAAAATCGATCAACCCTGCCGCACCGGTAAGAACACCCACTGTGCCAGGCTGGAGTCACGGTGTAGCCATGGAAGCGTGATGGCAGAGGCATCTCGGGCATGCAAAGCCCTTTTCTCAAGATAGGGCAGTTTGTCCGGCACGACGGAGATCCAGTCAGGAGTTCTCAGAAACAGGTTTCTCAAGGTGAAGCGCAAGCTACCATAAAGAGGTCGGAGCAAATCCTGCGCGCGGATCTAGGCCAGGCGTGCCAGCACGGGGTTGTCGCTAACGACGGCCACGCAACCATCTGCCTGAATCCCAAGGACTTCCGGGAATCCTCAAGGATTCCCTCAGCCGAGTGCCCGGGCCACGCAGCATGCTTGCTTAGCACGGCCTCTTATTCGGCAGGGTCGGGATCGTCGTCGCCATTTCCATGGGGGAATTTTCATGGGTGAGGTAGTTTTCGGGATCGATCACCGCCTCGCCCATCCAGCGGTAGGCGACAAGCGGGCCGTTCTTGGCGGCGCTGTGGTCGAGGCAGGCGACGTTGGCACGCTCGGGGGCGAGCGGCGCGTCGGCGGGCTTGAAGTAGTGGCCGAAAAAGATCGGGCCGGCGTCGAGCGGGTAGCCGGGGATTTGGGCGTACGCCTCCCCCTGCACCGGATGATTGGGGATTTGCGGGTTGGGAGGAAAAACCAGAGCGTCGTAGCCAATTCCGCTTGCCGGGAGTTCCCACCAGCGGGCGCGCATGTTGGTGCGCACGATGCCGGTGTGATCGACAAAGCTGATCCCCGCCGGAAGGTTGACCTCGATACCCTTCAAGAGTGCCTCAAGTGCCTCGCCCTCAGAGTTTCCCTTGTCCGCTGCGGCAACCAAAAACTCCTCGTCCGCTAGAGTTCGCCCATCGATGCGGGCGATCATCTCCCGATCCCAAGCCGCGTGCACGGCACGAAAACCTCCCAGATCCAGATGAAATGGCAGACGCTTCAGCCATGGCAACCAGATCCGCTGCCACTCGCCTCCCAAGTTCTCATAATCCGGGAAATCATCCAGCGTCCCCTGGTGCATGGCTACGTTCTTGCTACCGCGACGCCGCAGCCATTGGCCCCCTCTCCTGGTGTGGAAGTAGATCGCGTTGAGCTCGTGGTTGCCCATCAGGCAGAGCGCGTTGCCGGCGTCGCACATCGCTTTGACCGCCCGCAAGGTGGCGCGCACCCCGCCGGCCAGGGCGTGTGAGATCCCCTTGGACCCTCGCCCCGCTCCCGTAGCCAGCGCGGCGGCCCATTAAATCTCCGACGCCAATCGTGGCTGAACATCAGGCACTGCCGGGCCAGTGGCCTGGGCAAAACTGGTTTTGGCGCGCAGCATCAAACTGCCCAGGCAGAGGTCGGCGAGGGGCAGCACAACGTTGAAGTTTTTGTGCATGTAGCGGTGGTGCAACAAGTGGTGGCCGTTGAGGCGGCGGAACAGCCGGCCCTTCTCAATCCGTCGAGCCTTGGGCAAATGCATGCACCAGTGGATATATTCGTAAATTGCGTAGTAGCCGCCAAACGCCAGTAGACCACCAAGGGCGAAGGCCGCATCCCCGATCATCCAGGAAACAGCGGCAAATGGCAGCACACCAATGCCAACCAACACGGGACCGTTCCACCACGCCATCGGTATGGTCTCCTTGTCCTTTTCGTGGCGCAGGTGGTAGCTCTGATCGGCCTTGAACGTCTTGTGGTGGATCACCGCATGCGCCTCAAATGGATACCGAAACCGCCCCACGGGCCGGTGCATCACATACTTGTGAAGCGTCCACTCAAAAAATGAGGCAAACACCACTCCGACGCTCACGCCGCCAACACACCAAAGAAGAGAGGAAATCATCGATTTTTGAGGCGGGGGGGCACCAACTCGCTGGGCATCCATGCCCATGGGTGCCCACTAATCACGCCCTTGCCGCTCCCGCCACATAAAACCCAAAACATCTTGCCCGCCGTCCAACCGACTCCCCCACCCCGGAGGAACGCAAATCGCGACTGAAGTCGCGGCTCCTTGCCGTCGCCATGCCCAGTCTCCCCTCGTGGAACACGCAGGCACCTGCGACTTCAGCTTCTTCACCAAGGAGTAGCGACTTCAGTCGCCTCCCCCGTACCTGACAGGCGACTGAAGTCGCGGCTCCTTGCCGTCGCCATGCCCAGTCTCCCCTCGTGGAACACGCAGGCACCTGCGACTTCAGCTTCTTCACCAAGGGAGTAGCGACTTCAGTCGCCTCCCCCGCGCCTGCGCCTGAAGTCGCGGCTCCTCACCGTCGCCCTAAGCCGAGAAAATTGTAAGCCTGGGTTGACCTGAATGATCTTGCGCAAGGGATCATCGGAGAGTTAGTTCTTAGGGTGGCGGTGGAGGAGGATAGACTCCTTTCGCGCGCCATCCCCTATCCCCCCCGTTGATGAGCGATTCGGAAAAGCCGCAGTCATCTCCACCCGATCCGCGTGGCGGGACCGACGAGAACGTCAAGCGCTCGGCCAATGCCTTCCGCCAGGCGAGCCAGGCGGGCATTGAGTCGCGCCGCTCAAGTCATGAAAACGACCGCTGGGAATCCGAGTCCTTGTTCCGGCACATCGCCGACACCGCTCCGGTGCTCATCTGGATGGCCTGCAATGGCAAGTTCCGCTTCTGGTTCAACAAGCCGTGGTTGGACTTCACCGGCCGCAGCATGGAGGAAAACTACTGGGAAGGCTGGCATGAGGCGATTCATCGCGATGACTTCAATCGCTGCATGGAAACCTACGGGTCCTGCTACAAGGCCCACAAATCATTCAAAATCGAATACCGGCTCCGCCGCCACGACGGCAAGTACCGCTGGATCCTGGAGCACGGCGTGCCGCGTTTCAACCAGGACGGCGAGTTCATTGGATTCACCGGGTCGTGCATCGATATCACCGGGCGCAAGCACGCCGAGGACCAACTGCGCGAATCGCAGGAGAATTTAACCGCGCTGGTCAAGGCCACCTCGCAGGTGGTCTGGACCTTTACCGCCGAGGGCATGGGCGAGTACACGCTCGCATTTTGGCAGCGGATCACCGGCCAGACCCGCGAGGAGCTTGAACATGGCGGCTGGATGGATGCGGTCCATCCGGCTGACCGGGAACGGATCCAGACGGTCTGGAACAAGGCGCTGGACCAGAAAATCGCGTTTGAGACCGATTACCGGATCCTAAACAGCGACAACGCGTATCAGCACTTCGAGGTTTCCGGCGTTCCGGTGCTCAACAGCGATGGAACCTTCCGGATCTGGATCGGTACGATGACGGACATCACCGAGAGGGTCCGATCCCAGGAGGCCTTGCGCCGCAGTGAGGAGCGCCTGCGCATGCTGGTGGCCAGCGCCACGGAGTTTGCCATTTTGACCCTCGATGAGGAGTGCCATATCAAGTCGTGGAGCGACGGGGCGCAACGACTCTTTGGCTATACCGAGGAGGAGATTCTCGGCCGCAACATGTCCATTCTCTTCACCGCCGAGGACCGCAGAAACGGTGCCCCTCAACGTGAACTTGCCACGGCAAAGGAGCATGGCTATGCGGTGGATGAGCGCTGGCACGTGCGCAAGGACGGCTCGCTGTTTTTTGCCAGCGGCGTGGTTTCCCCCATCCGCGGCAGCGATCCGCTCGAGTTCGTTAAAATCGCCCGCGATCTAACCCAGCGCAAGGAAATGGAGGAAGCTCTAAGGGAGGCCGACCGGCGCAAAAATGAATTCCTCGCCACTCTCGCCCACGAACTGCGCAACCCGCTTGCCCCGATCCGCAGCGGTCTGGACCTCTTGAAGCGCGCCAGCGCCGACCCCATGATGACCCAGCGCACCTTGGCCGTCATCGAACGCCAGACCGACCAGATCGTCCACCTCGTCGATGACTTGTTGGATATTTCGCGCATCACCCAGGGGAAAATCAACCTGAAGAAAAAATTCATCGAGCTCTCCTCTACCATCCAACAAGCAGTCGAGAGCAGCCGCGACAACATCGAGGCGAAAAAACACCAGCTAACTGTTTCGCTGCCGCCCGGCCCGGTCTATCTGAATGCCGATGCCGTGCGCATCAAACAGGTCTTGTTAAACATTCTGGACAACGCGGTGAAGTACACCAAGCGCGGAGGCAAAATCTCACTGATTTTGGAGACTGCCGAGCAGCATGCCGTCATCCGCATCATTGACAGCGGAATCGGCATTCCCGCCACCCAGCTCAACGATGTCTTCGGCATCTTCCATCAAATTGACGAACATGGCGAGGAGGCCCGCAGCGGCCTTGGCATCGGCCTGAGCGTCGTCCGCGGACTTGTCGAGATGCATGGCGGGTCGGTCTGCGCCACCAGCCCCGGCAGCGGCCAAGGCAGCGAATTTGTCGTGCGCCTGCCGCTTGCCCAGCCGCGCCAAGCACCCGCCGAATCCGAGCCCTTGCCACCTGCCGTCCAACCTGAACCGTCCGTCCGCCCGCCCGGCAAGCGCATCCTCATTGTCGACGACAACCGAGACGCCGCAAGGATGTTGGAAACGCTGCTCAGCCTGCAGGGTCACCAGCTGGAAGTCGCCTTCGACGGCGAGTCCGCAGTGCGCGACGCCGAGCGGTTCCGCCCGGACATCTGCCTGTGCGATCTTGGCCTGCCGAAAATGGACGGCTTCGAAGTCGCCCGCCGCCTTTCCCGCAGCCTGCCCGGCACCCTGCTCATCTCCCTCTCCGGCTGGGGCCAGGACGACGACCGCCGCCGGTCCCACGCCGCCGGCTTCTCCCACCACCTCGTCAAGCCCGTTAAAATCAACGAGCTCCTCACGCTGTTAGCTTGAGCCCCTCGCCGCGGGGTGCAGGCCACGAGGAATGGGCGGAGACACGAGTCGTTTAGTTACTGAAGTCGCGACGCCATGGTTTCGGCTCGTCATCAGCGGGCTTGCTGGCTAGTCTAGGGATGGCATTTCGATTCCGGGCGGCGATGCCCCCGGGACGGAGGTCACGGTGACTTTTTCCGGCCAAACCAAGGTGGGCAAGGCGGCGCAGGGCACCGGGCGCTGGCAGGTTACCCTTGACCCGATGCCCGCCAATTCGTCCCCGGAAAAGCTCATTGTCTCCCGCGCGCCATAGCCGATGTTCTGGATCACCAGCGGCTCGCCCGCGCCTTGCGCTGGGCGCTCAGCCAGGTCCATCTAGCGTAAGCGCTCAACAGAGCCCCTCTGCATTTTTGCTAGAGGTTTGGGTTCGGATTCGTCGCATCCATACCGGATTCTTTACAAAATTGGTTTTACAGGGACAAGCGCTACGAGGAGAATGCCTAGCCGCGGTAGCGGCCTCATGAAAAACATCCGCGGCGGCAGCGGATGCACCTCGCATGGCGTGAGCGGAGCGAGGGCAACAGGGCGTTTGGGTGTTCAGTCAGAGTAGGCGATCTTTTCCGGTTCCAAATGGCTAAGTCTTGACGGGGGAAAAACGCAGCAAACAGGGCGAATCATGCGAGTAGCCCGCTGCGAAACTCCTTCCAGGGGACTAGCCCAAAACCCGGGGTTCGTAGCCGAGAAGCAGTCCGAATTTCATTTTTTAAATGGGTTGGCACGCCAACGCCATTGGTTGGCGCGTGGTTACATTTCAATCCTCGTGCGAAGCTCCGAAATCCCACAAGTCTCTTGGAGCCATTTGTCGGCCGCCGCTCCGTAGACATCGTCCTTGATGCTATTGTAGAATCGTTCATTCAGTTCATCAAACGGGTCCCACTCTGTCTCTAACTCGCCTTCGAACTGATCTAAAAACTTAACCCGGTCACGCTGCGAGCGTGGGAATACGTCGCCAAACTTACCCACAGCTTCCCTCAGCACCGAAGCTGATTCTTGAAAGCCAGCTCGTTCGAACCACTCAATCATTTCAGGTGCGAAAGCACCGGTTCCATTTGTAAAAAATTGATGAAAACCCCCATTCTCGATGTCGAGCTTTCCGTATCCAACCGCAGCAAGCAATTGAATATCCCTCGGGATTGACGAGAGCGTGGGATCATAGCCGCTCTCAGTCCATTCGACATATGAATTGGCGTTGTTGATTAGAATCCAGCGCGTGTGAAATCGATGGTACTCTACCGGTGTCCGCTCCAGTTTTTCTATCCAGTAATCACGATCCTCTTGAGATTGCGCAGCCTGTACTTTGTAAATCAAGCGGAGTTCGTCCATAACAAAATTATCCATACCATCGCCTTTTGCATTTTCCGCGACCTTGTTGCCGCCCCCATTCATCTTAGCCTCGTCTCTGTCGCACGCTGAAAAAGCCAGGCAAGCACTGACGATAATTGCTTTTCTCGCGGTTTCCCTAGCCATAGAAATAGATTGGTTCAATGGTATATTCGAGAAGATAAACTGATACCAAAGATCGCCTTAACGCCCTCTAACTCTAGCCCGATTCAAATTCTCTCTTACTTGCGCTTGCCGCCACAGTGCGTTGGCTCTGTACGGGAAAACATTGGGGTACCTCCGAGCCAAACGATCCTCAAGCGACTCAACCAAAACCTGGTTCACATTCCTAGCAGCCCTTTCATGATACCATTGCTCATAAATATCATCATAACGCATATCTTGTGCTTCATCAGCATGATCAGCGACCGAGGCTCCTGGAGGCAGCGGTGACATTCGAGGTTGATCCTCCCATTCCATTACTTTAGTATTGAACTGACCAATAGCCTTCCCGCCCGGGCTACTAGGCTTACAAGGCTTCGCACACATCTCTTCCATCAATTCGTCAAATCTCCCATTCGTTCCAGACCTTCTACCCATAGAATCCATTCGATATTTAGTCAATTCAACAACTCCTGTGCCTTCTTCGAACCACAGTCCATTTCTAGCGAATAGAGTTAGCGAACCATTCATAGCAAAACTGGCAAAGGTCAAAATGTCACAGCAAGTAACACCCTCCGTCTCAATCATTTCAGTGAATATTGCTGAGTATGAAAATGTATATTCGATTAGCGAGTGAGATGTTGAAGACATGAGCGTTACAAAATCATGCGCACTTACGCCACATAACTCCTTTATCTTTTTAAGATGCTTCTGAGGTAGCCAGTGGTGCCTACTCAATCCAGGCGGCACAAGTCCCAAGTTATCCCAATAATCAATACCGTTGTTCCTGACAAACCCATACAGGTTCAGCCCGCCTTCTTCTTCAATCGGATCTCTCGATGGCCACCTGCCAGTTGATGGGTCGTAAAATCGGTATCCGTAGTAATAGAGCCCGGTTGGGCCATCGACGGGCTTGGTTGAGAAGCGATGGGCGAAGCTGGTGGCGAGGGTGCCGGTGGATGTCGTGCTGCGCCCGAAGGGATCGTACTCGTAGTGGGCCACGCTGGCTCCGGCGGAGGTGAGGTACTCGCTGACGTTCCCGTTGCC
>Ga0136639_10000134_pt1 | contig 21604 bp, 20 predicted proteins | sample AntDrymUQ8592106_2_FD_113739 | JGI IMG/M metagenome (GOLD analysis project Ga0136639, IMG submission 113739) | Polar desert sand microbial communities from Dry Valleys, Antarctica - metaG UQ859 (21.06) | ecosystem: Environmental > Terrestrial > Soil > Desert | place: Antarctica: Dry Valley...
AGCTGGTTCTGGATCATGGCTGACCTCCGGTGGTGGGCCGCCGTCGGCCGGTGCGAACCGTGCCGAGACGCCCGATGACGAGCAGGAGCAGGAACGCGAAGGTGAGTGCGAGCAACGACAGGATGACGGCGGTATACGGGTCGGCCTTACTCACCACCACAAGAGCGGTTTGCAGGGTGTTGCGGTTGAGCAGGGAGGCGATCGTGAATTCGCCCAGCACAACCGCGACCGAGATGAATGCCCCGGCAAGGATGCCACGACGCAGGTTCGGGATCAGCACGCGCAGCAACACACTTCCCCAGCCGGCGCCCAGGGTGCGGGCGGCCTCGCTGAGCGTGCGCACGTCGATGCCGTCGAGGTTGGCCTGGATGGCCCGGTAGGCGAAGGGCAGCACCGTGATGCCGTAGGCGAAGGCGAGGGTCCACACGCCGCTTCCAACCAGACGGGCGATCACCGCGTAGACCGGGGCCAGGCCGACCACGAGCACGATGGCCGGGATGCTGATCGGCAGGATGCAGACGAACTCCATCAATCGCCGCAGGCGGGGGAAGCGCAGGTGCACCAGCAGCAGGGTCGGCACCAGCAGAAGCAGCACGATCGCGACCGTGCCCACGGCCAGCCCGACCGAGTTGCCGAGGGCGACGAGGACCGCCCGGTAGGGTCCGGTGAAACCCCCCTGAAACAGCGCCGTCCAGCGGGCGATGTCGTGGCCGCCGGCGAGGCCGCGGCGCAGGGTGAATTCCACCATGGCGACGATCGGGATCGCGAAGACGAGTCCGATACTGCCGAGGATGAGGCCGCGCACCAGCCGGGTCGGCGTATGCAGGGTGCGGGCCGCGGCATCCGTCGTCGCCCGCTGTGCGGCGCTCATCGCTGCCACCGTGCCGCCCGGGCCTGCAGCTGTGAGTAGCCGGACATGACGACGGCCATCACCAGGATCATGCCGAGCGCCAGCGCCCCGGCCAGGTTCTCCCGGCCCAGCAGGGTCTCGCTGGTCAGGGCCGAGCGGATTTGCAGCGGCACGATCTGGGATCCCTGGCTGGTGAGCGCTGCGGCGGTCGCATAGGAGGAGAACGCGTTGGCGAAGAGCAGCAGCAGGCTGCCGAGGAACGCCGGGGCGAGCACAGGGAACGCGATCCGGAACCAGTAGGTTGTGCGGTTGCCGCCCAGGGTCGCGTTGGCCTCGGCCCAGTGCGGGTTCAACGACTGCAGCGCCGGCAGGAAGGTGATGATCATCAGGGGAACCTGGAAGTAGATGTAGGGCAGCACCAGTCCGGGCAGCTCGTAGAGCCACACTCCGTCGGCAAAGATATCGATGCCGAAGGTGTCGCGCAGGATCACGGTGACCAGACCCTGGATGCCGATGGTCGCGACGAACGCGAAAGCGAGCATCACCCCGCCGAACTGGGCGAGCACGCCGCTGAGCGAATCCACGACGGCGCGCAGGGGGCCGTGTTCGCGCGCGCCGAGCAGGCCGTAGCAGGCGACGGCGCCGACGACCGCACCCACGACGGCGGTGAGCGCCGACAGCCCGAACGAGCTGGCGAAGGCGTGCAGCACGACCGGGTTAGCCAGGGCCGCGACGGTGTCGAGCGTGAACGCCCCGGTCTCGTCGAGGAAGCCGGTGCCCACGGCAATCAGGGTCGGCAGGAGCAGAAAGAGCAGCACGTACGCCGCGAACGGCAGCAGCCCGAAGGCTGCTGCCGTGCCGCGCCTGCTACTGGACAGCTGCGGCCCACTTCTCGCCGACAAGCGCGGCTCCCGCGGCGCTCTCCGCCTCGGTCGGTACGACGGTCTCGGCCGGGGCCGCCGGGAGAGCGGCCAGGAGGTCCGCGTCGATCGTTCCGGCCGCCTCCATGGCATCGGCGCGCACGGGGCGTGCGCCGCCGGCGAGCCAGAGGTTCTGGCCCTCGTCGCTGTAGAGGAACTCCTGCCAGAGTCTCGCAGCCGCCGGGTGCGGAGCATCCTTGTTCACGGCCTGGTTGTAGTAGCCGGCGTACCCGGTGCCGGGGAAGACGACGACCTCCCAGTTGCGCTCACCGGCGAGGCTCGAGCCGTAGCCCACGTTGAGGTAGTCCCAGTCGAAGACCACCGGGGTTTCCCCCGACGCGATGGTCGCCGGAGTGGGGTCGATCTTGACGAAGTTGCCGGCCTGGTTGAGCTCGCCGAAGAAATCGATGCCGGCCTGGAAGTCGCCGACCGTGCCCTCGTTCTGAACGGTGGCGAGACCGACGGCGGCGAACGCCGCTCCGGCCTGCGTCGGGTCGCCGTTGATCGCGACCTTGCCCGTGTACTCATCGCCGAGCAGATCACTCAGCTGCTTGGGCGCCGGTACGGCGTCGGGGTCGTAGCCGACCGCCATGTACCCGCCGTAGTCGCCCGTGTAGAGCCCGCTGGCCTCTTTGAGCGCATCCGGGATCTCCGCCCAGGTGGCTACCTGGTACGGAGCGAACCGATCGGTGCTGGACAGCGCCACGGCGAGGCCCAGGTCGAAGACGTCGGGGGCGGTGTCCTGGCCGGCGAGGTTGTCTGCCGCCAGGATCTCCTCGGCGCTGGAGGCATCGGGTGAGGCCTCGGTGATGGTGATCTCCGGGTATTTCTCGGAGAACGCGTCCAGCACGGCGCCGTAGTTGGCCCAATCCCGCGGAAGGGCGATCACGTTCAGGGTGCCTTCGGCCCGAGCCGCGTCTTCGAGTGCGGCCAGATCACCGAAGGCGGACAGGCTGGTTGCGGTGGCGGCATCAACCGCCGGGGTGCCGGTGCCGGCATCCGCGGCTCCGGAGCAGGCGGCCAGGCTCAGGGCGAGAGCGGTGGCAGCGGCCAGGGCGGCAAGGGTGCGCGTGGTGAACAATTTTCCTCCGTCGGACCAGCGAGGGACGTCCGCGGGAACGCGGATGTCTGGTTCGGGTGACTGGTCAGGATGAGGCTAGGAGCGGGGACGGACCGGCAAGGAGTCTTCGTCTGAACACCGCGTGAATGCCACGTGAAGGGTCCGCTAGGGTCGGTGTGATGGTTCAGACGATCTCCCCTGCTCTCGCCCGCAGGATCGCGCTCGGTGCGCAGGGCTTCGGGCGGCGGGCGGGCGCGACTCCGGGCATCCGTCAGCTCGATGGCCTGGTGAAACGGTTGGAGCTGTTGCAGATCGACTCGGTGAACGTGTTCGAGCGCAGCCACTATATGCCCGCGTTCAGCCGGCTCGGTGCCTACGACAAGGCTCAGCTGGATCGCCTGACATCGGGCAACCAGGCCCGGTTCACCGAGTATTGGGCGCACGAGGCATCGTTCCTGCCGGTGGACACCTGGCCGCTTTTGGGCTGGCGGATGCAGGATTTTCGGGACCGGTCGGCAACCGAGGCGTGGGCGCAGGGCAACCGCCCGATGCTGGACTGGCTGGTGGCCGAGCTCGCGGCCAAGGGTCCCCTGCGCGCAAGCGCCATCGAACACGACGCGAACAAACGCAGCGGACCGTGGTGGGGCTGGTCGGACGTGAAGACCGGGCTCGAGACCCTGTTCCGCTGGGGCGACGTGGCCATCAAGGGGCGGGAACGCTTCGAGCGGGTCTACGGACTGCCCGAGCAGGTCTTCCCCCGGGAGCTACGGGAACGCACCGTGGGCCGCGACGACGCGCACCGCGAACTCGTGCGCCGCTCGGCGCGGGCGCACGGCATCGGCACAGTCACGGACCTCGCCGACTACTTCCGGCTGAAGGGCCCACCGACGCTGGCGGCCATCCGCGACCTCGAGGAGGCCGGCGAGCTCCTCCCCGTCGAGGTGCCGGGCTGGGGTGTGGGCGGGGAGCCCGGCGCCGCGTGGCTGCATCGCGATGCGCGGCTGCCCCGCACCATGGATACCGCCACCCTGCTCTCCCCCTTCGACCCGGTGGTCTGGGAGCGGGCTCGCGCCCTCCGGGTGTTCGGGTTCCACTACCGGATCGAGATCTACACTCCCGAACCGAAACGGGTGTTCGGGTACTACTCGCTGCCCGTGCTACTCGGCGACACGATCGTGGGCCGGGTCGACCTCAAGAACGACCGCCAGGCGCAGGTGCTGCGCGTGCGCGCGGCGTGGGCGGAACCAGGCGCGCCGACGCACACGGCCGGGCGCCTCGCATCCGTGCTGCGCGAGGCAGCAGCTTGGCAGGGCCTGCCGGAGATCGAGGTGTCGCCGCGCGGTAACCTCGCCGAGGCACTGGCCGCCGAGCTGCGGAGCTAGCCGCAGCGCCTCGTGACAATCCCCGTTCCGGTCGAGTGCGGCCGGCGAACGGGCACTCTCGACGGAACGGTGCGTCAGAAGGTCAGAACTTGCGGCCCATCGAGTGCAGGCGCTCGACCCGCTCGGCGATCGGCGGGTGCGTGGCGAACAGCTTGTCCATGACGCCGGGCTTGAGCGGGTCGGCGATCCAGAGGTGGGCCATGGACGTGTTCTGCTTCTTCATCGGGCGCCCGTAGGCCTCGAGCTTGCCGAGTGCGCTGGCGAGGGCATCCGGATGCCGGGTGGTCAGGGCGGCCGTGGCATCCGCCAGGTATTCGCGCTGCCTCGACACCGCCAGCTGCACGACCGTGGCGATCACGGGTGCCACGACCATGGCGACGAGACCGACCACCATGATCACGGGGCTGCCGTTGTTCCTGCTGTTCCGGCCGAAGAACGCCATTCGCAGGAAGATATCCGAGATGAACCCGACGGCCACGACGAGGCCGAACACGACCATCGACAGACGGATGTCGTAGTTGCGCACGTGTCCGAGCTCGTGCGCCATGACGCCCTCGAGCTCGGAGTCGGTCATGATCTCCAGCAGGCCGGTGGTGGCCGCCACGATCGCGTGCTGCGGGTCGCGCCCGGTCGCGAACGCGTTCGGCGCCGGGTCGTTGATCACATAGATCGCGGGCATGGGCGTGCCGGTGGTGATCGAGAGGTTCTCGACGATGTTCCAGAGCCTCGGATTCTCCGACTTGCTGTTGATGCGGATGCCGCCGCTCATCGCGATCGCCTGGCGCCCGGCCACGAAGTATTGCACCAGGGCGTACCCCGTGGCGAAGACGACCGTGAGGATCAGGATGCTGTAGTTGCCCTGCGTGCTATAGACGGCGTTGGCCAGCCAGCCGAGACCCGTGATGATGGCGATGAACAGGATGATGATGAAGACGGTGTTGCGCTTGTTGCGCGCAATAGCGCTGTACATGGCCGCCTTCCGCTAGAACTGAACGCGAGGTGGCTCCGCGATGGCGGCGGAGTCGGACACCTCGAAGAAGTCTCGCTGGGTGAACCCGAGGTTGCGGGCGATGAGGTTATTGGGGAAGACCTGAATCTTCGTATTCAATTCGCGAACGCCGCCGTTGTAGAACCGGCGTGAGGCCTGGATCTTGTCTTCGGTGTCGACGAGCTCGCCCTGCAACTGCAGGTAGTTTTGGCTGGCCTGGAGCTGCGGGTAGGCCTCCGCCACGGCGAAGATGCTGCGCAGTGCGGTCTGCATGTGGTTTTCTGCGGCGGCCGCTTCGGCCGGACCCTGCGCATTGATCGACTCGGCTCGTGCCTTGGTGACGTTCTCGAAGACGGCCCGCTCGTGTGCCGCGTAGCCCTTGACCGTCTCGATCAGGTTGGGGATCAGGTCGGCCCGTCGCTTGAGCTGAACGGTGATATCACTCCATGCCTCGTCCACGCGCACCTTGAGGGTGACCAGGGAGTTGTACGTCGCCCAGAGATAAATTCCAATGATGACGACGAGTACAACAATGATGAGGACCGGGATGAGCCATTCCATGGCAGCGTCTCCTTGTGATCGAGCGCGGCGGGCAGAGGCCCGGGACATCGTGACTTGCGATGCGTTTCCATCATATCCACGCGCCCTGAGGCTCCCATGTACTTCCCACGACACTCCAAGAATCATCGTCGGCGGATGCTGACTAATGCTACTGATCGCCGAATAATGCAACGATGACGCGCACATCCGCTCACGCCGTTGTCGTGCGCGACCTGCATGCCCGACGGCGGAAGCATTCGGTGCTGCACGGCCTGAGCCTGAGCGTGCTCCGCGGCCTGGTCGTCGACCTGATCGGGCCGAGCGGCTGCGGTAAGACCACCCTGATGCGCTCGATCGGCGGGGTGCAGATCGTGCAAAACTTCGCCGCCGTGCTCGGCTCCCCCGAGCTCCTCGTGCTCGATGAACCGACCGTTGGCCTTGACCTCGTGCTGCGGGTGGAGCTGTGCGCGCTGTTCCACCGGCTGGCCGCCACCGGGACGAGCGTGCTCGTGTCCAGCCACGTGATGGACGAGGCGAGCCGCTGCGACCGGCTGCTCCTGATGCTACAGGGCGAGGTTCTCGCCGACGACACCCCGGCCGGGCTACTCTCCTCGACCGGTACCCGAGACACTGAGGCGGCGTTCCTGGCCCTGATTGCGGCGCATCCGTCAGCCGACCCGGCCGCCCGGGAAGCCGCTCGGCAAGGCCGACTTCATCCACGGTTACACGCTGGCTTTCGGCCTGCTCGGCTCGATCACCCTGCGTCGCCGAACCCCGTGGCCCCGTTACGGTTCGGCCATGAGGACGGCAGAGGGCCGGTATCAGCGGGCGGCGAGCACCTTCTGCAGCCAGCGGTAGGAGGACTTGGGGGTGCGGGTACGGGTGCCGTCGAGGAAGTCCACGTGCACGAGGCCGAACCGCTGGGTGTAGCCGGCCGTCCACTCGAAGCTGTCCAGCAGCGACCAGATCGTGTAGCCCTGCAGGGTGACTCCGTCGGCGATTCCGCCGGGGGCCACCGCGGCGAGCGCCGCCGTGATGTGCTCGGCCAGGTAGTCGATTCGGGCCGGGTCGTGCACGGCACCCCACTTGTCGGCGACGTCGGTGAAGCTCGCTCCGCCGGCCGTGATGCACACGGGAGGCAGGGTCTCCGCGTAGCGATCGCGCAGCTCGCCAAGGGCCACGCCGAGGTATTCGGGGGCGATGGCCGTACCGGCGCTGGTCACCGGGAACTCTCGAAACGGGATGACGTGGAAGGGGAACGCGATGACCTTCTCCGGTGGCCCGCTGGGAAGTGGTCCGGTCGGGGTCTTCGGAGCCGCGGCGCCGGCCTTGATCCGACTGGGCTGGGAGTAGCCCAGCCCGTAGAAGTCCAGCGGCTGGTGGATGGTGCGCAGGTCGTCCGGTTCGGTTTCCAGGAGCAGCCGCAGGGGCACCTGGTAGGGCTCCGGCGGTTCCGGGTACCGGCCGAGCAGCACCGCATCGGCAAACAGGCGGTTGTGCAGCACGTCGAAGAGCACGGCTGCGACCTCGTCGGCTTCGCGACCGCTGGCGGCCTGCACGGGCGAATGCGTGTTGGCGATCCCGATCCGGCCGCGCACATCGGCGGCGCGCAGTCCCTGCACGGCGAGGCCGTGGCCGAGCAGCTGGTGGTGTGCCGCCGGCAGGGCGCCGAAGAGCCGGGCCTCCCCCGGGGCATCCGTGCCGAGGGCGTAACCGTTGAGGGTCACCGTCGCGGGGTCGTTCAGGGTCAGCCAGGAGTCGATCCGGTCCCCGAATACCTCGCCGACCTGGTGCGCATAGTCGCCGAAGCGCATCGCGGTGTCCCGGTTCAGCCAACCGCCGCGCAACCGAAGCGGGGTGTCCCAGTGGAACAGGGTCGCCATCGGGCTGATCCCGGCGACCAGAAGCCCGTCGAGCAGCCGATCGTAGAAGGCCAGCCCGGCCCGGCTGAGCGAGCCGCGACCATCCGGTTGCAGCCGGGACCAGGCCAGGGAGAACCGGTAGACGTCGACGCCCAGCTCACTCAGCAGTGTGACGTCCTCGTCGAGCCGGTTGAAGTGATCGGTCGAAACGGATGCGTTGGAACCGTCCCGAATGCGTCCCGGGGTGGCCGTGAAGGGGTCCCAGCTCGATTCGCCGCGACCGCCCTCCCGGGCACCACCCTCGATCTGGAACGCCGAGGTGGCCACGCCCAGGGTGAAGCCGTCGGGCAGTCGGTCACCCAGCTCCCCCGCCCGGTGTTCCCAGGCGCGTGTCGCGGGGGTGTTGCTGTTGCTCATCGACCCAATACTCTTTCCAGATAGCTGTTACTGAAGCGACGCTCCGGGTCAAGCCTGTCACGCACCGAGAGGAAGTCGTCGAAGTGCGGGTAAGCGGAGCGGAGACTCGCGGCATCCCGGTCGTGCATCTTGCCCCAGTGCGGGCGCCCACCGTGGGCGCGCATGATGGCCTCGACCGCCTGGAAATACGCGGCAGGGTCCTCCCTGTAGTACCGGTGAACGGCGATGTAGCCGGTGTCCCGGCCCGTGGCGGTCGATAGCCACACGTCGTCGGCCGCGGCCGAACGCACCTCGATCGGGAACGAGATACGCCAGCCGCGCGCCTCGATCAGTGCCCGCACCTCCCGCAGCGCGGCCGGCACCAGAGCCCGTGGCAGGGCATATTCCATTTCTCGAAAACGCACCGTGCGGTTCGTCACGAACACCCGGTGGGAGACATCCGTGAATTCGCGTTTTCCGCTCCGCCTTGATGCCAGGCGGTTGAATCCCGGTACGGTCGCCGGCACCAGAGCGCCCAGGGCACAGATGCCGCGGTAGGCCCCGTTCGCGAGCAGTTCGTCGTCGACCCAGCGGGAGACCCTGCCGAGCGGCGACCGGCCGGACTCCAGGGGAAGCCGGGTATTTGTCTTGGTCAGGGCGGTCTGGGTGTGCGGGAACCAGAAGAACTCGAAGTGGTCGTTCTGGTCGGACCGATCAAGGTAGTCCTCGATCACCTCCTCGAGCGGCTCGGCCGTCTGCACCGCGTGCAGCAGGAACGCGGGGACGCACTGCAGGGTCACGTCCACCACGATTCCAAGCGCGCCGAGCCCGAGCCGGGCCGCGGGCAGCAGCTCCGGGTTCTCCGTGGCGCTCACCCGCATCAGGGTGCCGTCGCCGGTCACGAGAGTCAGGGCCACGATCTGGGTGGTCAGGCCGCCGAACCGACCTCCGGTGCCGTGGGTTCCGGTGGACGTGGCGCCGGAGATCGTCTGCCGGTCAACGTCGCCCAGATTCGGCAGCGCCAGGCCGTAGGGCCAGAGCAGCCGGGGCAGCTCGAACAGGCGGGTGCCCGCGGCCAGAGTGACCTGCCCGGCCACGGTGTCCACACCGATCAGACCGGCGAGGTCGAGCAGGTCGAGTTGCACCCCCGGCGCCAGGGCGATACCCGAGAAGCTGTGCCCGGAGCCGACCGCCTTGATGCGAAGGCCCGCCTTTCCGGCCGAGACCACGGCCCGCTGCACGGCGGCGACGCTCGAGGGCCGCTCGACCCGCAGCGGCCGCACCGACTGGTTCCGGGCCCAATTACGCCAGACCGCTCCGCTTGCACTCACAGAAAAGCCTTCCCCTCACCCCGGTAGGTCGGCAGGACGTCGACCACCTTCCCATTCTCGACCAGCGCGAACTCGTTCACGTGCTCGCTCAGCTCCCCCGATTTGCTGTGCCGCGCCCACACGCGGTCCCCGACGCGGAGCCTGGCCGCGCCAGCCCCGGTCACAGGCGTCTGCACTTCGCCGACCATCTCCCGCGGCACCAGGTGCAAACCCTCCGGCCAGACCAGTCGCGGCACCCGGTCGGCCCCCGGCACGCCGGAGGCAATCCAGCCGCCGCCGTGCAGCACGGCCGTGTCAGGGCCGGGCTTCCGCACCACCGAAAAGGCGACCGCGGCCGCCGGCGCTGGCCGGAAGCTCGCGTAGTTGTCAAAGATATGACCGCCGAAGAAACCACTGCCGACAGCGATGTCGGTGACGGAGGCGTCGGCGCGCGTGCTCTCGATCGAGCCGGTTCCGCCCCCATTCACGAATTCAAGGGGCGCGACCTCCCGAACTGCGGCGACGGCCGCGCTGCGCCGCTCCGCGAGCTCGCCAACAGACCGGCGCCGGATCCAGCGGGTGACCAGCCCCCGGAGCGGCTTCCCGGTTGGTTTGTCACCGATGCCGGCCACCTGCGCCTCATAGGACATCACGCCGACGAGGGAGAAGCCGGGGCGGGCGACGATAGCGGCTGCAAGTCGACGGGCCTCGTCGGGCGTGTGCACGGGTGAACGCCAGACGCCGAGGTGGCCGAGCACGGGGGTGTCCCAGGCCGCGTCGAGTTCGAGGCAGACCCGGATCGTGGCCCGGCTTCCGGCCGGGAGCACAGCGTCGATGAAGTCGAGGTGCGCGAGCGAGTCGACCATCAGGGTGACCGTCGCGGCCAGCTCCGGCGAGCGGCCCAGCTGCACGATCGCGGCCCGGTCGGCCGTGGGGTAGCCGACGACGATATCCGTCACCGTCTTCGCCAGCCAGAGCGCCTCAGCCAGGGTATAGGCCAGCACTCCCCGATAGCCGGGCAGGGCCAGGATGGCCTCGAGCACGCCGCGCACCCGGATCGACTTCGACGCGACCCGGAGTGAGGTGCCGCACGCACGGTCCAGCAGGTCGTGTGCGTTGTGGCGCAGCGCGCCCAGGTGCAGGGCGGCGACCGGGGCTTCCATGTGTGCCGTCGCGGCCGTGAGCTCGGGCCAGAACTGCCCTGGGGTCTGCCACGGCCGGCTGGAGGGACGAACGGAGAGGTCGAGCATCAACGCACCGTTTTCACTCGGGTCACGCCGCAGGAGCCGTAGCCGAGACCGAGAATGCCCGTTGCGATAACCAGAGCCACGACACGCCCTTCACCCTTCAGCGGGAAAGCACCGGAACTTGTGGCCCAGCGCCAGTATGCCCCAGGCCGCCGCCGATCACGAACGGGTGCCATCGCCGTCATATTGTGTGCCGCACGTTGACTTTCCCGGCTCTGGCCCGTGAAATGGTCACAGGGGGAATCATGTTCGGGACAGGTTTGGCCGGTTCGGGCGCAACGCCCGGGCTCCTTTTCCGACGGCAAATGCGCGGCAGCCTGCCTCTGTTCATCGCCCTCGTCGCACTGGTCGGCCTGTTGTCGGTCGGCGCGCCGGTCGCGGCGCTCGCCGCACCGACTCCCGAGCCGACACCTACGCCCACCAGCGAGCGGGACCCCATGACGGCGCCGATGACCGCGCCAACCATCGATAGTCCACCGCCGGGCAGCTTCGTGGGCAGCGGCACCACCACCGTCTCCGGCACCGGCGAAGCCGGTCAGGAGGTTCAGTTGCTCTCCCCCGTCGACGGCCAGGACCCACTCTGCTTCGCCAGGGTCGACGACACCGGCGAGTGGAGTTGCGCCGCGGTGTCCCTGCCCAGCGGGCCATCCATTCCTCTCCGCGTCGTCGTCACCGGCGCCACCGATCTGGCCCGTGAGCACACCATCGCCGTGCTGGCGGCCCCCGAGGTGACGGGCGGTCCCAACGGCGGGAGTCTGACCAACGGCACGGTGCGCGGCACCGGCTACCCGGGGGCTTCGGTCGTCGTCACGGCGAGCGGCGGACCCCGCTGCACGGCCACCGCCGACGCGTCGGGCGCCTGGTCGTGCACATTCGCCGGCGAGCTCGCCGATGGGAAGGCCGAGGTCTCAGCCAGCCAGCAGACGACATACAGCAGTCCCTCGTGGTCCAACTCGAGCTTGCCGGTCGTGCTCGACTTCGACTTCGACCCGCCGGCGGCGCCGACGCTGACCACGCCCGCGATCGGCGCCCGGATGCCGCTCACCAGCGCCGGCTATGCCGGTACCGGTGAGGAGGCGGCCACCGTGACCGTCTTCGCCGGGCCGTATTCGGTCTGCCGCGCCGTCGTCGCGGCGGGATCCTGGAACTGCTCGGGCGACGGAGTCGCTGCCGGTTCCCACCGAGTGATCGCGGTGCAACTCGACCGGGCCGGCAACCTCAGCCCCGGCAGCCCCGGCGTCGACGTGCGCTACGGCGCCCCAACCCCGACCTCCTCCAGCACTGCACGCCCCGAAACGGCCGCGCCTCCCGCCGACGCACCTACCGCCCCTCCTTCGTCGACGTCGACCCCGGAGGCAACCCAACCTGGCTCTGCGGCCCCGGCATCACCAAAACCGCAGGCGGACCGCCCGGATGTCGCCCTCGCCATACCTCTGCCCGGCGGCTGGAACGACCCCACCCAGTTCGCCACCGCCTTGCCGCCGCCGTGGTCGGCTCCCGACCTCGCTTGGCTCCGGGCAGCGCTGCTGGGGCTCGGCGCCCTCCTGCTCCTGTGCGTCCCCGCGCGGCTGCTCGGCGGGACCATATCCCGCGCCCGCGACGGCCGCCCGCTCTGGCAGAGCATGCCGATCGCGGGCCGCAACCGGTCCCACGAGGAATTCGAGACCGCTCCCGAGCTGCCACTGCACCGGGGACTGGTGGCCGGTGCCGCCGTGCTGGCTGCGGCCACCCTCGTCATGCTGTCCGGCCCGGTCACCAGCCAGCCGGCCTACCTGCGGCTGCTCCTGGCCGTCACGCTGGCCCTGATCATCGTCAACGCGGTCGGAGCGCTCGTGCCGCTCTGGTGGAGCTCCCGTGTGTGGCGGACGAAGGCATCCGTCACCTTCCTGCCCCGTTACTTGCTGCTGGTCGCTCTGACCGCCCTGGCTTCCCGGGCCTTCGACGTTCACCCTGCCCTGGTCTTCGGGCTGCTCGGCAGCGTCACCGTGGCCCCCGAGGTGCTGACACCAAGGCGCGGCCCGCTTGCGGCGGTGCGGGCCGGCAGCTTGATCGGTCTGGCCGTGGTCGGCTGGCTGACGCTGGGCCTGCTGCCGCCCGCGGACGGCTTCCTCAGGTCACTGGCGGCCGAGACCGCCAACAGTGTGGTGCTGGCGGCCATCGGCTCGGCCGCGCTGGTGCTGATCCCGATCGGACGCACCAGCGGACGCAGCATCCTGGCCTGGTCACCGCCAATCTGGGGGTGCCTGTCCGTGCTCGCCTTCACGATCATGTTCGGTGTGCTGTCCCCGACTTTGGACCACTGGCACCAGGGAAACACCCTCAGCCTCTGGTGGGTGGTGGGCGCCCTGTTCGCAGCCCTCAGCGTCGGGGCCTGGGCCTGGCAGCGATTCGTCACGCCCGCCCGATTCTGAGCCACGGCCGCACCCTGCGGCTCCCGCTGGCCGGGTTCACTCTCCACGGTGAGCGAACCACCCAAGTGCGCGACCCGCTCCCGCATGGCGTGCAGCCCAAATGCCGTACGCGTGCCGGCCAGGTCGCCTGGTGCGGCGCCGTGGGGGTGAAGCCGATTCCATCGTCGACGACGTCGAGGATCACCTCGGAGTCGAGCATGCTGAGGGTGAGGTCGATACGGGTGGCGTCGGCGTGCTGCACGGCGTTCGACAGGGCCCCCTGCGCGATCCGAAGCAGCGCCGTCTCGACCGGCGTGGACAGCGCTTCGACGCTGCCGGCGATCGTGACGCCCACCGGGATGCCGCTGCTGTCGCCGGTCTGGACCGCCAGTCGCCTCAGGGCCTCGACCAGCGTCGCCTCGCGCAGGGCCGGCGGCGACAGTTCGTCGATGAACTGCCTGGTTTCGGCGAGCGCCTGGGTGGCGGCGGCCAACTGCGTGCGAGTCGCCCACAACTCGGTGATCAGGCGCTCCCGCTCCGCGGGTTCCCGAGCCAGGGACCGATAGGCCAGACCGATCGCCACGGCCACAGCCGCTCAGATCAGCGGGCCGACCACCCCGGCCACGCCGAATCCCCGGTGCATCCCGAACAGGGCGATGGCCAGCAGGGTCGCCACGGCTACCGCGGCGGGCCCGCGCCAGCCACGCTGGAAGTGCAGGGCGAGGAAGAAGAGCGGGAAGACCAGGTAGATTGCCTCCGCGCTGACGGAAGCCAGGGCCAGCCATTCGAGGCTGAGCGCGGCCACCCAGGCCGCGCCGAGACGGGGGTGCACCCCGTCGAGGTTGCGCCCGAGCAGCGATCCGGCGGCGTAGGTGCCGAGAAAAATGGTCGCAAGGCAGACGATCACCGCCGCACCCGGCATCCCGGCTGACCCGGCTGTGGCAACGACGAGGGCCACCAGTCCCACGACAAGGCCGTGCAGCCCGATCCGGAGCCCAACGAAGACGGGGTTGAGGGCGGAGCCCGTGGGTCCGGTCACGCGATGATCACCACTTCAAGCTACTGGCCTGCTGCCCGGCCGTCATCCTCCGAAAGGTGGAACGGATACTCCGCCTGAGGGGTGCCGAAGATGGTCAGCCCGCACGATGACCGGCCGAGGTTTGCCGGCGAAAGTTGACAGTGCCCGGAAAACGCCGCTGGCGGTGCCGCACACATCACAACCCAACCGACCCGAGGAGCTTCACAGTGTTCGTTGCATGGCGCGATCTGAAATTTGCCCGGGGGCGATTCGTGCTGATCGGCACCGTCGTTGCCCTCATCACCCTGCTGGTCGGATTCCTCTCCGGACTGACCCTGGGTCTGGCCGACCAGAACGTATCGGGCCTCACCGAGCTGCACGCCGACCGGATCGTCTTCTCGGCTCCGGCCGCCGACGAAGCGCTCAGCTATGCGGATTCGGCTGTCACCGGCGCCGACGCGGAGGCCGGGCGCCTGACCCTGCCGGAGTCGGCCGCCGCGGACCTCGGCGTCGAGGCCGGCGACACCGTCGATCTCGCCGGGTCGGCGTTCACTGTCGATTCCGTGACCGCAGACTCCTGGTCCTCCCACACTCCCGTGGTGTGGCTGCCGCTCACCGACTGGCAGGACGTGGCCCCAGTGTCTGGGCGTCCGGGAATCTACGCAAGCGTCCTGGCCGTGCGCGGAGCCGCGGCCGACGTCGCCGCCGCCGACCTTGTCGTGGGCACATCCTCCACCGGCGTGCTCCAATCGCTGACCGCCCTGGAAGCGTTCCGCTCGGAGATCGGTTCGCTGCTGCTCATGGTGGCGATGCTCTTCGGTATCTCCGCGCTGGTCGTCGGAGCATTCTTCACGGTCTGGAGCGTCCAGCGCCAGCCCGACGTGGCTGTGCTGAAGGCCCTCGGCGCCTCCAGCCGCATGCTGGTCGTGGCCATGTTCGCCCTCGGCCTCGCAGGTGCCGCCTTCGCCCTCCGCTCCGTCACCTCCGCCGACCCGCTGACCGCCCTCGGGAGCAACCGATGATCCAGCTCGACCGCATCACCTTCACCTTCCCCGATGGCGTCGACAGCGTCACCGCCGTCGACGACGTCAGCCTCCAGGTCTACCGAGGCTCCATCATCGGAATCACCGGCCCGTCCGGCTCCGGCAAGTCCAGCCTGCTGGCCGTGGCCTCCACCCTGATCACGCCCGACAGCGGGTCCGTGCTCATCGGCGACGTCGATGCGACCCTGCTCACCCCGGCCGAGAAGGCGGAGCTGCGCCGAGACCGACTGGGCATCGTCTTCCAGCAGTCGAACCTATTGCCGGCACTGACGGCCCGGGAACAACTCGTGGTGATGGGCGAACTCGGCGGAGGGCGGCGTGGGCGGCGTGCCCGGCGAGCCACGGCATCCGTGCCGACGAGCTGCTGGATGCCGTGGGTCTTCACGATCAGGCAGGCAAACGGCCCGCGCAGCTCTCCGGCGGTCAGCGCCAGCGGGTCAACATTGCCCGGGCGCTGATGAACAACCCAACCGTGCTGGTCGTCGACGAGCCCACGACCAGCGACTCCTGCCGCTGATGGACTCCGTGCACACCATGGTGGACGGCACCCTGACGACGACCCGGCACACCATGGCCGCGTAGCGGCGCCGCGGAGACCTCTCCCGCACGCTATCGTCGAAAGAGTGCGCCTCGGAGTCCTTGATGTCGGTTCGAACACCGTCCACCTACTGGTCGTCGACGCGCACGCGGGCGCCCAACCGGTGCCGATGGCCTCCGATAAGGCCGTTCTGCGTCTGATGCGCTACCTCACCCCCGAGGGCGCCATCACCGACGAGGGGTGCACCGCGGTTCTCGAGGCGGTGCGGAACGCGGCCGCGATGGCTCGCCATCACCAGGTCGACGATCTCCTTTCGTTCGCCACCTCCGCCCTCCGTGAGGCCGCGAATGGACCCGAACTTCTCGCCAGGGTCGAGCGGGAAACCGGGGTCGCCCTGCAGGTCCTGTCCGGGGAGGACGAGGCCCGCCTGACGTTCCTGGCCGTCAGGCGCTGGTACGGCTGGTCAGCCAGGGACATCCTCCTCTTCGACATCGGGGGCGGTTCCCTGGAGATCGCCGCGGGCGCGAACGAGGTACCTGCGGTCGCGCTGTCTTTGCCGCTGGGCGCCGGGCGCTCGACCATCGGTTTCCTGCACAACGACCCACCGCTGCCCGCGCAGGTGTCCGCCCTCCGCGAGCATGCGAGCACCGTACTCCAGAAGGCTCTGGTCGCCTTCGAGGGACTCCCGACGCCGCACCACGTCGTGGGGTCGTCCAAGACCATCCGTTCCCTTGCCAAACTGGCCGGCTCCACCTCGGAGGGTTTCGGTTCAGGCGAACGGATGCAGCTGAGTCGCTCCCAGCTGGGCGACTGGGTCCCCCGGCTGGCCCGCATCCCGGCCGAGGCCCGTCCAGCGCTCCCCGGCATCACCGCCGACCGCACCTTTCAGATCGTGGCCGGCGGCATCGTCCTCAGCGCAGCGATGGCCGCATTCGGCGTGACCGAGCTGGAAGTGTCACCGTGGGCACTGCGCGAAGGCATCATCCTGAGGTACCTGGACCACCTGGAGTAGCGCCGCGCCCCCGCAGCTAACTCAGATCACCGCAGCGCCTTGGCTTTGAGCGCCGCGTATTCATCAACGGTGATGGTGCCGCTGTCGAGCAGCGCCTTCGCCGTGGTGATCTCCTCGGCCGAAGAGCCGGAGTCGGCAAGCGAGCGCACGTATTGTTCTGTGGCGGCCTGGTTCCGCTGCGCCGCGTTCATCTGCCGCTCAGCCATGCCCTTACCCCGTGCAATCAGGTAGACCAGGGCGGTCAGGAACGGCACGAAGACGAGGAACAACATCCAGATGGCCTTGCCCCAGCCGTTGAGGGTCTGGTCACGGACGATGTCCCCGATGATCGAGAAGAGCACCATCAGGTAGGCGATGAAGGCGAAGGTCCAGAAGAAGAACCAGATGATGTCCCACGTTGCTGCCAAAAAGTTCATTGTGCTGCTCGTCCATCGGAGAATGGCACGTGGCAGGAGACAACGGCCGTTTCATTCGCAGATGTCAGCGCGACAAAACCGGGGCGGAAAGTCCGCGTCAGATGAAACCGGCAGCCGTCAGGTGCGTGGTGTGTGGTGCCCCCGCTGGGGGTCGAACCCAGACTGTGACGATTTTAAGTCGTCTGCCTCTGCCATTGGGCTACGGGGGCGCGCTCGGTGAATCCGAACGCCTCAAGCGTAGGTGCTGCGGGCGTCTTCGGTTTCAACCGTTGACGCCCGCAGTCGCTGCTACTTGGCGGCTGCGGTCTCCGCGGTCCTCACGGTCTCCGCGGTTTTGTCGGCCGCGGACTTGCGTGGGGCGCGGGGTTCCCGTGCCGCTGCCTTGACGGCGGGAACCGTGCCTGGCGCGGCGGAGGTGGCCGGCGCCTTGGCCGGCGCCTTGGCCGGCGCGGCAGCATCCGCTGCCGGCTTGGGACGGGAGGCAAACTCCACGAACGTGGCCCGCGGGTTCTCCACAGCGGCCAGCGAGACGATGTCTCGACCGAGGAAGAAGTTGTTCACCCAGCCCCAGACGACTCGCAGCTTGCGCTCCCAGCTGGGCATGGCCAGGCCGTGGTAGCCGCGGTGGGCGAACCAGGCCGGCAGACCCGTGATGGCGATCTTGCCGGACTGGAAGACCCCGGAACCGATGCCGAGGCCGGCGACGGCGCCGCGGTTCTTGTGCAGGTATTCCTTGGGAGTTTCGCCGCGCAGCACCGCGACGATGTTCTTCGCGAGGAGCTTGCCCTGGCGCACCGCGTGCTGGGCGTTGGGCACACAGAAGCCACCCACTCCCCCACCGCTGAGGTCAGGGACGGCGGTGATGTCGCCGGCACCCCAGGCGTCGGCGATGATCTGGTCGTCGGTTCCGACGCGCAGGTCGGGGCGCACCTGAAGGCGGCCTCGATCTTCGATCGGCAGGTCGGTGTGGCGCACGATGGCCGGGTTCGCCATGACCCCGGCGGTCCAAACGATCAGGTCGGTCTCGAAGCTCTCACCAGTGGACAGTTCGATCTTGCCGTCGACCGCGCTGGTGAGCTGCGTGTTGAGGTGGATCTGCGCGCCACGCTCGTCGAGGTGCTTGATGACCCAGAGGCTGGTCGGCAACGAAACCTCGGGCATGATGCGCCCCATCGCCTCGATGAGGTGGAAGTGGGTGTCGTCGAACCCGATCTGAGGGTAAGACTTCAGCAGCGATGATGCGAAGGAACGCAGCTCGGCGAAAACCTCAATGCCGGCGAAGCCGCCGCCGATGACGACGAAGGTGAGCAGGCGGTCACGCTCGGGGCCGGCCGGCAGCAGGGCTGCCTTGTCGAAGTTGGTGAGCACACGATCGCGGATAGCGATGGCTTCCTCGATGGTCTTCAGGCCGATGGCCTGGTCCGCGACGCCCGGGATCGGGAAGGTGCGGGACACGGCACCGGCCGTCACCACGACGACGTCATAGACGAATTCGTAGGGCTCGCCGATGGGCGGGGTGATGGTCGCGGTCTTCGTGGCGTGGTCGATGTAGGTGACCTTGGCCGTGACGACATTGGTCTTCTTGAGGTGGCGACGGTGCGAGACCACCGCGTGGCGGCCCTCAACGGACCCGGCCGCTACCTCCGGCAGGAACGGCTGGTAGGTCATGTAGGGCAGCGGGTCGACCATAGTGACCTCAGCCTCGCCGGCGCGGAGCCATTTCTCCAGTTTCCATGCGGTATAGAAACCAGCGTAGCCGCCACCGACAATCAGAATTTTGGGCACTAGGGAAGTCCTCCTACGGAATGTTGATGCGAGAAAACTTACCGTTTTGCTCGTATTCGCTTGAAATGCCGAGTGGCCCCGATGCCGAACAGCGTTACTAGAGTACCAAACCCCACCAGCACCAGGAGCGGCACGGTGACATAGGTCAGGGTCAGCGGGCTGGGCAGCCACGCTGCGGCGACGCTGGGGGCAGGCAGAGCCGGGTCGTCTTTCGGCGCCACCGGTGCCGGCGTGGCCGTCTGCGGCGTGGGCTCGACCTCGGTGTCCGCGCGCCGGTGCACCCGGATCCATTCCTCAAGCAGCGCGGCCGGTTCCGGGCTGGAGGATGCCGGCACATACGCGGTGACCGCGGCGGCGGCATCGATCAGGCCATTTCCGTAGATCGGGCTGGGCACGGCGCGGCCGTTCGGGTCAGCCGTTTCGATGACCCGGTTCATTACCTCGGCCGCGTCGAGCCTGGGATAGGCGGCCCGCACCAGGGCGACGAGGCCCGACACGATCGGCGCGGCCGCGCTGGTGCCGTTCCACTGCACGTAGCCACCGTCGGGAACCACTCCCACGAGCTGCTCGCTGGGGGCGGCCACCGAGATCGTGATGCCTTGCGAGGACGCGTCGAAGCTGGCGCCCTTGTTGCGGTCGACGCCCGCCACCGTCAGTACCCCGGGGATGGTGGCAGGGGCTCCGACCTCGGTCGTGCCGCTGCCGCGGTTTCCGGCGGCCACCACGACGACGACGTCGTTCTCGAAGGCGTAGAGGAAGGCGTCGTCCCAGCTTGGCGGCCAGTCCAGGGTATTGCGGGTAAGGGACATGTTGATGACATCCGCGCCGTTGTCCACGGCCCAGCGGATGCCCTCGGCAATCTGGTCGTCATTGCTGACGGCGGCGGCGCTGGTACCGAAGGCCACCGAGACGGCCAGGATCGAGGCCTCGGGGGCCACTCCCAGGACTCCGGATCCCTCGCCCGTTCCGCGGCCGGCCAGCAGGGATGCCACCAGAGTCCCGTGCTCGCTGCCTTCTCCGACGGGCGTCTGCCCGTCGGCAGATCCGATCCCGGAGACATCCGTTCCGCCGACGACCGCGCCGGCAAGGTCCGCGACGCCGGCGGCGACGCCCGTGTCGATGACGGCCACGGTGACCCCCGCACCGCGGGTCGTGTTCCACGCCTGGGTGAATCCGTAGTCGTTGAGCCAGTACTCCAGGTCACGCACCTGCGTGTTCGTCGCGAAGGCCGGTATGGTCGGAGCGACGGCAGCCCCGCCGAGCGCCACGGTCAGGCCCAGGGCGACGCCCGCACCCAACCGTCGCCAGGCGGAGCGAGTCACTCGTCGGCCGTGGTGTAGTCGAGGCACTCGCAGACGGCGGGCGTCCAGGCCGCCCTCGCGAGGGCCAGGTCTCCGATCGGGTTCACGCCCAGCCCGGCGGCCAGGGAGTGGGCGGCCAGCGCGTGCAGGCACTTCACCCGTTCAGGCATACCGCCGGAGGAGATGCCGGTGATTTCCGGAACCGTTCCCAGCGTCTCCCGGTCGGAGAGGAACCCCTCATGCGCACGACGGTAGCCGGCGCGCACCTGGTCGTCGTCGGCCAGCAGCTGGTTGTACTCGTTCATCACCTGGGTGGCCTCGAGGAACGACAACGCAGCGGTGGCCGCGGGGTGCGTCAGGTAGTAGAGCGTGGGGAACGGGGTTCCGTCAGCGAGGCGCGGCGCCGTGGCCACCACGGTTGGGGCACCGCAGACGCAGCGCGCGGCGATGCCCACGACGTTGCGGGCAGGGCGTCCCAGCTGGGCTGAGACGATCACGATGTCGTCCTCGGTGACCGGTGCGAAGGGAGGCCTGGTCATTTTGCGGCCTCGGGAGCCAGACCGGCCGTCATTACGGAGGCGAACATGGAGGAGAGCCAATCGACGTTGGTGGTTTGAATGGTGGGCGTGGCGACCGGTGCTGCCGTGCCGCCGGCGACGGGCAAGGTCAGATCGTTGATCACGAGAAAACTCACGTCTCCGGGAAGCACGTAGGACAGTCTGTCCCTGGCCTGGGTGGTGACGTAGGTGCGATCGTTCCAGCGTTCACGCTCACTCTTCAGCTCTTCCACGGCACCCTGTTGGGCCTCGACCGCGGCCGTGAGGGATTTGATCTGCTGGCGCTGGTCGGCGTAGGTGCGGATGCCGGGAGCCAGGACGACGACGGCCATGATCAGGAGGGCCATCATCACCAGCGAGAACCCGGACAGGCGCAGGCCGCGCAGCCACCGGGCGGCCGCGGTCTCGATTCCGGGGAGCGCGACGGGCTGGCGTTCGGTGCCTTTCCTGGCCACGGCGGCTCCCTTCGTGAATTGCTGGTCGCGGTTGTCCCGCACTGGAACCCTAACCGCAATCGGACAAAAAAATGGAGCTCCCGGAGCCACGGGAATGAACCCGCGCTCCGAGAGCTCCAGTCACACTACGCCGTGAAGCGAGGGAAAGCGGAGCGGCCCGCGTAAACAGCGGCCTCGCCCAGCTCTTCTTCGATGCGGAGCAGCTGGTTGTACTTCGCGACGCGCTCGCTGCGGGCGGGCGCTCCGGTCTTGATCTGGCCGGCATCCGTCGCGACCGCGAGGTCGGCGATGAAGGTGTCTTCGGTCTCACCCGAGCGGTGCGAGATGACGGCGGTGTAACCGGCGCGCTGCGCGAGGGAAACCGCGTCGAGCGTCTCGGTCAGGGTGCCGATCTGGTTGACCTTGACCAGAATGGAGTTCGCGGTGCCGAGGGCCAGGCCCTTGGCGAGGCGCACCGGGTTGGTCACGAACAGGTCGTCGCCGACGATCTGGACCTTGTCGCCGAGCTCGGCGGTGAGGTGCACGTAGCCATCC
>Ga0136639_10000135_pt1 | contig 21523 bp, 17 predicted proteins | sample AntDrymUQ8592106_2_FD_113739 | JGI IMG/M metagenome (GOLD analysis project Ga0136639, IMG submission 113739) | Polar desert sand microbial communities from Dry Valleys, Antarctica - metaG UQ859 (21.06) | ecosystem: Environmental > Terrestrial > Soil > Desert | place: Antarctica: Dry Valley...
CGGCCGCGTGCTGCACTTCGGTATCCGCGAACACGCCATGGCCGCCATCCTCAACGGCATCGTGCTGCACGGGAACACCCGCCCCTTCGGCGGCACCTTCCTGATCTTCAGCGACTACATGCGCCCGGCCATCCGTCTGGCCGCGCTGATGAAGTCCCCGTCGATTTTCGTCTGGACCCACGACTCCGTCGCCCTCGGTGAGGACGGCCCCACCCACCAGCCGATCGAGCAGCTTGCGACCCTTCGGGCCATCCCCGGACTCGACGTGGTGCGCCCCGGCGACGCCAACGAGGTGTCCTGGGCATGGAAGACCATCCTCGAGCGCCGACAGGGACCGGCCGGCATCGTGCTGACCCGCCAGAACATTCCCGTGTTCGAGCGCGGCGAGGGCGACGCCACCGGCGACGTGCTTGCGTCCGCCAGGAACGTGGCGAAGGGCGCCTACGTGCTCGCCGAGGCTCAGGGCGGAACCCCCGACGTGATCCTGATCGGCACCGGCTCCGAGGTTCAGCTGGCCCTCGCAGCCCGCGAGCAGCTCCAGGCCGAGGGCATCAGTGCCCGCGTCGTCTCGGCCCCGAGCCTCGAATGGTTCCGCGAACAGAGCGCCGAGTACCGCGAGGCTGTCCTGCCGGCGTCGATCACCGCCCGGGTATCGGTCGAGGCGGGAATCGCTTTGACCTGGGACAAGTACGTCGGCAGCCAAGGCCGCAGCGTCTCGATCGAGCACTTCGGTGCGTCGGCCGACTACAAGACCCTGTTCCGTGAATTCGGCATCACGACGGATGCCGTCGTCGCCGCCGCCAAGGAATCCCTCGCAGCGCACTGAGACCGCCGCACTGCGACATCACATATCTGAATAACCCTGCATTCCAAGGAGATACAAAATATGACTGAGACCACTCCCCTAGCCGAGCTGTCACTGGCCGGCGTCAGCATTTGGTTGGACGACCTGTCCCGGGAGCGCATCGCTTCCGGCGGCCTGACGAACCTGATCGACACGAAGAACGTCGTCGGCGTGACCACCAACCCCACGATCTTCGCCGGCGCCCTCAGTAAGGGCGAGGCGTACACCGATCAGGTTGCCGCCCTTGCCGCAGCCGGCGCCAGCGTGCACGATGCCGTGTTCGAGATCACCACCGACGATGTAACGGCGGCCAGCGATATCTTCCGCCCGGTTTACGATCGCACGCACGGTGTCGACGGCCGCGTCTCGATCGAGGTCGAGCCCGGGCTGGCCCACGACGCCACCGGTACGGTCACGCAGGCTCAGCAGCTGTGGGCGAAGGTCAACCGACCCAACGCCATGATTAAGATTCCCGCCACGGTGGAGGGCCTCGAAGCGATTACCGCAACGATCGCCCTCGGCATCAGCGTCAACGTCACCCTGATCTTCAGCCTCGAGCGTCACCGCCAGGTCATCAACGCATACCTGTCCGGCCTGGAGAAGGCCAAGGCCGCCGGCATCGACCTGGCCACGATCCACTCCGTCGCGTCGTTCTTCGTGTCCCGCGTCGACACCGAGATCAACGCCCGCCTCGAGGTCATCGGAACGGATGCCGCGCTCGCACTCAAGAGCAAGGCCGGCGTCGCGAACGCCCAGCTCGCCTACCAGGTCTATGAGGAAGCCTTTTCCACCGAGCGCGCCCTCAGCCTGATCAGCGCCGGCGCCAACAAGCAGCGCCCCCTCTGGGCCTCCACCGGCGTCAAGGACCCCAGCCTTCCCGACACCCTGTACGTGACCAACCTGGTCGCCCCCGAGGTCGTCAACACCATGCCGGAGAAGACCCTCGAGGCCACCCTCGACCACGGTGTCATCCCCGCCAATTCCATCACCGGCGCGTACGACGAAGCCAACCTGGTTCTCGACGCCCTCGCCAACGAGGGTGTCTCGTACAACGACGTCACCCAGGTGCTCGAGGCCGAAGGCGTCGCCAAGTTCATCGTCTCGTGGAACGAGCTCCTGGACACCGTGACCGCTGCCCTTGACTCCGCCAAGGTTACCGAGGGCGGGGCCACCCTGTGAGCTTTCGTATCTCCGTCAGCGGCGCAGCGGCCGAGGCCGTTCGCAGCACTGTCCCGACCCTGGTAGCCGACCTCGTAGCCTCCGGAATCACCGCACTCGACCCGGCACTCTGGGGCCCCGAAGCCGAGGCCGAGGCCGCCAAGCGACTCGGCTGGACCGAGTCCGTCGCAGATTCGCGTCCGCTGATCCCGGAGATCCTTGCCCTGCGTGACGCGCTCCGGGCCGCGGGTGTCACCCGCATCGCCCTCGCGGGCATGGGCGGCTCCTCGCTCGCGCCCGAGGTCATCACCCGTACCTCGGGTGTGCCACTCACCGTGCTCGACTCGACCGACCCCGGTCAGGTTCTTGCGGCCCTCGGCGATGATCTGGCCGCCACCGCACTCGTCGTGTCGTCAAAGTCCGGCTCCACTGCCGAGACCGACAGCCAACGCCGCGTCTTCGAACGCGCGTTCCGTGAGGCCGGCATCGACCCGGTTGAACGCATCATCATCGTGACCGACCCTGGTTCCCCGCTCGATACCGACGCCCGTGCCGTGGGATACCGTGTCTTCAACGCGGACCCTACGGTCGGCGGTCGTTTCTCGGTGTTGACCGCGTTCGGTCTCGTTCCGTCCGGACTCGCCGGGGTGGACATCGCCGAACTGCTCGACGAAGCCGAGGCCATTTCACTCTCCCTGGCCGTTGACAGCCCCGAGAACCCGGGGCTCATCCTGGGTGCGGCGATTGCCGCGACCACTCCGCGCCGCGACAAGCTGGCGATCGTCGAAGATGGCACCCACATTGTCGGTTTCGCCGACTGGGCCGAGCAGCTCATCGCCGAATCCACCGGCAAGCAGGGCGTCGGCATCCTCCCCGTCGTGCTGGACCTGGAAGCCCCCGAATTGACGCTGAACCTGCCGGACCTGCAGGTTGTTCGCCTAGTCGCTGACGCCGGCCTGGACGTGTTCTCCGACAACGACGGACGGGATGAGATCCAGGTCAGCGGCACCCTCGGGGCGCAGTTCCTCGTCTGGGAGTACGCCACGGCCGTCGCCGGCCGCCTGCTCGGCATCAACCCGTTCGACCAGCCGGATGTCGAGGCCGCCAAAAACGCGACCCGCGGCCTCCTCGACGCACGTCCCGAGCCCGCCCCGGCCGCGTTCATCTCGAACGGAATCGAGATTCGGGGAACGGCACACGTCATCGGAGCCGCCAGCGACCTTCCCTCTGCCATCGACGCACTGATCGAGGAGCTGGGCACAGACGGCTACATCTCCGTGCAGGCCTACGTCAACCGGCTCGCCCTGCCGCAGCTCGCCGAAATCCGCAACCAGCTGGCCGCACTGGCCAAGCGCCCGGTCTCGTTCGGCTGGGGCCCGCGGTTCCTGCACTCCACGGGCCAGCTGCACAAGGGCGGACCGGCTACCGGTGTGTTCCTGCAGATCCTCACGGCCTCCGACGTCGACCTTGACATCCCGGAACGCCCCTTCACGTTTGGGGAGCTCATCCAGGCCCAGGCCAGCGGTGACGCCAGCGTGCTGGCCGATCACGGTCGTCCGGTACTGACGCTGACGCTGACCGACCCGGCGACGAACATCACGACCCTGTTCGACGCTCTGCGCTAACGCGTGCGGTGCCGGCCCTGAGGCCGGCGCCGCACCCGTTCGTGTTCGACCGCCACACCTTGAAGGAGCTGCATGTCCCCGGTGGAAATCACCCCGGAGTTCAATCCACTGCGTTCACCGAACGACTACCGTCTGAATCGCATCGCGGGGCCCAGCAGCCTCGTGATCTTCGGCGTCACCGGTGACCTGTCTCGGAAGAAACTCATGCCGGCCGTCTATGACCTCGCAAATCGCGGACTGCTCCCGCCGGGCTTCGCGCTTGTCGGCTTCGCGCGCCGCGACTGGACCAATGAGGACTTCATGAAGGTCGTGCACGACTCGGTCAAGGAGTACGCGCGCACCGAGTTCAACGAGGACGTCTGGGCCCAGCTGGCCGAAGGCATCCGTTTCGTGCAGGGGTCGTTCGACGACGCCGCGTCGTTCCGACTGCTCAAAGACACCATCGCGCAGCTCGATCGGGAGCGCGGCACAATGGGCAACCATGCTTTTTACCTGGCGATTCCGCCGAAGGCGTTCCCGCAGGTCACCGAGCAGCTCCGCCGCTCCGGCCTGGCCGAGCAGACGGACGGGCAGTGGCGCCGGGTCGTGATCGAGAAGCCGTTCGGCAGCGATTTGCAGACCGCGCGCGAGCTGAACGCCGTGGTCGAGTCGGTCTTCCCTCCCGATTCGGTCTTCCGCATCGACCACTATCTGGGCAAAGAGACGGTGCAGAACATCCTCGCCCTCCGCTTCGCGAACCAGCTCTACGAACCGATCTGGAACGCCAACTTCGTCGACCACGTGCAGATCACCATGGCCGAGGATATCGGTGTCGGCGGTCGTGCGGGTTACTACGACGGCATCGGAGCGGCCAGGGACGTCATCCAGAACCATCTGCTGCAACTGCTGGCACTGACCGCCATGGAGGAGCCGATCTCCTTCGACGCTGCACACCTCCGCGCGGAGAAGGAGAAGGTCCTCGCCTCCGTTCGAATCCCCGACGACCTGGCCACAGGCACGGCCCGCGGCCAGTACGCCGGCGGCTGGCAGGGAGGGGAGAAGGTCGTAGGGTTCTTGGACGAGGACGGGATGGACCCCGAATCCCTCACTGAAACGTATGCCGCGCTGCGGCTGACCATCGAGACCCGCCGCTGGTCCGGTGTTCCGTTCTACCTGCGTGCGGGCAAGCGCCTGGGCCGCCGGGTCACCGAGATCGCCGTGGTCTTCAAACGAGCCCCCCAGCACCTCTTCGCCAAGGGAAATTCTGCTCCCCTGGGCGAGAATGCCCTGGTCATCCGGGTGCAGCCCGATGAAGGCGTCACCATCCGTTTCGGCTCCAAAGTGCCCGGCGCCGGCATGCAGGTGCGCGACGTGACGATGGACTTCGGTTACGGGCACGCCTTCACGGAGGCCAGCCCCGAAGCCTACGAAAGGCTGATCCTCGACGTGCTCCTCGGCGACCCGCCGCTCTTCCCCCGGCACGAGGAGGTCGAGCTGTCGTGGAAGATCCTCGACCCGATCGAGGAATTCTGGGCGGAGCAGGGCCAGCCGGAGCAATACCGGCCGGGAACCTGGGGTCCTGCCTCAGCCGATGAACTGCTGTCCCGCGACGGCCGACACTGGAGGCGCCCATGATCGTCGATCTGCCCAACACGACCACCGCCAAGATATCGAAGGCCCTGGTGCGCATCCGTGAGGAAGGCGGCGCCGTGGCCCTCGGCCGCGTACTCACTCTCATCATTGCGTCCACCATGGGCCGGGAGGAAGAGGCCATCGAGGCCGCGAACGACGCGTCCAGGGAACACCCCATGCGCGTGATCGTGCTCTCAACAATGGACAAGGACGCCACGGCCGCCCCGCTCGCCCCTCGGGTCGACGCGGAAATCCGCGTCGGCGGCGACGCGGGTGCCAGCGAGGTCATCGTGCTGCGTGCCTGCGGTGAGGCTGCCAGCGACCCGGAAAGCCTGGTCACCGGTCTGCTCCTACCCGACGCCCCCGTCGTGGCCTGGTGGCCCGGTGTGGCGCCAACCGTGCCCGCGGATTCGCCCCTCGGGCGCATCGCCCATCGGCGCATCACGGATGCGTCCGCGCAGCCTGACCCGCAGGCCGCGCTGCACCACCTGTGCAGCTCGTACCGTCCCGGCGACACGGACTTTGCCTGGACCCGTCTCACTCTCTGGCGCGCCCAGTTGGCGGCGGTTCTCGACCAGCCGCCCTACCTGCCTGTGACCGCGGTGCAGGTGTCCGGTGCCGCGGACTCGCCGTCCACGACCCTGCTCGCCGCCTGGCTCTCCCTGGCCCTACAGATCCCGGTCCAGTACGAGTTCGCCACGGGCCCGCTGTCCCAGGGCATCCGTAGCGTGCACCTGACGCGCTCCGCCGGCGTCATCTCGCTCGAGCGCGACGTTCCCGACATCGCCAGGCTCACCCAGCCCGGCCAGCCCGTGCAGGATCTCACCCTCAAGCGCCGGAGCCTGCGGGACTGCCTCAGCGACGAGCTGCGTCGCCTCGACCCAGATGAGCTGTATGGTGAGGTCATCACGCGCGGCCTACCGCACCTTGACGATGTGGTCGCAGAACAAGACGAAGGACGACCGTGACCAACGAACGACGCGTACTCGTGCACCCCGATCGGGCGGCCCTGGCTGCCTCGGTGGCGGCCCGTTTCATAACAACGACCGTGGACCTCTTGCACGAGCAGGGTGAAGTCAACGTGGTCCTGGCTGGTGGCTCCGTCGCAATAGAGGTGCTCGAGGCTGTCAATGCCTCCGCCGCCCGGGACACCATCGATTGGGACCAGGTCACGTTCTGGTGGGGTGACGAACGGTGGGTGCCCAAGGATCACCCGGAGCGCAACGAGCGTCAGGCCCGTACCGCTCTGCTCGACCACATCCAGATCCCGGAAGCGAACATCCACCCGTTCGCCGCGTCGGACGAGGGGGTCGCCCTCGACGCCGCGGTCGACAGCTACGCCGCCCTGCTCGAGTCCGCCTCTATCGAGGGGACCGACGTGCCGCGCTTCGACATCACTTTTCTCGGCGTGGGCCCGGACGGCCACGTTGCTTCCCTCTTCCCACACCAGCCGGGCATTCGTGAGCGCACCAGGAGCGTACTCGCCGTACGCAACTCCCCCAAGCCCCCGTCGGAGCGGCTCACTCTCAGCCGTCCGGCCCTGAACTCCTCACGGTGCATCTGGATGGTGCTGGCCGGCCCGGACAAGGCCTCCGCGCTCGGACTTGCACTCGCGGGTGCCAGCCGCGACGAAGTACCCGTAGCGGGCATCAAGGGCCGCCGGTACACAAACTTCTTCGTCGACCGGGAGGCCGCCGCGGAGGTCCCCGAGAATCTCACCGCGTCGACGTTCTAGAACACGAAACGTTCCAGCGCAGGATGCGCGCACCAAGAAAGGCCCCGACCGAAGTCGGGGCCTTTCTTGGTGTCTGAGAACTGGGGGGCGAGAAGCTTCAGTTCGTTGCGGACAGCTTGCCTCGGCGCACGCGCAACTGCTGCAGCGCCTCCTCGAGAAGCGACTCTGCCTCTTCCTCGGTGCGGCGTTCCTTCACGTAGGCAAGGTGCGTCTTGTACGGTTCGAGTTTGACCACCGAAGGCGGATTCTCTTTGTCGCGCCCGGCCGGGAGTCCCGACGACGGGCAATCGATGGTTTCGGGGATCTCCTCGTCGGGCAGGTTCGCCGCAAAGTACCGTACGGTCTCGTTGCCGAGGGCGTCCCAGTAGGAAACCTTGATGCGGTCCGCATGAAAACCGCGGTCCTGCTCCCCCATGGGGCCGGCGCCGACCCGAGATCCTCTGATTGCGCTGCCACCAGATGCCATTTTGTTCCTCCGCTTGAAAAGGGCGTTGAGCCGATTGACCGGTTGAGCCGAAACTCGTCGAACCTGTGAAACGGGAGGCTACAGCCCCGTGTCGAACTTGGTGACGAGCCCCAGGATCACGATGCAGGTGATCCAGAGCAGTCCCAGGACGACGGTGATGCGGTTGAGGTTGCGCTCGGCCACACCGGATGCGCCGAGGTTGGACGTGACACCTCCTCCGAACATGTCGGACAGACCGCCACCACGCCCCTTGTGGAGCAAAATGAGCATGGTCAGCAGGAGGCTCGTAATTCCGAGCAATACCTGCAGCACAACCTGGAGAATCTCCACGCGAAACCTTTCACAGTGCGATGGGCAATAAACCCATCAAGATCAGTGATAATCATAGCCTGAGTCACGAACCAGCCCACCGACCCCCAGTTGGGGGTCGATGGGCTGATTGATGATTTGATGCTTGGTGCAGTTGTTACAGACCGACGTGCTGCTGGAACCGGACGATGCTCGAGAACTCATCGATGTCCAGGCTGGCGCCGCCCACCAGGGCGCCGTCCACGTTCGGCTCGCGCATGAAGCCCGCGATGTTCGAACCCTTCACGGAACCGCCGTACAAGATGCGGGTCTTATCGGCCACATCCTGACCCAGCGTCTCCTTCAGCACGAGACGCAGCTGCGCCGCCACCTGCTCGGCCTGCTCAGGCGTTGCCGCCTGGCCGGAGCCGATCGCCCAGACGGGCTCGTAAGCGACGACGAAGTCGACCGCATTGGTCACGCCGGACAGAGCCGCGCGCAGCTGGGCAACCGGCACGGCGCTCGGGCCGTGCTGTTCCAGGTCCGCGGCGGTCTCGCCGACGCAGATGATCGGAACCAGGTTGTGCTTGAGCGCTGCCGTGACCTTCGCCGCGACAACCTCGTCAGTCTCGGCGTGCAGGGTGCGTCGCTCGGAGTGACCGATCAACACATACTTGCACTCGAGCTGCGCGAGGAACGCGCCGGAGATCTCGCCGGTGTAGGCACCCGAGTCCTGAGCCGACAAGTCCTGGCCGCCGAAGGCGATCGGGAGCTTGTCAGCGGAGACGAGCGTCTGCACGGAACGGAGGTCGGTGAACGGTGGGAATACCGCAACCTCAACCGCTGCGACATCGTGCTTCGCATCCTTCAGATTCCAGGCGAGCTTCTGGACGAACGCGATAGCCTGGAGGTGGTCCAGGTTCATCTTCCAGTTGCCGGCAATCAGCGGAGTACGCCGTGGGTGTTCGTTTACTGCCATCCGAGGACCTCCAGTCCTGGCAGGCGCTTACCCTCGAGGAACTCGAGACTGGCGCCGCCGCCGGTAGAAATGTGACCGAACTGGTCATCGGTGAAACCGAGGATGCGCACGGCCGCGGCCGAATCTCCACCACCGACGACGCTCAGGCCGTCGACCTCGGTCAGCGCGCCGGCTACCGCACGGGTACCCTCCGCGAACGGTGCCAACTCGAACACGCCCATCGGCCCGTTCCAGAACACCGTCTTCGACGACCGGATGATGTCGGCGAAAGCCGCACCGGTCTCCGGTCCGATGTCCAGGCCGAGACCGGAGGCACCGAACGGAGTGTCCTCGATCGCGTTGGCCGCGGTGACCGCCAGCTCGGCGTCTGCCCCGAACTTTGAGGCAACGACGATATCCGTCGGCAGCACGATCTTCACGCCCAGCCGTTCCGCTTCCAGAAGGTAACCGCGAACGGTTTCGATCTGGTCGACTTCCAGCAGGCTTGCACCCACCTTGTAGCCCTGGGCGGCGAGGAACGTGTATGTCATACCGCCGCCGATGAGCAGCGAGTTGACGCGGGGCAGCAGGTGCCCGATGACACCGAGCTTGTCGGACACCTTCGAACCACCCAGAACCACGGCGTATGGCGCTTCAGGCTTCTCGGTGAGACGGTCCAGAACCTCGAGCTCAGCAGCGATCAGGAGACCGGCCGCGCTGGGAAGAATCCCGGCGAGGTCGAACACGCTGGCCTGCTTGCGGTGCACGACGCCAAAGCCGTCCGAGACGAGCACATCGCCCAGAGCGGAAAGCTCCGTGGCGAAGGCGCCGCGCTCGGCGTCGTCCTTGGCGGTCTCGCCCGCGTTGAAGCGAAGGTTCTCAAGAACGACCACGTCACCGTCGGAGAGGGCGGCAACGGCGGCCTGAGCCGACGCACCGACCGTGTCCGTGGCGAACGCCACGTCCGCACCGAGGAGCTCGCCAAGACGGACCGCAACGGGAGCCAGGCTGTACTTGGCTTCCGGTGCACCCTTCGGGCGGCCGAGGTGCGAAACGATCACAACACGCGCGCCCTGTGTGATGAGGGCCTTGATGGTGGGCAGGGATGCCCGAACGCGGCCGTCGTCGGTGATCTGACCGTCTTGCAACGGCACATTCAGGTCACATCGGACGATGACGCGCTTTCCGCCGAGTTGCCCCAGCGAATCGATAGTACGCAGCGTCACTGCGGACTCCGCTAGAGGCTCTTGGCGACGAGCGCGGTGAGGTCAACCATGCGGTTGGAGTAGCCCCACTCGTTGTCGTACCATGCAGACAGCTTGACCTGGTCGCCGATGACGCGCAGCAGGCCGGCGTCGAAGATCGAGGAGTGCGGGTCGGTGACGATGTCGCTGGAGACGATTTCGTCTTCGGTGTACATCAGGATGCCCTTGAGGGGGCCCTCGGCGGCAGCCTTGTACGCAGCCTTGATGGCCTCGACGGTGACAGGGCGCTCGGCAACGACGGTGAGGTCGGTGATGGAACCGGTGGGAACCGGAACGCGCAGCGCGAAGCCGTCGAGCTTGCCCTTGAGCTCAGGAAGAACCAGGCCGAGCGCCTTGGCGGCACCGGTCGAGGTCGGGATGATGTTCAGAGCGGCGGCACGGGCGCGACGCAGGTCCGAGTGCGGGCCGTCCTGCAGGTTCTGGTCGGCCGTGTACGCGTGGATCGTGGTCATCAGGCCGTGCTTGATACCGAAGTTGTCGTTGAAGACCTTCGCCAGGGGCGCAAGGCAGTTCGTGGTGCACGACGCGTTGGAAATGATGTCGAACTTGGCCGGGTCGTAGTCCGCCTCGTTGACGCCCATGACGATGGTTGCCGCGTCGCCGGAGGCGGGAGCGGAAACGATGACCTTCTTGGCACCGGCAGTGATGTGCTTGCGCGCATCCTCGGCCTTGGTGAAGCGTCCGGTGGACTCGATCACGATGTCGACGCCCAGGGCTGCCCAAGGCAGGTTCGCGGGGTCGCGCTCGGCGAGAACCTTAATCGGCTTGCCGTTGACGAGGATGGTGTCTCCGTCGACCTCAACGGTGGCGGGCAGGCGACCGGTGATGGAGTCATATTTAAGAAGGTGAGCCAGCGTCTTCGCCTCGGTGAGGTCGTTCACTGCGACGATCTCAATGTCGCTGCCCTGGGCCAGGACGGCGCGAAGATAATTACGGCCAATGCGGCCAAATCCGTTAATACCAATCTTTGTAGACACGTAGGTCTCCTAATTTCTTGTGCGCCGAAGCGCGTTTTGGTGGGTGAATGGGACGGGCTGCGGGCCCCCGTGGGGGCCCGGCTCCTCTTAGGAGAGGAGCAGCAGCCCGGTGGTCTTTTCGCGTGCGATGGTGAAGCGCTCCTGGACGTTGGCCCAGTTGACGATGTTCCAGAACGCCTTCACGTAGTCCGCACGAACGTTGCGGTAGTCGAGGTAGTACGCGTGCTCCCAGACGTCGAGCATCAGCACCGGGATCGTGCCGGCCGCGAAGTTGGCCTGCTGGTCGAAGAACTGCTGAATGATCAGGCGCTGTCCGATCGAATCCCAGGCGAGAACCGCCCAGCCGGAACCCTGCACGCCGAGCGCCACGGCCGCGAAGTGAGCCTGGAACTTGTCGAAGGAACCGAAGTTATCGTCGATCGCGCTGGCCAGGTCGCCGGTGGGCTTGTCCCCGCCGTCGGGAGACAGGTTGGTCCAGAAGATGGAGTGGTTGACGTGGCCGCCGAGGTTAAACGCGAGGTCCTTCTCGAGCTTGTTCACGTAGGTGAGGTTGCCGCCGTCGCGAGCCTCGGCCAGCTGGGCCAGGGCGGTGTTGGCCCCGGTGACGTAGGCCTGGTGGTGCTTGCTGTGATGGAGTTCCATGATTGTGCCGCTGATGCTCGGCGCGAGGGCCGAGTAGTCGTAGGCCAGAGCCGGAAGTGTGTATTCAGCCAATGTGCATCTCCTCTGTAATTGTCGGCGCGAAATGCTCCGCCACCAGTTCGTGAGCAACCATTCCAGTCTACTCAGGATGCGCTGGGGCTGTGACGAACGTGGATGAACGCTGAACGCCGGGCTAATCAGACGTCGTCGAGGTCGGCAGGAAGGTTCGCGTCGGTGCCCGGGATACCCAGATCGGTGGCCTTCTTGTCGGCCATGGCCAGCAGGCGGCGGATGCGGCCGGCGACGGCATCCTTCGTCATGGGTGGGTCGGCGTGGTGGCCCAGCTCATCGAGGCTGGAGTCGCGGAAGGATAGGCGCAGGTCACCCGCATAGCGGAGGTGCTCCGGGATCTCCTCGCCAAGGATTTCCATGGCGCGCTGCACGCGTGCGCACGCGGCCACGGCCGCCTGTGCGGAGCGGCGCAGGTTCGCGTCGTCAAAGTTGACCAGTCGGTTCGCGGTCGCGCGCACTTCGCGACGCTGGCGGAGGGCCTCCCAGTTGAGCACGGTCTCCTGCGCCCCCATCTGCACGAGCATGGCGCCGATGGCGTCACCGTCCCGGATGACGACTCGGTGCACACCGCGCACCTCGCGCGCTTTGGCGACGACTCCGAGGCGGCCGGCAGCTCCCACGAGGGCCATGGCGGATTCATTCCCGGGACAGGTGACTTCCAGTGCCGCGGAGCGGCCCGGGTCGGTCAGCGAGCCCTGGGCGAGGAAGGCCCCGCGCCAGACGGCGGCGATTTCTTCCTTCGATCCTGTGGTGAGTCGGTTCGGCAGCCCGCGAATCGGTCGCCGTCTCGCGTCGAGCAGACCGGTCTGGCGCGCGAGCGTCTCGCCGCCGTCAAGAACCCGCACCAGGTAGTGGCTGGCACGCCGCAGACCGGCGGCCGGAATCACGGTCACGTCGCTGCGCACGCCGTACAGCTCGGCGAGGTCTTTCCGCACTCTTCTGGCAAGGTGCGGGGTGTCAAGCTCGGATTCGATGGCGATCCGGCCGGAAATCATGTGCAGTCCTCCGGAGAAGCGGAGGATGGTGGCCAGTTCCGCTGCACGCAACGTGGTCTTTGAAATTTCGACGCGAGCAAGCTCATCTTTAACGTCGGCGGTGAGTGCCAATCGCTTGTCCATTCTGTCGTCCAGGCCTGAGTTGAGGCCGAGTTGTATTCGTGCTGGCCGGAGTCGGAGCCTGCTGGGAGCAGTCTCCGATGGCCGGGTTATTCCCGTCCGAGGTCACGATTCTTGACGCTGACCGCGACACCGGGGAAGTCCTTGACCAGGGCCGCGATTTCCGCGGCCATGGCGACCGAGCGGTGCTTGCCGCCCGTGCACCCAACCGCGATGGTCGCGTGGCGCTTGTTCTCCCTCTGGTAGCCGGCCAAAACCGCTTCCAGGGCTGCTGCGTAGTGACGAATGAATTCCCGGGCCCCGGTCTGGGCGAGAACGAAGTCCCGCACCTCGGCATCCTGGCCGTTGTGGCTGCGGAGTTCCGGAACCCAGAACGGGTTGGGCAGGAAGCGGACGTCGGCGACCATGTCGACGTCGGTGGGAAGGCCGTACTTGAAGCCGAAGCTCATCAAGGTGACGTGCACCCCGGCGGCGTCCTCTGCAGCGAAACGTTCCGAGATCGACGTCGCCAACTGGTGGATATTGAGGTCGGAGGTGTCGATGACGAGGTCGCAGGACTCGCGCACGGCGCTGAGCTTGACGCGCTCCGCAGAGATCCCATCGAGAATGGTGCCGTCACCCTGCAACGGATGCGGTCGCCGCACGGATTCGAACCGTCGCACGAGCACGTCGTCACGGGCTTCGAGGAAGATGACCCGCACCTGCGACGTCTTCCGCAGCGAGTGCAGGATCTCCTGGAAGTCGGAGAAGAAATCCCTGCCGCGGATGTCGACCACGGCGGCGATCTTGGGCAGGCTGGTGCCGGCGCGGCCGACGAGTTCGCCCAGTGGGCGCAGCATCTGCGGGGGAAGGTTGTCGACGACGTACCAACCCAGGTCTTCCAGGGCGTTGGCCACGGTGGAGCGGCCTGCGCCGGACATCCCCGTCACGATAAGCATTTCCTGCCTGTCGTTCTCCGTTGTCATACTCGACTGCGCCTTCGATCGGATGGAACCTGAGTGTCCAGCCTACCGATCACCCGGACCGTTCAAGCGCGCAAGTGCTGATGAACCGCCTCTGCCAGCACCGGACCGATGCCGCGGACCTCGGCAATCGCCTCTGCGGGGGCCTCCTTGAGCCGCGCGACGGAACCGAAATGCTGCAAGAGTACCTTCACCCTGGCCGGTCCGAGACCGGGGATCTCGCCCAGCACCGACGTGATGTCCCGCTTGCGCCGGGAGCGCTGGTGCATGATCGCGAACCGGTGCGCCTCATCACGGATGCGCTGGATCAGGAACAGGGCGTCGCTGTTGCGCGGCAGAATCACCGGGTAGTCGGAGTCCGGAAGCCAGATTTCCTCAAGCCGCTTCGCGATTCCGCACAGCTGGATGCCGGTGACACCCGATTCGCGGAGCGCCCGTGCCGCCGCGGCCACCTGAGGCTGGCCGCCGTCGACGATGAGCAGGTTCGGCTGGTAGCGGAACTTTTTGCGCTTGACCGTGGCATCGGCCCCGGTCTCCGGCGCGGCCTCCTCATCGGGGACCAGGTAGGCCAGACGGCGGGTCAGCGTGCGGTAGATGGAATCCGTGTCATCTGTGGACTCCGTAATGCTGAACCGGCGGTATTCGTCGGTGCGCGGCAGACCGTCTTCGAACACCACCATAGAGGCGACGATGTTGGTGCCGCTCAGGTGTGACACGTCGTAACACTCCATCCGGAGCGGTGCGGAGGGCATCTCTAGTGCCTCCTGGATGTCTTCGAGAGCCTTGGACCGAGCGACGAAGTCGGAGCTCCGCCTGGTCTTGTAGAGCATCAGGGCGTGCTTGGCGTTCTGGGTCGCTGTGGCGAGCAGGGCGGCTTTCTCGCCCCTCTGCGCGGCGACCAGCCGGACCTTGCGTTTGCCGACGCCGGCCAGCCAGGTCTCGAGCGCCTCGGCGTCGTCGGGCAGCTCCGGCACCACGATCTCCCGTGGCGGTACGACCCCCGAACCGTAAGCCGTGAGCATGATCGAGTCGATCAGGTCGCCCGTCGTGAGATCGAGTTCCTTGTCGACCATCCAGCCGCGCACACCCCGGATGCGGCCGCCCCGCACGATGAACAGTTGCACCGCCGCGGCGAGTTCATCCTGGTCGATGGCGAAGAGGTCGATGTCGACGCTGTCACGGAGCACGACGGCGCTCTTCTCCAACACGGCGTTCAGCGCCCGCACCTGGTCGCGCCGTTTCGCGGCGACCTCGTAGTTCTGGTTCACCGCGGCATCCATCATCTCCGCGGTCAGCGTTTGGATCAGCTTGCGATCCTGGCTGCCCATGAAGCTGACGAACTCGTTGACGATCGCGCGGTGCTCCTCGATGGAGACCGTTCCCGAGCACGGACCGAAACACCGCCCGATCTGCCCGGCGAAGCACGGCTTGCCGGACTGCATGGCGCGTTTGTAGTTGGCGTTGTTGCAGGTGCGGATGGGGAAGGCCTTGAGCATCAGCTCGATGGTCTCGTGCACGGCCCAGACCTTCGGGTACGGTCCGAAATACCGGGCGCCGCGGATGCCGGTGGTGCGGGTGACGAGAGCCCGCGGCGCCTCGTCGGCGAGCGTCACCGCGAGATACGGGTAGGACTTGTCGTCCTTGAACTGCACGTTGAAGGGCGGATCGAACTCGTTGATCCAAGTCCACTCCAGCTGCAGGGCCTCAACCTCGGTGCCGACGACCGTCCACTCCACCGAGCTGGCCGTCGTGACCATGCGCCGGGTGCGCTCATGCAGGCTGCTTAGCGGGGCGAAGTAGTTCGCGAGGCGCGCCCGCAGATTCTTGGCCTTTCCGACGTAGAGCACCCGGCCGGTCTCGTCGCGAAACCGGTACACGCCAGGGCTCGTGGGGATCTCGCCCGTCTTGGGGCGGTAGCTCAGCGCGTCGGACATGATGGTTCCACGGCGGTCAGTGCGCCGCCAGGATCTCCTTCAGGAACATGCCGGTGTGACTCTTCTTCACGGTGGCGACGTGCTCCGGGGTGCCGGTGGCGAGCACTCGCCCGCCGCCGGCGCCACCCTCGGGACCGAGGTCGATCACCCAGTCGGCGGACTTGATCACGTCGAGGTTATGCTCGATCACGATCACGGTATTGCCCTTGTCCACGAGACTGTTCAGCACGAGCAGTAATTTGCGCACGTCCTCGAAGTGCAGGCCGGTCGTCGGCTCATCGAGAACGTAGACGCTGCGGCCATTGGAGCGGCGCTGCAGTTCGGTGGCCAGCTTGACGCGCTGGGCCTCGCCGCCGGACAGCGTCGTGGCGCTCTGGCCGAGCCGCACGTAGCCGAGACCAACCTCCACGAGGGTCTTCAGGAATCGGTGGATGGACGAGATCGCCTCGAAGAAATCGGCCGCCTCACTGATCGGCATGTCCAGCACCTCGGCGATGCTCTTGCCCTTGTAGTGAACGGTGAGGGTGTCGCGGTTGTAGCGCGCTCCCCCACACACCTCGCACGCGACGTAGACATCGGGCAGGAAGTTCATCTCGATCTTGATCGTGCCGTCGCCGGAGCAGGCTTCGCAGCGGCCGCCCTTGACGTTGAAGCTGAACCGGCCGGGCAGGTAACCGCGAGCCTTGGCCTCGATGGTCTCCGAAAACAGGGTGCGGATTTTGTCGAAGACGCCGGTGTAGGTGGCCGGATTGGAGCGAGGGGTGCGCCCGATCGGGGCCTGGTCGACGTGGATGACCTTGTCGAGGTGATCGAGCCCGGTGACGCGGGTGTGCCGGCCGGGAAGTTTGCGGGCGCCGTTGAGCCGGTTGGCCAGCACCCGGTAGAGGATGTCATTGACGAGCGACGACTTGCCGGATCCGCTGACGCCGGTCACGGCCGTGAACGTACCGAGAGGGAAACTGACCGACACCTTCTTGAGGTTGTTCGCCTCCGCCCCGATCACCGAGATCTCGCGCGCCGGGTCGATCTCGCGCCGGGTGGCAGGGGTCGGGATCGACTTGCGGCCGGCGAGGTAGTCACCGGTCAGCGAGCTCGTGTTGGTGAGCAGGTCGGTATACGAGCCGGAATGCACGACGTGGCCACCGTTGACACCGGCACCAGGGCCGATGTCGACGACCCAGTCGGCCATCTTGATGGTGTCCTCGTCGTGCTCGACCACGATCAGGGTGTTCCCAAGGTCACGCAGTGCCACCAGGGTCTCGATCAGCCGCCGGTTGTCGCGCTGGTGCAGGCCGATGCTCGGTTCGTCAAGCACATAGAGAACCCCGGTCAGGCCGGAGCCGATCTGGGTCGCCAGACGGATGCGCTGCGCCTCACCGCCGGACAGGGTCGCCGCGGCCCGAGCCAGGTTGAGGTAGTTCAAGCCCACGCGGATCAGGAAGTCCAGGCGCGCCTTGATCTCCCGCAACACCTGCGCGGCGATGACGGCCTCCCGATCGGTGAGCTCGAGCTTGTTCATGAAACCGCGGGCGTCGGTGAGGCTGAGGTTGCAGACATCCGCGATGCTGGCCCCGTGCACCAGCACGGCGAGCACTTCGGGCTTGAGCCTCGTGCCGGAGCAGACAGGGCAGTCGACCTCCCGAAGGTATTCGCCCCAGCGCGCGCGTTGAGTATCGGATTCCGCCTGCAGGTATTGCCGTTCGATGTAGGGAACGACGCCCTCGAACCCGGAGGTGTAGCTCATCTCCCGGCCGTAGCGGTTCTTCCACTTGACCTTGACCTCGAAATTGTCGCCGCGGAGCACGGCGTCCTGCGCCTCGGCGGGCAGTTCGCCCCACGGGGTCTCGAGGGAGAAGTCGAGATCGCGGGCGAGCCCGTCGAGGAGCTTCTCGTAGTACTGGAACAGCCCCTTGCCTTGGGTGGTCCAGGGCAGCACCACGCCGTCCGCGATGCTGAGCTCCGGGTCGCCCAGAAGCAGGTCCGCGTCGACCGACATGCGCGTGCCGAGGCCGGAGCATTCCGGGCAGGCGCCGAAGGGCGCGTTGAAGGAAAACGTGCGCGGCTCGATCTCGGTGAGCTGCACCGGGTGGTTGTTGGGGCAGGAGAGTTTCTCCGAGTAGCTCTGCCAGGCCTCATCGCCCTCCCGGTCGACGTAGTTGATCTGCACGATGCCGTCGGTCAGCTTGAGCGCCGTCTCAAGGGAGTCGGTGAGTCGGCTCAGCAGGTCAGGCCCTTGGACCAGCCGGTCGATGACCACGGAGATGTCATGCTTGATCTGCTTCTTGAGTACCGGCGGCTCGTTGAGCTGAATCTGGGTGCCGTCGACGATGGCGCGGGAATAGCCGCCGGCCGCCAGCTCTTTGAACAGGTCGACGAACTCACCCTTTTTCTGGGACACGACCGGGCTGAGCACCTGGTAACGCACGCCTGCGCCCAGTTCCATCAGCTGATCGGCGATCTGCTGCACGGTCTGCGCCTGGATGACCTCGCCGCACACTGCGCAGTGCGGCACGCCGATGCGCGCCCAGAGCAGCCGCATGTAGTCGTAGACCTCGGTGATGGTGCCCACGGTCGAGCGCGGGTTTCGGTTGGTCGATCTCTGGTCGATGGAGACGGCCGGGCTCAACCCCTCGATGAAGTCGACGTCGGGCCGGTCAACCTGGCCGAGGAACTGGCGGGCGTACGCGGACAGCGATTCCACGTAGCGCCGTTGGCCCTCCGCGAAGATGGTGTCGAACGCCAGCGACGACTTGCCGGAGCCGGACAGCCCCGTGAAGACGACGAGCGCATCGCGCGGGATCTCGAGGTCAACGTTGTGCAGGTTGTGCACTCGGGCGCCACGAACGTTGAGTTTCGAGCCGGTCTCTACCTTGGAAATTGACACCATCCGATTCTATGCAGCGCCACCGACCGAACCCTGTCGAAACAGCACGCTCTGAGCGAACAAATGTTCGATATTTATCAGGTAGTGGCTGGATCAGATGTGGCCGGCCTTCTCCATCTGCCGCAGCTCGCGCTTCAGCTCCGACACCTCATCGCGGAGGCGGGCCGCGAGCTCGAATTTAAGCTCCCCGGCCGCCTCGAGCATCTGGCCGTTAAGGTCGGCGATGATCGACTCGAGGTCGTTCGCGCCGTTGGCGGCCAGTCCCTGTCGGCGCGGAGTCGCCGCGACACCCTTGCGGCGATTGTCCCGGCCGGCCAGAAGCTCGGCCGTGTCGGCCTCTTCGCGGGCAAGTACCTCGGTGATGTCGGCGATCCGTTTGCGGAGCGGGGTGGGATCGATGCCGTGCAGGGTGTTGTAGGCCACCTGCTTCTCGCGGCGACGGTCGGTCTCGTCGATCGCGCGCTCCATCGAGGCCGTGAGGCGGTCGGCGTACATGTGCACCTCGCCGGAGACATTTCGGGCAGCGCGGCCGATGGTTTGGATCAGCGAGGTTGCCGAACGAAGGAACCCCTCCTTGTCGGCGTCGAGGATGGCGACGAGCGACACCTCGGGCAGGTCGAGGCCCTCGCGCAGCAGGTTGATGCCCACGAGCACGTCGTAGACGCCGGCCCGCAGCTCGGTCAGGAGTTCGACGCGGCGGAGGGTGTCGACATCCGAGTGCAGGTAACGCACCCGCACGCCGGCCTCGGTGAGGAAGTCGGTGAGTTCTTCCGCCATCTTCTTAGTGAGCGTCGTGACCAGAACGCGCTCGTTGCGGTCGACGCGCTTGTGGATCTCCTCGAGGAGATCGTCGATTTGGCCCGTGCTGGGTTTGACGATGATCTGCGGGTCGATCAGCCCGGTGGGACGGATGATCTGCTCAACGACACCGTCGGCGATACCCATCTCGTATTTACCGGGGGTCGCAGAGAGGTAAACGGTCTGGCCGACACGCCCTTTGAACTCTCCGAATTTCAGCGGCCGGTTGTCGAGGGCGCTCGGCAGCCGGAACCCGTGGTCGACGAGCGTGCGCTTGCGCGAAGAGTCCCCCTCGTACATGGCGCCGATCTGGGGCACCGTCACGTGCGACTCGTCGATGACCATCAGGAAATCGTCCGGAAAGTAGTCGAGCAGACAGTGCGGCGCCTCCCCCGGCTGCCGCTGGTCAATGTGCCGGGAGTAGTTCTCGATGCCGGAGCAGAAGCCGATCTGCTCCATCATCTCCAGGTCAAAGGTCGTGCGCATGCGCAGGCGCTGGGCCTCGAGCAGTTTGCCCTCGCGTTCCAGCTGCTCGAGCCGTTCGGCGAGCTCCTCCTGGATGGTGACGATGGCGCGCTGCATGACGTCGGTGCTGGCCACATAGTGCGAGCCCGGAAACACGGACACGGCCTCGAGCTTCCTGACAATGTCGCCGGTCAGCGGATGCAGGCTGTACAGCGCCTCGATCTCGTCGCCGAACATCTCGATGCGGATGGCAAGTTCTTCATACATCGGGATGATCTCGATGGTGTCGCCGCGCACCCGGAAGTGGCCGCGAGAGAAGTCGATGTCGTTGCGCTGGTACTGCATGGCCACGAACTTGCGGATCAGCCAGTCCCGGTTAACCTGCTGCCCGACCTGCAGTGCGACCATGGCCTCGAGGTAGCCCTCGGGGGTGCCCAGACCGTAGATGCAGGAGACCGTGGACACCACGATGACGTCGCGCCGGCTGAGCAGAGAGTTGGTGGTGGAGTGCCGCAGCCGCTCGACCTCCGCGTTGATCGAGGAGTCTTTCTCGATGAAGGTGTCGGTCTGGGGCACATAGGCCTCGGGCTGGTAGTAGTCGTAGTACGACACGAAGTACTCGACGGCGTTGTTGGGCATCAGCTCGCGGAATTCGTTCACGAGCTGCGCGGCGAGGGTCTTGTTGTGCGCGAGCACCAGGGTCGGCCGCTGCACCTGCTCGATCAGCCAGGCCGTGGTTGCCGACTTGCCGGTTCCGGTGGCGCCGAGCAGCACGATATCTGTCTCTCCGGCATTGATGCGGCCGGCCAACTCGGCAATCGCGGTGGGCTGGTCGCCGCTCGGCGTGTACTCGCTCACGACCTCGAACGGATGAACAGCGCGGGTTGGTTCCATGCGTTCCAGTCTACGGAGCGCCTGTGACAGTTGGCTGCCCATGCCCGGCGCGCACCTGGTCCCAGAGCACGTCGACCTGTTCCAGGGTCTGCTCGAGGGTGCCGCCGGTGTCGATGACGACATCGGCGATCCTAGCGCGCTCCGTGTCGCTGGCTTGGGAGCGGATCCGGCGCTCCGCCTCGTCGGCGTCCATGGCCCGCAGCTCCACCATGCGGCGCACCCGGGTCATCTCGTCGGCCTGGGTGACCACGACGAGGTCGAACGGATGGTCGACGCCGGCTTCCACGAGAAGGGGCACGTCATAGACGACGATCGCGTTCGGGTCATCCGTTTCCGCTTTGCGGATCAGGGTGTTCGAGAGCGCCCTGACTTCAGGGTGCACGATCGCGTTGAGGCGATCCAACGCCTCCGGGTCGCTGAACACGACAGCGCCGAGCGCAGCCCGGTTCAGGCTGCCATCGGGCAGCAGGACGGCGTCACCGAACGCGGCCGCGATCTTCGCCAGCCCCGAGGTGCCGGGCCGGACGACCTCGCGGGCGAGGTCGTCGGCGTCGATGTGCACGGCCCCGTGCCGGACGAGGCGCCGGGCCACGGTGCTTTTCCCAGATGCGATCCCGCCGGTGAGTCCAATCAGATACACGCCTGCCATGCTACGGCCTCGACTGCGACTGTGGAGGGCCTCTCGCCCGCCGAAGCCGACGGCGCACCCGTCGTCGCCGGCCCGGTGTCTGGGCATCCGGCCACGATTCATGTCCGCACTGTACGTTCGAGGACCACTACTGCCGTCTCTGTCGGTCGGCGACGCGCGTAGGCATCGAGATCCTGGTCGA
>Ga0136639_10000136_pt1 | contig 21505 bp, 29 predicted proteins | sample AntDrymUQ8592106_2_FD_113739 | JGI IMG/M metagenome (GOLD analysis project Ga0136639, IMG submission 113739) | Polar desert sand microbial communities from Dry Valleys, Antarctica - metaG UQ859 (21.06) | ecosystem: Environmental > Terrestrial > Soil > Desert | place: Antarctica: Dry Valley...
CACTCCGGTCACTCCGGTCACTCCGGTCACTCCGGTCACTCCGGTCACTCCGGTCACTCCGGTCACTCCGGTCACTCCGGTCATTCCGGTCATTCCGGTCATTCCGGTCATTCCGGTCACTCTGCGGGCTCGCCGGAACTTTTTTTCTGCCGTCGGCTGAAGCTTTTTCCTCCGTGGCAGGAGCGTCCAGCGCCGCCGCGGCGGGCGGAATGGCGGGAAAACCCTGCCGGTTGCTAGGCTTGCGGGGATTCGCGGCGGTGCGCTGAGTACAGGAAAAAAACCTCAAATAGGGCTTGCCACGACTTCCGCGATTCCTATATTCGCCGCCCCACATCGCGCCCTGCGGCACTCAAAACGCCGAGCAAAACAGGACGCTTTATCAGGATCAAAATCTATCGGGTGCAGCACCGGACAAATGGCTCCTGCGAGGAAACTCGCCGCCAGTCCCTTTGTGCACTAGCGACGACATTTCAACAAAGCAGGAAACATGCCGACTATCAATCAGCTCGTCCGAAAGGGACGCAAGACTCCGGTGGAGAAATCCAAATCCCCGGCCCTGGCCAATTGCCCGCAACGTCGTGGCGTCTGCCTCCAGGTGATGACCCGCACGCCGAAAAAGCCGAACTCCGCGCTGCGTAAGGTGGCCAAGGTTCGCCTGACGAATGGATTTGAAGTCATCGCCTACATTGGCGGCGAAGGCCACAACCTTCAGGAGCACTCCATCGTGCTGGTCCGCGGCGGCCGGGTGAAGGACCTTCCCGGTGTGCGCTACCACATCGTCCGTGGTGCCCTCGACACTCTCGGCGTCGACAAGCGTCGCCAATCCCGCTCGAAGTACGGCGCCAAGCGGCCGAAAGCTGGCAAGGGCGGGGCTGTTGCCGCGCCTGCCAAGGGCGGCAAGAAGCGCTAATCGCCACTAACACTCTACTCTAACCACTTCCTACCATGGCACGCCGCAAGCGAGTTTACCACAAGCCGGACCGGAGCGATCCGCGTTACGACAGCCCTCTCGTCGGTCACCTGATCTGCAAGGTCATGCGTGACGGCAAGCGCTCCCTCTCGGAACGCATCGTCTACGCCGCGATTGAACGCGCCAACGAGGGCGTCGACACCGTCGACCCGCTTGAAGTCGTCACCCGCGCCATCGAAAACTCCAAGCCACGCGTTGAGGTCAAGAGCCGCCGCGTCGGTGGTGCCACCTATCAGGTGCCGCTGGAAGTCGATGCCAATCGCTCTGAATCCCTCGCCCTGCGCTGGCTCGTGGGCTTTGCCCGCAAGCGCAAGGGGACCCCGATGCACGTCGCCCTCTCTAACGAGATCAAGGACGCCGCCAACAACCAGGGCAACGCGGTGCGCAAGCGCGACGACGTCCACAAGATGGCCCAGGCCAACCGCGCCTTCGCCCACTTCCGTTTCTAATCGTTTCCGATTGATTCTAATCGTTTCCGCCTGATTTCATCCGCTTCAGCTGACCTCGTCATGTCTGACAATCCAAACAGCTCAAAACGTCCGTATACGCTGGACCGCACCCGGAACATCGGGATTGCGGCTCACATCGATGCGGGCAAGACGACGCTGACGGAGCGGATCCTGTTTTACACCGGCATGATCCACAAGATCGGCGAGGTGCACGACGGGGCTGCCACCACCGACTGGATGGAGCAGGAGCAGGAGCGGGGGATCACGATCACTTCCGCGGCGGTGACCACCGAATGGTGGCAGCGCGCCGAGGAGGGTGTGACCAAGCTCTTCCCTAACCAGAAGCAGCGCATCAACATCATCGACACCCCCGGCCATGTCGACTTCACCGCCGAGGTGGAGCGATCGCTGCGGGTGCTGGATGGAGCGATTGTGGTGTTCTGCGGGGTTGCAGGTGTCCAGCCGCAGACCGAAACGGTTTGGCGCCAGGCAACCAAGTACGATGTTCCGCGCATCGTGTTCGTCAACAAGATGGACCGCGTGGCGGCTAACTTCGACAACGTGGTCGCCGAGATCCGCGAGAAGCTCGGAGCCAATGCCGTTAGAATCCTGATCCCAATTGGCTCGGAAGACAACCTGCGCGGCCAGATCGACGTGGTTAGCCAGAAGGCGGTCCTGTTCAAGGACGACGATGTGTTTGGCTCGACCTACGACATCGCCGACCTGGACGACGAGCAGAAGCTCATCGCCGAAGAAGCCTACGCGCAACTCGTGGAAGCGGTTGCCGATGTGGACGACATCCTCGGTGAGAAGTTTCTCGCCGAGCTCCCAATCACCCGCGAGGACGTCAAGCAGGGCTTGCGCCGCGCCACCATCGCCAACCTGATCATCCCGGTTGCCGGCGGATCCGCCTTTAAGAACAAGGGCGTCCAATACCTCCTCGACGCCGTCGTCGACTACCTGCCAAGCCCTCTGGACATCCCGTGCGCGGTTGGCCAGGACCCGGACGACGAGGAGATCAAAATCGAGGCGCCCACCAACGACCACGCCAAGTTCGTGGCCCTGGCGTTCAAACTTTGGGCCGACAAGTATGTCGGCAAACTCGTTTTTTTCCGGGTTTACTCCGGCACCATCGCAAAGGGTGACGTCGTCTACAACCCGCGCACCCGCCGCTCCGAGCGCGTCGGCCGCCTGATCCGCATCCAGTCTAACCAGCACACCGATGTTGACGCCTGTTATGCCGGCGACATCGCGGCCATGGTCGGCATCAAGAATGTCACCACCGGCGACACCCTGGCCGCGGAGAAGTACGACATCCTGCTAGAGCCGCCCACTTTCCCTGAGCCGGTCATCAGCATGGCTGTCGAGCCACGCACCCAGGCCGACCAGGAAAAGCTCGCCCTCGCACTGGCCCGCCTGTCCGAAGAGGACCCGACCTTCATGGTCAAGACCGACGAGGAGACCGGCCAGACCATCATTTCCGGCATGGGCGAACTCCACCTGGAGATCATCGTCGACCGCCTGCGCCGCGAGTTCAAAGTGGAAGCCAAGGTCGGCAAGCCACAGATCGCCTACCGCGAAACCATCACCGCCCCCGCCCACGGCGACGGCAAGCTTGTCAAACAGTCCGGCGGCCGCGGCCAGTACGGACATGTCGTGATCGACATCAAGCCTAACGAAAAGGGCAAGGGTCTAACCATCGAGAACAAGACCATCGGCGGCTCGATTCCCAAGGAGTTCATCAACCCGACCCTCTCCGGCATCGCCGAGGCCATGGTCAACGGCATCGTTGCCGGCTATCCCGTGGTTGATGTCCATGTCGACGTGGTTGACGGTTCGTCCCACGACGTCGACTCGAACGAAAACGCTTTCAAGATGGCGGCGATTTTCGCCATGAAGGACGCCTTCACCAAGGCCAAGCCGATCCTCATGGAGCCGGTCATGGCCGTGGAAGTCTCCTCGCCGGAAGAATACCAGGGCGACCTGATGGGCGACATCAGCCGCCGCCGCGGACAGATCCAAAAAATCGAGAGCAAGAACAACCTGGCCATCGTCCGCGCCAACGTCCCGCTCGCCGAAATGTTTGGCTACTCCACGGCCATCCGCACCCTTTCCAGCGGCCGGGCATCCTACTCGATGACTCCGTCCCATTTCGAACAAGTCCCAAACAACATTGTTGAAGTCATCGTTCACGAACGTACCGGCCGCTAACCCCAGCCACTTTTCAAACCGCTAGCTCCGATCATGGAAAACCAGAAAATTCGCATCCGTCTCCGCGCCTACGATCATCGTGCGATCGATCGTTCCGCTTTGGAGATCGTGGAAACCGCCAAACGCACCGGCGCCAAGGTCGCTGGCCCGATCCCGCTCCCGACCCGCATCGAGAAATTCTCGGTTAACCGCTCGGTCCACGTGAACAAGAAGTCCGCTGAACAGTTCGAGATCCGCACCCACAAGCGCCTCCTGGACATCATCGATCCTACCGCCCGCACCGTTGACGAGCTCAAAAAGCTCAACCTGCCCGCAGGTGTCGACATCACCATCCGTATCTAACTTTCTAACTAACTGCAACCATGCCACTCGGTATTATTGGTAAAAAAATCGGCATGACCCGTCTCTTTGATAAAGAGGCCGGTTGCATGATCCCTGTGACTGTCATCGACGTTGCGGGCAACGAGTACCTTCAGGTCAAGACCAGCGAGAAGGAAGGCTACAGCGCCTACCAGCTTGGCTACGGCGACCAGAAGCCGCAGCGTTTGACGAAGCCCGCGCTCGGGACCTTCAAGAAGTACGGTGCCTCGCCCAAGAAGCTCATCATGGAGTTCCGCGTGGACTCCGATGCGCAGCTTCCTGACACGAGCGCCGGCAACCCGACGGCGGATTTCTTCCAGGACGGCCAATGGGTCGACGTGGTCGGCACCTCCAAGGGCAAAGGCTTCCAAGGGGTTGTGCGTCGCTACAACTTCGCGGGCCAGCCAGACACCCACGGTCACATGATGCACCGGCGGACCGGCGCGATTTCCGCGGGCACCTCGCCCGGTCGCGTTTGGAAAGGCCAGAAGATGCCCGGTCACATGGGCAACGCCAAAGCCACCGTGCAGAATCTCAAGGTCGTGAAGGTCCGTGCCGAGGACAACGTGATCCTCGTCTCCGGCGCCGTTCCCGGCCATAACGGAGCCTACGTGGTCATCCGCCCGGCGAAGAAAAAGTCCGCCAAGTAATCCTCATCCGCTTTTAAGAAAGGAGCTCCCATGCCCGCGAACATACTCACAGCAGACGCCGCACAGGCCGCTAACATCCAGTTAGTAGGCAGCGACAAAGGCCACCAGGCCGTCCACGATCTCATTGTTGCCTATCAGGCTAACCGCCGCAGCGGCACCGCGTGTGCCAAGACCCGCGGCGAAGTCAGCGGAAACAACAAGAAGATCTTCCGCCAAAAGGGCACCGGTAACGCCCGCCACGGCGACAAGCGCGCTCCGATCTTTGTCGGTGGTGGCGTCGTCTTCGGCCCGCGTCCTCGAGACTACAGCAAGAAGGTCCAGCGCAACACGCGCCGCCTTGCGCTGCGCCGCGTCCTTGGTGAACTCATCCAGGCTGGCACGATCCAGACGGTGGACAGCTTCTTGATTGCCGACGGCAAGACGAAGAGCTTCATCACCACGGTGGCTGCGCTGACCGGTGCGGTGAAAGTCCTCATCATCGCCAAAGACTTTGATGACCAGACATTCCTGGCCGCCCGCAACATCTCCTGGGCCCTTCTGATGAGCGCCCACGAGGTGAACATCGAGCAGCTCCTCTCCGCCGATGCGGTCATCCTCGTTGAGGAAGCCCTCGAAATTCTCGCAGCCCGCACCGCCTAAGCGCACCGCGCCATGAAAGACATCTATCAGGTCATCAAAAACGTCCGTCTCAGCGAGAAGGCCACCGTCCTCCAGGAAACCAACAACGAGTATGTTTTCCAGGTCGACCGCAAGGCCAACAAGTTAGAGATCAAGCAAGCCATCGAGCAGCTCTTCGGCAAGAAGGTCATCGGTGTGCGCACTTGCAACTATGACGGCAAGCTCAAGCGGCGGCGCCGAGCCGACGCCGGGCGCACCGCCCATTGGAAGAAAGCGATCGTGCGCCTCAAGGAAGGCGAGACCCTCGACCTTGTATAAAGATTCACCGGTCCGCGGATGCGGACCCCACTGAAAGGAAAAGCGAGCCATGCCTCTCAAAACATTCAAGCCATTCACGCCGTCAAGCCGCTACAAGGTATTGCCGAGCTTTGAAGAGATCACCAAGTCCAAGCCGGAGAAGAGCCTGCTGACCCCACTCAAGAAGTCGGGCGGTCGGAACAACACCGGACGGATTACCTGCCGCCACATTGGCGGTGGTCACAAGCGCCACTATCGTCTCATCGACTTCCGTCGCGGCAAGCTTGACGCGCCAGCCACCGTGCTGGGCATCGAGTATGACCCGAACCGGACGTGCCGGATCGCCCTGATCCAGTACGAGGACGGGCAAAAAAGCTACATTCTGGCCCCAGGCGGCTTGGAAGTGGGAGCCACGGTGACTGCTGGGGTGACCGCGCCACCAAAGCCAGGCAACGCGATGCCGCTTAAGAGCGTGCCGCTCGGTACGGCCATCCACAACATCGAACTGAGCCCCGGCAGCGGTGGCAAGGTGGCCCGCGCCGCCGGTCAGCAAGCGATTCTTTCCAACCGTGAAAGCGGCTACGCGCTCGTCAAGATGCCGTCCGGAGAAATCCGCCGCTTCCATGAAGAGTGCTTCTGCACCATCGGCCAGGTCGGCAACCGCGACCACATGAACGAAGTGTCCGCCAAGGCTGGACGCTCGCGCTGGCAGGGCATCCGCCCGACGGTCCGCGGCATGTGCATGAACCCCGTCGATCACCCGAACGGTGGTGGCGAAGGCAAATCGAAGTCCGGCGGTGGTCGTCAGCACCTTACCTCACCGTGGGGCCACACGAAGGGCCAGAAGACCCGCAAGCGCAAAAAGGCAAGCGACGTCTTCATCGTCCAGGACCGCCGCGCTGCCAAGCGCAAGTAAGCCAACCCATATAATTTAACCGAACCGAACCTCATGCCGCGATCGCTGAAAAAGGGTCCCTTTGTGGACCAAAAGCTCCTCGCCAAGATCGACAAGGCCACCGAAGGCGGTGAGCGCAAGCCGATCAAGACTTGGAGCCGCCAATCCATGATCACGCCGGACTTTGTCGGCCACAACTTCCTCGTCCACAACGGAAAGACATTTCTTCCCGTGTACGTGACGGAGAACATGGTGGGCCACAAACTCGGTGAGTTCTCCGCCACCCGGATCTTCCGCCAGCACGGCAACGTCGGGAAGAAGTAATCCACGCCATTGCCTACCGCCATGCACGCCAACTTCCACGCATTTCCGCTCATCGCCGCCCTCGGGCTGGTGGCGAGCGCCGGCGTGGGCAGCGCGCAAGAGGTGGGTAAGGTCCAGGAGCTCGAGCGTGCCATCGCCAACATGCGCGCTCAGAACCAATCGCTGCGGGAAAGCCTCGTTGAGGCCCGGCGCGGCGAGAAGGAGAGCGCCGATGCGCTCGCCCTCGTCCGCACCCGTCTTGCCGCTCTTGGCAAGAATCTGCTGGATGGTGGCAACGAGCGCTTGGTGCAAGCGATGGCAGACATCCAAGTCATTCAGGAGCAGACCGCTGGCGTTGAAGCCAGCGCTCGCGGACTGCAGGCAGCGGTGAAGGAATACCTGCGCAACGCAGTGACTTCCGACCCGGATGCGCGACTTCGTGTCGAAACCTCGCTTAGAGAGCTTGACGTTGCGCTCGGCTTAACGCAAAAGCCGCTCCCCGATATCCGGACCGGCAGCCTGCAACGGGCCAAGGTGGTTAGCATCGACAGTGAGAGCGGCCTGCTTGTCCTCAATGTCGGTGAGAAAGAAGGAGCCCGCATCGGCATGACTTTCCGCCTCCTCCGAGGCGAAAAGGCCATAGGTGAAATTGTGTTGGTGGATGTCCGCAAGGATGTCAGCGGCGCGTTCATCGAAAATATCCAAGATCAATCCCAGAACGCGCGCCTCGGCGACGAGGCGCGAGTCAAAGTCCAGTAACCGTCCAAATTTAACCGAGAGTCGACCGATGGAAGTCAAGTCCACCTATAAATACGCGCGAGTTTCGCCAAAGAAGGCCCGCGATGTAGCCCGTGAAATTCAAGGCCTGCCCGTTTCGAGCGCCTTGGATATCCTTACCTTTACCCCGCGCAAGGCGGCTTTCCTCATCGGCAAGACGTTGAAGACGGCCATCGCGGATGCGGAAAACAACTTTGAGCTGGATGCCGAAACGCTGACAATCAAGGAAGCCACCGTGGGTGACGGCCCGATCCTGAAGCGCTTCCAGCCACGTGCCCGTGGTTCGGCCGGAGCGATCCGCAAGCGTACCAGCCACCTTTACATCATCCTCACCGACGAGGTTGCCCTGCCAGAGCCAAAGCAGAAGGGTCGCAAGGCCGCCGCTGCCAAGACCGCCAGCGCCGCCCCGGTTGCCGCAGCCCCAGTCGCCGCGGCGGAAGCCGAAGCGGAATAATCCACCTCATCGACACCGAAACTTCTCTTTCCTATGGGACAAAAAGTTAATCCAATCGCCTTCCGCCTCGCCGTCAACAAAGACTGGCGCTCGAAGTGGTTTGCCACCGGCCGGGACTACGCGGACAAGCTCCACGAAGACCTGCGCATCCGTAAGTACATCCGTGAGCGCCTTCAGTTCGCCGCGATGTCCAAGGTGGTCATCGAGCGCGCCTGGAACAGCGTTCGCGTCACTCTGCACACTTCCCGTCCAGGACTCGTCATTGGCCGCAAGGGTTCGGAAATCGAGCGCATGACCAAGGACATCTCCGACATGTGCGGCGGTTCACAGGTCAAGCTGGACATCATCGAGATCCGCAAGCCGGAAATCGACGCCCAGCTCGTGGCTGAAAACGTCGCCGTGCAGCTTGAGCGCCGGATCTCCTTCCGCCGCGCCATGAAGCGCGCCGTGCAGACCGCCATGGAGTTCGGTGCCGACGGCATCCGTCTCCGGGTTGCCGGTCGTCTCGGTGGTGCTGACATTGCCCGCTCGCAGGTTTACCGCGAAGGCAAGGTCCCGCTTCAGACGCTCCGCGTGCCAATCGATTACGGCTTTGCTGAAGCCCGCACCCTTTACGGCGTCATCGGCGTCAAGTGCTGGATCACCCGCAAGGACGACGAAGCCATTGACGCCCAAGCCGGCGCCAGCGGCGGACGGCCACCGCGCCGTGACAACCGCGACAATCGCGACTCCCGTCCGCAGCGTGGCTAAGCCCCCGCGCCGACGACTTCATCTTAATTACGAACCACTTAGAAGGACCGAGCCATGCCTTTGATGCCCAAACGAGTCAAGTTCCGCAAAAGCATGCGGGGCAACCGCGGCGGGAACGCCACATCCGGAACCGACGTATCCTTCGGCGATTTCGGTCTCCAAGCACTTACCCGCGGATGGATGACCAACCGCCAGATCGAATCCTGCCGTATCGCCGTGAACCGCTTCCTGAAGCGCAAAGGCAAGGTCTGGATCCGCGTCTTCCCACACAAGTCGATCACCGCCCGCCCACCAGAAACCCGAATGGGTAAAGGTAAGGGACCTGTGGACGCTTGGGTGGCAGTCATCCGCCCTGGCAACATGCTCTTTGAAATCGCCGGCGTGCCGGAATCCTCCGCCCGCGAAGCACTCCGCCTCGCATCCAACAAGCTGGGCATCCGAACCCGCTTTGTTGTCCGCAATCCGCATTCCTAAGCGACCACGCACCACCAACCGTCATGGCCACAGTTAAAATCAAGGACATCCGCGAGCTCACCGCTCAGGAGCTCGAGCACAGCATGCGCGAGCTCAAGCAGGAAAACCTCCATCTGCGTCTTCAGCAGGCCACCGGCCAGCTGGAAAACTCCGCCCGCATCCGCCAGGTCCGCCGTGAAATCGCCAAGGTGATGACCGTGCTTACCGACCGCAAGTCGAAGGCCACCAAGGCCTAAGCTCGCAAACCACCTAGAACGCCCAGCCAATTTCCATCATGAGCGAGACTCAAACGGATTCCCATCCCCACCTCCGCAAGACCCGTGTCGGTCTCGTGGTTTCCACCAAGATGAATAAAACCATCGTGGTCGAACACGTCGCCCGCGTCCCCCACCCACGTTTCAACAAGATCATCAAGCAGACGAAGAAATACTACGTCCACGATGAGCAGGGTGAAGCAGCCATGGGTGACAAGGTCCGCATCGTCGAAACCCGCCCGCTTTCCAAGCTGAAGCGCTGGCGTCTCGAAAGCATCATTTCCCATTGATCCCGCATCCCGCGGCATCCCAGTTTCTCACCCATAGCATTTTCTCTTCATGATCCAGATGGAATCAAAAATCGCCGTCGCGGACAACACCGGTGCCCGGGTTGCCAAGATGATCGGCGTTATCGGTAAGCGTACCCGCATCGCCCATGTCGGTGACATTATCACCGCCCACATCCGTGAAGCGATCCCCACCGCCAGCATCAAAAAAGGTGCTGTCGTCAAGGCCGTCGTGGTCCGCACCGCCGCTCCGATCCGTCGTGACGACGGCTCGGTGCTGCGCTTCGACACCAACGCGATTGTCATCATCGACAAGGACGGCAACCCGAAAGGCACCCGCATTTTCGGTCCAGTTGCCCGCGAACTGCGTGAAAAACAGTTCATGAAGATCGTTTCTCTTGCCCCCGAGGTGCTTTAAGGGCATTCCCGCCCCCGCATTTCCAATTTCCGCCACCAGGCAACCTACCATTTTACTCTGATGAGCCGCATTAAGACACACGTCAACAAAGGCGACCAAGTGGAAGTCATCTCCGGCGTCCACAAAGGCAAGCGCGGAACGATCACGTCGATCAACGCCGTGAAAGGCCGTGTGATCGTCGAGGGCACCCGCATCGTCAAAAAGGCGATCCGCAAGTCCGAAGAACATCCTGAAGGCGGCATCGTCTCCCAGGATGGTGCCATCCATATCTCCAACGTCAAAAAGATTGGGTGATTGGCCCCGCTGGAGTCCGCTCCGGCCGCCTACACCCGCGCTTAAGCCGTCAAACCGCGCTGACCCGCAAAACAAATGCAACCGAACCTGCTTACACACTACAAGGAAAAGGTCGTCCCTGCTCTCATTGAGAAGCTTGGCCTGACCAACCCGCACCAGGTGCCCGCTCTTGAGAAGATCGTGGTCACCAGCTGCATGGGCTCAACCCAGGACCGCAAGGCCGCTGTGGAAGATGCCGTTAATGAGATTGCCAAGATCACCGGGCAGAAGCCGAGCGTGACCTTCGCCCGCAAGAGCGTCGCCAACTTCAAGCTGCGTGAGAACGAAGCGCTTGGTGCCCGTGTCACCCTGCGTGGGGTCCGCATGTGGGAGTTTCTTGACCGCTTCGTCAACGTGGCCGCCCCGAACATCCGCGACTTCCGCGGAATTTCCCCGAAGAGCTTCGATGGCCGTGGCAACTACGCCTGCGGTATCCCTGACCAGTCGATCTTCCCTGAAGTCGAGCTCGACCAGATCAAGCGCCAGATCGGCTTTGACCTGATTTTCGTCACCACCGCCAAGGATGACAATGCGGGCCGCGAATTGTTGCGCGCGCTGGGCATGCCCTTCCGTGACAACCAGCCCAAGGCTGACCAACCTGCTGCTGTCGACGCAGCCTAAGTCGCTAACACCTAAATTTTACTCCAATGGCAGTTCTCAGTGATCCCATTTCCGACTTCCTGACCCGCTTCAAGAATGCTTGTCGCGCCGGTCGTGAAGACTTTTCCGCGCCGTACTCCCGGATCAAGGCGGACATCGCCCGCATCCTTCAGGACGAAGGTTACCTGTGGGGCTATGAAGTCTCCACGGAAGGAAAGTTCCCCATCATCAAGGTGCGCGCCAAGTTCGTCGATGGCCGTCCGGTCCTCACCGACCTGAAGCGCGTCTCCAGCCCAGGTCGCCGCCAGTACGTCGGCTCGGAAGAAATCCCCCGTGTTCTCAATGGACTCGGCATCGCCATCCTCTCGACGTCCAAGGGCGTCATGTCCGGAGCACGGGCAAAGCGCGAACGCCTTGGTGGCGAGCTGCTTGCCTTCGTCTGGTAAACCAACACCGCAACAGGAGAAAACATCATGTCACGAGTTGGTAAGAAAGCCATCGCGCTTCCCGCTAAGGTTGTCCTCAAGTTGGACGGCCGCCACATCACCGTTGAAGGCCCGATGGGTCAGCTTCAGTGGAGCCTTCCAGAAGGTGTCTCGATTCGCGAGGAGGACGGTCAAGTGATCGTCGACCGCGCGTCGGATCAGCGCCGCCACAAGGCCCTGCACGGAACTTCCCGCAGCCTTGTTCAGAATATGATCGTGGGTGTTTCGGAAGGATTCACCAAGGATTTGGAAATTCTCGGCGTCGGTTTCCGCGCCGCCGTCAAGGGCAGCGACCTGGACCTCAGCCTTGGCCGGTCCCACCCGCTGCTCCACCCGATTCCATCCGGCCTGACTGTCACGGTCACCGACAACACCAAGATCAAGGTGCAGGGAATCGACAAGCAGGTCGTCGGCCAGTTCGCTGCCGAAGTCCGCGGTTACTATCCGCCTGAGCCCTACAAGGGCAAGGGTGTCCGCTACGTCGGTGAATTCGTTCGCCGCAAGGAAGGCAAGAGCGTCGGCAAATAAGCATACGCCAAAAACCACTACACGCATCTCAGCCCATGAGTCTCATCAACCGCAAGGAAGCCCGCCGCCGCATCCATCGTCGCATCCGGAAGAAAGTTTCCGGTACCGCCGAGCGTCCGCGTCTGGCCGTCCACTACTCGAATCAACACGTCTACGCCCAAGTCATCGACGACGTCGCCGGCCGCACCCTGTGTGCAGCCTCGACCCTCGACAAGGAAGTGGAGAAGGCCGCGTCCAACGTGGCCGCCGCCCAGGTCATCGGCAATCTAATCGCCGAGCGCGCCAAGGCCTCGAATGTCAGCACCGTGGTTTTCGACCGCGGCGGTCATTTGTTCCACGGTAAAATCAAAGCCCTTGCCGACGCGGCCCGTGAAGCCGGTCTCAAATTCTAATTTCCAGTAATCCCATGGTGACACCCAACGATTCTTCGACTCCCGCAGCAAACGCCACTCCCGGCGGCGGCAATCCCGGCGGCCAAGGCGCCCCCGGCGGCTTCCAAGGCGGCCAAGGCGGCCAAGGTAACCGCTCCTTCGGCGGCGGCGGCAACCGCTCCGGCGGTGGCGGCGGCTACGGTGGTGGCGGCGGTGGCGGTGGTGGCCCACGTGGCCAGCGCGGCGGTCAGCGCGGCGGCCCACCGGCAGCCCCAACTGACGAGCACGGCAAGGAACTGACCGAGAAGGTCGTTTTCATCAACCGCTGCGCCAAGGTGGTCAAGGGCGGTCGTCGCTTCAGCTTCTCGGCCCTCGTCGTCACTGGCGACAAGGAGAACCGCGTGGGCTTCGGCTTCGGCAAGGCCAACGAAGTGGCTGACGCCATCCGCAAGGCCAGCGAATACGCCAAAAAGAACCTCAAGAGCGTCGCGCTTGCTGACGGCACGATTCCCCACGAAGTCTACGCAGAATTCGGTGGCGGCAAGGTGCTCCTCAAGCCCGCATCCCCGGGTACCGGCATCATCGCCGGTGGCGGTGTCCGCGCCGTTTGCGAAGCCGTTGGCATCAAGGATGTTCTGGCCAAGTCGCTCGGTTCGAGCAACCACTCCAACGTCGTCAAGGCCACTCTCAAGGCTCTTGCCAGCCTCCGCACCCGCGATGCCATCTTGAGCTCGCGTGGTAAGAAGAAGGCCGTCAAGGCCATCTAATCGCCCTGTGGCTCCTCCGGTCCCCGGGAATCCTACACCCATATCTCTTAGCTTACTTTCATGAAACTCCACACGCTCCGGCCCAACAAAGGCGCCAAGCACCGCGTCAAGCGCCTCGGCAAGGGCGAAAGCTCAGGCCTCGGCAAGACGTCCGGCAAAGGCAACAAAGGCCAGAAGGCCCGTTCCGGCGGCAACGTCCGGCCTGGCTTCGAAGGCGGCCAGATGCCCCTGCACCGGCGCTTGCCAAAGCGCGGCTTCAACAACAGCGACTTCCAGGACAAGATCGCCGTCATCAACTGCGCCCAGCTTGAGGCCAAGTTTGAGGATGGTGCCACCGTCAACTTTGAGTCGCTCAAGGAAGCACGCCTGATCAAGGGCCGCTACGACGCAATCAAGATTCTCGGCAATGGCGACTTGAGCAAGAAGCTCAACATCGCTGTCAACGCAGTCAGTGCGACTGCCCGCGAGAAGATTGAGAAGGCGGGCGGCTCGATTAGCCTTGCTGAGTAAGGGGTTCCATTCCCGATAGCTTTCGAATTTCCGGCGAGGAAGCGCTTGCCCGCTTCCTCGTCTTGTTTATAAAAACCGCCTCCTCCTACTTCTTCCGCTGACATGATTTCCGCTTTTGCGAACACCTGGAAGGTTCCCGAACTCCGGGACCGGATCCTCTTCACCCTTGGGATCATCATTATCATCCGCTTTGGCGTGCACCTTACTCTTCCGGGAGTGGATGCGACGGTCATCCAGGATTGGTTGAAGCTGCGCTTGGCAGCGGAAGGTCCCAACCCGGCAGCCGCAGTGGGTGCCATGCTTACGGTGTTCAGCGGTGGCGGCCTAGAAAAGTGCGGCCTGTTTGCCTTGGGCATCATGCCCTACATTTCAGCCTCCATCATGATCCAGCTCATGACGGCGGTGGTGCCAACGCTTTCCAAGCTTTCCCGCGAGGATGGCGGCCGCCAGAAGATCACCCAGTATACCCGGATATTGACGATCATTATCGCCATCGTCCAGGGATTCTTGCTGACCCAGACGCTTAAGAATCCGGGCGAGATCTTCATTTTCGAGGGGATCGAGAAAGTTGGCATCCTGGTTCCGGACCAATCCAACTATTGGGTGTTCATGACGGTGATGACGATTGTCGCCGGCACGGTGTTCCTCATGTGGCTGGGTGACCAGCTGACCGAGCGTGGCTTGGGCAACGGCATCTCGTTGATCATCGCGGTGAACATCATCTCCGCCTTCCCCGGCGCACTGGTCCAGACATGGAATCGCTACATCGTTGATGACAAGAATGAGCAATGGAGCAATGCCCTCATCCTCGTGGGCCTGGTTGCCTTCCTGTTATTTGTCATTGCCGCGGTGGTGGCCATCACCCAAGCGCAACGGCGGATTGCCGTCCATTACGCCAAGCGCGTCGTCGGCCGCAAGCAGTTCGGCGGACAGACCCAGTATCTGCCGCTCAAGGTGAACTACGCCGGGGTCATGCCGATCATCTTTGCCTCCGCGGTGCTTGCCCTGCCTGCCCTCGCGCTGAACATGATCTCCAAGAGCGGCTGGTCCAGGACCCTTCAGGAAGCTGCCAGCCCAGGGTCGCCCTACTACTACATCATCGCAGGAACGATGATCTTCTTCTTCAGCTATTTCTGGGTGGCGACGATGTTCAACCCGAACCAGGTTTCGGAAGACTTGAAGCGCAGCGGGGGATACATTCCAGGCGTGCGCCCGGGCAAGCCGACCGGGGATTTCCTGAGTTTCACGATGAGCCGGTTGACCTTTGCCGGGTCGATTTTCCTGACGATTGTGTTCATCCTGCCAATGACGCTGTCGTTGTCGCTGCAACTGCCGGCGCTGGTGACCCAGTTCTTTGGCGGCACGAGCTTGCTCATCATGGTCGGCGTGCTCTTGGACATGATGCGCCAGGTTGAAACCCATCTGTTGCAGCGCCACTACGACGGCTTCCTGCGCAAGGGCAAGATCAAGGGTCGCTACGACCGCATGCAAACCGGTCGCACCGCTTCCGGATCAGCCGTCATCTACATCTGGATCTTTGCTGCGGTGATGATCGTTGTCGGTGTCGCCGCGATGTACATGCGCCCGTGACATCAGATTCTTCCACCAATGCGCGGTCCGGCAGCCAGGCTGCTGCGCCGCGTTTTGTTTTGCTCGGCCCTCCGGCCTCGGGCAAAGGCACCCAGGGGCGGCGGCTGGCCGAGTTTCTTGGCGTCGACTACCTGAGCACCGGTGCCCTGCTGCGGCGTGAAGTGGCGGCTGAGAGCGTTCTGGGTCAACAGGCCAAGGTGTTTCTCGATCAGGGGAACTACCTGCCTGACGAGCTCATGGAAACCATCCTCGCTGGCTGGCTCGCCGACCACTCAAGCGGCTGGGTGCTCGATGGATATCCACGGACCCTGCCGCAGGCCCAATGGCTCGATGAGCGGCTTGCCGCCACCGGCGGGCTCACCGCGGCGATTGGCCTGGAGGCCCCGCGCGAGCTGCTTGAACGCCGTGTCGCCGACCGGTTGGAATGCCAATCCTGCCGCTGGACGAGCTCACGCACCGCGATGGGGGAGGTGAGGGCGTGTCCGCGCTGTGGCGGTGTGCTTGCCTCGCGCGAGGATGACGGCGTTCGCAATTTCCGCAGTCGCCACGATAGTTATGAAACGTTGACCGTTCCGGCCATCCGCCACTATCTCGAGCACGGCAATCTCGTCCAGATCGATGGCGCCGGCCCGCCCGAGGAGGTCTTCCAGCTCATGCTCCAACGGCTCCACCTTACCTAACAATGGCCAAGCGCACCAAGATCCCCATCAAGACCGACGCGGACATCCGCCGCATGCGCCTCGCCTGTGAAGCGGCCAGCACGATTCTCCAGCAACTGGCCAAGGAAGTGGCCCCCGGACGGACCACCGGGGAAATTGATCGGCTTGCCGGCGAACTGATGCGCGACAACGACTGCATGAGCGCGTTTCTCGGCTACCGCGGGTTTCCCGGCCAGATCTGCATCTCGCTCAACGAGGAAGTCGTCCACGGCATCGGCGGCGATCGGCGCATCCAGCTTGGTGACATCGTCAAAATTGATGTGGGCGTCGTCAAAGGCGGATGGATAGGTGACAATGCGACCACGGTTGGAGCCGGCATGATCGCGGATGAAACCCGGCGCCTGCTGGCCGCCACCGAGCAATCCCTGTTTGAAGCCATTGACCGCGCCCGCGCCGGGATCCGCCTCGCCGACGTATGCGGCTCGGTCGAGGACTACGTCAAGCCGCTTGGCTTCACCGTCGTGCGGGAGTTTGTCGGCCACGGGGTTGGCCGCCAGCTCCACGAGGAGCCACAAGTCCCAAATTACCGCCCTTCAGGCAAGACCCCGGTTCTTGAGCCAGGCATGGTCTTGGCCATTGAGCCGATGGTCAACGCGGGCACTGCCGGCGTGCGCATCCTAGATGACGGCTGGACCGTCATCACCCAGGACCGCCTCCCTTCCGCCCACTTCGAGCACACCGTTCTAGTCACCTCCGGCGATCCTGAGATCCTCACTTGGCGCCCGAGAGAAATGTTTCTCTGAGCGCCAGTGAACTAGAACCGCTTGCATCTCCTCAAGCCACGGGCGCGTCGTGGCCTCAGCCGACTGCCGCAGGCCAAGGCCATGACCGCCAGAGCATCGTCTTCCAAGGCCTTAACTCGGACTTTGCCCGGTTAAATCCTTCAAAAGCAGCAGCAGTCCAAGGCCAAGTCGGCTGCGCCCGAAGGACCTTGCGCCCGAGAGAGATGTTTCTCTGGGCGCCATTGAACTAAAACTCGGTGCGCACGCCCACGAGCACGCCGCGCCCGGCCATGGGGGCGATCTCCTTGAGGAATGAGGTGCTTTGGCGGGCCTCTTCGTCGGTCAGGTTCATGCCTTTGAGGAAGAGGGTGTGGCTCGTTTTGCCGAGTTCGAGTTCATAGGTCAGGGCCAGGTTGACGAGGAAGTAGCTGTCGGTGGAGAACTCCGCCTCGGAGTGGCGGTTTTGCCTTGCAGCCCACTGACCTTCAAGTCGCGCGCCGAAGGCTTCCCGTTGGTAATCCAGCGCCAGCGCCGTGCGGAATGGCGGGATGCGTGGCATCGCTTCTCCGTTGTCGCGGTTTTCGGCGTGCACGTAGTCAGTGCGCAGCGAGAGGTCGAGGCGTTCGCGGCGCGGGTTGTGGTGGTCGCCCGCGGCTAGCGGCTCAAGCAGGTGAAAGACCGCTTCCAACTCGCCGCCGTAGAAGTCGGCCCGAACCGGGCCAAAGGCGTACTCGGGAAACTCCTCACCATCATCGTCCACCACATCCCCGGTGGGATCCAGGCTGATGAAATTGCTGAACCGGTAGTAAAACGCACTCGCGCTGCCGGTAACGCGTCCCACCTTTTTGCGCAGCGAGAGATCCATTGAGAAGGAGTCCTCGGTCCTCAGGTTCGGGTCGCCCACCTCGGCCAACCCGGTGGCCACGTGAATGCCGTCGGCAAATAGCTCAACATACGTTGGCGGACGCTCGCTGTAGCCGACCGAAACCGCCACCGCGTAGTCGGGTGCCGGAGTGTAAACCACCCCCGCCGAGGTGCTGAACGCATTGAAACTGCGCTCAAGATCCGCCGTCTCATGGGTCTGGCGGTCAATGCGCGCGCCAAACTGTAGGCGCACCGGGTCAAGGTCCATCTCTTCAAAGAAGAACAGGGCTGCGGATTGGCTGTCGACGCTCGGAACGAAAGCCTCTTCGCCAATGGCGGCGAAATCGGTCTGCTGGACCTCTACGCCAACCGCTCCTTCCATGCGCCCAACGGCTTGATGAAGGAACTCGCTGCGGGCATTGAACCCCTTGTTGGTAAACACCGTTCCAACCTCGTCACCCTCAAACTCGGTGTGCTCGTAATCGCTGAAACTCAGCTTGTAATTGACCTCCTTGAGCCACGCGACCGGGTCGGTGAAGGCTCCCCGCAGATCCCAGCGGCGCTGCTCCAAGTCGATGGTCACATCTTCCTCCGCCACCACTCCATACAGGCTGTTGAGCCCAGAATAGGACAGCCCGACAAAGCCGCCCTCCCAAATGTACGAGCCACCGAGCGCGCCACCTTCGGACTCGCTGAAGCTGTTCGGCAGGATGCCGCGCGGTTCATCAAGTTGCGGATCCTCCTCGCGCAGCCGCTTTGAGCGCGCAAATCCGGGGATTTTCAAGTTTCCGCTCTCCCGCGTGAACCCATCCAAGTGAAACACAAACGGCCCGGCCCCAAAGTTGACGGCACCAGAGAGCGACTGCAGGTCGTCCACCGAGCCGTAGCGCGCATCCACGGCTCCTTCCACCGGGCGGGTGAGACGTTGTTCGGGGATCCGGTCATCCATCACATTGACCACGCCGCCGATGGCGTTGGGCCCGTACAGCAAGCTCGCGGGGCCGCGGACCACTTCCACGCTGCGCACCGACAGGGGATCGAGCGCCACGGCGTGATCCGGGCTCACGTTGGACACATCAAGCGCCGAGGTTCCATTCTGTAAAATCCGCAGCCGGTCGTCCCCCAGACCGCGGATGATCGGCCGACTTGCCCCAGGGGCAAACGAGGTGGAACTCACCCCAGGCTGCCACCCGAGCGTCTCGCCCAAGCTCGTCTCCAGGTCGAGCACCAGGTTGCGACCCTCCAACACGGTCGCGGGCTGCACCAATTCAAACAGCGTGCGCTCCAGCGGACTGGCCGTCACCACCAGCGCATCCAACCTCCCAGGCTCAAGACCCGCTCCCTGAATATCAGGCGATTGCGCTAATACGGGGAGGCTCGCCAACGGGCTGCAGACGACAAGGGTGAAGTAACTGGTGGTTTTCATCAAGGTGGTGGATTTCACTTATCCCTCACCACCCAACCTGATAACGCATCTTGATTGCAAGAACAGTTTTGCTGTTTTTGTTAGCCGAATGTGTTGGAAGGTGCCGTTTGGTGCTTACCCCGGCTCCAATTCCTAACCGTGGTTCCTAACCGTCAAGTTCCCCTGTGCGGCTCCTCGCCCCGGCCACGCGTCAAGCGGTTGCCAGCAGGATGTCCGCATTGCGCATTTTCCCCTGCAGGCTGCGCCGGTGGACGTGCTGGTTTTCTGCAAGCAGGTCCTGGGCCAGCTTCGGCTTGGTGAAGCCACCGGCCAGCCGCGGGCTTTCCTCCCACTCGAGCATCGCGCGGCCACCCAGGCGGGTCTGGCAGTACAAGGTGTGATCAAAGTCTTCCTCGCGATGCACCTTGCCATCGTGGATGTGCACCGTGGGGAAGAATAACTCGGCCGCGTGACGGGTCGGAAATGTGAAGGCCATCGGATGAATCTCTCGCTCGCCCGGTTTTAGCCGGAACACCGCAAACCCATAGTCGGCAAACTGCGGCAGCTTCTTCCACACCGCCACCGGCAAGCGGAAGCGCTCGTCGAGTCGACCGAAATCCGCGATCCTCGGCACATAGGACGCTTCATAGGAACCGACCTCCTGCACCTTGAGAACTCCTTGTGGGGCCGGTGCGACGGAATTCCGCAGCGACGAATATGCCTCAGGAACGGGGAAGCCGCTGTCCAGGTCAGCGAAAAACTTCGGATAGGCTGATAGATCGAGAAACTTCACGCTATCCTCCGCGGATCCGGGAATCACCGGGATGGGCAGAATCATCGCCACCTCCGCCGGCGCCCCCAGCCTCATCTGATAGACCAGTCCTTGTCGGCCCGCCGCCACCATGCGCGAAAAAATCCGCGTTCCACCAACAAACGTCACGTTTCCGCTAAAACAGCACATGCTTGCATCGTGCTTGAAAAACCCCCCGTTTGGCGAGCGGAACTTACTCCAGCTCAGCCCGTGCGGCCGCGGCCTACTTCCCCGCCGGGCGGCTCACCGCGTTGCGGTACTTCACTACCGCCTCGGCGACCCCCAAGGACAGGGCGTCTTGGTAGCGCGCACTGTGGACCAGCTGCGCCTCGGTCGGATGGCTCAAAAAGCCGCCTTCCAGCAGGATCGAGGGATGCCGCACGCCCGTCAGCACGCTGTAGCGCGCGCGCTTGATCCCGCGGTCAAACGTGTTCGCCTTCCCCAGGCGGCCAAGCACCGAGCCGTGCACCGAGGTCGCCAGCGCCACGTTTGCCGAGTCAAAGCTGTTGCCGGTGTTGGCCACAAAGTCGCTCGGCTTCAGCCCTCGCCCGTAGTGGGCCACTCCCATCGGCGAGAGCGTGAAGGTCTCAATCCCGCGCGCACTCCGCCCGCCCGAGTTGAAGTGAATCGAGATAAAAACAGCTCCCTTGTGCTGGTTGGCAATATCCACACGCTCCTGCAGGCTCAGATAGACATCGCTCGAACGCGTCATGACCACCTTGAAGCCGCGCTTCTCCAACTCCGCCTTGACCTTGTTCGCCACGCTTAAATTGTAGGTCGCCTCCGTGCCATACGAGTTCGTCGCCCCGGGATCCTTCCCTCCGTGTCCGGGATCTAAAATCACCGTCTGAAACGACCCCGCGTTGGCTATGTAGGTCGGCCGCAGCACCGGATCGATGAGCTTCACCAGGTCGATGCGCGAGAGCAGCACCTTGCTGCCCACCACCTCCACCTTGTTGGTCAGCACAAACTTTACCCCGTTGATCACGCAGTCCTGCCCTCCTATCGTCATCTGCATCAAAATCTCAGGACGATCCAACTCCACCTGGTTGCCACTCCGCCGCAACGTCTTGAATCCGTAAAACGTCCGCATGCTTTCCGCCGTCACGTACTCACGCTCCGCATACGTCACCACCTCCCACGCCCGCGCCCAACCGCCCGCCACCAGCCCCGACAGCACCACCAACATCCCTAGCAGCCGCGGCAGCCCGCGGCCTAACGATGGAATTTTAAACCGGCGGTTCATCTGAAAGCTGGAAAAATGAGAATCTACCCGTGCTTGTTACCGGAAGCTTCCCCCCGGCGCAACGGTATTTCCCGCGCCAGGGTCTAACATGTGTGGAACCGCTGTTGGACCCGCCCCGCGCGCGCCCTGTTAGACCTCCCCTCCAGCGCCCATAACCGGCTTTGCCGGAGCAATCCTAGGGGGAAGGTGGGATAACGCATGTCGATCGTCTGAATGCCCCCAAACGGGAGCAAAGATTCCAGCCCGGGGCTGAGGTACGCCCAAGGAGAGGCGATCTCCGAATTGCCCCAAGGAGAGGCGATCTCCGAATCGCCTCAAGGAGAGGCGATCTCCGAATCGCCCCAAGGAGAGGCGATCTCCGAATCGCCTCAAGGAGAGGCGATCTCC
>Ga0136639_10000137_pt1 | contig 21489 bp, 22 predicted proteins | sample AntDrymUQ8592106_2_FD_113739 | JGI IMG/M metagenome (GOLD analysis project Ga0136639, IMG submission 113739) | Polar desert sand microbial communities from Dry Valleys, Antarctica - metaG UQ859 (21.06) | ecosystem: Environmental > Terrestrial > Soil > Desert | place: Antarctica: Dry Valley...
GGTTGGGGAACGGCTCACCGGAGCGGCCGTCGAACAACTGGGTCTTACCGGTGCGGTCGATCAGACGGTCGCCGTCGCGGGTCGGGGTCGTGGAGTCGAGGAGACCCTCGATCTCGACCTCGAGCGCGCCGTCGAACACCGGGGTCGCGACCTTGGTGTTCGGAGCCGCACTGTGAGCCTGCTCCGGCAGACGGCCGGCCCACTTGGGCTTGCCTTCCACATCCCAGCCCTGCTTGGCGATCCAGCCCAGGTGAGTTTCGAGTACCTGACCGAAGTTCATTCGGCCCGGGATACCCAGCGGGTTGAGGATGATGTCGACCGGGGTTCCGTCGGCGAGGAACGGCATGTCCTCGATCGGCAGGATGCGGGAAATGACACCCTTGTTGCCGTGACGGCCGGCGAGCTTGTCACCCTCGGTGATCTTGCGCTTCTGGGCGATGAAGACGGCAACGCGCTGGTTGACGCCGCTTCCGAGCTCGTCGTCGCCGTCCTGCGAGTCGAAGACCTTGACACCGATGATGGTGCCGCGCTCACCGTGGGGAACCTTCAGCGAGGTGTCGCGAACTTCGCGGCTCTTCTCGTTGAAGATGGCGCGCAGCAGGCGCTCCTCGGCGGACAGCTCGGTCTCGCCCTTGGGCGTGACCTTGCCGACTAGGATGTCGCCGGGGCGAACCTCGGCACCGATCCGGATGATGCCGCGCTCGTCGAGGTCGGCGAGTAGGTCAGGCGAGACGTTGGGAAGGTCGCGAGTGATCTCTTCCTTGCCCAGCTTGGTGTCGCGAGCGTCAACCTCGTATTCCTCGATGTGAATCGAGGAGAGGGTGTCGTCCTTGACCAGGTTCTGGCTGAGGATGATCGCGTCTTCGAAGTTGTAGCCTTCCCACGGCATGAACGCCACGAGCAGGTTCTTGCCGAGAGCGAGCTCTCCGTTTTCGGTGGCAGGGCCGTCGGCGATGACTTCGCCGACTTCGATCCGCTCGCCGGCCGTGACGACCACGCGGTGGTTGTAGCTCGTGCCCTGGTTGGAGCGCGCGAACTTGCGCAGGTAATACTCCTGCGTGCCACCCTCGTCGAGCTGGATGACGACGACGTCGGCCGAAACCTCCATCACCACGCCGGCCTTGTCGGCGGTGAGCACGTCACCGGCGTCAATGGCCGCGAAGACCTCCATGCCGGTACCGACGAGCGGGCTCTCGCTCATCAGGAGCGGAACGGCCTGACGCTGCATGTTGGCACCCATCAGGGCGCGGTTCGCATCGTCGTGCTCAAGGAACGGGATGAGACTGGTGGCGACGGACACCATCTGGCGAGGCGAAACATCCATGTAGCCGATGTCTTCCGCGGGGAAGAGGTCAACCTCTCCACCCTTCTTGCGGGCGAGAACACGGGCTTCGGCGAAGTGCCAGTCCTTGGTGAGGGGGGCGTTCGCCTGGGCGACGATGAACTCGTCTTCTTCGCTGGCGGTGAGGTAATCAATCTGGTCGTTCAGGACCTTGCCATTGGCGACGCGACGGTACGGGGTCTCAATGAAACCGAAGGCGTTGATCCGCGCGAACGAGGCGAGCGAACCGATCAGGCCGATGTTCGGGCCTTCCGGGGTTTCAATGGGGCACATGCGGCCGTAGTGCGAGGGGTGAACGTCTCGCACCTCGACGCCGGCGCGGTCACGGGACAGACCACCCGGGCCCAGCGCCGACAAGCGGCGCTTGTGTGTGAGGCCTGCGAGCGGGTTGTTCTGGTCCATGAACTGCGACAACTGGCTGGTTCCGAAGAACTCCTTGATCGCGGCGACGACGGGGCGCACGTTGATCAGGGTCTGCGGCGTGATCGCTTCGATGTCCTGCGTGGTCATGCGCTCGCGAACGACGCGCTCCATGCGGGACAGGCCAGTGCGCACCTGGTTCTGGATGAGCTCGCCAACGGCACGGATGCGACGGTTACCGAAGTGGTCGATGTCGTCGATGTCGATGCGGATGTCGGTCGGCTTGCCGTCGCGGATCCCGGCGATCGTGGTCTGGTTGTCGTGCAGCGCAACCAGGTACTTGATCGTGGCCAGGATGTCCTTGAGCGTCAGCACGGAGTCGCCGAGCGGCGCCTCGAGGCCGAGCTTGCGGTTGATCTTGTAACGACCAACCTTGGCCAGGTCGTAGCGCTTGGAGTTGAAGAAGAAGTTATCGAGGAGCGCGCGCGCGGCCTCGGCGGCAACCTGCTCGCCCGGACGCAGCTTGCGGTAAATGTCCTTGAGGGCCTCTTCCTTGGTCAGGATGTTGTCCTTCTCAAGGGTGAGCTCGATGGACGCGAAGCCCTTGAACTCTTCGAGGATCTCTTCGCTCGTGAGGCCGAGGGCCTTGAGGAAGACGGTGACGGACTGCTTGCGCTTGCGGTCGATGCGAACGCCGACCTGGTCGCGCTTGTCGATCTCGAATTCGAGCCAGGCACCGCGGCTCGGGATAACGCGAGCGGAGTAGATGTCCTTGTCGGACGTCTTCTCCTGCTGGCGGTCGAAGTAGACGCCCGGCGAACGCACCAGCTGTGAGACGACGACACGCTCGGTGCCGTTGATCACGAAGGTGCCCTTGGGGGTCATCAGCGGGAAGTCACCCATGAACACGGTCTGGGTCTTGATCTCACCGGTGAGGTGGTTCATGAACTCAGCGTTCACATAGAGAGGTGCGGAGTAGGTCTTACCCTTTTCCTTGCACTCGTCAATGGTGTACTTCTCCGGCTCGAGCTCCGGGTTGGTGAACGACAGCTGCATCGTTTCGCCGAGGTCCTCGATGGGAGAGATCTCCTCGAAGATCTCGTCGAGGCCCGTGCGGGTGGCCAGGTCTTCACGACCGGCCGCCTGGCCTTCGGCCACACGCGCTTTCCATTTGTCGTTACCTACGAGCCAATCAAAGCTCTCGGTCTGCAAGGCAAGCAGATCCGGAACAGTCAGATTGTCGCTGATCTTTGCGAACGAAAGACGGCCAGCGGCACGTCCGTTCTTGGGTGAGTTGGTGGTTGCGTTGCGCGCAGCAGCCAAGGAAATAACCTCCGTGGACCCCGTCAGGTCTAGTCACTGTTAGTAAGGAATACCGAGTACGAACTCCTCAGACCCTCGAACGAGGTATGCATCAAGGTGGCTTGAGCAAGCAAAGCCGACCGCAATATGAAGGCAGAGTTTAGTCTGGGAGCGCAAAGAACAACTATATGCCGGATAACTCCCCGTGTCCACTCAATTCTTGACGTTCCGGAAATTCTCAGGTATAACCCCGGCAGTGCCGGGCACCGGGAGGGCGCACACTGGAGGAATGAGCAGGCCTGTAGCGCACCATCCGTCGATCACCCTGAAGCTGAGTGGCCACCACGCCGTGATCGAACCCGACCGGTTCACACCGGGCAGCTTCAACCTGATCGTGGACGGCACGCCGCAGTCGAACGTGAACATGGACGACCCCGGTGAGCTGTTCTTCGAATACGTGCAGCGGATCGGGCACGTGATCGACCTCATCGGCGAGGTGGGTGAGCCGATCACCGCTGTGCACCTCGGCGCCGGGGCGCTGACCCTCCCTCGGTACGTGGAGGCCACCCGGCCGGGCTCCCGCCAGCAGGTCGTGGAGCTGGAGAGCGATCTGATCGACTTCGTGCGCGGCGAGCTGCCCTGGGACAAGCGCGCGCAGCTGCGCGTGCGCCACGGTGACGCCCGCGAGGTGCTGGCCAAGCTGCCGGCCGGACTGCATGGCGCGGTGGACCTCGTCGTCGTCGACATCTTTTCCGGGGCCCGCACCCCGGCCCATGTGACCAGCCGTGAGTTCTACGAGCTGGCCGCTCCCCTCCTGTCGCCGCGCGGGGTGCTCGTCGTCAACGTCGCCGACGGTCCCGGGCTGCCGTTCGCGCGCTCGCAGGCCGCGACGCTGTCCGCCGTCTTCGGGCACGTGCTGGCCCTCGCGGAGACCCAGGTACTGAAGGGACGCCGGTTCGGCAATATCGTCTTCGTCGCCGCACACACTCCCCTCGACCTGAGCTGGGTGCAGCGGCTGCTGGCGGGCGGGCCGCATCCGTCGAAGGTGGTCGAGGGTGCCGAACTGAGGCAGTTCATGGCGACCGCCATGGTGACGACGGATGCGACGGCCACCCCGTCGCCGCTGCCCGGCCGCACGGTGTTCCAGCTCGGCAGCTGAGCCGTCGAATCGAGACGGATCGACGCCGATCGGGGACCGTCCCGGCCCGGCCGGGCTACGCTGGAAGGGACCACTTTTTCTCCCGCGGCACGTGCCGCCCTCGCCTCAGGACCACACCCTGCCCATCATCATTGGCTATGACGCCGTCACCCTGCGTGAGAAAGTCGACCTCCCCGCTGCTGAGCTGCGCCTCGAAGAACTCGGCGAGCTGCGTAGCCTCTCCGCCCTCAACGAGAAGGTCGTGCTGCTGCGGCTGACCGGCCGGCTCGACGAGGCCTGGGACATGGCGAACACGGCATTGCGCCTGTCCCGATTCACCGGGTCGCGGGAGGAGCTGGCGTTCAGCCGCATCCGTCGCGCCCAGGTGCAGCAGTTCCGAGGCAAGCTCGACGAGGCGGTGACCGAACTGACCCACTGCGTGCTGGAGTCCGAGACGCACGAGTGGGGCAGCGTGGCCGCGTTCGCCAGGGAGAGCCGCGGCAAGGTGTACTTCGAACAGGGTGACCTCGACGCCGCCCTGGGCGACTTCACGGCCTCGGTGACACTGCGGGAACAGGCCGGCGCCACTCCGGCTCTTCTCGAGAGCGCGCTCGTGGCCGTCGCGGTGGTCGAGTCTTTCATCGCCGAGCGCCGCCAGGCCCGCCGGCAGCAGTAGCACTGCGGCCCTGCCCCGCGCCCCGACTGCCGCAATCCGGGGCATGCTGGACACAGGGCCGGCGAACGCGCCGGCGCGAGACGAGGTGGACGATGAATGGGCGACCACGCGCGCGCACGGGCGCGGTCGGCATCCTGGCTCTTTGCGCGCTCCTGGTGCTCGGCGCGTGCACGGCGAACCCGCCGCCGCCTGCGGCAACCTCGACCCCAGCCCAGCCGATACCGTCTGCCTCCGCGGATTCCGGCGCCGACACAGCACCCGTGCAGCCGGTGAGCCCGCTCGACGACCCGGTCGTCATTGCCTCCGGGCTGGACGCCCCCTGGTCGATCCTGCGTCTACCGAATGACGGCACCCTGATCAGTGAACGCGACACGACTCTCGTGCGCGAGCTCCTGCCCGACGGCAGCCTGCGCGACGTAGGTAAGGTCACCGAGGCACGCCCGGGCGGGGAGGGTGGCCTGCTCGGCCTGGCCGCCCTGGCCGACCCGGCGGCGCCGGGTGGAACAGGGTGGGTCTACGCGTACTTCACGGCCACCGACGACAACCGGATCGTGCGGATGCCGCTCCTCGGCCAGGTCGGAAGCCACACCCTCGGCGCGTCCGAACCGGTGCTCGCCGGCATCCCGCGGGCAGGGAACCACAACGGCGGCCGACTCGGTTTCGGCCCGGACGGCCTGCTCTACGCCACGGCCGGCGACGCCGGCAACCCCGGTAACGCCCAGGACCTGGGCTCTCTCGGCGGCAAGATCCTGCGTATGACGCCGACCGGCGAAGTGCCTGGCGACAACCCGTTCGGCACCCTTGTCTATTCCTATGGCCACCGTAATTCGCAGGGGATCGCCTGGGACTCGACCGGGCAGCTCTGGGCCAGCGAGTTTGGCCAGAACACCTGGGACGAGCTCAACCGCATCACCTCGGGCGGCAACTACGGCTGGCCGGTCGTGGAGGGCCAGGGGCAGGGCGCGGATTCCGACTACCTCAACCCGGAGCAGCAGTGGCCCACGAGTGAGGCCAGCCCGAGCGGGCTGGCCATCGTGAACGACACCATCTTCATGGCTGCCCTGCGCGGCGGGCGGCTCTGGCGTATCGCCCCCTCAACAGGCGAGGTCGACGACTGGTTTGTGAACAGCTTCGGTCGGCTGCGCGATGTGGTGTCCGGCCCGAATGGCACACTGTGGTTCGTGAGCAACAATACGGATGGCCGAGGCGCTCCCTCCCCCGGCGACGACCGGCTCTATCAGGTGAGCGTGGCCCCCTGATGGCCGACCTCAACCGCGTGCGGCACTGGGCAGACGCCCTGATCACCCTGCACCTTGACCCCACCTGGACCTTCGCGTTCGACAACGCGAAGAAACGGGCGGGGCTCTGCAACTTCACCGTGCGGCGCATCACCGTGTCCCGCTATCTGGCGGCGCGCTACGACGATGACGACGTGCACCAGATTCTGCTGCACGAGGTCGCGCACGCCCTGGCCGGACCACGCGCCGGGCACGGGCCGAAGTGGAAGCTGATCGCGCACAACCTCGGCTATGCCGGCAAGAGCACCCACGACGGCGAGATCGCCGACGAGCTCGCGCCGTGGGTCGGCACGTGTCCGTTCGGGCACGTGCACTATCGCTACCGCCAGCCGACCCGGTCGTTCGCCTGCGGGCTGTGCGGCCGCGGATACGACAAGGCGTTCCTGATCGAGTGGACCCGGCGTGAGATCACCGCCGCGGCCCGCCGCCGGGCGGCCGCGGCATCCGGGCTGTGACCTACTCGGTAACGCGAACCTCTTTCCAGAAGGCGACGTAGTTGCTGTAGTCCCGGCCAACCCGGTCGAACGAGACCGCGGGCGGGGTCGGGTAGCTGAACGCGCGGTCCTGCAACAGGGTCTCGCCATCCTTCACGCTGAAGTACTGGCACTCGCCCTTCCAGGAGCAGGTGTACTGCGTGGGGCTCTTGACGAGAAATTCGGTCTTCACGCTCGCCGGCGGGAAGTACCAGTTGCCCTCGATCTTGAGGAGGTCAGCCTGAGGTGCTTCGGCGACGACGGTGCCGTTGAGTACTGCCTTCATGAGAGGTTCTCCTTCAGTGAGGGATGCAGCGGTACGACCTCCACGGGCCGTGCTGGGTGCAACCTCAGGCCGGAAAGCCGAATTCCCGCAGTCGGGAGATTCCCGGGTAAGGCATGGCGGCATCCGTCGCCGGCACCCCGACCAGGGTACGCGCCGCGGCCTGCACCGCGGCCCGCACTTCGGCCGCTCGCCCCGCGGCCACGAGCACCTGGGCGGTTTCGCACGCCGTGACCAGGTGCCGCACGGCCTGCTTGAGGCCCACGAAACCGGCGGCGGCCGCGGCCGCTTCCGGCGAGCAATGGTCAATGCCGCGGGCCGAGAGAGCGTCGATCACGGCGCCGGCCACGAGAAAGTCCTCCACCGCAAAGCGGCTGCTGCCGTCGACTCTACGCTCGCCCACTCCGATCACGGCAACGGCGAACCGGTCGCCCTTCTCCGCCTGCCGGTCGAGAACCCAGTCGGCCACGCTCGCGCAGTTCGCGAGGTTCGCCGCGATGACCCGGTGGTCGTGCAGCGCAGTCGGCGGCGCGGCCTCGGAGCCCGGCGACGGCAGCGCGTCGGCGAGGATGATCACGTCGGCCGCCGCGGCCAAAGCCTGGAATCCGGCCAGGCCGACGTCGAAACGAACCTGGTACTTCTGCTGGGGGGCTGCGTTGTTCACGCCCCAAGGGTAGCGGTGCGGCTACCGGGCGTCGAAGCGGGCGAGCGCGTCGGCATCCGTGGCGTGGGTCATCGCGCTGCGCGCGGTGTCCAGAGCGGAAACCGGGTCAGCCTCGGCGGTGGCCAGGCCCAGCTTGCGTTCGGCCTCGGCGAGACGCGTTCGGGCGGCGGCCCCCACACGTCCGGGGTGCGCGGTGATGAAATCGCGGGTCACGGTGATCTGGCTACGCGCGGCCAGGAGCGCACCGGCCAGCGCGCCGCGGGCATTGTCGAGCCGCAACTGGCGGTTGCGGGCCTCGGAACGGATGATGTCCAGACCGTCCATCGCCTGCCGCAGCCGGGCCTGATCGGCGGCGGGATCGCTCAGTCGCGACGGATGCCGCAGCTCACCCACCACCCGATCGGCCTCAGTGATGACGCGGTTGAGTTCGCCGCGCGCCGTGGTCTCCTCGTGGGCGTCGCGCAGGGCGCGCACCTCCGCCAGCTCGATGTCTGCCGCGTCGAGAGCGCGCGCCAGGGCGGCAAACCCGACGTGCAGCTGGTCTTCGCCCTGCTCGATCGCGTCAAGGAGCGTTCCGGCGCGGTGCAGGGCCTGCTCGGCCGCGAGCAACTGGTCACCCACAGGGTCGGTGGCTTCGCGGGCGAGCCTGGCTGTCGCGGCATCCGCGGCCCGGCGGGCGTCGTCGAGGGCCGTTTCGGCGCGTGGGAGGTTGCCGCTGATCGGGGCCAGGGCAGGCGCGGCATACGTGCGGTTGAGTCGGGAGAGGCTGGCCGTGCCGGCCGCGACCCGGTCGGCGACCCGGTCGAGGCGGCGACTGAGCTTCTCGAGCAGCAGCGGGGCGTCCCGTTCGACGCCGCGCCGGGAGTCGAAAACGCGGGTCTGGGCACCGAGGCGTGTCACGGCCTCGTCGGCGCGCGCGATGATCTGCTCGGTCCAGCGGCGGCGCTCCCCCTCGGTGTCGGGCACGCTGTCGTCGAGTTTCTGCTGCAACAGGAACGCGTCGCGCACCTGTCGCCGTGAGGCGTCGAGCGCGGCGGCGAACTCGCCGGTGGCGTTCTCACCGAATTGCGCGACCGCGAAGCCGAGTTCGTCGGTGGCAGCCTCGATCAGGTCGTCCGCGCGCACCAGGGCGATCTGGGCCGCGCGGGTTCGCTCCGCGGCCAGGGTCTGGTCGGTCTGGGTGCGCGCCCGGGCGCGGCGCCGAAGCGTCATCACGATCACCACAGCGACCACTGCCACCGCGCCGAAAACGACGACCGAAGGCACCCACCAGAACTCGCCAGTCATGTGCCCAGCCTACCGAACGGATGCGCCGCGCCCGGCGCCGCTCAGGGCAGGGCCTGCTCGAAAATCGCCGATCTCGCGCGAAATCGCCGCCAACCCCCGCCGCGGCCGGAGCCCGTGCCGCCGCCGGAGCGCTACTCCCGGCGCATCTGACGCCGGATCACCTCGAAGTCGTGCCGCGAGATCTCCAGCAGCCCCCGGCGCAACTGGTAACCCCAGTCGGAGTTGCTGCGGGTGAATTCGAGAACAGACAGAAGGGGGCGGATCGAGGCCGCGACGGCATCCGTTTCGTAGTCGATGTGGCGTCGCCAGGGGCGATACGAACTCGGGGCGGCGGACGCCCCCTGGTGCACGATTCCGGGGGCGATGCGCCCGATCGCGGTGAACTCGCGCAGGGCGTCGCCGTCGATGTGCGTCTTCGGGGAGTAATAGACCACCCCGTCGGACTCGCCCATCTGTTCGAGCGCCGCCCGGGCCCCGTGGCTGGCCTGCACGAGCCCCACCGCCACGGCGCGCAGCACGTGTTCACGCGAGGCAACGCCCAGCCAGTATCGAATTGCCACCCTCTCAGTTGTACTGCATGCCTCAGCACCACAGACTGGGGTCATGCGTGTTCTTCTGAAAGAGATCCTCGATTGCTCTCCCGATGCCGCCTGGCGCGCCCTGCGGAGTCCCGCCGTGTTCCGCGAGGTGAGTTCGCCTGTGGTGAGCGTCGAATCGCTCGAGACGGATGGTTTCCCCACCATCTGGGAGCCAGGTGAGCATCCGGTCAGCCTGACCGCGCTCGGTCTGGTGCCGATGGGCGACCAGGTGATCCGTCTGACCATGGCGACCACGCGGAAGGACGGAGTGCGCATCCTGCGTGACACCGGCCGCGGCGTGTCGGGGCCGCTTGCCTCGGTCACGCTCTGGGACCACCGGATGGCCGTGGCACCTGACCCGGCCGGCACCGGCAAGACGCTCTTCCGCGACCAGCTGATCTTCCGCACCGGCGCGCTCACCCTGGCGAGCTGGCCGGTATTCTGGGCGCTCTGGCAGTGGCGGCTGCACCAGCTCAAGCGCCTCGCGCCGAACTGGAGCCTCGACCTGGGCGTGGACGAGCCCGTCACGGCCGACGACGCCGCAGCCGCCGAGTCCCGCGAATCCGGGGTGACCTCGTGAGCACCACCCTCGGAGCCCTGCAGGTCGCCGACTGGCGGCGGCGCGTGTTCGGGCTGTACGCAGGCGTACGCCAGCTCAGCGCCCACGACCTGTCCGCCGGCCACGAACTGTGGCGCAGTGGGCGGGACGACCTGTTCGGCGGGCATTCGGCGTCACCGTTGATGCCCGACGACCGGGCCGGCTTCACCGGGCTGCCGGTTGCCGCCTACGACCCGGACTGGCGGTTCGAGGCCGAGGTGCACCGATCGGAGCATCCCGTGCGCATCTCGGTCGACACCGGCACCGATGGGAAGGTGCCGTTCGACCTCGTCGGCACTGTGCGGCTGCCCTACCTCGGGCCGATCGACCTGTGGCGGCTCTCCACGTACGGCGGCGGCCTGTTCCTGCCTCTACGCGACGGTCTGGCCGGCAAGCCCGGCGGAACCTACGGCGGCGGCCGCTACCTTCTCGACACGGTCAAGGGCGCCGACCTGGGTGCCGGGGCCGACGACGACAGCATCATCCTTGACTTCAACTTCGCCTACAACCCGTCCTGCGCGTACGACCCGATGTGGGCCTGCCCGCTGCCTCAGGCCGGAAACACCGTGGCCGCGGAGGTGCCCGTGGGTGAGCTGGCTCCCGGCGAGGAACGCCACACCTCGGCTCCCGCCGGGCGGTCCTTCGACCCGGAGACTTGACAGCATCCGCTAGGATGGAATCTTGCGAGTGCGTAGTTGCGCTCGCTGCGTCGTAGAACGCCCTCTTCTTATTGCGGCAGCCCACCAAGGCCGGCCCGATTTTTCGAATCAAACCTTCTTACGGCGAACGGATGTGCCCATCGGCACCTTCGCCATGTGAATCCTCTGAGGCTCCGAGTTGCCGCCCGCGCGGAACGGATGCCTGGGGAATCTGATGCCCGAAAGGCACCACTTTGTCTGAAACTTCCTTTAGCGCGCTCGGCGTGCCTGCCCCTCTCGTTGCCGTCCTGACCGAGCAGGGCATCGACAGCCCGTTCCCGATCCAGGTGGACACGCTGCCCGACACCCTGAACGGCCGCGATGTGCTCGGCCGCGGCAAGACCGGCTCCGGCAAGACCCTCGCGTTCGCACTGCCCATGGTGTCGCGCCTCGGCGGCAAGCTCGCCGGCGGGCGACGTCGTCCGGGTCGCCCGCTCGGCCTCATCCTCGCCCCGACCCGCGAGCTGGCCACGCAGATCACCAACGCGCTCACGCCGCTGGCCGAGGCCTACGGCCTCAACACCACCACGATCTTCGGTGGCGTCTCGCAGGGCCGTCAGGTCTCCGCACTCAAGGCCGGCGTCGACATCGTCGTGGCCTGCCCCGGCCGGCTCGAAGACCTCATGAAGCAGGGCTTCGTCAGCCTGGACGCCGTCGAGATCACCGTGCTCGACGAGGCCGACCACATGGCCGACCTGGGCTTCCTGCCCGTCGTCACGCGCATCCTGGACAAGACCCCCACCAACGGCCAGCGCCTGCTGTTCTCGGCCACGCTCGACAACGGCGTGGACAAGATCGTGCGCCGCTTCCTGCACAACGAGGTCATGCACTCGGTCGACGAGGCCAACAGCCACGTGTCCGCGATGACCCACCACGTGTTCGAGATCGACGGCGTCGAGTCGAAGAAGGCGCTCGTCGAGAAGCTCGCGAGCGGTACCGGCCGCCGCATCCTTTTCATGCGCACCAAGCACCAGGCCAAGAAGCTCGCCAAGTCGCTCACCGACGCCGGGATTCCCTCCGTCGACCTGCACGGCAACCTCTCGCAGGTGGCGCGTGACCGCAACCTCGCCGCGTTCAGCACCGGCGATGTGAAAGTGCTCGTCGCAACGGATGTCGCGGCCCGCGGCGTGCACGTCGACGACATCGAACTCGTCATCCACGTCGACCCGCCGGCCGAGCACAAGGCGTACCTGCACCGTTCGGGCCGTACCGCCCGGGCCGGCAGCGCCGGTGACGTCGTGACCCTGGTGCTCCCCGAACAGCGCCGCGACACCGACGCTCTGCTGCGCAAGGCCGCCATCAAGGTGACCCCGCAGCGCGTGACCGCGGCCTCCCCCGCCGTGGACGCCCTCGTCGGCGACGTCGCCGCCTACGTCAAGCCGCTCCCCCGCGTGGAGCAGCCGCACGGCCAGTCCCAGGGTGGCCGTTCACAGGGCGCCAACGCCCAGCGCAAGCGCGTCAACCGTGACGAGCGCGACTCCGGCGCCCGCGCCGGCGCAGTTCGCGGAAACCGCGGCCACCGCAGCAACGACGACGTGGCGTCCTCCGGCGGAGCACGCCAGGAGCGCTCGGGCCGCGCCGCGGCGAACGGTCGCAGCCAGGGATCGGGCAACGCTCAGGGCCGTCCGGCCCAGGGCCGTCCGGCCCAGAATGGTCGCTCCGGCGGCCTCCAGGTCGGCGGCCTCGTGCGCGGCGCCGGTGCCACCGGCGGCGCTCGTCGCTCGGCCCCGCGCCGCGCGCAGGGCTAATCGCTCGGCACCATCTGCTTTCTTGTTTCAATGTGAAACGGGCCGGCCTCTGAGGAGGCCGGCCCGTTTTGCGTTGCGGGGGTCTGATCGGCGGGGGGTCTGATCGGCGAGTGTCATTCGGAGCCGCGCAGCTGAGCTAGTCTCGGGTCATGGTCACCACAGCAGTCATTCGTCCCGTCACAGAAGCGGATGCCGACAGCCTCGGCCGCGTGCATGCCACCTGCTGGCACGAAACCTACGACCAGTTGCTCAGCGAGGCCGCCCTCGAGCAGCTGCAGCCCGCACGCTTGGCCGCAATGTGGCGTCGGTTCAGCGCCCAGGGACCGAACCACCGCCAGGTCGCGGCCCTCGTCGACGGCGAGATCGTCGGATTCGCCGGCAGCGGGCCGTCCCGCGACGACGACAAGCCGTCACCGATGGAGCTCTACTTCATCTACCTGCTCGACGCCTTCCACGGAACCGGCATCGGCCAGCAGCTCTTCGACGCGGTCGTCGACCAGGGCCCGTCCTACCTGTGGGTTGCCGAAAACAACCCCCGCGCGCACTCGTTCTACAAGCGCAACGGCTACGCCCCCGACGGGCGCGATCAGGATCAGGAAGTGCTCGGCGAGCAGCTGCACGAGGTGCGCCTGGTGCGGCCGCGCTCGCTCGCTCGCCGGCTGTCACTCGTCACGTCCGACTAGCAGCGACTGGCAGCGACGGCTAGCTAGCGCAGCTGGCCGACCGAGGCAAGCGCCATGCGCAGCAGCGCCCCACGCCCACCCTCCATTTCGGCTGCCACCGCGTCGGAGGCAGCCTCCTTCGGGGTCATCCAGGTGAGTTCGAGGGCATCTTGGCGCGGGTCGCAGGTTCCGGTGACGGGAACGACGTAGGCCATCGAGACGGCGTGCTGGCGGTCATCCGTGAATGCTGTAATGCCCGGCATCGGGAAGTATTCGGCCACCGTGAACGGTACCGGGCTCATCGGCAGTTGCGGGAACGCCATCGGACCGAGGTCCTTCTCGAGGTGGCGGAACAAAGCATCGCGCAGGGTCTCGCCGTAGAGCACGCGGCCGGAGACGAGCATCCGGGTCATCTCGCCGGTCGACCGGGCGCGCAGAAGCACGCCGACCTCGACAACCTGGCCGAGGCCGTCGACGCGCACAGGCACCGCCTCGATGTAGAGGATGGGCAGTCGGCGGCGAACTTCTGCCAGCTCGACGTCGCTCAGCCAGCCTGGGTTGGTGTGGGGCGGCCCCGCGCCCTCGGCGCCAGGCGTCCAGTCCGGATCGGGGTCAGGGGTGCGCACGCTCATGAAGCCATTCTGTCTTACCGCGCGCACGGATGCGCCATGGGCGCCGATCCCGCTGTCTTCCCGCTTCGCCGGGAGTGGAAGGATTGACCCGTCGGCGTTTCCCGGTGTCGACCTCGAACAGGAGGACCACGATGAGCCAGAACGACAGCAATCACCCCGGCGACGACTCCACCGCACGCAGAGACCCCGCCGACAGCGGCACCGGCACCCCCGCCGCGCGCACCGAGCCCATCGACCCGGATGCCGTGCTGTGGAGCGCGTCGGCCCCCGATCGCGCCGGGCGACCGCTGCTGCTCATCCTGCACGGCTACGGTTCGCACGAGGGAGACCTCTTCGCGCTGGCGCCGCACCTGCCGTTGCATCCCGTGATTGCCGCGCTGCGCGCCCCGCTCTCGGCCGGCCCAGGGTGGGCCTGGTTCCCGATCGGTGCCGCCGGCGCCACGGTCAACCCCGGCTCGCCGAGCGCCGATGCCCTGACGGCGGCCGCCTCCGGGGTGCTCGGGTGGCTGGACAGCCTGCCCGAGCAGCCCTCGTCCGTCGGATTGCTCGGATTCTCGCAGGGTGGGGCGATGGCGCTGCAGCTGCTGCGGCAGGCACCGGACCGGTTTGCGTTCGCGGTGCAGCTGTCCGGTTTCGTGGGGCGCAGTGAGCACCCCGGTGACGAGCGGCTGCTCGAGCGGCGCCTGCCGGTCTTCTGGGGCCGCGGCACGGCCGACCCGGTCATCCCGCAGGATGCCGTCGACCGCACCCAGGCCTGGCTACCCGAGCACTCCACGCTCACCGAGCGCATCTACGAGGGCATGGGCCATTCCATCTCGCAGACCGAACTCGGCGAGATCGTCACGTTTCTGAGCGCGCAGTACGATCCGCTGAACTCATAAGCGCACACCGGGCGCCACGGCATCCGTCGCCCCGAACCAATTCGGCGGGTCGCCAGAGCTGCTAGCGGCCGCGACCGGCCTTCTCGTTCTGGGCTGCCTGGCGAGCGACGTGGGCGATCTTGCGGGCACGCTCGGCGTCGCGGTCCTTGACGCGGATCTGCTCCTCGCGCACCTCATACTGGGTCGCACGCTCGGTCACCAGCCACGCCGGCGGCTGCTGCAGCAGGGCCTGGATCTCGGCGGACGTGAGCGGCTCCGTCACGGCACCGCGCACGAGGCCGGAGATCGAGACGCCGAGCTTGGCGGCGACGACCTGCTTGGGGTGCGGACCGTTCGCCCGCAATTCGACCAACCAGGCTGGCGGGTTCGCTTCGAGCGCGGCCAGCTCGGTGCGCGACACAGGCGCGTTCTGGAATTCTTGCGGGGCTGCTTCGAGCAGAATCCCAAGCTTCTGGGCCGCCGTGGCGGGCTTCATGGTCTGGGTCTTCTTCTCGCTCATCAGTCAAGCGTATAGCCTGAGAGCACCCACATAGCCTGAGAGACCACCGTTCCCCACGGATCGACGTTCTGAGTGCCATCACGAGAAAGGATGCCGGTGACCTTTTCCATTGCCTTCGTCGCCGGTGTGACCCCTACCAAGTGGACCCGCACCTGGGCCGATCGACGCCCGGACCAGCCACTCGAGGTTTTTCGCACAGACCCGTCCGACCAGGACGCCGTGCTGCGTGACGGCCGCGCCCAGGTCAGCCTGGTGCGCCTGCCCGTCGATGATACCGATCTCAGCCTGATCGCCCTGTACCGTGAGATCCCCGTGGTCGTCGCCGCCAAAGACCATTTCATCGGCGACGCCGACAGCGTGCTGGTGGCCGACCTGGCCGACGAGCACCTGCTGCAGGACCCTGACGACGTGCCCGAGTGGCGCCTCGTGGCCACCGAGGTCAGAGACGGCACCCGCCGCCCGCTGCCGGCAATGCGCGACCTCGATGACGCGATGGCGCAGGTCGCGGCCGGGGTCGGCATCCTGATCGTCCCCCACTCGATCGCCCGCCTGTACGGCCGCAAGGATGTCGTCTCCCGCCCGGTCGAGGATGTCGCCGAGAGCCAGGTTTCCCTGGCCTGGCTGACCAGCGAGACCACAGAAGATGTCGAGGAGTTCATCGGTATCGTGCGCGGACGCACGAAGGACAGCTCACGGGTCGACTCGCCGCCTGCCGGCACCGACAAGGTCAAGAAAGAGAAGAAGACCGACAAGGCCAAGGCGGCGGCGAAGGCCGTGCGGGTCGCGGCGGCGAAGTCCAAGCCGGCCGTGGCGAAAAAGGCCACCAGCGCCCCCGGCCGCACCCGCAACACCCCCAGTCCCCGGGCGGGCAAGCGCCGCGGGGGCCGGTAGTCCGTCCGTGTCGCACCCCCTACGGTGGGTCTTGGTGCCCCTGATGAGAGCTTGGTCGGCGGCCGTGACGCGCGACTACGACGGCATCCCGCGGCCCCGGGACACCCCTCAGGCGCATTCCCCGGGAACGGACAGCGACCGCGTGCTCCTCTTCGGCAGTGGCCCGGCCGTGGGCTGGGGCGTTCTCAGCCACGATGTGGCCCTGCCGGGATCCCTGGCGCGGGCGCTGACGACTCGAACCGGGCGGGGCACGGATGTCGACGTCATCCCTAACCCGCTGGTCACCATTCGCACGTCTCAAGCCGAACTCGACGGGCTGGGGCTCTGGCGCTATGACGCGGTTGTCGTGAGCATCGGCACGACCGACGCCGTCACCCTCCTGTCGCCCCTGGTCTGGCAGCGCGAGCTGTCGGCACTGCTCGACCGGATCCGACTCGAGTCCTCGCTCACCACCAGGATCTTCGTGCTCGGCGTGCAGCCGATCCGGTCCATCACGGCCTTCGACTCCGGGCTGGGCGGTGTGGCCGAGAAACACGCCCGCAGGCTCAACGAGGCCAGCGCGGCCATCTGCGCGGTGCAGGACCGGAGCTATTTCGTGCCGATGGCCGCACACCTCTCCTCGACGCCGGGCCGGGTGCGCACGGCCGCGCACTACGCGCAGTGGGCCGATCTCCTCGCCGACGAGATGGCACCAGCGCTCGACGCCGGGCACCTCGGGACCGGGCGAGAAACCATCGAGGTTCGCGCGGAAGCGCGCGACGCCGAGCAGCTCTCGCCTAACCTCCGCCGCGCGGTCGACCGCCTGGGCAGCCTCGATGTCGACACGGAGGTGCGCTGCAGCCAGCTCGTCGCCTTGGCCAGAAGCACCTATGGCACCCGCTCGGCCGCCCTCACCTTCATCGACGGCGACCGGCTCTGGGACATGGTCAGCCTGGGCTTCACGCCCAGCGCCTACCTGTTGGCCGGTTCCATCACCACGCTCGCCGTGAGCGGGGCTGGAGCTTTCGTGGTCGCCGACGCACTCCTGGACGGCCGGTTCACCGCACGTCCCTCCGTGCCGGGTCAGCAGCAGACCCGCTTCTATGCGGGTTTCCCGATCGAGGCCGACTCCGGCGAGCGCATCGGCGTTCTGTGCGTGTTCGACCCGGAGCCCCGGGGCACCGGCGAGGTCGACACCGTGCTGCTGCGGGAGCTCGCACTGCTGATCCAGGCCGAGCTCGGCCGAAGTCAGCAGTAGGCAGCGCCGCCCTGACGGCGACGGGTCAGACCGGCGCGACCGGCTGCCGCAGAACGGTTTTCAGCGTCGCGGGCGCGGCGCGGCGCGGATCACCCAGGTAGACCTCGTGATGTCGGCCATTCCCCCGCAGACCGTGCTCGGCCAGAAACTCCCCGTGCAGGCGCGCAAGCACCGGCGCCTCGTCGCCGTAGGGCCCGAGGTGCAGCACCTGCGCCGAAAGCCCCTCCTCGAGGGTCTCCACCCGCACCCCGGCCAGCGCGGGCAGCTTCTTCTTCACGAGCGCCCCGGCGATGGCCTCGGCGATGACGGCATCCGTCACCCAGTCGGGCTGGCCGATCAGCAGCGTCCACTTCCACTCCGCCTTCGCGCCGGCCCGGAAGACGGATGCGTCATCGGCGTACCAGAGGCCCTCAAGCGGGGCCACGACCATTTCCCGGCCGAGCGCCCGCTTGCACGCGAACTTGATGGCATACGCCACGGCGTAGAGAGCCTCGACGGCCTCGACGTAGGCAGCCGAGGTGTTCGGGTCGCCCGCCCCCTCGAGGGCGATGAACCGCTGGGCCGGAACCTCGATCAGCTCCCACTCTCGGTTCGACGGCCCGTAGAGCGGTGGATGCACTCGTTTCACGTCCCAGGGACCAGCCCCGACGGGTGCGGTGTTGCGCGGCGCGCGGAGCTTTCCGGTGCGCCGGTCGGTGCGGAACGGAACGGCGTCACTCATGGGCACTCGGCATGGGAATCGCTGACTTCTGCTAACGGGAACTGATGGACGCGAACTTGCGGATGCACAGCGGAACGAACACGACCAGCATGACCGTGATGCCGATGAGCACCGTGGCGATTGGGTTCTGCATGGTCCAGATGTCGGGCACCGGGGCTGTGCCCTCGTTGCCGAACAGTTCCCGCGCCGCCTGCACCAGCGACGATACCGGGTTCCACTCCGCGAAGACGCGCAGCGGGGTCGGCAGGGTGTCGCTGGGCACGAAGGCGTTCGAGATGAAGGTCAGCGGGAAGAGGATCACGAACGACGCATTATTGATCACCTCGGGGGTCTTCACGCTCATGCCGAGCAGCGCCATCACCCAGCTGAACGAATAGCTGAACAGCAACAGCAGCCCCACACCGGCGAAGAATTCCGGCACCGATGAGTTCACCCGCCAGCCCACGAGCAGCCCGGTCAGCATCATGATCACCATGGAGATCGTATTGAGCACCAGATCACTGTTGGTGCGCCCGATCAGCACGGCGGAGGAGCTCATGGGCAGGCTGCGGAAGCGGTCAATGATGCCTTCCTTGAGATCCTGAGCCATGGCGGAGCCGGAGAAGGTCGACCCGAACACGACGGTCTGGGCGAAGATTCCGGCCATCAGGAACTGCACGTAGTCGGTGCCCTGCACGGAGATCGCGCCCGCGTAGACCTGGCTGAACAGCAGCACGAACATGATCGGCTGGATCACCGCGAAGACGAGAAGGTCAGGTGAGCGCTTGATCTTGATCAGGTTGCGCTTGGTGACGGTCCAGCCGTCGGAGTACCAGAGGGAGAGTGGGTTCCAGGTAGGCAAGGTGGCAGCGACGCTCATTTCGCTTTCTCCAATTCCACGTCGTCCACCGTGTCGGCGGCCCTGTCGGCCTTGTGGCCGGTGAGTTTGAGGAATACGTCGTCGAGCGTGGGTCGGCGCATGCCGGCGTCGTGCAACCGGATGTCCGCGGCGCCCAGGGCCGCGAGCACCTGCTGCAGTGCTCTCGGTCCGTCGATCACCGCGACCTCGAGGCCGCGGCCGTCGCTGGTGATGGCCGGCTCCCCCGCGCCGTACCGGGCGAGGATCTCCCGGGCCGCCGCGCCGTCGCCGGACTCGACTAAGGCAACCTCGAGCCGGTGGCCGCCGATCTGGGCCTTGAGCTGGTCGGAGGTGCCTTCGGCGATCACCCGACCGTCATCGATCACCACGATGTCGTCCGCGAGCTGGTCGGCCTCCTCAAGGTACTGGGTGGTGAGCAGCACGGTGGTGCCGTCGGCGACGAGTCGCTTGATCACCGCCCAGAGTGCGATCCGGCTTCGCGGGTCCAGCCCTGTGGTGGGCTCGTCGAGAAACAGCACCTTCGGGTTGATCACCAGGGCGCCGGCCAGGTCGATCCGGCGGCGCATGCCGCCGGAAAAACCCTTGACCGGGCGGTTGCCGGCCGCGGTCAGCTCGAAGAGGTCGATCAGCTGCTGGGCCCGGCGCCGGGATTCGGCACCACCCAGGTGATAGAGCCGGCCGACCATCTCCAGGTTCTCGAACCCGGTCAGGTTCTCATCGACGGCCGCGTACTGACCCGAGACGCCGATGATGCGTCGCACGCCCTTGGGGTCGGCGACGACGTCGATCCCGTCGACGAAGGCGGTGCCGGAGTCCGGCCGGATGAGCGTGGTCAGCATCTTGACGACGGTCGTCTTTCCCGCACCGTTCGGGCCGAGCAGCGCTTTGACGGTTCCGCGGGGAACGGACAGGTCCAGCCCGGCGAGCGCGTGCACGGGGCCGGACTTCGACCGGTAGACCTTGGTCAGGCCGGCGGCTTCAATGATGCTCATGGGACATCCCTGCCTGTCGAGGAGAAAAATGAACGGAACCACGAAGTCAACATTTTATTGAGCCTCGGCGGCCCGGACAACCACCGTGCTCGATCGCGCTCGGGGGAGCGTCTGACTATGGTGTGCTCATGGATCAGGCGCGGTAGGAGAGGATCGTGTACTGGCCGCTGGTGACGAGGCTCCCGCTGCTCCAGAGGACCCCCGGCCAAGCCGTGCGCTCCCGGGTTAGTCTCTACCTGGTCGGGGCTTCCGGCCTGCTGCTCTGGATGGGATCGCTGGCCGCGCTCGACGCGGAGCGGTCGGCCACCGGCTCGAACATCACCACCCTGGGCGATTCCGTCTGGTGGGCGTTCGTGACCGTGACGGCCGTAAGTCACGGTGACTACTTCCCGGTGACCGGAACCGGCCGGCTCGTGGCCGTCGGGCTCATGCTGGGCGGGGTCATCCTCGTCGCGGTGGTCACGGCCACCCTGGCGTCCTGGATCATCGAGCGCATCGCCGCCCTCGGCCGGCAGAGCTGACCTGCGCGACATCTCCTGCCTCAGCTACCCCAGCCGCACGAGTTGCCGCAGGTCGTCGCCCGGCAGTTCGTCGGCGACGGCCGAGACCGTGAGGGAGCGCAGGAGCACGCCGCCGCCGATGGTCGTGAGAAAGGCCGTGTCAGCCGCGTCGCGGCCCGTGGCGATGCGCACCAGAGACTGCCGAGGTGCCAGCCTGGTCGCGTCGACCACCTGCCAGGCGTTGTCGACGAAGGCCCCGGCCACGGCGTGGAAGTCCATCGGGGCCAGGCCCGGAGCGTAGACAGAGACCAGTCGGGCCGGAACATCGCGCGCCCGCAACAGCGCCACAACCAGATGGGCGTAGTCCCGGCAGACGCCCCGACGGGCCAGGAGGGTGCGCACCGCTCCGTCGGTCGGCAGGCTGGAGCCCGGCACGTAGCTCAGTTGCTGTCCCACCCAGGAACTCACACCGTTCAAGAGATCGGTCCCCTCGAGGCCGGCGAATTCGGCGTGGGCAGTCGGTCCGAGGCTGTCGGACTCGCAGTATCGGCTGGGACGCAGGTACCGCACCAGGTCGATGTCCTCGGCTGTTCGCGGATGCGCCCGGCCGACCAGGTCAGCGCGGTACTCCACGTCGACCGGTCCGGCCGCGACCTCGACCAGGTGCAGACGGGTGCCGTGCTCGTCGGTGATTTCCCGCACCGGCACGGCGGCGCCGCCCTGCACGACGGTGAGGACCTCCACCGGGTCGATGCCCACCACGTCGTCGGCGTCAACAGGGTCGGCGGCCACGGCGATCGACAGAACGAGGCGTGCCGGCGCCAGAGCTTCCATCTGGAGGTGCGCAGATATGGTGCGTTTCATGACTCGATCCTGACGCGCGCGTTGCGCGCCAGCCACAGCTACTGGTGCGGCACCCGAGCCGGGGCCACACTGTGCCCATGCTGGGTGAACTGAACGACCAGGAAATCGACGGCGTGCTGCACGACGGAGTGATCGGCCGCATCGGCTGCCACGTGGCCGGCCAGACCTACATTGTGCCGGTCTCCTACGCCTACGACGGGGAACACGTCTATGGCCATTCAGGCACCGGGCGCAAGGTGTCGATGATGCGGGTGAACCCGTCGGTCTGCTTCGAAGTCGAGCACGTTGATGATCTGGGCAACTGGA
>Ga0136639_10000138_pt1 | contig 21480 bp, 24 predicted proteins | sample AntDrymUQ8592106_2_FD_113739 | JGI IMG/M metagenome (GOLD analysis project Ga0136639, IMG submission 113739) | Polar desert sand microbial communities from Dry Valleys, Antarctica - metaG UQ859 (21.06) | ecosystem: Environmental > Terrestrial > Soil > Desert | place: Antarctica: Dry Valley...
CTCGCCCACCTGGAACGGAAAATCCGAGTACCGGACCCCGCTGCCCACTTCAAGGACCCCAAAAACCTCCAAAGCGCGTTCCGAAAACTGGTCTACGCCGGCTTCTCTCCCGGCGCCGCCAGTAAAGCGCTCAAAAAGTTCTCCTCTCAAGCCGCCGAGCTGGAAGACTTCGACCCGACCATTGACGATACCTAGCGCTTAGTACCTCAAGTCGTTGACACATCACCTAACCGCGCGGGTCGGCAATCGGACCATCTTCACGTCCGAACTTTTGACACTAACCACTAGGTCGTCTCCAGCAAGACCTAGCGCGTCTCCCACCCCGCCTTCGTAATCGTCCCCGCCGCATCCGCCACAATCGTCACAATCAGCAACTCCGGCGTCTCCGGAATCGCCGTCTGCTCCGGGTCCTTCCACACGCACATCTGCGTGCCGCCGCTCCCCGTCTCCATCTCCCGCGGATACCCCAGCAGTTGAAACGCCTCCTGCAAATCCTGCCCCGCCAATCGCCCCACCATCGCATCCATGAACCGCCGCCGCCGCTTGATCTTCCATGCCAGCAGGGCGTCTTTGCCCACCAATACAAGCCAAAGAATTACGAAAAACGAAAATAGAGTTAAAATCTCGATCATTGCGTTCTCCTTAATAAGCGCACAGGCCCCGAAGGCACGGATCGAGCGAACGAGGAACTCGCCCATCCTGCCATGCCGGAGCGAGTCCGTTGTGCGCGTTTTCTTTAAGAGATGCATCCTGCTAGCCTGTGACTGTGAAATCCTCGCTGCTCGACGGATTGAATCCGGAACAACTCGCCGCCGCCGAAGCCGTCTTCGAACCGGTCCTTGTCATGGCCCCCGTCGGCACCGGCAAAACCAGAACCCTCGTCGCCCGCGCCGCCCAAGCCATCGCTTCCGGCGTCGCCCCCGAAAACATTCTCTGCGTTTCCTTTACCAACCGCGCTTCGAAGGAAATCCGCGAACGCCTCCAAACCGACCTCGGCTCGACCGCTCAAAAAATCCAGGCCCGCACCTTTCACGGCCTCTGCGCCATCATCTGCCGCGCCGAAAGCGAAGTCCTCGGCATCGACCGCGACTTCGTCATCTGGGACGACGACGACTGCCGCGAAGCCCTCCTCCGCGTCTGCGCCAACCGCCAAATCGTAATCGACCATTACGACCACGACCGCTTCTCCGGCCTCCTCTCCGGCGTCACCCAAGACGCCAAACTCGGTCTCATCCACACCGACTACGAAGAGCACTTCCGCGTCAAGCTCGACAAGGTCAATCTCAAAAACACGAGCCGCGCCCAAGCCTTCCCCGTCCAAAAAATCTTCGAAGATTACGAACGCGAAATCCGCTCCAACCATGCCGTCGATTTCGCTGACCTCATCTCCATGGTCCGCCACCTGTTCAACGAAGACGGCTTCGCCCTCGGCCGTTGGCAGGACCGCCTCCGCTGGATTCAGGTCGACGAAGTCCAGGACACCAACCTTCCCGAATACGCCATCCTCTCCTCCCTCGCCCGTCCCGCCCGCCACTTGGCCTTCTTCGGTGACGTCGACCAAACCATTTACGAATGGCGCCACTCCAATCCCAAAAAAATCCTCGACATCTTCCGCGCCGACTTCGCCCCCGTCCGTGAAATCCAATTCGTCCGCAACTACCGCTCCACCGAATATATCCTCAACGTCTGCCGCACCATCATCCATCAATGCCCCGGCGCCATCACCGAGTCCCTCGAATGCCACTCCACCGAACCCGGACCCCCGGTTGAATTCCACGAAGCCCAAACCGCCGCCACCGAAGCCCACTGGCTCGCCAAGCGCGCCCTCGCCATCCGCGTCGAAGACCAGTGCGCGTGGCGCGATATCGCCATCCTCACCCGCAGCAACAACGCCGCCATGGAAATCTCCGCCGCCTTCGTCGCCGCCGAGATCCCCCACTTCCTGGCCGAACAATACCGCTTCTTCCATCGCGCCGAAGTCCGCGACGCCGTCGCCCATCTTCGCCTCATGCGCAACCCCTACGATGGCAACAGCCTCCGCCGCGTCCTCCAGCGCCCCCCCAAAGGAATCGGCCCCGCCACCCTCGAAAAAATCCGCACCCTACCTCGCGCCCTCTGCCTCCGCCTCACCGACTTTGCCGACTCCCTCACCTACGAACACGGAGACCCCTACCAGCCTCTCCTCGACGCTTGGGCCGAAAATCGCGTCGTGGTCTTCGATACCGAAACCACCGGCACCGATACGACCGACAACGAAATCGTCGATCTCGCCGCCGTCCGCACCGGCGCTGATGGCGAACAAGCGCGGCTCCAGTTCCATGTCCGCCCCCGCGGCCCCGTAGGCCTCAGCGAACACATCCACGGTTACTCCGACGCCTTCCTGAAAGCCAACGGCGTCCCCCCGCTCGAAGCCCTCGAAGCCTTCTCCCAGTTCATCGAAGGCTGCATCCTCGTCGGCCACAATCTCGTCTTCGATATCCGCACGGTAGAATCCGCCCTCCGCCGCGAAAAGCTTTCTCACGCGCTGCCCCCCCGCTGGTTCGATACCCTCGAAATCACCCGCCGCTTCCAAAGCCTGCCCTCCTACCGCCTCGGCGATATCTGCGCCGGCAAAGGCATCCCCCTCGTCAACGCCCACCAAGCCATCGGCGATGTCCTCGCGACCGAACAACTCCTCGCCCGCCTCATCGTCCCCCTACGCGAACACGCCCTGCAGCGCCGCGAAGCCGTCATCAGCCACGGGGGCCACTTCGCCATTCTTGCTAAACAACTCGCCGAATGGCGCAGCATGGCTGCCACCCGCCGACCCCAGGAAACGTTAGGCGAAATCCTCTCGACCTCCGGCCTCGTCGAGTGGTATCGCAAACAGGATTCCGGCGAACAGCGCGTCCAAAATCTCGTCGACCTCTGCGCCATGTTCGAACGCTACGACGACCCTTCCCTCCCCCCCGACCTCTCGACCGAAGCTGTCCTCGAAATCTCCTCCCTCGGCAACGATGCTGACCGCTATCTGCAAAAGGAAGATCGCGTCCTCCTCCTCACCGTCCACCAAGCCAAGGGCCTCGAATTCCCCACCGTCATCCTCGCCGCCGCCACCGACAACGAGTTCCCCGCCTGGCTCGCGCAGAAGGAAGGCCGCCTCACCGAAGAACACCGCCTCTTCTACGTCGGCGCCAGCCGAGCCCGTCGCCGGCTAATCTTCACTTGGCACCGCCAAAACGGTTTCGGTCGTCCCCAGGAACCCAGCCGCTACCTCCGCAAACTCCCCGGCTTTCCGAAATGATCGCCCTCTTCCTCCTCGCCGCCTCCTGCGACGAAGGCGTGGCCCTGTTCCGCCAAGGCGCCCTCGAACCCGCCCGCCAAGCCCTCGAGCAGTCGACCAAACAAAACTCTTCTTCCTTCTGCACGAAGTCCCTCGGCATCGTCTACGCCGCCCTCGGCGACTACCGCCGCGCCGAGCCCCCCTTGGGCTTATCCTGCCGCAAGAACCCGCAGGAACCCGACGCCTGCTACTACTGGGCCCGCTCCCTCTACGCCCTCGACCGCTTCTCCGAATCGCTCGCTGCCCTTGACCGCGCCCATCCCGCCTCCTCCCGGCCCTGGCGCCTCGCCGTCGCCCGCGGCCAAGCTCTGGACGCGCTCGGCCGCCCTTCTGCCGAACCAACCCTCCGCTCGGGGCTCGCCCTCCGCCAGCAAGACCCCGCCCCCATCGCCGAACCCGATCCTCTCCTCGCCCTCGGCCACTTCCTCTATCGCGAAGGCCGCGCCGCCGAAGTCCTCTCGCTCCTCGCCGCCGCCCCGCCCCCGTACCAGCGCATCCCCAATTTCCACTACCTCCTCGGCCGCGCCCTCGCCCAGCAGGAACAGTGGCCCCGCGCCGCCGAAGCCCTCCGTCAAGCCGTCGCCCTAGATCCCAATCTCGCCGAAGCCCACGGCCTGCTCAGCCGGGTCTACTTCCGCCTCGGCAACGCCGAACTCGCCGCCCAACACAGCCGCCTCGCTCTTCAGGGCTCCACCACTTCCAGATAACGATCGGTCTTCGGCACCGCCACTTTCTGCACAATCCCCGACGGCCACCGAATCTCCAACTCCTTCACCCCCGCCTCCGCGCCCAACCCAAAGTGCGCCACCGCTTCGCTCGAACTCGCATAGCCCACCGCCGTCGTCACCCGGTTCCACTGCGTCTGGCCGCTCTCGCTCGACAGCTTCACCATCGCCCCAATCCCTTCCCGGTTGCTCTTCGTGCCGCGCAGTCGCACGCCCAGCCAGTGCCGCCCCTCGCCCAACGTATTCCGCAAAACAAGCGGGGCTTCCCCAATCCGCGTCACCACCGCATCCACCCGTCCATCCCCGTCCAGGTCGCCAAACGCCGCGCCCCGGTGCAGCGCCGCCGTGCCGAAAGGCAGCGCCTCAAACGTCCCGTTCCCCCGATTCCGCAGCAGCAGGTTCCTTTGTCGAGAGCCACGTTCGGAATACTTCTCCGTGTTGTCCTGCACATCCGCGCACGCCGCGAAAAGATCCTTCCACCCATCGTTGTCGAAGTCATAAATGCCCGCGCTCCATCCGCTATAAGACAGCGTCGACCGGCCCACTAAACTGGCATAAGTCCGGTCGCGAAACTGCCCCTTCCCCATCCCTTGAAACAACGGAAACGTCTCATTCGTCAGCGCGGTCACGAACAGGTCTTCCTTTCCGTCGTTGTCCCAATCCCGAAAGTCTACCCCCATCGCCGATAGCGCCCGCCCGTCGTCATTGAACGCCACCCCGGCCGGCCCACCGATCTCGCGGAACTTCCCCTCTCCCTCGTTCAAAAACAACGAATTCGGCTGCGTATCGTTCGTCACGAAGATGTCCAACCGTCCGTCACCGTTGGCGTCCCCAACCGCCAAGCCCATGCCTTTGCTCGGATGAGCCCCAATCCCGCTTGGAGCGGACACATCGGTGAAAGTCCCGTCGCCATTATTCCGGTACAGCGTATTGGCCAGCGGCGCATAGTGCTTCGGATGGCAGTACGTACGCACCTGTTCCCCGCAGAGTAACTCCGTCGCCGGATCCCACCGGACGTAGTTGACCACAAACAAATCCAAATCGCCGTCATTGTCGAAATCGAACCACCCGGCCCCCACCGCCCAAGGCCCGCCGGGGCGCAGTTTTGCCGCCACCGTCACATTGGCAAACGTCCCATCGCCCCGGTTTCTCCACAGCGAACTTCCCGCTACCCCGGCTACAAACAGGTCGGTCCATCCGTCGTTATCAAAGTCCCCGGCGGCCACGCCCATGTCGAACCCGGTCCCGGCCAATCCCGCCTGCTCGGTGACATCGGCAAATCGGCCCTGCCCCAAGTTCCGATAGAGCCGGTTTGAATACTTCGCCGCTGTCTTGCGCAGGCTCGGCTGCTCCGCCCCGTTGGTCAGAAAAACGTCCAGCTTGCCGTCCTTGTCGAAGTCGAACAAGGCGACCCCGCCCACCATCGTCTCCGGCAGGTGTTTCTCGGCCGTCAGTCCGTTCTCCAGCGTGGCGGTGATGCCACTGCCCGCCGAAACATCCACTAGGGCCCCGGCGCTGACCAGAAGCCAAAACCCAAGGAACATAATCCTAATGGTAGCCCGGAAGCTTTCTCTCAAGGGCAACTTTTCCTCAGCCCGTCACTTCGTCCGAGTCATCGGCCGAACTCGATTGGGGCCAAAATTAAGCGCAACGATGGCAGCGTCTCTGTATGGATTCGAATGGAATCCGGCGGAGGCGAATACTAATCTCAATAAGCACGGCGTGCATTTTGAGGGAGCCGCATCCGTGTTCCTGGACCCGCTCGCGATGACGATCCCTGACGATGAGCACAGCGAAACCCATATCCGATGGATTACGCTGGGAAGGGATGCGGTTGGCCAATACGTGCTCGTGATCCACACCTTCGAGTGGTTGGCGAATGAACGGGGACGAGTCCGCTTGATTTCAGCAAGGCGACCAAGAAAAGCGGAAATCCGCAACTACGAGGAACTGACATGAACCCTGAATACGATTTCAGCAAAGGCCAACGCGGCAAGTTTTTCCGGCCCAACGCTGAACTTAGCCTGCCGATCTACTTAAGCCCCGACGTCCAACAGTTTCTCACCGAGCACGCCGCCCAGCAGGCCATTCCGCTCGGCGAAATAGCGAACACCCTATTGAAACAAGAAATCCAAATAATCGGGTCGGCGAAGTAAAGTTCAACTTGGCTCTCCATCGCCCCTCCCATCTGCGCTATCTTCACACGAGCAGATGCCTCCCCCAATCTCCAACCTCCGCTGGTTCATCGTCGCCGCCCTCTTCCTCTCCACGGTCATCAACTACATCGACCGCCAAACCCTCTCCGTCCTCGCCCCCTACATCAAGACCGAGTTCCACTGGGACAACACCACCTGCGCCCTTCTCATCATCTCCATCCGCCTCGCCTACGCCTTCGGCCAATCCCTCTCCGGCCGCCTCCTTGACCACATCGGCCTCCGGCGCGGCCTACCCCTCGCCGTAGCCTTCTACAGCCTATCCGCCATGGCCACCACCTTCGCCTCCGGCCTCGCCAGCCTCGCCGCCTGCCGCTTCCTCCTCGGCGCCGGCGAATCCGCCAACTGGCCCGGCGCCGCCAAAGCCGTCGCCGAATGGTTCCCCCGCCGCGAAACTGGCTGGGCCGTCGCCATCTACGATTCCGGCTCCGCTGTCGGCGGTGCCATCGCCCCTCTCCTCGTCTATTCCGTCTATCACTTCTTCAACGACTGGCGCCCCGCCTTCTTCCTCACCGGCTGCCTCGGCCTCCTGTGGATCCCCCTCTTCCGCTGGCTCTACCATCCCCCCGAAAACCACCCCCGTCTCTCCGCCGCCGAGCGCGCCGACATCCTCGAAAACCGCGCCGACCCCGCCCCGCCCGGAGCCCCGCCTCTCCCCTATCGCACCCTCCTCCGCCTCCCCCAAACCTGGGGCATCATCCTTTCGAAAACGTTCACCGACCCCGTCTGGTACCTCATCACCGACTGGTTCGCCATCTATCTCGTCGCGAAGGGCTACCAACCCGAACAAAGCCTCATCGCTTTCTGGGTTCCTTTTCTCGCCGCCGACATCGGCAACTTCGCCGGCGGCGGAGTCTCCAGCATCCTCATCCGCCGCGGCTGGACCACCCTTCGCTCCCGCCGCTTCATTGCCCTCCTCTCCGGCCTCGGCATGACCACCCTCGCCGGTGCCGTCTTCGTCGATTCCTACCCCGCCATGATCGCCTGCTTCGCCGTGGCTACGCTCTGTTACGCCTCCTTCTCCACCATCGTCCTGGCCCTCCCCGGCGACCTCTTTCCCGCCCCCAGCGTCGCCTCCGTCAGCGGCCTCAGCGGCACCGGCGCCGGCCTCGGCACCATCGCCGCCACCCTCCTCACCGGCATCATTTCGGACCGTTACTCCTTCGCCCCCGTTCTCCTCGTCGCCAGCGCCGTCCCCCTCCTCGCGACGCTCTTCCTCCTCACTTTGATTCGAAGTGCTCCGAACTCACCACCATCCCCCGCTCATCAAACAGATTGAAATACCAAGCCGTCGCCCCCGCCGGCACCTTCGCCGTCGCTCGCTTGCCCGCCATCACCGCCGGCACCGACTCCCACTTCCGGTCCGGCCACTTCCCCCCGTCGGTCGTATAGTTCAACTCCGCCCTCACGATCTTCGCCTTCGAGGAAAATCGCACCGCCTCCCGCTCTACGGCCACCACCTTCCCTAGCGGCTTGCCCTTCTTCAAAATCGAATCCGCAAACGCGAAGATCTCCCGCCATAGTAAGCAAACACCCGCGTCGCCTTCCCCCGAAAAGGAACCGACTCATAGTACAGCGCCTTCACCCCCGGCTCCTCCGTCTTTGCCTCATAAATCTGCGGTTTCTCGAACAAAGTCGCCAAATTCCAAGGCAGCAGCAGCAAGAACGCAAGCAACATCATGCCCCCGATTCTACAACCCCAGCTTCCCCTTCAACTCCGCCACTCGCTCCCGCGCCACCGTCAACTCCGTCTTCTTGTCATCCTTCAACCGAATCAGCAGCCGATTCCCAATCCACCCGTGGACCTCCTGCACATAGTCCAGTTGCACCAGCGTCGACCGGTGAATCCGAAACCACTTCTCCGGGTCCAGCTTCCCCTCCAGCTCTAAAATCGACGGGTCCACCACAAACGCCTTCCCCGCCGTCGCCGCAAACGTCAGCTTGTCCTCGGAGTAAAAATGCGTCACCCGAGCCAAATCCACAAACTCCACCTTCTCCCCCGTCCGGCTCGGCAACCGCGTCGGATACGCCGGCGCCGCCAGCGCCGCAATAATCTTCCGCAAGTCCGGAGCCTTCTCCTGCCCGCCCAATATCCTCTCCAATTTCGCCAACGCCCGGTCCAGCCCCGCCGCCTCCACCGGCTTCAGCAAGTAGTCCACCGAGTTCACCTCGAACGCTCGCAGCGCATATTGGTCATACGCCGTTGTGAAAACCACCAGCGGTTCCCCAGTCAACCGCCGCACCACTTCGAACCCATTCGCCCCCGGCATCTCGATATCCAGGAACAACGCCTCCGGCCGCAACGCGCCGATCTCCTCCATCGCCGTCTCCGGGTCCGACGAGCTCCCCACCACCGAAACCTTCCCGGTCGCCCCCAACATCCGCACGAGCCGCTTCACGGCCAGCGGTTCATCATCCAATACGTACGCGCGAATCAACATGTGCCGGTAACTTAATCCTCACTTCCGAACCCTCAATCTCCAGCGTCGCTTCCCGCGGAAACAACGCCTCCAACCTCCCCCGCAGCACGTCCAACCCATGCCCCGGCAGCACCGAACCGGCTGGAATCCCCGGCCCATCGTCGCTCACCGTCACCGTTAAAACCTCCCCCCGCCGCTCGGCTCGTACGATCACCTCGCCCCCCTCTCGTCGCTTCGAAATATGGTGCTTGACCGAATTCTCCACCAGCGTCTGCACCGCCAGCGGCGGAACACTGCACTCCCGCGCCTCCGCCGAAGTCTCAATCCGATAGCGCAGCCGGTCCGCGAATCGCGTTTTCTCAATCTCCAGATAGTCCGCCACCACCTGCAACTCCCGCTCCAGCGGCACCAAACTCGTCTCCGGCGCATCCAGCGAAAACCGCAGCAGCTTCGCCAACCGCTGCAACTGTTCGTCCGCCTTCAGCGGGTCTTCATGGATCAACGCGCTGATCGTATTCAGCGTGTTAAACAAAAAGTGCGGATGAATCCGCGACTCGAGCGACGCCAGCCTCGCCTCGGTCGCGAGCTTCATCGCCCGCTCCCGTTCCGCCTCCGCCCAAGCAAACTTCCCCCGGTAATATTCATAGATCATCGCGCTCATCCCAAAAGTCAGCGTAATCAACGCCGAAAACCGCAGCGTATACCCGTAACTCAGCCAAAACGAACGCGGACGAATCAGCCCCACCCCCACCACCACCGCATGACCCGCCAAACAACCCACCACCACGGCCCCCGCCATCACGAGCAAGTTAACCGTCCAATTCTGCCGCCGTCCCCGTTTCCACAGCCGCTCCCCGGCCGCGTAACACAGCGTCCCAATCGCCGTGCTGTAGACGAGCGACACCGCCACTGTAATCGCCACATCCTGCCACTTATCCAACCGGCCAAAAACGAAATTGATCAGCGACGCGCCCAGCGTAACCAGCAGAATGATCACAACTGAGCGCGGCACCTTCATCCTCCCCACCTTACTTTACTTTCGGGCTACCCAGGTGGCATCCCATGCAGTTGGTTTCCTGCGCCGACAGCTTTCCTTCCGCCAACCACTTCTCTGCCTTCTTCGCGTAGGCCGTCCCCGGCAACTTCTGCTGCATTATCTCGAAATACTCCTTCGCCTTCTCCTTGTTCCCCAATCGCCCGTTCCCGTCCGCAATCCCCTGCAGCAACTCCCCCAGCGAATGTTGGCTAAACCCGCTTAAGTCCCCTTTCTGCATTTCCCAACAAACTTCGTAGTCGCCGACGCCCTTCTTCAACAGCGGATCGCCCATCGCCGGTGGCATCCCCTTACTGGCAAGGATATACACCGACCCCCGAGGAATCCTCACCCCAACATCTTTCGGCGCCAACTCCACCGCCCGGTCCATCATCCCCGTCCCTTTCCCCATCAACTCCATAGCCGACTGCATTTCGCCCTTCCGGAAAGCCTCGCCGCTCTGGTAGAACAAACCGCCCCCCATCCAAACCATCGCCTCCGCATGATTCGGCTCCGCCGCCAGCGTAGCCTCGGAAATCTTCATACCCTTGCTCATCGCTTCTTTATCGCCCGCAAACCCTGCGAAAAGCAGCTCTCGAACCTTGTGGTCGAACCGGACCGGCTCCTGCGCCAGTACGACCGTGGCAAATGCAAGCAGCGAATAAAGTGTGTGGGAGGTCTTCATGTTTCTATCCTGCCCTCACTCCCGCCAAATCCCTCGCCCCAGCTGACGAACCGTATTTCTTTTCCGATGAACCGTATCTTTCGTATCCTGAGTTGTTGCAACCAACCAAGAACGATTGGATCCCCACCCTCACCATGCTCCTGGTCAGCCTCATCAGCTACATCGACCGGAACACCCTTGTCCTCCTCGCCCCCGTCATTCTCGAAGAAATGCACCTCTCCGGCGAGCAGTACGGCTTCGTCATCAGCGGCTTCAGCATCGCCTACATGCTGTCCAATGTCCTGTGGGGCCACTGGATGGACCGCTTCGGCATTAAGGCCACCATGACCGTCGCCGTCGCCTTCTGGACCCTCGCCAGCGTCTCCCACGCCTTCACCGTCGGCTTTGTCTCTTTATTCGCTGCCCGCTTCGCCCTCGGCTTCGGCGAAGGCGCCACCTTCCCCGGCGGTCTCCGCACCGCCTTCCAGACTCTCCCCCCGGAACATCGCGCCAAAGGCGTCGCCGTCGCCTACAGCGGCGGCTCCCTCGGCGCCGTAGTCACCCCCTTCCTCATGAGCCCCGTCTACCAAGCCTTCGGCTGGCGCGGCGCCTTCTGGTTCACCGGCTTAGTCGGCCTCGCCTGGCTCATCCTCTGGCAGTTCATCAGCCGCCGCCCCGCCATCCAAAAGCCCGTCGAAATCGCCCACTCGACCGTCCACCCCCGCCTCGCCGACCCCCGCCTCTGGAGCTTCATCCTCATCTACGCCTTCGGCGCTCTCCCCCTCGGCTTCGTTCTCTACTATTCCTCTCTCTACCTAAGCGCCCTCGGCCTCTCGCAAGTCCACATCGCCCAACTCCTCTGGGTCCCGCCCCTCGGCTGGGAGGTCGGCTACTTCTTCTGGGGCTGGTTTACTGACCGTGCCCGTGGCTCCCTCCGCACCGTCCTCACCCTGCTCACCGTCCTCAGCCTTCCCCTCGCGGCGGTCCCTTATCTCCCCGGCGTCATCGCCCCTCTCATCGCCATGTTCTTCGCCATGTTCGTCACCGCCGGGTTCATCATCGCCGGCGTCGCCTACGGCACCAGCGTCTTCGGCACGAAGCACGCCGGCTTCATCGCCGGGCTCGGCGCCGGCTCCTGGTCCGCCCTCGTTGCCCTCACCATGCCCATCTTCGGCCGCCTCTTCGATCAGAAGCTCTATCAAGCCTCCTTCCTGCTCGCCATCTGCTTCCCCCTCGTCGGTATGGCTGCTTGGCTGCTCGTCAACCGCCGTCCCCCTGCTATCCTGGGCGAACGCAATGCTTGATCCATCTCAAATCGCTGTCGGTGTCATTTGGTTCGTTGTCTTCCTCTTCTCCGCCACCGCGCACGAAGCCGCCCACGCCTGGGCCGCCCTCCGCGGAGGAGACTCCACCGCCTATCATTTCGGCCAGGTCACCCTCAGCCCCATCCCGCATATCCAGCGCGAGCCCTTCGGCATGCTCGTCTTCCCTTGGCTGACGTTTTTCTTGAACGGTTGGATGATGGGTTGGGCCAGCGCCCCTTATGATCCTTACTGGGCCCTCCGTTACCCCCGCCGCGCCGCCTGGATGTCTCTCGCCGGCCCCGTCGCCAACTTCATCCTCGCCATCATAGCGGCCGTCCTCATCCGCGTCGGTCTCCTCATCGGCCTCTTCCGCCCCGGTTCCATGCGCTTCACCGACGTCATCCTGGCCGCTGACGGTGCCGCCACCTCCATCGAAGCGATTGCCACCCTCCTTAGCATCATGTTCTCTCTGAACATCCTGCTCGGCGTCTTTAACCTCCTCCCGCTGCCCCCCCTCGACGGTTTCACCGCGATCGGCCTCGTCCTCCCCGAGTCCATGGCCGGCAAGCTCCGCGAATTTCAGGTCACCATGGGCGGCTACCAGATCTTCGGCATGTTGATCGCCTGGCAGGTCGCAGGCTACGTCATCGGCCCGGCGTTCTACATCGGCCTAACCATCCTCTTCCTGGGCTATTAGGCCGCAAGAGCCATCTGGCCATCGTATCTCCAGCCCGCCTATTTCGACTTATCCACCACCACATCGCCCCCCTTCATCACCCAGCGCACCTTATCAATCACCACCTGTACATCCACCAGCGGGTCCCCTTCCACGGCCACAATATCCGCGAAGTAACCAGGCCGCAAAGCCCCCACCGAACCTTCTTGCCCCAGTAACTCCGCCCCGTTCCCCGTCGCCGCGCGCAGCGCCTGCTCCGGGCTCATCCCCGCCTTCACGAACCATCCCAACTCCCGCGTGTTCTCCCCGAACATCGACCGCACCGCGTCCGAACCCATCGCAAACCGAACCCCTGCTTTAAACGCGATCCGCGCGGTCTCCAGATTCCGCTCAATAAAACCATGCAGGTTCTTCACCGACTCCGGAGCAAAGTTCAAAACCTTGAAGTTCTCCGCGTAGAACCGATTATGGTCAATCGTTGGCACATAAAACGTCTTCCGACCCACCATCTCCTGAATCGTCGCCGCGTCCATATCGGTTGCGTGTTCGAGCGTATCCGCCCCCGCCCGCACCGCGTCCCGCGCCCCCGCCGGCCCATAGCTATGAATCGCGATCCGCTTCCCGTTCCGATGCGCCGCGTCCACCGTCGCCTTCATCTGTTCAAACGAAAACGTCTGCTCCCCGGTCACATCCTGCCCCGAACCCGTCGACCCAAACATCTTGATCCAGTCCACCCCGCCTTCGCCCGCTCGTCCACCGTCCGCGTCAACTCCTCGACGCTCATCGCCGGGTCGCCCGGCCGCCGAAACAGCCCCCCGCCCGAAACAAACATCCGCGGCCCTTTCATCGCCCCGCTCGCAATCAAATCCCGCATCGCCACGTCCGCATTGTTCCCGGCATTCAAATCACGAACATTGGTCACCCCCGTTTCGAGCGTTTTCCGCGCGTTCTCCTGCGCCAGAAAAACCACCGCCGCGCCCCGGCCCGCCGCGCTCACCGGGTTCTTCAACAGAAACGTCATGTGCGTATGGACGTCAATCAAACCGGGAATCGCCGTATAGCGCGAGAGATCAACGGAGTTCGCCCCGCAAGCCCCAATGCTCTCAATCCGCTCCTCCCGCGTGTTGATGCAGACACCCTTGTGCACCTTCTCCCCGTCCCACACCGCCCCGAACCGATACGATGCGGCCATCGCCGGAATCATGCACAACCCGCCAGCAATCAAGATCCGAACAGTCATGGCACCATGATACCGATGCTCCTCGTTCCTGAAACTGCTAGGTTTTGGATACGAGCACCGGACCCCAATTGACCAACACGAAAGCATTCAAAATGGCGTTCGCCACCGTCTATCCCCTTTACCTCGCCAAGGCGGCAAAGAAAGGTCGGACGAAGGAAGAGGTGCATGCCATCATCCACTGGCTCACCGGCTACGAGGAACCTGCGCTGCAGTACCAAATCGCCAGCAAATGCGACTTCGAGACCTTCTTTGCCCAAGCGCCCCAAATCAACCCCAACGTTGCCAAGATTACCGGCCTGATCTGCGGCTATCGGGTCGAAGAAATCGAGGATAAGCTCATGCGGCAGATCCGGTACCTCGACAAGCTCGTCGATGAATTGGCCAAAGGAAAGTCCATGGAAAAGATCCTGCGGAAATGAGCTATTTTGAACAAGGAGAATCATCCTTATGGCTCGTAAACTCTCTCGCCGCCTATTAGCAGCCAGCTCCGTGCTCGCCGCCACCGCCCTCGCCGCTCCGCCTCAATTGCCCCTCGGCGCCTTCTCCGTCAGCCTCGCGGTCAAGGATATCGCCGCGTCCAAACTCTTCTACGAAAAACTCGGTTTCACGGTCACCGGTGGAAACCAAGCCAAAAACTGGCTCGTCCTCAGGAACGGCGATCACGTCATCGGCCTCTTCCAAGGCATGTTCGAAAAGAACATCCTCACCTTCAACCCCGGCTGGGACCAGCACACCAAAAAACTCCCCGCCTTCCCGGACATCCGCGAACTCCAGCGCCAACTCAAAGCCCAAGGCTTGAAGCTGTCCACCGAAGCCGACGAGACCACCAAAGGCCCCGCCAGCTTTACCCTCTCCGACCCCGACGGCAATCAAATCCTCTTCGATCAACACGTCTAACTTACGAAAGCAGTAACTCCAAATCCTCCCGTCGCAAGTCTCGAATCAGACTGTTGTCGCCCTGAATAATCGAAGCCGCCAAATCCCGCTTCGACTTCTGTAACTCCAGCACCTTCTCCTCCACCGTATCCCGCGCTATCAACCGGTACGCAAACACCGGCCGCAGTTGCCCAATCCGATGCGCCCGGTCCACCGCCTGCGCCTCCACCGCCGGATTCCACCACGGATCCAACAAAAACACATACTCCGCCGCCGTCAGGTTCAACCCCAACCCACCCGCCTTCAAACTAATCAGAAACAACTTACAGTCGGCGTCGCCCTGAAACCGTTCCACCTTCGCCTGCCGATCCCGCGTCTTCCCGTCCAGATACTCATAAACCACCCCCGCTTTGTCTAGCTTCTCCCGCAAAATCTTCAAAAAACTCGTGAACTGCGAAAACACAATCGCCTTATGCCCCGTCTCCATCACCTCCCGCAACTGCTCCTCCAGCGCCTCTAACTTCGCGCTCGGCTCCCCCGCCCGCTTCGCGTCAATCAGCCCCGGATGGCATGCCGCCTGCCGCAACCGCAGCAACGCTTCCAGAACCATAATCTTCGATTTCGCCAACCCATCTTTCTCAATCCGCTGCCGCAGCCCATCCCGGTAGTGCTGCCGCAACTCATCGTAAAGCTTCCGCTGCGCCGGCTCTAACTCGCAGTAAATGGTCTGCTCCGTCTTCGCCGGCAACTCCTTCACCACTTGGTCCTTCGTCCGCCGCAGAATAAAGGGTCGCAACGCATGGGCCAACAGCGCCCGCGTCTCCGGTTCCATCGTCTTGCCCCCGGCGCTTGTCAATTGAAACACGCTCGCCGCCCCCAACATCCCCGGATTCAAAAATTCAAACAGTGACCATAACTCCCCCAAATGGTTCTCCACCGGAGTTCCGCTCAGCGCCAACCGATGCTGACTCTGCAACAGCCGCACCGCCTTCGCCGACTCCGTGCTCGCGTTCTTCACCGCCTGCGCCTCGTCCAACACCACGTAATCAAACGCCACATCCTTCAGCCGCACCGCGTCCCGCCGCAACGTGCCGTAAGTGGTCACCACCAGGTCATAGTCCGTAAAATCGCCAAAAGCCCGGTTCAAACCCGTATAGTCAAGCACCCGCATCCCCGGTGTAAATCGTCCCGCCTCCTGCTTCCAGTTGAAGATCAACGAACGCGGCACCACCACGAGCGACGGCCCGTGCTTCCCCCGGCGCTCCTCTAACATCGCCAGCACCTGCGCCGTCTTCCCTACCCCCATGTCATCCGCCAAACACCCCCCAAACGAGAATCGCCGCAGAAACTCCATCCATCCCAACCCCTCGCACTGATAGTCGCGCAACTGCCCCTTAAATCCCGCCGGCTGCGCTACCGCCTTTACTCCCTCAAATACTTTCAACTCCGTCCGAATCCGGGCAAACTTCTCGTCAAACTTCGCCTCCGGCTGCGCCGCCAGCAAGGCATCCAGCAGCCCGGCCTGGTTCAGACGAAAGCGGATCTGCCCCTTCACCGCCGTCCCCATTCTCGTCAACATCCCGATTCGCCGCAGCCACTCCTCCGGCAACACCCCGTAGGTCCCATCATCCAGCTGAACCATCTGCTCCCCGCGCCGCAACGCCTCGAGTAGCGCCGGCAGCTTGGCCGATGTCTCGCCATACTCTACCTCGCCCTGCAACTCAAACCAGTCCACCCCGCTCGAAACCGCCAACTTGAACTCGCCTGGCCGCCGGAAAATCTTGCCGTCGGCGTCCAAGTGCCATCCGCCCTCCACCAATCGCCGAACCAGTTGCGGCAGCTTCGAGGCAACGATCTCCCAGCCCGGCATCGGCTCGTAGTAGCTCGACGGCAGCGCCTTCGCCCCGCTGTCCAACAAAAACTGCCGCGCCGATTTCTCCGCCACCGGATCCCGCCGCACAAACTGTCGGCTCTCCGCATCCAAAAAACCACTCGCTGGTTCATGCTCGTCGAACTGACGGCCTTCGTAGTCGAACGACAGCTCAGCCCCCAGACGGCTGCTATTGCTCTGTCGATGCTTCTCCCCATGGATCTGCAAGCAGGGCCGTGGGGCCACGCTCACCGTTTCGAAACGAAGCGACTCCGGCAAATCCAACTCCGGCAGCCCGGGCGTACTCACTAACTCCGCCAAAAGATCGTCCAACTCCGTCTCCGGCACCTCAAACTTCGGTGGCTGACTCAGCATCTTCATCCAGTCGAAACGGGCATCCTCCGCCAACCGGCTCACCTGACCCTTCGCGAATACCATCCCTCCCTTGGTCACCACCGAAACCTCGGTCAGCTTTAGCGTCTCCTCGCCTCGCCGAAATACCCCTTCTAACAGCCAAGTCTTCGCCTTGTCCTCGCGCAGGCGCAACCCAAATCGCCAAGTCCCCTCCTCGCTCCACTCGAGCGGCACCAATCGGTCTGGAAAAGAGCTATCCCCGAGGTAGCAGCGGCCCGTGCGCACCACCCTCGGGATCAGCGCCTCCGCCAGCGGATGCGGAATGGTACACGACGAGGGAACCTGCCCATAATAGCCACTCGTCAGCCGACCATAGCCGTAGGTCTCGGTACCTCCTGTAATCGCCGAAAATATGGCTCGATCCTCCGCCGGTAACTGCGAGATCAGGTTCCGGTCCAGCTTCAGTGGCCTTTGTATCCCAAACTCGCCATTCTGTTTGCGGTCTCGCGAGTGAAACGAAAGCACCGTCTCCCCGATCGCCGCGCTCTGCTTCAGCTCGATGACGTACCGAGCCTGACGCTTCTCCGGCCACTCCTTCCCCGTCAAAAAACCAGGCGCCGGGTACGTCGCCAAGCCCGCCATCTGCTTCTTCCACTTCGAAACTTCCGGTAGCGGTGCCACTAGCTTAGGCAACTCACCGAGAATCCGCTGCAACTGGTTCGTCGGCTCGTCGTCGTCAAAATCCTCAAAACCGTCGTAGTCCGCCCCAACTTCAAGAATCTCCTCGATATGGCGAACCGCACTCAGAAAGCCCTTGCTCTCGGCCATCAACACCGTCGCCCAAAGATGTTTGCAGGGTCCGTCCGACTCAAAATAGGGGCACTCACAGTACAGCGAAAGGTCCTGCCCTTCCCAATCAATCTCGACCTCATAAGCACCGCGCGAGCCCTTCACCTGGGCGACCACTCTGTGATCCAGTCCCGTCTCAATCCGCACCGCGCCCCGCCGATAGTAATCTTGGCCGCGAGACCGAATCGTCGCACTAAAAGCGCGCCCCACCTGGGTCGAAAGGTTCATCGCCCCGCCTCTGCTTGGGTCAGCCCCTGCAACGCCCGCGGAACCAGCTCGACCGATGGCCAACCAGCGATACCCTGCCCGTTGACGTAGATTCTACAGCCCAAGCCATAGCCCCGCGCCTCCGCTGCATGCCCCTCCAAGTCGCGGCCATCAATCCGCACGGTCGGGGATCCAATCAGCCGTTGCGTCTGGGCCTCGGCCTCCGTCGTAACCGCTACCATCTCCACCTGCTCCCCCAACCCTTCCAGCCGCAGCGCCTCCCGTACATTTTCGGTGGAGTAACCGAAAGACGGACAGCCCCCAAAATAAACAAGTTCAATCTTCATCACCGCTCCTCCACCGTCGTTGCCAGAAACCTATAAAGACAGCCACCGAACCAGCACGAACAATTCCCCCAGAACGAACAAAGTCCCAAAGATTGTCTTGTTGTACCGCGCCAACCAAACGGGCAAATAGATGTCGAAGTTGTCCGCGCGCTCTTCAGTATAGCGACCCGCCAAATCAGTCAGTGGGCAGTGTCCCCGGTTTGCCACGATCACCACGCACTCCACCAGTACCAATCCAGTCAGAATCGCCGCCCATCGAAATTCCTTCCAGATCCCCAGGATGGGAATAGCCACAATGCAGCTTACGAAAAAGCCCCAAACCAGGGTGTGCAGAATCTTAATGCCCAACAGTGCCCTGTTCACGAGAAACTCCCACCCCACCACGTTATTGTTAAGAGCATGACGGACGATATCACCAAAGCCATCAGAGCCGGGGACCTGACCACCCTCGACCGCCTCTTAACCGCCGACCCCACGGTCGCCACCGCCCGACCCGACGGCCAGCGGACGCTCCTCCACATCGCCACCGATTGGCCTGGCCATTTCCCCAACGTTCGCCAAACAATCACGACGCTGGTCGCCCACGGCGCTGCGGTTAATGCTCCTGCCATTGGCATGCACCATTCCGAAACGCCTCTCCACTGGGCCGCCAGCAGCGATGATGTCGACGCGCTCGACGCGCTGCTTGACCACGGCGCCGATATCGAACCACTCGGCGGCGTCATCGGCGGTCTGACCCCTCTTGCCGACGCCGTAGCCTTTGCCACTTGGCGAGCCGCCCGACGACTCGTCGAACGCGGAGCCCGCCCCACCATCTGGCAAGCCGCCGCTCTCGGCCTTATGGAGAAGGTGGAAGAACACTGCGCCGCCGATCCCGCTCCCACGGCCGAAGTCATCACAAACGCCTTTTGGGGAGCCTGCCACGGCGGGCAACTCCTCACGGCCCAATATCTCCTCCGCCAAGGGGCCAACCTGCAATGGGTCGGCCACGACCGTCTCACCCCGCTCGGTGCCGCCCTGCGCAACGGAACCAACCTCGAACTCATCGCCTGGCTGCAAGCCCAGACTTAGCCCGTCACTTGGCTCAGTAGATTCACGAGGGCCCCAATGCCAGTTCGCCCCTTTCCCGCCACGGCTTCCGTCCTGCTCGCTCGGTTGATACGAGGGCCTGAAAGGCCTGCATGCGGTCCCCGTTGCATGCCAGAATCATCACCAGTAAGGTCATCGGTCACCCCAATCATCTCCATGAACATCGACCCCCGATCGGCGGGTGCCATCCCGGCGATCGCCGTTTCGTAAGCGCGTTGGGCCTCAGACGTCGTGTTTACCTTACTGCTCCGGATGCCGCGATGCTCAAGCGCCTGCCACATGGCAATCCCTGATTTCGGTACGGTCAACTCTATCCGAGCGCAAGTGGTCAATTTCCCGTGAGCGCCGAGGCGGTAATGGCTGATTGACGCCGTGCGACATTGAATGGAGAAAGAAGGGGGCCAATGAAGTTATCGAATCAACGATGGGGCGCCGGCCGGGTGGTGATAAAGGCCGCGCTCTGCACGGTGCTGGTGTTCGCGCAGCCGAATCCGCCGGCGATCCAACCGCTGCGAACGATGCCCGTAGAAAAGCTCAAGGTAAATCCCGGCTTCCGGGATTGGGGCCCGGTGACGGTCGCGGGCACGACGATCCTGTCCGGCAACCAAACCAACACCGGCGGACTATTTGCCATCGACATGCTCAGCGGAAAGGTGAAGTGGACGCATCTGCCTAGATTCGCCAACGGGACTGCGGGTGTCTCGACTCCCCCCGCGGTTTCCGGCGACATCGTCATTATGCCCTATGCGGAAGCTCATCCTGGCGCTGTGGTGGGTGTGTCGCTGGCGACGGGAAAGGAAGTGTGGCGCGGTCCGGATCCCGCCGGTGGTGCGGGGGTTCTAGCCAGCGAGGGGATGGCCTATATTCTGGGCAAGAACGGCAAATTCTACGCCCTGGAGGCGGCCACGGGCCGTGAGAAGTGGACGGTCGAGTTCAGCACCAAGCGCGCAGTCTGCGCATCGCGGCCAATCCTGCGGGATGGGGTCATTTACCTGACGGGCAGCGCCGAGGCCACCCCGGGGGATGCGACGAAGCAAGCGGGCTATTATCTGTTCGCCATCGACGCAAGAACGGGACAAGAGCGCTGGCGGTATCGCGCCGAGGCACCCTACGTGCACCCGGGGGTTTGTCTGCTCCAGCCAGTGGTCACGGCCGACACGGTTTTTGCGACGGGCGAATCCCGCGTGTATGCGGTGAACCGTGCCACTGGCGGCGACCGCTGGAAGCCCGTCGAAATCCGGCGGGCCGTTGAAGGGCGGGTTCGTGCCGTCAAAGTATTCGACCTGGTAGACGCGGGAGCCGTGCTAATCGGTATGACCAATGGGTTCCTGATGGCCTTTGACAAGGACTCCGGCCGGATTGCATGGGAGCTTCCCGGTCAATACCGCGACACGGCGTCACCCCCGGCGGTTGCGGGCAATGTCCTCTATTTCCAGGGCAGCCCGGACAGCAAACGAGCGGCGGCGGCGGCCGGCACGCTGCACGCGCTGGACCTGGACTCACGGACAATATTGTGGTCGTTCTCACGGCCGACGGCCCAGCCGAACTGGCCCTTCGGCTCGTTGACACCAGTCGATGGAGGCTTGTGGGCGAGCTCCTACAATGCGCTGATCAAATTGCAGTAGCGAGCAAAACAGCATCCATTCAATGCAGCGCCTCCCGATAGCCGGCTCAGTTCCAAGATCCCGCGTCACGCTTGGCGGTTCCGAACGAATGACCCGGCACTCGCAAATCCCCGGCGCCAAGCAGGTCGAACTTGCGACATCACTTGTCGGTGTGGTGTGTCTTGCAGGAGCGGCATCCTTAACCATACGGGCTGCAACTCGCCCTGTCGCGCGGCTGGGCATCATGGAGATCATGCGGACGGAATAGACTTTGATTTTGATCAATATAGCGGTACGGCGCACGCCGCGCACCAACGAAACGCAGATACCATGCCGCTCACTCGTGTCCAAATTAGCCCATGCCATTGGGGGTGAAGCCCTGTTAGGGTGGGGAGGAGTTCCAGTAAGAACGATCCCATCCCTAACGAGGCTTTCCCCCTGTCACGAGTATCCAGCATTTTCAGTCAGATTCTGCAGCAAGTTCCGCGCCCCCTGTTCCAAGGGGTGGTTGAAACTCACCAGGGTGAGCGCCATTCCCGTGGCTTCCGTTGCTGGGACCAGTTCGTCGCCATGCTTTTTTGCCAGCTCGGGCAAGCGCAAAGCCTCCGCGAGATCTACGAAGGACTCCAAACCAGCGAAGGCAAACTCGTCCACCTCGGCATGGAAAAAGCCCCGCGTCACTCCACC
>Ga0136639_10000139_pt1 | contig 21476 bp, 21 predicted proteins | sample AntDrymUQ8592106_2_FD_113739 | JGI IMG/M metagenome (GOLD analysis project Ga0136639, IMG submission 113739) | Polar desert sand microbial communities from Dry Valleys, Antarctica - metaG UQ859 (21.06) | ecosystem: Environmental > Terrestrial > Soil > Desert | place: Antarctica: Dry Valley...
GTGAACTAGACCGGCCATGAGCTATTCCATCGATGCGAACATTCTTCTCTACGCGAGCGACAGTTCCTCCGGCCTCTGCGGTCGGGCACGGGAGCTCCTCGCTGCACGTGCCGATGACGGCGATCTGTTATCTCTGACTTTGATGGCCTACCTCCGCATCTTCACGCATCCGTCGATTTTTTCCGCACCGCTCGCGCCCTCATACGCATGGAAGAACATCGGATCTCTTTGGATCTGCCGCGCTGCCGGGTGATCGTTGAGGGAAAATCCTTTGCGCTCGACTACGCGGGCGTCACCCAATGCATCATCGTCCGGGGAAACCTCGTGCCCGACGCCCACATCGCCACCATCCTCCGCCAGCACGGCGTGAACCGCATCTACACCGCGGGCACCGATTTCCTCAAATTCAGGTTTCTCGATGTGATCAATCCGCTCTCGTAAGTCGTTGCAGGTCCCGCAGGGAAAGCTCTCGGCAGAACCACCGCTTCCAAGCGGGATCCGAGAAAGCACGAGGGGTATTCTTCGCGGCCCTTCTTCGCTAAAGCTACGAAGGGCATTCTTCGCTTCCGATAGCTTCCTCAAGGGCTTGCCATTCGTAGCTTCCGGCACGGAAGCGAAGAATGGCGGAGCGGGAGGGATTCGAACCCTCGGTAGCATCACTGCTACGCTCCTTTAGCAAAGGAGTACTTTCGACCACTCAGCCACCGCTCCGTGTGTTGGATCAACGGGGGGGTTGAACCACAGCCAGCGGGTTTCGTCAACGCTTGTGCAGCCAATTGGGAAGAAAAACTCCCCGCCTTGCTCTCAGGATCCTCAAAGTGATAGTAACATGGTCCATGAAGCGCCCCCAACGATGGATCCTTTTGGCTGCGCTCAGCGCGGCAAGCATGGCTGGCTGTGCGACGAAGACCGAAGAGGTCGCCAAACCCGCCCCCGCACCGATGGCCCAAATGGTTGGAAGGGTGGCAAGCATCGATGCGGCGGGGCGGTACGTGCTCATTCAGGTCTTCGGCACTTGGACGGTTCCTGATGAGGTGCTTTTGCTGGTGCGCAGCGCGACAAGCGGAGCCGCCACCCTCCGCCCCAGCGGCGAGCGCCAAGGCCGCTACGTCGCCGCGGACATCGTCTCGGGCAAACCCGCCCCCGGTGATGCCGTCATCTATGTACCCGCCAACCCCGCGGCCTCGCCACCCGGAACTCCCAACCCGGTCAACCCGGTCAACCCGGCGGGGGAACCGGACCCGGCGCTGGAGACTCCCGCCAGCGGGGGGAATCCCGCCGCTGTTCCCAAAGCGGGCACGACCATCCGGGTTTCTTGAAATTTAAAAAAAGCGAACAACCCCGGCGCTATTTGTTGAAATTGCGAGCTTATTCTCCCGTCAAGGGGAGGTTTTTTTTCATTTAAGTGTTGAAGACAGTCGTCCGGCCCGTGTTAGGGTTCCCGGCGCAGAGGCTGTGCTCCCTTAGTCCTAACAACGATGAACCTCATCAACCCAGCCATGAAATCGAGCACAACGACAGCCTTGAGCGCGTCGGTCATAGCAGATGCTGACCGCCTCGCTGACTTCGTCCTATTCACCCAGCGATCCTGTATCCTGAACCTCTCCAACGAGTTAAACCGCGGAAACGTCTCATTTCCGCAGTTTTTCCTGTTGGCCTATCTCTCAAGCGAAGAATACCTGACAATGTCGGACATCGCCAAAAAGATGGGTCACTCGACCGCCGCGGCCACTGGCCTGGTGGATCGTTTGGAGAAGCTTGGGTACGTGGAGCGTGTACATGCAGCAGAAGACCGGCGCAAAATCATGGTCCGTATCACGCCCGTTGGCGTGGAGCTTGTCTCCAAGATGCGGAAGGAAATTGCCACCGACCTTGCGGACATTCTGTCCGGCATGGATGAAGACGAGGCCGAGACTGTCGAACACACCAAACGGGCCATCCACGGCCGCAGCCTGAACTAGTTAAACCAAAACACCGCAAGTCCGGGAAACCGGCTGGCGGGACCTGAGGCACCTCCGTTAGAGTCCCAACAATGACGGAGGTGCCTTATTTTTTGGATGCGGTTCGGGGGCGTGGGGATGTCCGAGCGGCCTTCGTTGAGCGGGTGGAAGGGGTGGATGTGAAGGCGGACAAGGAGGATGTGTTGGCGCGGCTGGAGGAGTTCCATCAGCTTGAGGTGGCGCGGCTGGGCTTTACTGCCAGTGATTTGTGGCTTGCCGAGCAGGTTCATGGGGCGGAGGTGGCGGTGGTGCCGCTGGGCTCGGGAAGCCGGCGGATTGCCGGAGTGGACGCCCTGGTGACCGCGGATCCCGGCGTGCTGTTGGGGATTCACGTCGCCGATTGCGGGGCGATTTTCTTCGTCGATGCCCGCAGTGGAGCCCTTGGGCTGGCGCATTCGGGGAAAAAGGGGACCGAGGCAAACATCCTCGCCGCCACCGTGGCACGCATGGCCACGCAGTTTGGCTCGCGCCCGGCGGATCTGTGGGTGGCTCTGGCACCCTGCATCCGGCCGCCGGCCTATGAAATCGACTTCGCCGCGGAGATCCTCCGCCAGGCTCTGGCCGCGGGCGTGCCCGCCACACAGTTTTGCGACAGCGGCCAATGCACCGCGTCGGCCCCGGAACGCTTTTATTCCTACCGGCTTGAGATGGGCAAGACCGGCCGCATGCTCGCCTTGCTCGGGAGGGTAGCACGATGAACACCGAGATTTTTGCTCCCGCGAAGGTCAACCTTTCGCTGCGCGTGATCGGCCGCCGCGACGACGGCTTCCATGAGGTGGAAACCTTGATGGCTCCTGTCGCAGGCCTCGCCGACCGACTGGTTTTTACCCCCGCGGAAAATTTCACCCTCGAGTGCTCCGCGCCGGGCGTGCCGCTGGATGAATCTAACCTCGTCACCAAGGCCGTGCGCGCCTTCCAGCGCGAGACCGGCTGCGCGTGCGCCTATCATGTGCTGTTGGAAAAGCGCGTCCCTCACGGCGCCGGCCTCGGCGGCGGCAGCAGTGACGCCGCCGCCGCCCTGCGCGCGCTTGACGACCTTGAATCCACCCACCTTGGAACCGAGCGCCTCGCCGCCCTGGCCGGCGCGCTTGGCAGCGATGTGCCATTCTTTGTCTATGACCAGTCATGCCTGTGCCGCGGACGCGGGGAAATCGTCCAGCCGCACCACTGCCCGCTCGGCCGCCGCATCCTCCTGCTCAAGCCAGCCTTCGGCGTGGCCACTCCGGATGCCTATCAGCGCTGGGCCGGAGCCGCAGAACTCCCGGGCGTCGACTACTCCACGCAGGTGTTGGACGGGCTGTCCCTCTTCAACGACCTCGAGCGCCCGGTGTTCTCCAAGCACCTGTTTCTAGCCGAAATCAAACTCTGGCTGCTCCATCAGCCCGGCGTCGCCGCCGCGCTGATGAGCGGGTCGGGGTCGACCATGTTTGCGTTGTTAGATGACGCCGCCGACGCCCCCGACCTGGTTGCCCGGGCGCTGCGCGAACTTGACCCGACCCTGTGGAGCGGGGTTTTCCGCCTGGCCTAACCATGTTCAGCCTGCGTGAGCCATCCGCCGCGGCAATTGCCCGGGTGTTAGCCGATGCTGCGCGGCATGGCTTTTCCTATCAGGATGTTGGAGTCACCCGCGGCGACCATCCGGCGTGGCTGAATCCGCTCCACCACCGTGAGCGGGTCGGGGCAGGGGAGGCGGCCTACCATGCCGCCATTGCCCAGGCGCGCCAGTGGCGGATGTACCAGCTTCCGTGGACCCGCGTCTATCCGCCGGAGGCAGGGGCGCTGCCGGGCACGGTGATTGCCACGGTGGTCCGCCACCTCGGGTTTTGGTCGGTCAACCCGTGCCGGGTTGTCTACGACGAGGAGAGCGCGGGGGAAGTTTCCACCTCGGCCTTTGCCATTGGCACGCTGCCCGACCACGCCGAGACCGGCGAGGAACGCTTCCAGGTCGAGTGGCACCGCGGCGACGACAGCGTCTGGTTTGAAATCCTCGCCTTCGCCCGCCCGCGCCACTGGCTTGCCCGCCTCGGCGCGCCCATTACCCGCAGCCTCCAGCGCAAGTTCGCCGCCGAGGCGCTTCAGGCCATCCGCGCCGCCGTCGCCGGTCCGCCCCAGGATGCTCACCGGTGAATCTATTTCACCCTGGCTTGCCGGGCAGTGCCAACGCTGCGATCTCAAATGAATCTTGCCATCCCGCAAGATCCGCGTTACCCCTGCCGCGCCTTATAGGGACCCGTAGTTCAACGGATAGAATGATGGCCTCCGAAGCCGTAGATGTGGGTTCGATTCCCGCCGGGTCCACCACTTGCAAGCCGCGCGTCAGCGGCAGGGAGAGAATGGGGCCCTGTTTCAGGGATGCACCGCATCACTCCGCCTGCTCCTTAGGATTCGCCTGGTAGACCAGACCCTTGTCGAAGGCCGCGATGAGGGCCGCATCCTCGGGCGTCGGGTTGATGATCGATAGGTGGATGCCGACCCACTTGCCCTCAAAAACAAAATAATAGTTCACATTTTGCTGAGTGACGGCCTCGCCCTGGATGGTGGTGGCCACCATGTACTCGACGCGGTGATAGGCATCGGTGTGGCTTGCCTTGACGGTCTGCTTGCGAACCAGCGGGTTGGCACCCACCTTCTGCCAGTGGAACTCGTAGCACTCCTGGTTGCCGCCCGGCTTGGCCGGCGGCTCTGCAAAGACCGACAGGCTGAGCCGCCCGCTGCTGGCTTGGTAGCTGAAGTTGACTCCATCCTTCTCGATAAGCCGGTCCTTGATCGGAGGCACGTCCAAGGTGACCCGCCCCCCCGGGATCTGTACGATCTCAGGCACTCCAAACAACGGCGTGGACAGGCAAACGGCGATGACGACGGTTAGCAGGCGCATAAGCTGGTTGTTATCTCAGTGGCTTAGAAACCCGGTCAGCGGGCTGGTCGCCGAGGCGTACTGGCGCGGCTCGGGCAGGCCAAGCTCATAGGCCTCGCGGCCGGCCTCCACGGCCAATCGGAACGCCCGCCCCATGCGCGCTGGGTCGCTGGCAATCGCCATCGCCGTGTTGACCAGCACCGCGTCGGCACCGAGCTCCATGGCTTCCGCCGCGTGGCTGGGCGCGCCAATTCCCGCGTCAACTACCACCGGAACAATCGCTTGCTCAATGATGATGCGGATCAGGTCGCGGGTCGCAAGGCCGCGGTTGGAACCGATCGGCGACCCTAACGGCATCACCGTGGCCGTGCCCACCTCCTGCAGCCGCTTGGCTAACACTGGGTCCGCGTTGATGTAGGGCAGCACCGTGAAGCCTTCCTTGACCAAAATCTCCGCCGCCTTGAGCGTCTCAATCGGGTCGGGTAGCAGATAGGTCGGGTCCGGGTGAATCTCCAGCTTGATCCACTTCGGCAGCCCCGCCGCGGCTGCCAGCCGCGCCAGTCTCACTGCCTCCTCGGCGTTGCTGGCGCCGCTGGTGTTAGGGAGAATCAGGTACTTCTCCGCATCGATGAACTCCAGGATGTTGGCAAAGGGGTCGCGCGTGCCCGTTAGATCCGCGCGGCGCAGTGCCACGGTCACAATCTGGGTGCCGGAGGCCTCGAGGGCGCCGCGCATCAATTCGTTGGAGGCGAACTTGCCGGTGCCTGCCATGAGGCGCGAGGAGAAGGAGCGGTTGGCAATGATCAGCGGCGCGGGCATGTGGGCGGACTCTGGAAGGGGATGGGCGGCGTGAAAAGGCATAAAAAAGCCGCGGGGGAAACCCACCGCGGCTTTGTAGCTCGATTCTAAGCACCGCGGGACTAGCGCGCGGCCCATTGGCCGGCCGAGTAGTCGTTGGTGATCATTTTGTGGTAGGAGTTGACCTTGCGCTGGAAGGCGGCCCACTTCGGCCCGGGCTGGCCATTGTCCAAGAGGAAGTGCGGGCAGTTCTTGTGCGCCGGACTCTGCCAGTCGCGCGGCCAGTGGTAGTGGGGCACGACGTGGCTGAGCGGAATGTTGTGCTCAACCATCAGGAGGGCGGCAAGCTTGGCGGTGCGCTCAACGGTGGCGGCACGGCTGTTCCCAGGATTCTCGCACATCTCAATGCCAAGGCTGTACTTGTTGCCGGGCCCCCGGCCGTCGGCATGGCGGCCCTGCAGACCGTCGGGTAAATGCTGGACGACCCGGTCCTGGTCGGCCGTGTAGTGCCAGCAAACCTTGCCAAGCGCGCCGTTCTTGAGCGCCAGCGAGTGGCGCCGCGAGTCCGCCCCGTGGCTCCAGTTCTGGGTGCTGTGGATGGTGATATAGCGCGGCTTCATCGGCGCGAGGCCCACCCGTGCCCGATTGCCCGAGGGCAGGAAATCCTTGTTCACGTTCACCTGGCGGGCAAGCGCGCTGGGGGTGAGGCTGCCGCCTTCAAAGCCGACGGGAATGCTAACACGGTCGGCGCTAACCAACCGCGGTGGCGGCGATGAACTGCACGACGCAAGAGAGGCGAATCCCAAACCGGCAAGCGGGGCCCATGCCACTCGTCCTGACGCCATGCGCAGAATCCAAGATAAATTTTTCATCACTCTTCCTTATAACTGATATGAGCCCGTAAGCCAATGCCCAAAAGCAAACAATTAGAGAGCCGGCGGGTAAGCCGTTGGGCAGCAGGGTTAGGTTAGGTTGGATTGGCTGGCCCCCCTGATATTCCCCGGATCAGGACATTTCAGCGCGCTCCTGTCGATCCATGTTAGGATGCCGGTCGTGCGGCGGGTTGCCTTGGGCCTTGCCTTGGTGGTGCAGCGGGCCTATAGGGCGCGGTGGACCGTTCAAGTGAGCGGATAGCGGCGTGGGTGCCGCAGGGGATGAAGGCTCCGGAATTCGCCGCGCGGCTCAAGGCGCTAGGCGGTCCCAAAACCGTGGTTATCGGGGGCGTTGACGACGGTGCCCACGGGTTTGTGTTGGCGATGGTGGATGCGGCGTGGCGCGACAAGCACCCGGCAGGGCGGCTGTGGGTACTTTGTTCCCAGCCGCGCCACCGTGAGCGAGTGGCCATTGAGATGGAGCTTTGGGGCTGCGCGCCGCTGGTCTTGCCCGACGCCGCGCCCCAACTCGGAGAGGGCGAGGTGGCCGATCCGGAGGGCAATGCCGAGCGTCTCCTCGTGTTCGAAGCATTGGCGAAAAACCGCGGCGAGCCGCTCCTGCTCTCGCCCGAGGCCGTGGACGGTGCCGCCCCGCAGCTCGACCGGATTGGCCGTGCCCGGCGCTCGTTCCTGACCGGTGACACGCTCGACCCGCAGGAACTCGCCGCCTTGTTGGCCTCCCATGGTTTCGAAAAAAACAGCCAGGTGCAGGGGCGCGGGCAGTTTGCCCTGCGCGGCGGCATTTTCGACCTGTTCGCCTGGCAGGCCGAGTTCCCTCTGCGGCTCGAGTTTTTTGACACCACCCTGGAGTCCATCCGCGAGTTCGATCTGGACACCCAGACCTCGCGCCGCCGCCTTGAGCGCTCCGAAGTGGTCCTCGCGGAACCGGACAACGACGGCCTCGTCCGCAGCTACCGCAGCGCGAAGGATCTGTTTGTCTGGCTTGGCGAGGAGCCGCCCAGCGAGAAGGTCGGCCTGGTGGTCACCCCGGAGTTGCTCGATCCTGCCACCGGCGAAAGCTATGCCACCGCCTGCCACTCCAGCCCGCTGGGCACCTTCGGCGCAGGGGACTTTGTCCTGGAGGAATCCCGCCGCGCCCGGTTCTTCTCCCAGCTTGCCGAGTGGCGCGCCGACGGCTGGCAGGTGGGAATCGTGTTTTCTAACGCCGGGGAGCAGGGCCGCTTCACCGAACTGGCCGGCGAGGACTTGTTGGACAACGGCGGCCTTGTCGCCGCGCGCGGCGACCTGGTGTGCGGCTTTGCGGTGCCGGCCCTGAAAATCGCCCTGCTCTCCTCCGCCGAGTTGTTTGGCCGCTACCAGTCGCCCGGCTCGCGGCGCCATCGCGGACACCTTGAGCGCCAGCGTGCCGCGCGGGCACGGGCAAGCCTGGAGGACATCTCCGAGGGCGACTTGGTGGTCCACTCCGAGTACGGGATCGGCCGCTATCAGGGAGTGCAGACCGGCGACGAGGGGAACGAGGAAATCGTCGTCCGCTACAAGGATGGCGCCCTGCTGGCCGTGCCGCTAGACCAGGCCCATCTGATTTCCCGTTATGTTGGAATCGGCGGCAAGGCGCCCGAGCTCAACCGGCTTGGCGGCACGGCGTGGAAGAAAACCCGCCAGGTGGCCGAGAAATCCATCCTCGACTACGCCGCCCAACTGCTGCGGATGCAGGCCGAGCGGCAGGCCGCAACCGGCCACTCGCATCCGCCCGACTCGCGCTGGATGTGGGAGTTTGAGAATTCCTTTCACTTCACCGAAACCCCCGACCAGCGCAGCGCCATTGAGCAGACCAAGCGCGACATGGAGTCGCCCCGCGCCATGGACCGCCTGATCTGCGGCGATGTCGGGTTTGGCAAGACCGAGGTGGCCCTGCGCGCGGCCTTCAAGGCCGTCACCGGTGGCAAACAGGTGGCCATTCTCGTCCCCACCACCGTGCTCGCCGAGCAGCATTGGCGCACGTTCCGCGAGCGCATGAGCGACTATCCGATACGCATCGACCTGCTCAACCGCTTCCGCAGCGGCGCGGAAATCCGCCAAACCCTCGCCGGCCTCGCCGATGGCTCGGTTGACATCGTCATCGGCACCCACCGGCTCATTTCCGGCGATGTCCTCTACAAGGATCTTGGACTTGCCGTCGTCGACGAGGAGCAGCGCTTCGGCGTCCAACACAAGGAGCGCTTCAAGGAAATGTTCCGCCAGGTCGACGTCCTAACACTCTCCGCCACCCCCATCCCGCGCACCCTCTACATGGCCCTGATGGGCGCGCGCGACATGTCCACCATCGACACACCGCCGCCTAACCGGGTGCCGGTGGACACCCGCGTCGTGGCCTACGACGAGCGCCTCATCCGCGACGGCATCCGCCGCGAGCTCAAGCGCGGCGGGCAGGTGTTCTTCCTCCATAACCGGGTGAAGACCATCGACAACATGCGCCAGCGCCTGCACGAACTCGTCCCTGAGGCGCGCATCATCGTTGGCCACGGCCAAATGGAAAAAGACGAGCTTGAGGTGGTCATGCGCACCTTTGTTAGCGGCGAGGCCGACATTCTGTTGGCCACCACCATCATCGAAAGCGGCATCGACATCCCCAACGCCAACACGATCTTCATCGACCGCGCCGACCGCTTCGGCCTTGCCGACCTCTATCAGCTCCGCGGCCGCGTCGGCCGCGCCGGCGAGAAGGCCTACGCCGTGCTGCTCCTGCCGCGCGACATGATCACTGTTGGGGACGCGCGCAAGCGCATCAACGCCATCAAGCAGTACACCGCGCTCGGCTCCGGGTTCAAGATCGCCATGCGCGACCTGGAGATCCGCGGCGCCGGCAACCTGTTGGGCACGCGCCAAAGCGGCCACATCAGCGCGGTGGGCTTTGACCTTTACTGCCAGCTGCTGCGCCAGTCGGTCGACCGGCTCCAGGGGCGCGCAGTGCGCGAGCGCGTCGAGGTGGTGGTGCGGGCGGATTTCCTGTGTTTCAGCGAGGCGGAAATGGCCCGCGCCAGCGACCCTGACACGCTGCCCGCCTTTCTCCCAAGCGCTTGGCTGCCCGAGGCGCGGCTGCGGATTTCCGCCTACAAGGAGCTCGCCAGCCTGGTGGGCGAGAAGGACCTTGAACGACTTGGCGCGGAGTGGCGCGACCGCTTTGGCCGCTTTCCGGCTCCCGTTGGGCATCTCATTGAGGTTGCACGACTTAAGCTGCTCGCTGCGGCGGCGGGAATTTCGGCGGTTGAAATTCGTGGCCAACGCCTCATGCTCACCAGGAACGGCGATTACATCATGCTTGAGGGTCGCCGCTTTCCTCGCCTCCCCAGCGATGATCCAGGCGAAAAGCTCGCCGCCGCTGTTCACTTGCTTCGCACCATCTAACTACTTATGAAACGACTCCTGCCTTTGCTGATTTTAACCGCCGCGCTGGCGCAGGCCGAGCCGGTCGAGGTAAACGCGATTGCCGCCCGGGTTCAGGGCGCGGTGGTGACCAAGAATGAGGTGGCCTTCATGCTTGCGCCGATGCGCGCGCAGCTTTCCGCCCAGTACCCGCGGCGCGGCCCGGAGCACGACAAGCTGCTAGGCGAGGCGCGCGCCAAGATTCTTGACGAGCTCATTGACCGTGAGCTCATCATGTTTGAGTTCAAGACCCTCGGGGCAAACATCCCGCCGCGGGTCATCCAAGAGGAAGTCGACCGCCAGATCAATGAACTCTACAACGGCAACGAGTCGAAATTCCGCGAGGAACTGGGCAAGGCCCGTCTAACCATGGAAGGCTACCGCGAGATCACCCGGCGCAAGCTCATCGTTTCCGCCATGCGCTCGCGCAAGTTTTCCGACTCCGCTCCGCCGACACCCTCGGAGGTCCAAGCCGAGTACAACGAGACGAAGTCGGTCATGCGCGACATTTCCAAGGACAAGGTCACCTTCATGAAGATTTTCATTCCGCGCGAGGGTGCCGACCTGGCAGCCGGTGCGGAAGCCCAGCTGGCGCTTGCGGAAAGCATTGCCAAACAGATCAAGGCGGGGGCCGCCTTTGAGGAACTCGCCAAGGAGCATTCCGCAGACGCGTTCGCTGCCGAGGGCGGCAAGTGGCCCCAACAGAACCGCGCGGACCTGTCCCCGGAGTTTGCCGGCATCATCTTTGACGCTCCGCTCAACAAGTTGATTGGACCGCTCGAGGATCCAGCAGGCTATACCGTCATCAAAGTGCTCAGCCGCGAGCTGGGCCCCGCGCCCGCCTTCTCCAAGGTGCGCGACCTGATGGAGGAACGCGTGCGCCGGAAAAAAAGCGCCACCCGCTACGACGCATGGATGGCAGGCCTGCGCAAGCGCGCCTGGATTGAAAAGAAATAACTGGATCTAACACCATGCCGCATCCCCCGAGCCAGGCCTCCAAGCGCATCGGCATCACCCTGGGTGACCAGGCCGGCATTGGCCCGGAGATCACCCATGCCGCCCTGGCGGAGCTGGCTGGCGAGCAGGGTGTGAGCTTTGAGCTTGTCGGCGAGAAGGTCCCGGCCGTCCCCGGGCAGCCGGACTTGCGCACTGCCCAGGCCGCGCTGGATGCCTTGGAAAGCGCCGCGGCCAGGCTTGCTAACGGCTCGCTCGACGCGGTGGTCACCGCGCCGGTTTCCAAGGAATGGCTGCACCGCGTGGGCTTTGCCTTTCCCGGCCAGACCGAGTTTTTTGCCGCCCGGCTGGGTGCGCCTAACCATGCGATGTGCCTGAGCGGCGATCTCCTAACTGTCGGGCTGGTCACCGTCCACGAGCCGCTGGCCAAGGTTGCGGGGCTGCTGCGCGCGGAGGAGATTGTGCGGATTGGCCGCTTGTTGTACGGCTTTTGTTTGACCCGCGGCCACCCTGCCCCGCGCATCGCGGTCTGCGGCCTCAATCCGCACGCCGGGGAAAATGGCGCCTTTGGTGACGAGGAGGGGCGCATCATCAGCCCGGCAATTGCAGAGTTGCAGCGAGGCGGCGCTCCCAACACTTTCTCCGGCCCCTACGCCGCGGACACCGTCTTCCGTTCCGCCGCCGCCGGCGAGTTTGACGCGGTCCTGTGCATGTACCACGACCAGGGACTGATCCCGCTCAAACTGTTGGATTTTGACTCCGGCGTCAACGTCACCCTGGGCCTGCCGCGCCCGCGCACCAGCCCGGACCACGGCACGGCCTATGGGATTGCTGGCAAGGGGGTTGCGTCGCACGCCTCGATGCTTGCCGCGATCCGCCTCGCCTGCCAGCTGGCCTGAGCGTTCGCCTGCTAGAGCCGCTGCTCCTCAAGGTCATAGACGTCAAACCAGACGTAAACAGGGCGGTTCTTGCGCACAAACTTTTCGCAGTAGTCCTCCATGTAGACCTGAAGGTCGGAGGGCAGGTCGCAGAGGCGGGTGCAGCGCATCTTGTTATTCCAGGCGACGATCTCGTGGCGGGCGGAGATTTCCGAGTGCTTGGCGATCCACTCGCCGACTTCCGCGTCGGTGGTGCCAATGGCCACGAATTCTTGGAAGTCGTCGGCGTCGATCTCGGTGAAATCAAAGAAAATCCGGTCCATCGGACAGTTGAAATGGTATTCGCCGTTGGTGCCCGCCAGCTGCGCGCGGCACTTGTCGAGGCTGCGCGCGGCGAGCACGAAGCCGCCGAGCGTCTCGCGCGGGCTGCGCGGGAAGGAATTCTTGAGGTCGCGGGCCAGAAGCTTGAGTTGGTCGCTGGGGGTCATCGGGGGGGGAGCTGTTAGTTTTTGTTATCCGCCGCGGTTGGAGTGCGCGTGCGGCGTGGCAGCATAACCCGCCGCGGCGCGGGCGCTGCGGGAAATTGGTGGAATTTTCCATTGGCATTGGTGGGCGATCCGGTCGACAAGGGGTGTGCCGTTCCCCGGGCAGTCGCGGGCCGGTCTTCTTCGGAAGGCACGGTTCGAGGAAAGTCCGGACACCATAGGGCAGCGCGCCTGGTGAAAGCCAGGGACGGAGGTCTCCAAGGGCCTCCGGACGGAAAGTGCCGCAGAAAGTAAACCGCCGATGGCGGGTTGGCGGGCCCCCGGGCCTTCCGCCCGCTCAGGTAAGGGTGAAAGGGTGGGGTAAGAGCCTACCGCTCCAAGGGCGACCAAGGAGGCAGGGTAAACCCCGCGTGGTGCAAGACATAACAGGAGATGGGCTGCCCGTCCGCAGATCTCCGGGTACTAGTCGCACTCCGTTTCGGCGGAGTGCGGGGCCGCGCAAGCGGCCTCGCAAGATAAATGGCTGCCGCTCCGGTCCTCGGACCGGCGCACAGAATCCGGCTTACAGGGGAACGGCACCCCTCTTGGGGAGTCAAAGGTCAAAGGTCAACCCGGTCAACCCGGTCAACCTGGTCAACCTGGTCAACCTGGTCAACCTGCCCTACGGCTGCGCCACGTAGTCAACCACCAGCACCTTGTCTACCTGGGTCTTGAGCAGGGTCACGAAGGCCTGGTGGGCCGGGTGGGGGAGATACTTCTCAAGGTCGGCCTTGTTGGTGAAGGTGACAAAGTAGATGTGGGTGAAACCTTGGGAGAGGCCTTCAGGGCTCACGTTGGTCCCCCACTCAAAGCCTTTGACGAGGTCGATCTGCCCCTTGAGCGCGGCAAAGGCGTCCTCGATTTTCTTCACCTCCGCGGCCGGCGCTTCATCCTTGAATTTAAATAAAACGATGTGGCGGTACGGAGCCTCCTCGGCCTTCAGGGTTGCGCTGGTTGTCATGAGTCCGAAAAATAGCAGAAGCCACAGGTGTTTCATCAGGCCATCCAAGGGCAAAACCGCCCCCGGGGAAAACCTTAAAGTTGTTAGCACGGGCGGTTATTGCACGGGTGCCATCAGCCGCGCGGCCCGCGTCAGGGCACGGAAAAAGAACGAGCGCTTGGTGATCTCCCCAACAAAAACCTCGCGGCAGGCGGCGAAGTCCTTCTCCAACATCGCGGCAACCTCCGCCGCGGCCCGCCGGTCGGGCAGGATCGCGGATATCTCAAAATTGAGCCGAAACGACCGGTTGTCCAGATTGGCGCTGCTGATGACCGCGTCGGTGTCGTCGATGAGCACCGTCTTTTGGTGCATGAAGCCTTGCTGGTAGCGGAACAGGCGGATGCCAAACGGAATGGTCTCCTCGTAGTAGGAAAATCCCGAGAGCCAGACAAGCAGGTGGTCGGCCCGCTCGGGCAGAAGGATGCGCACGTCGACCCCTCGCATCGCCGCGCTTTGCAACACCGCCAAACAACCATTGTCCGGCACGAAGTACGGGCTGGCTATCCACAGCCGGTGTTTTGCCTTGTTAGCCGCCAGGATCACAAACAACAGCCACGAATCCTGCTCGTCGGCCGGTCCCGTCGGCAGGATGACCACGTTGGCGTGCGGCCCGGGAACCTGCTGCGGGGTCCAGTTGAGCTTGTCTAACACACCGCCCGCCGCCCAGTGCCAGTCCTCAATGAAGATAAGCTGGAGCACCTGCACCGCCGGGCCCTCCAGGGCGATGTGGGTGTCGCGCCAGTCGCTCCACCCCGAGCCGCCATCGATGTATTCGTCCCCGACGTTGAGGCCGCCGAGAAAGCCGATCTTGCCGTCGGCTATGAGCACCTTGCGGTGGTTGCGGAAGTTCAGTTGGAAGCGGCTCCACCAGTGGCGCGTCGCGCCGAAGGAATGGCACTCCACCCCGGCCTCGCGCAGCTCGCGCAGGTATGAGCGCGGCAGGGAAAACGAGCCCATCTCGTCAAAGATCAGGCGCACCCGCACCCCCTGGCGCGCCTTGCGGATGAGCGCCTGTTGGAAGCGCGTGCCGATGCGGTCATTCTTAACGATGAAAAAGCAGGCTAACACGTAGTCCTCGGCCGCCTCGATGGCGCGGAAGAGGGCGCGAAAGGTCTCCTCGCCGTCGATGAGCAGATCATAGCGGTTGCCCGACGTGATAGGCACTTCGGCCAACTTGGTGATGGCGCGCAGGAAGCCTTCGTTAGCCTCGACGCGCGAGCCGTCCAGCGAGGCGCGCATGTGGCGGGCTGTCTGGCGCAGCGTTCGGTCGCCAAACCGGCGGGCGCGGATGTATCCTTGAAAGCGGCTGCGCCCGAGGAACCAGTAGAGTGGCACGCCAAGGTAGGGGAACCCTAGCAGGAAGAGCATCCACGCGATGGTGCCCTGCGAGGTGCGCACATTCATCATCGCATGCACCGCGTGGGCGGCGCCGACAAGGTGGACTAACACCACACAGATGAAGGCGAGGGAGATTTCTTGCGGGGTCGCAGGCATGCGTGGAAAAAGCAAAGGGACAGTCTGAGGCCTCGCATAGGCTGAGACCCGCTGATCTAACTTGCAAGGTGGAGTCCGCCCGGCCGCGGCGCAAGGGCTGAAAATCCCAGCGGTGGCTTGCCAGTGGCCGCTGCCGCGGGGCATGCTCCGCCACGATGAGCGAAGGCGCGGCAAAACCTCTCACAGTGACCCAACTGGCAAGGCGGATGCGCAACCTGCTGGAAATCGAGATCGGCGAGGTGTGGATCGAGGGGGAGATCAGCAATTTCCGGCGCCAGGCAAGTGGGCACCTGTATTTCACCCTCAAGGACGAGGGTGCGCAGTTAGCGGCCGTGATGTTCCGCGGCCAGACGCGCGACTTGCGGGTGCAGCCCGACAACGGGGTGGAGGTCCGGGTGTTTGGCGAGGTGAGCTTCTATGAAGCCCAGGGGAAGGCGCAGATCATCGTGCGCAGCATGGAGCACAAGGGGCTTGGTGACCTCCAGGCACGCTTTGAGGAACTCAAGCGCAAGCTGGCCGCCGAGGGGTTGTTCGCCCTCGAGCGCAAGCGCCCGCTGCCGTTTTTCCCGCGGGTCATTGGCCTGGTCACCTCGCCCACCGGCGCGGCCCTGCAGGACCTGCGAAACGTGTTAGAGCGGCGCGCACCCTGGATGCAGCTCGTGCTCGCCCCGGTGCGCGTGCAGGGCAAGGGCGCCGAACGCGAGATTGCCCAAGCCATCCGCAACTTCAGCCGCGCGGCGGAAATCGGCTGGCCGGTTCCGGATGTCCTCATTGTTGGGCGCGGCGGCGGATCGTTGGAAGACCTGTGGAACTTCAACGAGGAGATCGTCGTGCGCGCCATCGCCGCCTGCCCAATCCCGCTCATCTCCGCGGTCGGCCACGAAATTGACTTCACCCTCAGCGACTTGGCCGCGGATGTGCGCGCCCCGACGCCCAGTGCCGCCGCCGAGCTTGCCGTGCCTGACGCCGCCGAGCTGCGCGCCCGCGTCGTCATCCTCGGCAAGCGCCTGCGCCGGCCGCTGGACGCACGCCTGCAGCGCGCGCTCTTGCTGCTAGGCGCCATGCGCCGCGGCGCGCTTAGCCGCGCCACCGAGCGGATCCTGCGCGAGCCGGTCCAACGGCTCGACAACCTGCGCGGGCTGTTGGATGACGCGGCCCAACAAGTGGTAGAGATCAAGTCGCGCCGTGTGCTGGAAGCCGTCACACGGCTTGAGGCGAGCCGGCCGGAGAAGGTGCTTGAGCGCCGCGGCGAGCGCCTGGCGGCAAGCGGCCAGCGGCTGGAGCGGGCCATGCAGCAGGGGCTTGACCGGCGCCTGCGGCGCTTCGAGCGCTCGCGCGGCATGCTGCGCGCGCTGGGCCCCGAGGCGGTCTTTGCCCGCGGCTTTTCTATCACCCTAGATGCCCTAGGCCGTCCGCTATCCTCCGCGGCCGCCGTCACTCCCGGCGACGAGCTGCGCACGGTGGTGGCCGATGGCGAGGTGCGCAGCGTCGCGCGTTAGATCCGGCGCTGCGTCGGCTGATAGCGTCGTCGCTTGTTAGATCCGGCGCTGCGTCGGCTGATAGCGTCGTCGCTTGTTAGATCCGGCGCGCCATCGCGGTGCCCATCAGGGCGTAGACCTCCGTCTGCTGGGCCGAGTGTTCTAGCAGGTCGGGCGCCAGTTCGACGCGGCGGGGTTCAAAAATGGTGATTGTCGAGGACCCGCCGAAGGCAAAGAAGCCCTTTTCCGCGCCCTTGGCGACGGGTACGCCGGGAGTGAAGGTTTGTTGGATGGTGCCGACGCAGGTGGCGCCGATCTCGACTAGGAGAACGGTTCCGGTGTCGGGGGTATCCAGCACCGTCACCACGCGTTTGTTTTCCCAGAGGTAGGCGAGGTTGAGGCGCAGGGCCAAGGGGGAAACCGAAAACAAGGGGCCGTTGATGAGGCGCGGCGGGCCGGGAATGCCGGCGGCCGGGAAGTGGAAGCGATGGTAGTCAACCGGGCAGAGGCGGGAGAGAACCAAGGCACCGTCGGCGAAGCGCTTGGCCAAGGCCGCGTCGTCGAGGAAAGCCTCGAGATTGAAGCGCTGCCCTTTGACAAAGAACGACTCAATGGCCGAGGCGCGGGGAAACCCGAGGTGCCGGCCGTCGGCGGGGAATACCAGGGTGGCCGGGTCCGGATCGATCGGACGCGCTTCGGGGCGCAGCTTGCGCGAGAAGAAGTCGTTGAAGGAACCGTACTTGGCGGGCTCATCGGCGAACTCGGCCGGATCCAGCCCGTAGGTGGCGATGAACGGGTCGATCCGCGCGCGCGAGACCGCCTTGCTCATGCGCCGACCATACCAGCGGGAGAAAAACGGGCGCTTGACCAGCGTGTGCATGGCGGCGCGGCCGGACGCCTTGCCGTACGCCCAGCGCAGGAAGCTTTCGCCGTAAATTTTTTCAACCTCGAAGCTTCCGCGGGTGCGGTGAAAGTAGCGGATCGGTTCCACGGGCGGGACCATGACCGGCCATGGCCGCCGCGGCAACCGGATTCACACGGCGCCGAATTCCGCGCCGAAGCGCTGGCCATGAGGCGGATTCCCCTTGCGCAGACCAGCGGACGCGGCTATCCGCACCGTGCAATGAGACGAGGTGCTTCACTGATGTCGATAATCGGGGCCGTGCTGGCCCTGGTATCCTGCGGGAAGAAGGAAAGCGACGTGGTCGTGACCGAAACCCGCGCGCTTACGACCAAGGACTCGCTGGCGAAACTTTCCGCCAGCGACGACGAGCGCTTCAGCAACGCAATCCCCAGCCCGGTGCGCGCGACCCCGCCGGAAAACTGGCTCGCCGTGCGCGCCACGGAATTCCGCCAGCTTAACTACCGTTTTGGCACCAGCGGCACGGGCGAGGTGTTTGTCAGCGTGGCCGGCGGCTCGTTGTTGGATAACGCCAACCGATGGTTAGGCCAGTTCGGGGCGCCAGCGCTCACCTCCGAGACCTTCGCCGCCCAGGAGAAGGTGCCGATGCTTGGAGCCGAGGGCCTTTGGCTGGAGGCACTCGGCACCTACGCCAGCGGCATGGGCCAGCCGCCCCGCGAAGGATACGCCCTGGCTGGTGTGCTGGTGGTTGCCAACCAGCGCCTGGTCACCGTCAAAATGATCGGTCCCGCCGCCGAGGTCGCCGCTGAGCGCGAGCGCCTGCGGGCCTTTGTCGCCACCGTCTCCTTTGTTGAATAACCCACGCTGCGGCCAACGTAGCCGTGACCGCCCCTCTTCACCATGACGCCCGATCCGATCAGTCCCCGCGCGGAGGAATTAAAAACCGCCAGCGCGGCCAACCTCAAAACCTCCCCCGCCCGCAGCGGCAGTGCGGGCAAGAGCATCCCGCGGCGGGTGTTTGAGTTCTTCTCGGGTTTCGGACTGGCAACCGTGCTGCTCATCCTGCTGCTGCTGCTCACTTGGTTAGGCACCCTTGAGCAGGTCGATAACGGCTTGTTCCTCACGGCCAAAAAGTACTTCGACTCCAACGTTTTCTTCCTGGTTCCGGAGCTCAACGGCAAGCGCCTGCCGATTGTTCTGCCTGGGGTTTACTGGGTTTCGGCCCTCTTGTTCATCAACCTCTTTTTGGGCGGCATCGTGCGCATTCGCAAGGGCTGGCGGGTTGCCGGGGTGCTCATCTCCCACTGCGGCATCCTCTTCATGCTCGTCGGCGCCTTTGTCACCCACCGCTGGGAGGTCCGCGGCAACATGGCCATCAGCGAAGGCCAGACAAGCAATGTCGCCGAACATTACTTCGATTACGTCATCGAACTAACCGAAGTGCGCGACGGCAAGCTCGTCGAGCCCGTCCACGTCATCGGCGAACAGCACCTCGCCGACCTCGAGCCTAGCGACCGGCGCATGCTTCGGCTCTCTAACCTGCCGTTCGACCTGGAGGTTATGGGCTACATGCGCAACGCCGATCCTCGCCCGATGACCGATCCCGCGCCGGCCAACGGCGAGCGGGTGATTAACGGCTACTACCTGATGGAGCGGCCGCTGAACCCCCAGGCCGAGGCCAACTTCGCCGGCACCTACGCGCGCCCGGTCGAGAAGGACGGCACCGCCGGCGCGCCATTCATTCTTCCCGCGGCAAGCTACAAGCCCTACACCCTGCGCCACGGCGAGCGGACCTTTTTGGTCTCCATGCGCAAGCGCCTCTGGGTGCTGCCCTTTGCTGTGACCCTTGATGAATTCACCGCTGACTTCCACCCGGGGACGATGCGCCCGCGCAAGTTTGTCAGCGAGATCACCCGCAACGACAACGATATCGACAGTCATGTCGTCATCGAAATGAACGTGCCGATGCGCCATGACGGCCTCACCTTCTTCCAGGCCAGCTGGGGTCCCCAGGATGCCAAGCCGGGCACGCCGCTGTTCTCGGTCTTTGAAGTCGTGCGCAATCCGGCCGACAAATGGCCGGAATATTCCCTCTACATCGTGACCTTTGGCCTCCTGGTTCACTTTGTCATGAAACTTGCCGGCTTTGTCGTCGGCTCCACCCGCAAGAGCAATGTCCGAGCCTAACCGCGTCCCGGTCGCCAAGATCATCATCCTGGTCACGGCCATCACCCTGCTTGTTGGAGTGTTTGGTTATGTTCTGTTTGTCCTCAACCCGCGGGGCGAGGCGCCCGCGGTGGACGGCTACAAGCCATGGTCCAATGCGGTGCTGGATTCCGCCGCGGTCATCCCGGTGCAGGATGGCGGTCGCGTTAAACCTCTCTCGACCCAAGCCTCCTATCTGATGCTGAGCATGTATGGCGCGCGCTCAATGAAGATCAAGAGCGATGAAGGCGTGGTCAAACTCGATCCAACCGCATGGATGCTCGATCTGCTGTTCCGCCCGCAAATGGCCGTGAAGCTGCCGAGCTTCCGCATCGACAACTCGGATGTGCTGGAAGCGGTCAACCTAACCGTCCGGGGCAAGCGCGACCGCTACAGCTACGAGGAGCTTGAGCCAGGCATCAGCCAGCTCATGGAGCGCGCCCAGGCCTACGAGCAGAAGGAACAAGAGACGAAGGGATCGCTTGATCCGGTGCAGAAGCAGACGCTCGCCCTGGCGCGCAACCTGCGGCTCTACGAGGCGATGTTAGGCTACCTGAGCTTTGCCCGCAGCGGGGTGGTGATGAATCCGCTGGGGGAAAGCTCCTCGGAGGCCCCGGCCCAGCGCGTCTCGGTGAGCGTCGTGATGACCACCGCGCCGATGATCCGCAAGGTTCTTGATGACGCCAAGGCGGCAGGGCAGGCGCCGCCGGAACACGTCACCGGCCTGCTCCAGCAGATCGTGGATTTCAGCAACCTATCAAAGTTTGTGCTCTTCGCGCTGCCCCCGACGCAGGACCCGGAAGAGAAGACCTGGCTAACAGCGGGCAATCAGATCTGGGATGTGATGACCAGTACAAGCAAGGATCCTCAGACGGCCATCGGCGACATCCAAGCCCTTGAGGCGCTGGTTGCCGCCAACGGCCAGAGCCAGGCGGCCTTCGCGCTTGCCTTGGACAAGTTCCGCGAGCGCACCGTGGCGCGCGCCGAAGCGCTTGGCCAGAATCGCGCGCTTGAATCGGAACGGGCTTATTTCAAGCGTGACTATTTCACCAACGCGATGGCCTTGTGCATTTTGGCCTTCATTTTGGTGCTCGTCGCCTGGACCACTCCGGCCTCCAAGGCGGGCACATGGATTGCCCGCGCCTCGATGGCCTTTGCCGCGGTTGGCACGGCGTACATCATAGCCGGCATTGTCCACCGAAGCATCATCATGAGCCGGCCGCCGGTCGGGAACCTTTACGACACAATTCCCTTCATCACCGCCTGCGCGATGGTGGTGCTCCTGTTGTTGGAGTTGCTGACCAAGCGGCGCTTCGCGGTTGGAGTCGCCTCATTCCTCGGGACGACGGGGCTCTTTCTTGCGGCGCGGTTTGAGATTTCAACCGGGACGGACACGATGGATCCGTTGGTCGCGGTGCTTGACTCTAACTTCTGGCTGGCCACCCACGTGGTGACCATCTCCTTTGGTTACGCTGGCGGATTGGTGGCGGCCTTCCTTGCCCACGTGTATGTCTTCATGCGCTTGTTGAACCTTGGCGGGAGTGCTGATCGCGATCTGCGCCGCGCGCTGACCCGGGCGGTCTACGGCTGCGTTTGCTTAACCTTGTTTCTCTCGTTGGTGGGCACGGTGTTGGGCGGGATCTGGGCCAACTATTCGTGGGGCCGCTTCTGGGGCTGGGACCCGAAGGAGAACGGTGCGCTGATGATCGTGCTGGTGAATTTGATCATTCTGCATGCGCGGCTCGGCGGCTTCCTCAAGGAGTGGGGGATTCACCTTGCGGCGATCTTTGGCGCCATTGTGGTGACCTTCTCCTGGTGGCATGTGAACTTCCTCGGCGTCGGCTTGCACAACTACGGCTTCACCGACGGCAAGAGCATTGTGTGGATGTTCTATCTGTTTGAAGGCGTCATCCTGCTCGCCGGCGGGATTGGCTGGGCGATTGACCGCAGTTCGGTGGCCCTGCGCAAGCAGGAGGCGGCGCAAGCCTAACCTAGCAGCCTGTCGGACTTAGAAGAGACGACAGATTGTGGTCGGTTGTTGTCCTGATGCTGCATCTTGTGATCAGGCCGATCTAGTGAGCTAACAAATTTAGTTTTCGGCGAGGATTTCAGA
>Ga0136639_10000140_pt1 | contig 21466 bp, 18 predicted proteins | sample AntDrymUQ8592106_2_FD_113739 | JGI IMG/M metagenome (GOLD analysis project Ga0136639, IMG submission 113739) | Polar desert sand microbial communities from Dry Valleys, Antarctica - metaG UQ859 (21.06) | ecosystem: Environmental > Terrestrial > Soil > Desert | place: Antarctica: Dry Valley...
GAGCCCGCTGAGCCCGCCGAGGACGCGACCCCCGAAGACCCCTACGAGGAATTCCGCAAGGAACTTCGTTTCCAGCCCGGTAAGTGGTTCGTCATCCACTCCTACGCCGGTTTCGAACGCCGCGTGAAGTCGAACATCGAGAACCGCAAGCAGTCGATGGCCATGGAAGATTTCATCTACCAGGTCGAGGTTCCGATGGAAGACGTCGTCGAGATCAAGAACGGCCAGCGCAAGATGGTCACCCGCGTGCGCATCCCCGGCTACGTGCTGGTTCGAATGGACCTCAACGAAGACAGCTGGTCCGTGGTGCGTCACACGCCCGGCGTCACCGGCTTCGTCGGCAACGCTCACAACCCCACGCCGCTTCGCTTCGAGGAGGCCTTCGGCATGCTGAAGAGCCTCGTCGAGATCCAGGAAGTCCCCACCGCCAAGACCGGCGGACACGGCGGCAAGATTCCGACCCGCGCCCTGCCGGCCGAGATCGACTACGAGATCGGCGAGACGATCACGATCAAGGAAGGTTCGTTCGCGGGCCTGCCTGGATCGATCAGCGAGATCAAGGCGGAGAGCGGCAAGCTCATCGTGCTGGTTTCCCTCTTCGAGCGTGAGACCCCGGTCGAGCTCAGCTTCGACCAGGTCACCAAGCTCTAAAAGATCAAACTGCTCAAACGGTTGAGCACGTCCCCCAGTTTTAAGTTCACCGGGGCCCGTCCGGGCCACCGGGAGAGCGGCCCCAGGCTGCTCGTCATTACAAAGAAGGAAGAACAATGGCACCGAAGAAGAAGGTAACCGGTCTGATCAAGCTTCAGATCAAGGCCGGCGCCGCCAACCCCGCACCGCCCATCGGGCCGGCGCTGGGTCAGCACGGCGTCAACATCATGGAATTCTGCAAGGCGTACAACGCTCAGACGGAATCCCAGCGCGGCAACGTCATCCCGGTGGAAATCACCGTCTACGACGACCGTTCATTCACGTTCATCCTGAAGACCCCGCCGGCGGCGGAGCTCATCAAGAAGGCGGCCGGCGTCGCCAAGGGCAGTGGTACCCCGCACACCGTCAAGGTTGCGAAGCTCACCAAGGCTCAGGTCCGCGAAATCGCCGAGGCCAAGATGGTTGACCTCAACGCCAACGACCTCGACGCAGCGTCGAAGATCATCGCCGGCACCGCCCGCTCCATGGGCATCACGGTCGAGGCCTAACCACCTCCACTAGGCATCCCGCCACCAGCAGTACGTGGAAGAGCCAGCCAGGCTCGCACCACACTCTCAATTTCGTTGTACAGGAGATTTCAACATGGCACAGAAGTCAAAGGCCTACCGGGCCGCGGCCGACAAGATCGACGCAGACAAGTTCTACACCCCGACCGAGGCCGTCACCCTGGCCCGGGAGACCGGCTCCGCGAACTTCAACTCGACCGTTGAGGTTGCCCTCAAGCTCGGCGTCGACCCGCGCAAGGCTGACCAGATGGTTCGCGGTACCGTTATTCTTCCCCACGGCACCGGTCGCACCGCCCGCGTCATCGTCTTCGCAACGGGCCCCGCGGCTGAGGCAGCAATCGCTGCCGGCGCCGACGAGGTCGGTGGCGACGAGCTCATCGAGAAGGTAGCCGCCGGCTACACCTCGTTCGACTCCGCCGTCTCGACCCCCGAGCTCATGGGTAAGGTCGGTCGTCTCGGTAAGGTCCTCGGCCCGCGCGGTCTCATGCCGAACCCGAAGACCGGAACCGTGACGCCTGACGTCGCGCGCGCCGTGTCCGACATCAAGGGCGGAAAGATCGCGTTCCGCGTCGACAAGCACGCCAACGTGCAGTTCGTCGTCGGCAAGGTGTCCTTCTCCGCGGAGCAGCTGAACGAGAACATCAGCGCCGCCCTCGAGGAGATCGTTCGCCTCAAGCCCAGCTCTTCCAAGGGCCGCTACATCATGAAGGGTGCCGTCTCCACCACGTTCGGTCCCGGCATCCAGCTCGATGTGAACAGCATCTAGTCAGTTTCACCGCAGCACAGCTGCACCACGAAGGGCCCGTCGCGAGACGGGCCCTTCGTCGTTAACGGATTTCGCCAGGTGGCGATGGCGTCAGCCGGCCGACGCGCGCCGGGACTGCCTGCTCTGCCCGCTCTGCCCGCTCTGCGCGTTCTGGGGGTGCGAGCGAAGCATGGCCGCGACCGCGATCGCGTCGCCCTCCGGCTGGTGCGAGGCACTGTGCGGTCTGGCGATGAACAGGTAGAGCAGTCCACTGCCCATCACCACACCCAGGCCGAGCAGCACGATCCAGTCGTCGAGGAAGACCCCGGTTGTGCCCGGCCGCGCCAGCAGAACCATGGCGAAGATCCCGTAGGCCAATGCGATCACGTTGACGAGAAATCCCAACGGCCCCAGGTTGAACGGCCCCGCTGGGCGCCAGCCCTTGATCCGCTGGCGGAGTGCTGCCAGCACCACGGCCTGGAACGCGACGTAGATGCCAAGCACGGCGAATGCCGTGATCTGGGTCAGGATCGTGGCTCCCCCCAGATAGATCAGAACGCAGAGCAGCACCGGGATCGTGCAGGACACGATCAGGGCGTTGACGGGAACGGTCGTGCGCGGGGAGACCCGACCCAGCCAGGTATGACCGGGGATCATTCCGTCGCGCGCGAACGAGAACAGGAGGCGGCTGGCTGCGGCCTGCAGGCTGAGCACGCAGGAGAGGAACGCCGTGATCGCCACCACGAGGAACAGCTTGGCGCCAACGGTGCCCAGGGTGGCCTCGAGGATCGCCGGGATCGGGTCGACGTCGGTGCCGCTGACCACGGCCTGCAGGTCGGGCGCGGCCATCACGTACCCGCCGAACGAGAACAGGGCGGAGACCCCGCCGACCAGGATCGTGAGGATCATGGCCCGGGGGATACCCTTTGCCGCGTTCGGCACCTCCTCTGCGACGTCGCCGCAGGCCTCGAACCCGTAGAACAGGAACAGGCCGGCCAGCGCGGCACCGAGGAACGCGGCGGCATAACTTCCGTCGCCCTCGACGCCCAAGGTGTCAAAGAAGACACTGAACTCCTGCTTGCGCTGGAAGATGAGCAGGTAGAGGCCGAGGCCGATCACTCCGATCAGCTCGGCAGCGAGGCCGATCCGGGCGACGCGCGCCAGCATCTTCGTGCCGGAGAAATTGAACGCGAAGGCCACCAGCAGGAACAACACCGAGAGGCCCAGGGTCACCTCCTTGGTTACCGGCGCGTTGATCAGGCTGGCGAGGAAGCCGCTGCCGAATTCGGCGACAGCGGTGATCGTGACGAGCATCGCCCAGACGTAAACCCAGGCGGCCATCCAGGCGTAGCGCTTGCCCCAGAGACGCCGGGTCCACGGGTAGATGCCGCCCGCGATCGGATACTGGGAGACCACTTCGCCGAAGACCAGTGCCACGAGCAACTGCCCGGCGCCCACGATGACCAGCCAGAAGATTGAGGGCGGCCCTCCCGTGCTCAGGGCGAGGGCGAAGAGCGAGTACACACCGACGAGCGGCGAGAGATAGGTGAAGCCCAGGGCGAAGTTTCCCCAGAGCGACATGGAACGGTGGAACGAGTCCTCGTAACCGAGGGCCTTGAGGTGCTCTGCGTCGCCGAGCCCCTTCTTCTGTGGGTCTGAGTTCGCTGACATCATTACCTTTCCGATCGAGCCGGAGGGACGCGGTCACCGAGAGCTGGCCGCGGACATCTCATTGTGTGTGCCCAACATAATGGCGCCGGCAGCCAAAGCTATAGAACCGAATGATTGTTTTTTCGGCGAGTTGCGGGGCTGGCCGATGTCGGTCAGGGCGTGCGTGATGCCGGTGGAGTCCTCGAGCTCCTACAGCGCCCCAAACGAGGCGTTCCGTCGCCGAGTGGCGATCAGGAACGGCGTGCCGGGGCACGGCACCCGGTCGTAGTCGTCCAGCGGATGCAGCCGGCTCGGCGCACTCGTGGTGCCGAGCCGCGGGGTGCCGGCAAGCGCACCCAGCCACCAGGCGAAATGGGCCTCGCGGCCGGTCACGAATCCGGGAGCGGCGATGAAACCCGCACCGATCATCAGGGTCCCAGGAGCCGTGTCCGCGGCCGGGGGAGCGTCGCCCAGGGCGGGAACGACGAGCCGTTCGACGAGCGCATCCAGTTCGGCCTCGCGCACCGGTCCCGCGGCGGCGATCTGGTCGCGCCAGCCCTCGAGGGCGCGGAAGACGCGGGCGAAGATGTCACTGACCCGGGCGACGCACGAGGTCAGGGCGACCGGAACGGCATCCGCCAGGTCAGGCGTCGTCGACGGCTGCATAGAGCGGCCTTCCCCGTTCGGTTCTCGATTTTGCCGCCATCAGCCACTCGCCGAGCTCCAGCACCTGGCCGGCGACCAGGGTACGTGCCCGCGCGCCGTCGCCGCGGGCGATGGCGTCCGCGGTCTGACCGTTCGTCTCGGCGACCTGACGCCGAACCTGCGGGTCGCCCAGGGCGAGCAGCAGGAGGGGCCCGAATTCCGCCTGCAAACGGATGTGCTCGCGCACGAGCCGCGGGGACTGGCTCAGCACCGCGAGCTCGAGGAGAAACCCGCCGGCCGTGACCCGGGCGCCCGCAGCCCCGCTCCCCGGCGTGGTGGACAGCCACGCGCGGAGCCGGTCGGCGTCGGCGGGGGAGGCGCGCAGTGCGGCGCGTTCGGCGCAGCCCTCGATGATCGTGGAGACAAACACGGTGAGGTCAGACAGCTCCACCTGGGCGAGGTCGCGGAGCCGGGCCTGCGGCAGCGTTTCGTGCCGGGCATCCGTTTTGATCACGAAGCTGCCGCCCTCGCGCCCGCGCCGGGTCTCGACCAGCCCGGCGTCGCGCAGCATGACGAGAGCCTCGCGCACGGTGATCAGGGCGACTCCGAAGCGGCGCGCCAGCTCCTGTTCGCTCGGCAGGCGCTCGCCCAGGGTGAGCACGCCGAGGATGATGGCATCGGTGAGGCGCCGCGCGACCTGTTCGGCGCGCCCGGCCTGGGCGAGCTGCGCGAAGATCGCTTCCCGGGCACCGGGTCGCAGCTGGGGCTCCATGGGCCCAATCTATCCGACCGGCGTCAGGGCGACGGAGCCAATCATCCGCTATAGGATCGATTCACAGCGACCACAGGCAGAGCCCCGTGGTCCGAGTCGACGGGGACAGAGGATACGTCGTGCCGCAGGTCAGAAACGCACCGCCGCTACCGGCCCTGCGCGCCGCCGCCGCCCCTGTGCTCAATCTCGATCTCACTCGTGTTCCGCCGACTCCCGAAGGACTCTCGTGACCGCCGCAGCCCGCCCTACCCCGCTCGTGCCCAGCCCGCTCGTCGACACCGTGTTCGACCTCGACGCCCTGCTCGAACCCGAGGAGATCATCTGGGCCCGTGCGGCCCGCGCCTTCGCGACCAATCGCATCCTGCCGACCATCGAGGACGACTTCGAGGAGAAGCACTTCCGAGCCGAACTCATCCCCGAACTCGGGGCGGCCGGATTCCTCGGCATGCACCTCACCGGCTACGGCTGCGCCGGCGCCGGCGCGGTGAGCTACGGGCTGGTCTGCCTCGAGCTGGAGGCCGCGGACAGCGGCTGGCGTACCTTCGTCTCGGTACAAGGTTCGCTGGCGATGTCGGCCATCCACAAGTACGGCACCGAGGAGCAGAAGCGGCACTGGCTGCCGGGAATGGCCGCCGGCAGGCTCGTGGGCTGTTTCGCGTTGACCGAACCGACCGGTGGCAGCGACCCGGCTGCGATGACGACCACCGCCACCCGGGATGCCGACGGCTGGGTGATCCAGGGTGTCAAGCGCTGGATCGGCCTCGCCAGCATCGCCGACGTCGCCATCGTCTGGGCGCAAACGGATTCCGGGGTGCGCGGCTTCCTGGTCCCGACCGAGAGCACGGGATTCACCGCCACTCCCATCGGCAACAAGCTCTCGATGCGCGCGTCGATCCAATGTGACGTGCACCTGGACGCCGTGCGGGTGCCGGCCGGTGCGATCCTGCCGGGCGCCGCGGGGCTGTCCGGGCCGTTCGACTGCCTCAACGAGGCGCGCTTCGGCATCGTCTGGGGAGCGATGGGTGCTGCCCGCAGCTGCCTCGACGCGGCCATCCTGCGCTCGAAGACCCGCGAGGTGTTCGGCAAGCCGATCGGGGCCACCCAGCTGATCCAGGCCAAGCTCGCCGACATGCTCGTGGAATACGAGAAGGGGGTGCTCCTGGCCCTGCATCTCGGCCGGCTCAAGGAGCGTGGCACGCTGACCCCAGCCCAAATCAGCATCGGTAAGCTCAACAGCGTGCGTGAGGCGATCCAGATCGCCCGCGAGGCCCGCGTCATCCTCGGCGGTGACGGCATCACCAGCGAATTCCCGGTGATGCGGCACCTGGCGAACCTGGAATCGGTGCGCACCTACGAGGGCACCGACGAAATTCACCAGCTCGTGCTCGGCCGGGCCCTGACCGGACTGAACGCGTTCTCCTGAGGCCGTGATGTGACATAGTGACAAGAAGGTTGATGGGTCCAGCAGACCAATCGACGGGGGAGAGGCACAGTGGCGGTGACGGGTGGCCAGACGGTGTTTGCGAACCTGCGTGCACGCATCCTGTCGGGGGAGCTGCCTGCCAGGGCCACGCTGCGGGAAACGGCGCTCGCCGAGGAACTCGGCGTCAGCCGCACCCCGGTGCGCGAGGCGCTGCGCCGGCTTGACGAGGCCGGGCTGGTGGAGTTCGTGCCGAACCGGGGTGCCACTGTCGTGGAATGGTCTTCCGAGCAGATCCGCGAGACGTATTTTCTGCGTGCTGCCCTGGAGAGCCGCGCGGCGGGGCTCGCGGCGGCCCGCATCGAGCCGGCCGACCTCGACCGGCTGGCCATCCTGATCGAGGCCATGGAGGAGTTCGTCTGCGCGACCGACGCCCCGGGCCTCGACCGCCTGGGCGTGCTCAATGCCGAATTCCACCGCATCATCGTGGCCGCGTCGGGCGTGCCGCAGCTGATGGTTCTGGCGGGGTCCGTCGGCCGAGCCCCGATGATGGTCTCGCGCTTCCGCCGCGACGCCGCCTCCTTTCGGGCCGGCAGTAACCACCACCACCGGGACATCCTCACGGCGCTTCGGTCGGGCGACGTTCTCTGGGCCGAGGTCGCCATGCGTTCGCATATCCTCGCCGCGCGCAACGCGGTAGCCGCAGGCCCGCTGTCGGGGCCCGCGCCGGTCTAGCCGCGCCGGTCAGCCGCGGGTGGCGCGAGCGGCCTCGAGCAGGCGGCGGGTGTACGGATGCTGCGGGGAGTCGACGATCTCGGCCGCCGAGCCCTGCTCGACGACCCGTCCGGCCTCCACCACCGCCACCCGGTCGCAGGTGGCTGCCGCACCACCGAGGTCCCCGGAGGCCACGATGATCGACAGCCCGAACTCCTGGCGGAACCTGAGGCAGAGCTGCAACGCAGACGTCTCGCCGACTGCATTGGGTGCGAACGGGGGGTCGTCGAGGATCAGGATGTCCGGGTGGAAGCAAACGGCGGCCGTGACGGTCACCTGGAGCAGCGCGGTGGGATCGAGCTGGGCCGAAACCAGCAGCGACGTCGCCCGGGGATCGGGCAGCCCGACCTGATCGAGGAGTTCCACGGCCCGCCGGGCGGCAACCGATCGGGACAGGCCCTGCCTCCGACGCAGGGTACGGGCGAGCTGGCGGCCGATGGCAAGGTCAGGCGCCAGGCCCAACGGCGCGGCCGGGGAAATGAGGGATAGCTTCGTGTCGCGCAGCCGTTTGAGGGTGCTCCGCGATGCACCGACGAGCTCCCGTCCGTCGACCAGGATGGAGCCGGCCGTGATCATCGCCGTCTCGGGCAACCGGCCCGCAATGGCCAGCGCGATTTCTCGTGTCCCGGAACTGGCGACCCCAACCAGGCCGATGACCTCGCCCCGCGCGACCGAGAGGGAAATGCCGGTGGCCAGCACCGAGGCATCCGTGCGGGTCTTCCCGGTAATCTGCAGTCCGCGCACGTCGAGCAGGGCCGTGGCGCGGAAGCCGTTGGACGGAACAGGTTCGTCTTCGGTGGGCGTTGGGGCGACCCGGGCGACGGAGGTGGTGGGTTCGCCGATGGGATCCCAGGAGGAACGGAATGCCTTCATGAATCCTCCTTCCGTTCCAAATGCCGCCAGGTTGATTTTACTGTATGCAATCTGCTCGGATATTGGCTGTCAGAGTGGTGCATTTAACAGAGTTGAACCCCGGATTGGGGGCACTTTGCATACAACTGTGGTGACTTGTCGTGGAAACATTCCGGCAATATCGGGCCGCTACGCTCCCACCATGGTTGACCTTTTCATGGGCTATGGCGCGAACGCAGCACTGCGGGCCGAACGGGGCGCGCCCAGCGCCTGGGATGAAATGTTCCCCGATCTCACCTCGCTCACGCCGCTGGAGGCGAGGGCTGCCTACAAGGACGTCTTCGCCGCCCTCGCTAAAATGACGCAGGAGGAGCTGCGCGGCCGAACGGATGCGCTCGCGAGCTCCTACCTTGCCCAAGGCGTCACGTTCGACTTCGCCGGCGAGGAGCGGCCCTTCCCGCTCGACGCCGTGCCGCGCGTGATCGAGCAGGATGAGTGGGTCACGGTCGAGTCCGGAATCAAGCAGCGGGTGCGCGCCCTCGAGGCGTTCCTCGCCGACATTTACGGGCCGCAGGCGGCCGTGCACGACGGGGTGATCCCGGCAGGACTGATCAGCTCGTCGAACCACTTCCACCGTCAGGCTGCCGGTATCGTCTCGGCGAACAATGTGCGCATCCAGGTGTCCGGGATCGACCTGATCCGCGACGAGGTCGGTGCGTGGCGGGTGCTGGAGGACAACGTGCGCGTGCCCAGCGGGGTCAGCTACGTGATCTCCAACCGGCGTGTGATGGCACAGACGCTGCCGGAACTGTTCGTGTCGATGCGGGTGCGCCCGGTCGGCGACTATCCGAACAAGCTGCTGCAGGCGCTGCGCGCGTCTGCCCCGGCCAGCGTGGACGACCCGAATGTCGTGGTGCTGACGCCGGGGGTCTTCAACTCCGCCTATTTCGAGCACACCCTGCTTGCCCGTCTGATGGGCGTCGAGCTCGTCGAGGGGCGTGACCTGTTTTGCTCCGGCGGGCGGGTCTGGATGCGCACCACCGCCGGCCCCACACGCGTCGACGTGATCTACCGCCGGGTTGACGACGAATTTCTCGACCCGCTGCAGTTCCGGGCCGACTCGCAGCTCGGCTCACCCGGAATCATGATGGCCGCGCGCCTCGGGAACGTCACGATCGCCAATGCGGTCGGCAACGGGGTCGCCGACGACAAGCTCGTCTACACCTACCTGCCCGAGCTGATCCGCTACTACCTGGGTGAGGATGCGATCATCCCCAACGTCGATACCTGGCGCCTGGAAGACCCGCTCGCGCTCGAAGAGGTTCTCGACCGGCTCGATGAGCTCGTGGTCAAACCCGTCGACGGGTCAGGAGGGAAGGGTCTCGTGGTGGGGCCGGCCGCATCTGCCGCCGAGCTGGAGACGCTGCGCACGCAGCTGCTCAAGGACCCTCGAGGCTGGATCGCCCAGCCGGTCGTGCAGCTGTCGACCATCCCCACCCTGGTCGACGAGGGTATGCGCCCGCGGCACGCCGACCTGCGGCCGTTCGCCGTGAACGATGGCAGCGAGGTCTGGGTGCTTCCGGGCGGCCTGACCCGGGTGGCACTGCCCGAGGGTGAGCTCGTCGTCAACTCCAGCCAGGGCGGCGGGTCGAAGGACACCTGGGTCATCGGCACGGAGCCCGACTTCTTCTCCGAATCGTCGCCGCGCACCATCCAGGGTCTGGTGGCCGACCAGGCCGCCAACACCCGTTCCGCCGGCGTCGCCCACGCGGTGGACCACTCGCCGCAGGACAAACCGTTCGGCGACAACACGGAACAACAACAACAACAACAACAGCAGCAGGCGTCGGCGGCGCCCGCCGGGATGAGGAGGGTCGGGGCATGTTGAGCCGCATCGCAGAAAGCCTGTTTTGGATCGGTCGGTACATCGAGCGCAGCGATGGCACCGCGCGCATTCTCGACGTGCACCTCCAGCTGCTGTTGGAAGACCCCTGGATCGAGGAGAGCCTCGCCTGCCAGTCGCTGATGCACCTGATGGGCAGTGCCGCCCCCGACGGCCGGCTGCTGACCCGCAAGGACGTGCTCGCCACGCTGGCCGTGGACCGCCAGCATCCGGCTTCGATCGCCTATTCGGTCAAGGCGGCGCGGGAGAACGCCCGCCGGGCGCGGGAGATCGTGCCCACCGAGCTGTGGGAGTGCCTGAACACGACGAGCGCACGGATGCCGCGCAAGGTCGCAAGCGAGAAGACGCACGATTTCTTCGGCTGGGTTCGGGAGCGCTCCGCGCTCGCGGTAGGCATCGTCGAGTCCGGCGTCAGCCGTGACGAGGCGTGGCACTTCTTCAACCTGGGCCGCAGCCTGGAGCAGGCGGACATGACCGCGCGGCTGCTGGCCACCCGGTCGCTGACCGAGACGAGCGGGCCCTCCTGGACCACGATCCTGCGCTCCTGCGGGGCCTACGAGTCCTACCTGCGCACCTACCGCGGCGTACCCTCCGCCCGCAACGCAGCCGAATTCCTGCTGCTGGACCGGCTGTTCCCGCGGTCGGTGGTCTTCTCCATCTCGCGGGCGGAGCAGTGCCTGCGCGAGATGGAACCGCGCACCGACCGCGTCGGCGTGACCGACCAGGCGCAACGGGTGCTGGGCCAGATCCGCAGCCAGCTGGAATACCGGCCGATCATGGACATCCTGAACGACCTGTCGAATCAGATGGACAGCGTGCAGGAGGCCACCAGCACGGCCTCCGAGGCCATCGGTGACCGCTACTTCCCGACCAGCGCCGTTCCCACCTGGACGGGGGAGGCATCGTGAACCGATTGCGCATCCGCCATGTGACCGGCTATCGGTATCAGGGCGAAGTCGGCGCGTCGCACAACGAGGCACGGATGCTGCCGGTCAGCTCCGCCGACCAGTTCGTGCTGTTCTCGAGCCTCGACATCTCCCCGGTGTCGAGCAACCACGGATACGTCGACTACTGGGGAACCCAGGTCTCGAGCTTCGAGGTGCTGACCCCGCACGCCGAGCTCACGCTCACCGCCACCAGCCTTGTGGAGGTGCGGCCGCGCACCCACCGGGCGCATCCGATGGGCTGGCCCGAACTGGCCGGCGTCACCGCACGCAGCACCGCCACGGTGGAGCACATGCGGCAGACTCGCCTCACCGAGCCGCCCGAGGACGTGGCGGCCCTGGCGGCCGAGATCGTGGCCCGCCACACGAGCCCGTGCGACGCGGCGTTGGAGATCTGTTCGGCGATCGGTGACCGGATGCAGTACGTGCAGGGTGTCACCGGCGTGCACTCCACCGCCCGCGAGTCGTGGGGCGACGGACGCGGCGTCTGCCAGGACATCACCCATATCGCCCTCGGGGCGCTGCGGTCGGTCGGTATTCCCGCCCGTTACGTGTCCGGTTATCTACACCCGCGCCCCGACGCCGGGATCGGGGAGACCATCCAGGGTGAGTCCCACGCGTGGGTGGAATGGTTCTGCGGCGATTGGCGCGGGTTCGACCCGACGAACTCGATCGACATCGGCGACCGTCATGTGTCCGTCGGACGCGGCCGTGACTACAACGATGTGCCGCCGCTGCGCGGTGTGTTCGCGGGCACGAGCGGCTCCGAGCTCTTCGTCACTGTGGAGATCACCCGAGAGGCCTGAGCCCTCGCGGGCTACGAGTCGAAGCCCAGGCCCAGCGCGTCGAGCGTCTTCAGGATGATGTTGCGCCGGCCCCGGTTGTGGTCAGCACGGTCAAGTGACCAGCGCGTGGTCTGGATGCCCATCGAGGCGAGTGGCTCCGGCGGGAACGGGAGCGGCCGCCCGCGCACCATTTCCAGCTGCGTGCGCTCCGTCTGTCGTGCGGCCAGCTGGTCGAGCATGACCTGCGCCGCGAAGTGGGTCGCGGCCACGCCGAGGCCCGTGAACCCGGCGGCGTAGCTGATCCGCCCGCCGCGGGCCGTGCCGAAGAATGCGCAGAACTGTGTCGACGTGTCGATGGCGCCGGCCCACCGGTGGCTGAACCGCAGCCCGGCCAGCTGCGGAAACGTGGTGAAGAAGTGGCTGGCCAGACGCTGGAAGCTCTCCGGCCGGTTTTCGTAGCCGCTCCGCACCCGGGCGCCGTAGTGGTAGATCGCGTCGTAGCCGCCGAAGAGAATGCGGTTGTCGGCGCTCAGGCGGTAGTAGTGGAACTGGTTGGCCAGGTCGCTGAGCCCCTGCCGGTTCTGCCAACCGATGGCGGCGAGCTGGTCGGCGGAGAGCGGCTCGGTCATCAGCACGTAGTCGTAGACGGGCACCGTGGACAGCCGGTTGCGCGCCAGTAGCGAGGGAAAGACGTTGGTGGCCAGCGCGGTCTTCTTCGCGCGCACCACACCCGATTCGGTGCGGAGTCGGGTGCCCTGCGCCGGCGAGAGTCCCTGCGTGTCCAGGTTCTTCACCGGGGTGTGCTCGAAAATCTCGACACCGAGTTCGGTGGCGACGCGGGCGAGCTCGGTCGCGAGCTTGCCGGGGTGCACGAGCGCGTTCGTGCGCTTGTGCCAGATGCCGGCCAGGTAGGTGGGCGAGCCCACCTCGGCGCGAAGCTGCGCGGCATCCAGGAAGACGCTGTCGGTGTCGGTCGGTTCCTCGCGGAGCCAGTCAACCTGGTGCTCCTCGATGGCCAGGTCAATGGCGCCCGTGCGCTCGAAGTCGCAGTCCAGACCGAGCTCGGTGACGGCTCGTTCGATCTCGTCGAGGTTCTCGAGTCCCAGCTCGGTGAGTCGGTCGATCTCCTTCGGCCAGCGACGCCGGCCGTTCTCCTCGCCGTGGGTCAGGCTGGCCTCACAGAAGCCGCCGTTGCGGCCCGACGCCGCCCAGCCGATCGTGCGCGCTTCGAGCAGCACCACACGCTGGCCTGGGTTCTGCTGCAGGGCGAGCACGGCGGTCCAGAGGCCGAGGTAGCCGCCGCCGACGATGGCGAGATCGCAGTCGAGGTCGGCCGTGAGACGCGGGTAACCGATCTGCGGCGACACGTCGTCCAGCCAGAACGGTGCGGAGCGGGTGTCGGCGAGGGCACCCGCGATGACGGATGCGGCGGGCCGGGCCCGCTCGAAAATGGTCGTGCCCACGGGTATCCTTTGTTCGTCGCGGCGCTGCTACCCGTTCATCATGTCAGCCGCGGGCGGGCTCCGGCCAGCCTGTCATCCGACCGGACTCAGCTCGCCGGCGCGTGTGACTCCAGGAACTGGAACACTTCGGTCTGGTCGACGCCGGGGAAGGTGCCCGTGGGCAGGGCGGCGAGCAGGCTGGTGGGGGTGCGCGCGGCCGGCCAGGACTGCCCGGACCACCGCTCCGAGAGCTCGTCGGGTGCGCGGCGGCAGCACGATTCGTCGGGGCACCGGGACACGGCCCGGTTGGTGGTCTCGCGCCCGCGGAACCACTTCACATGCGAGAACGGCACGCCGACGCTGACCGAGTAGTCGCCCTCCTTGGCCTTCTCGATGCGGGAGGTACACCAGAAGGTTCCGCTCGGGGTGTCGGTGTACTGGTACCAGGGGCTGAACCGGTCGGCAACGTGGAAGACGGTGCGCGCGGTCCAGCTGCGGCACACCGTCGTGCCCTCGATCGCGCCGAGTGCGTCGCTCGGGAAGCGCACGGCATCGTTCTCGTACGCCTTGATGATGGTGCCGGACTCGTGCACCTTCATGAAGTGCACCGGGATATCGAGCCGGGCGGTGGCGAGATTCGTGAACCGGTGCGCGGCCGTCTCATAGGACACCGCGAACGCGTCCCGCAGGTCCTCCATCGAGATGCGGCGCAGGTTCTTCGCCTCGGTGAGCAGTTTCACGGTGTCTTTTTCGGGCAGCAGGATGGCCGCCGTCAGATAGTTGGTCTCCACCCTCTGGGACAGAAATTCCGCGTAGTTTCCGGGTTCCTTGTGTTCACAGAGCAGGGTGGCGAACGCTTGCAGAATGGGGGAGCGGGAGTCGCGGGACGCCGACTGCTCGGTGGGCAGGTAGATGCGCCGGTTGCGCTTGTCGGTCACCGAGCGGGTCGAGTTGGGCAGGTCACCCACGTAGTGCAGCGAGTAGCCGAGGTGGGTCGCCATATCGGCCACCACCTGGTGGGAGACCGGCCCGCTCGCGTGACCGACCGCCGTGAGCAGCCGCTGCGCCTCCGCCTCGAGCTCGGGAAAATAGTTGTCCCTGGCGCGCATGGTGGCCCGCAGCTCCACGTTCGCCCGCCGCGCCTCTTCCGGGGTTGCCGCCCGCTCCCGGTGCAGGCGCAGGATCTCGTTGTGCAGGGTGAGCAGCGTCTGCAGGGTTTCGTCGCTCGTTCCCCGGCCAACGCGGATATGCGGCAGTCCGAGGGCGGTGAACACGGGGCCCCGCTGGGCCCGTTCGACGGCGATTTCCAGTGCTGCCCGCTCGGACGGGGCATCCGTTTTCAGCAGGTCATCGACCGTGGTGCCGAGCGCGGTGGCGATGGTGCGAAGCATCGACAGCCGCGGCTCGCGCTTGCCGTTCTCGATCATCGACACCTGGGAGGGCGCGCGGTCGATGGCGGACGCGAGGGCGTCAAGGGTCATGCGCCGGTTCGTGCGCAGTTCACGGATGCGTCGCCCCAGAGTGAGCGCATCGAGCCCCGCCTGCTCGGGAGGAGCCGCGGACAGGGAGGAGCGGAGGGCGGGATCGACGGTGACCATGCCCCCATGTTCACACACTCCGGGGATAACTTCTCCTAGGCAGAAGAACTGCCGTTCTTCTGTTATCTCGGCAGCGGTGGAACGGCACCGCCTGGTCCAGAGTTGGAACCAGGCAAGCAATGACGCTCTCCCACGGCGGCGCCAGTCAAGCAGCACTCCCCACTCAACTTTCGAAGGAGCTCAGCCCATGAATACCCCGCCCCTGGCGCCATCCGACCAGGTCTCGACCGCCACGCTCACCACGAACACCGGCAGTTTCGTCACCATCGAGCCGCACCTCGAGATCACCGGCGATCTCGGTCCGCGCTACGAGGAAATCCTCACCCCCGAGGCGCTGGTATTCCTGGCCGAGCTGCACGACCGGTTCGCCGGTACTCGGCAGGACCTGCTGGCGACGAGACTGCGCAAGCGCGTGGATGCCGCCAACGGGCGCGACCCGGGATTCCTCACCGAGACCGCGCACATCCGTCGTGACGTCACCTGGCAGGTCGCCGGCGCGGGCCCCGGACTGGTGGACCGCCGGGTGGAGATCACCGGGCCGACCGACCGCAAGATGGCCATCAATGCGCTCAACTCGGGCGCGAAGGTCTGGCTCGCCGACCAGGAAGACGCCACCAGCCCCACCTGGGCGAACGTCGTCGAGGGCCAGCTGACCCTGTTCGACCAGGTGCGCGGACAGCTGAGCTTCACCAGCCCGGAGGGCAAGGAGTACGCCGTCACCGGCGACGCCACCGGCGCCACCCCCACCATCGTGATGCGCCCGCGTGGCTGGCAGTTGGTGGAGAAGAACCTGACCTTCGTCGACCGCGCGAACCGGCGGATGAACGCCTCCGGCAGCCTCGTCGACTTCGGGCTCTACTTCTTCCACAACGCGAAGCGCCTGATCGAGAACGGCAGCGGACCGTACTTCTACCTGCCCAAGCTCGAGAGCCACCTCGAGGCCCGCCTCTGGGATGACATCTTCAGCCACTCGGAGGACCGGCTCGGAATCGAGTACGGCACCATCCGGGCCACCGTGCTGATCGAGACGATCCAGGCTGCGTTCGAGATGGAGGAGATCCTCTACGAACTGCGCGACCACTGCGCCGGGCTGAACGCCGGCCGCTGGGACTACATCTTCAGCATCATCAAGACGTTCCGCACCCGCGGGAGCCGGTTTGTCTTCCCCGACCGCAAGCAGATCACGATGACCGTGCCCATCATGCGCGCGTACACCGAGTTGCTCGTGTCGACCTGCCACCGGCGCGGGGCGTATGCCGTCGGCGGCATGAGCGCGTTCATCCCGAACCGGCGCGACCCGGAGGTCACCCGGCGTGCTCTCGAGGCAGTGGCCGCCGACAAGAAGCGCGAGGCCACCGATGGCTTCGACGGCACCTGGGTGGCACACCCGGACCTCATCCCGACGGCGCAGGCCGAGTTCGACCAGGTTCTCGGTGACAAGCCGAACCAACTGCACCGCACCCGCGACGAGGTGAGTGTCACGGCCGCCCAGCTGCTCGACGTGGCGTCCATCGGTGGGCAGATCACCGAGGCCGGCGTGCACGACAACATCAAGATCGGATTGCGCTACATCGAATCCTGGCTGCGTGGCGTCGGCGCGGCCGCCATCGACAACCTGATGGAGGACGCGGCGACGGCGGAGATCTCCCGTTCGCAGCTCTGGCAGTGGATCCACCATAACTCGGTCACCGCCGAGGGCATCCGGATCGACGAAACCTGGGTCGAGGATCAGCTCGCCGAGGTGTACGAGGCCCTCGAGCGCACGCCCGGGGACCGGTTCGACGACGCGCTCGAGGTGTTCCGGGCATCCGCGCTCGAACCCGAGTTCCCGACGTTCCTCACCGTCGGCGCGTACGCCCGCTACCTGTAGCGCCTCGCCCCTTCGCCCCTTCGCCCTATTCCGGCCGCGAAAGCGGGTGAATCGTCGCTTTGGACTCCCCATAGCGACGATTCACCCGCTTTCGCGTGAGGTGTGGTGGGGTTCTAGGGGGGGGTCTAGGGGGGGTCTTGGGGGTTCGGGCGTCGATAGGGTGGGTCGATGATCGAGATTCGCACGGCGACGGCGACGGATGCCGCGGCGCTGGCCGAGCTGGCCGCGGCCACCTTCGCGCTGGCCTGCCCGCCACACACCACGGCCGAGGCCATCGCCGCGTTCCTGCGTGACGTGCTTGCGGAGAGCAACTTCGACGCCTACCTGGCCGACCCAGACCGGCTGATCCTCGTGGCCGAAGACGCCGGGGTGATGCTTGGATACACGATGCTCGTGTTCGCCGAGCCCACCGACGAGGATGCGCGGGAAGCCGCCCTGCTCCGTCCCACGGCGGAACTGAGCAAGTGTTACCTGCGCGCCGAGACGCACGGCCGCGGGGTGGCGGCGGCGCTGATGACCGCGACCCTGGATGCGGCGCGGGCGCGCGGCGCGGCCGGCAGCTGGCTGGGTGTGAACCAGGAGAACGCGCGGGCCATCCGCTTCTACGAGAAGAACGGGTTCGTCACGGTCGGCCAGAAGCGTTTCCTGGTCGGCGGGCGGTACGAGAACGACTTCGTTCTGGAACGCGCGCTCTAGACGCTGCCGGTTTCGGTGACGATCTCGGCCGCGACGGCCTCGCGGGCCGCGATCGCCTGCTCCTTCATGCCCTTGATCTGCTCGTAGGCGGCGAGGGCTGCCTGTCTCGTCTCGCCGAGGTCGACGATCGGGGCAGGGTAGGCATCCGTGCCCCACTCGGGCACGTTCTGACGGATGTATTCCCCGTTCGGATCGAACTTCTTCGCCTGCAGCTCCGGGTTGAAGACACGGAAGTAGGGGGCGGCATCGGCGCCGGAACCGGCCACCCACTGCCAGCCGAACGGGTTGCTCGCGGCGTCGGCGTCGACGAGGGTGTCCCAGAACCACTGCTCGCCGAGCCGCCAGTCGATCAGGAGGTTCTTGATCAGGAACGACGCCGCCACCATACGAACCCGGTTGTGCATGCTGCCGGTGCGCCACAGTTCGCGCATGCCCGCGTCGACGAGTGCGATTCCGGTGCGACCCTGTTGCCAGGCCTCGAGCGAACGCTCATCGAGTTCTGGCCAGGGGAAGACGTCGAACTCGGGCCGCAGGTTGACTGTCGCGAGGCTGGGGTTGTGGAAGAGCACGTGGTAGCTGAACTCCCGCCAGCCGACCTCGGTGAGAAACCGGGTTGCACTGGCCTGAGCGCGGCCGGTGAGGCCGATCCGCGCGTGCTCGGTCGCATGCCAGATCTGGAATGGACTGATCTCGCCCCAGCGCAGGTGCGGCGAGAGGCGGGAGGTGACCGCTTGGGCCGGTTCGTCGCGCTCGTCGGCGTAGCGGGCGAGGGACTCGTGCAGGAACGTCTCGAGCAGACGGTGCGCGGAAGCCTCGCCGGGCTGCCAGGCCTCGCGCAGTCCGGTCGCCCAGTCGGGCCGCGCCGGAAGGAGCGCCCAGTCCTCGAGCGTGTCGGAGAGGATCTCGCCGGGGAAGCCCGAGATCGAATCGGGCGCGGGATGGGGCGCGCGCGGCGGCGGGCCAGCCGTGCAGGCCCGCCAGAACGGCGTGAACACCGAGTAGGTGCCGCCCTGGCCGGTCTGGATCGTCCACGGTTCGAACAGGAGTGAGCCGGCGAAGCTGCGGGCCACTGTTCCACCCGCGGTGAGCGCCGCCTTGAGGTGGGTGTCCACCTCGCGCTCGGCCGCTCCGTAGCGGCGGTTCCAGAACACGGCGTCGGCACCGACGGATGCCGCGAGCCCCGACACCACACCCTCAGCCGGCCCTCGGCGCAGCGTCAACCGGCCGCCGAGGCGTTCCAGCGAGTCGGCCAACACGGTGAGGCTCCCGTGAAGCCACCACCGGGCCGCGCCGCCGAGCGGCCTGATCCCGGGGGATTCCTCGTCCAGAACGTACACGGCCACGATCGGCTTGCCGCGCTCGAGTGCGGCCTGCAGGGCAGGGTTGTCCGCCAGGCGCAGGTCGTCCCGAAACCAGACGAGGGACGGCCCGTCGCCGCTCATGGGCGAAGCCCTGTGGCGCCAGCGCCAGTGCCGGCGCCCCGGTCATCCGTCACCTGCAACACGATCTTCCCGCGTGTGTGCCCCTCCTCGATCAGGCGGTGCGCGGCCGCGCCGTCGGCCAGCGCGAACACCTGGTCCACGTGCACCCGCACGGCGCCGTCGTCGATGAGCTCGGCGATGAAGTCCAGGGTGTGGCCGGAGGGGGCCACCTTGAAGCCGGTGGCACGGATGCCCGCGGCCGCGGCCTCCGCGGCCATGGTCGGCCAGCTCCCGGTCGGTGCGTTCACCAGGATTCCGCCGGGTCGCAGCACGCGGAGGGACCGGGTGCCGGTGTTGTCGTGCACATTGCCGACGAGGTCGATCACCGCGTCCAGCCCGGAGAGCACGTCGTCGAAGCGGGTCTGCGTGTAGTCGATGACGTCGTCGGCGCCGAGCTCCCGCAGGAAATCGAGGTTGCGGGTCGACCCGGTTGCGGTCACGTGGGCGCCGAAGGCCTTGGCGAACTGCACGGCGAAATGGCCGACCCCGCCGCTGCCGGCGTGGATGAGTATCCGTTGCCCGGGAGCTGCCGCGGCCAGGTCCACGACCATGCCCCACGCGGTGAGCGCTGCCACCGGCATGGCGGCCGCCTCGACGTGGCTGAGCCGCACGGGCTTGCGGGTGACGTTCAGGCTCGAGACGGTCAGTAGCTCGGCGTAGCTGCCGGGCGTGCGGGGCGTGCGAGCGATCCCGAAGACCTCGTCGCCGGGCTGCAACGGGAACGCCTCGTAGGGCGCGCTGACCACGACGCCGCTGAAGTCGAGTCCGAGCACGGCCGGGTAGGAGGGGATGGCCCGAGCGACCCCCCCGCCGGCCCTCGTTTTGGCATCGATCGGATTGACGCCGGCGGCAACGACCCGCACCAAGAGCTCATCGAAGACCGCGATCGGGGCGTCGACCTCGGCCAGGTGCAGCTCGTCGGCGAGGCCGGGGCGGTCGATCACGAGGGCGCGCATGGTCGGTGGCTGGTTCGTGACATTTACCATCTCCCTATTCTCGCGCGAGTCCCGCGTTGCCGGGACACGCCGGCGTACCCCGAATTGGGGGTATTGGGAGGCGAATCTGGTGCCGGCAGGGACTGGCTGGGAGCAGACCGGCGCGCATAGTCTGTCCTCATAAAGGGGGACCGACCCCGGTGCGTGGGGAGAGTCCCTGATTTCCCCGCATTCGGTCTCTCTCTTGGGTTCGGTTCAACCCCCGCCGAGCCGGCACTCAGCAGTTGCCCAGCTCATCGAACAGGAGTCGTACCGCACCCGAAGCGGCACGACTCCTTCGATCGGCTGCGGCGCGACGCCGAGGGAAAGCCGCCTGCGACACCCGGCAGGCGGCTTTCCCGTGGGTGGTCCTTCCGCGTGACGAACGGCCAGGCCAGCGTGACGACCGATCAGGCCTGCGCGGGCGGGCGACCGGCTGTGGTCTGCTGGTTGAGCAGCGCGATCAGGTTGTTGGCGTACCCCACCAGGATCGCGATCTGATCTTCGTCGCGTTCGATCCACCGGCACTCGGGTTCAGCGCTCACCGGCACGAAATCCTTGTGCTGCTCCCAGACGAGCAGGGTGCGCTCGGCCCCGAGCACGTATTGCTGCCACCACACCTGACGCAGGTACGAGCGCGGGATGCTGCGCCAGGCCTTGCTCGTCGTCTTGATCTCAGCTAGTTCGAGCCCGCCTGCCCCCTGGCCGAAGCCGGTACCCACGCCGTCGGGGGTCGCCAGGTGCCTTCGGTGGTCGGCCGCATGGAACAGTGCGGTGCTGGGCGCGATGCCATAGCGGGCGAGCACCCACGCAGCGATCTCCGGTTCCCGGGCGCGCCCGTGGTCCGTGTAGCTGTTGCCGCTGAAGCTGCTGCCGTTGAGCTTGTCGTAGACCGCGTTCTGCAGCGATTTGGGGGTGGCGAGCTTGGCGACATCCGTGGCCGTGATCCCCTGGGCGCGGGCCCGCAGCCAGGCAACCCGGTCGGTCGAATCGGCCACGACGCGCCGCAGGTGCGACGCGGCAACCAGAGGTGCCGCCAGCAGGGCGTCGGGGAGCGACGAATGCTCCTTCTCCTCGAACAGGGAGAGCATCTGGTTCGTCACTATTCCATTGTGCCTGTTCGGCAGGCCGGCCCACGCCGGGCCACGGCGGAGTCGTGCGTGACCGGTCGGTGCCGTCAGGCTCCAACGCCATGCCGATCGAGGCCATTGCCGTCTGGGCGCGCTGGCCCGTCAGCTCCCGGCGCCGGGAGGTGAAAAACATCGGATCTCCGGTTCCGGTGGTGCTCTGACAACCTGGACTGGAATGACGCAGACGCTCCGTGGTGAGGCTATGGCTAACCTGTGTGAATCTTGAGTAAAAGATGTCTGCAGTGCTTCACAGGAGAGACCGGGTCAGCACATAGCGTTTTCAGAGCCAACACTCGGATACTGGGGGACCATGAGCACGAGCGAGAATGATCGAGTAGTCAGCGCCCCGCGCCTGACCAAGGCGGACGGCAGCGCCATCCGGGTGCTGGTCGTCGACGATGAGCCCACGCTCACCGACCTGCTCTCGATGGCGTTGCGCTATGAGGGCTGGGACGTGCGCACGGCCGGCGAGGGGCGCCAGGCGCTCACCATCGCCTGTGCTCTTCCTCACGGCACAGGATTCCCTCGACGACCGGCTCAAGGGTCTGACGTCCGGCGGCGACGACTA
>Ga0136639_10000141_pt1 | contig 21363 bp, 17 predicted proteins | sample AntDrymUQ8592106_2_FD_113739 | JGI IMG/M metagenome (GOLD analysis project Ga0136639, IMG submission 113739) | Polar desert sand microbial communities from Dry Valleys, Antarctica - metaG UQ859 (21.06) | ecosystem: Environmental > Terrestrial > Soil > Desert | place: Antarctica: Dry Valley...
TCGTCGTGGCGCCACATCTGCTCCAGGGCGGTGAACCGGCCGGCCACGTCGTCGCTGTGCTCGGCCCGCAGCAGTTCGTCGAGACGCTCCGCGAGCCGTCGTACGACGGGCGCGGAGAGCACTCCGGGCAGGCGGACGAACGCCTCACGCCGGAAGGCCTCGACCGCCGTCGGCTCGAGGTCGTACGGTTCGGCCAGCTCGCGGGCGAGCTCATCGTCGGAGGCCGGCGTGACGTCGGGCATCCCGGGACCCTCGACGAGCTCGGTGGGGGCCTCCTCGTTCTTCGCGAGGGTGACGTACCAGTCCCACCAGTCCTGGTCGTCGCCGGCCCAGTCCTGTTCCAGGCCCCCGGCGCGGTTTTGCTCGGGAAGTCGGTCGTTGGTGCCGGCCTCGGGATTCAGAGCCACAGCAGGGACACCTCGTGGGCGAAGGTGTAGCAGCCGCTCTCGTCGCGGCAGGAGGCGAGGTAGTCACCCAGGACAGGAGCCGCCTCCATCTGGGTCAGCGACACCGAGTCGTCGAACGCGCAGCGCTGGAGGAAGCCCTCGACGACGGCCCGTTCCTCGCTCCCGGTGCGATAGGTGACGCGCTGATCGCGCACGTCGGCACCCGCCCGGACCAGAGCATCGCGCACCTGCTCGGCCGTGGTGTAGGGCGTGGCCTCGCGCACCCCGGCACGGAAGGCGTCGTAGAAGACCAGGTAGTGAGAGGCCGCCGTGGCCTGGGCAACCAGGCCGAGACCGCCCGGGGCCAATGCGGCGACGAACCGCTCGGCGGCGAGGTCGAGCTCATCCGGAGGCAGCGCGTACAGAGCGTGCGTGGCCCACACGACGTCGTAGCCCGCGTGCTCAGCGGGCAGGTCCTGCAGCGTCGTCACCAGCTCGTGACGGGCCACGAACGGAGGAGCGAGGACACCGCGTGTCTCCTGGACCGAGAAAGCCGAGGGGTCCAGCAGGTCGTAGGCGACGTCGGGGACCTCGCTCAGGTCCGTGTGGCTGCGCAGGGCGGTCGGAAACTTCCCGCTGCCACACGCCACGTCCAGAAGCGACCAGCCGTCGCGGGCTTGGTCGCTGAGCAACCGTGGCCAGTCGGCGGCCAGCGCGAGCTGGCGGTAGTCCTCGGTGGCCAGGGCGTAGAACGCCTCCATGCCGGTGCGGCCGGACTCGCTCCAGTGCTGGAGACTGCGCTCCGCGGTGTCTCCTGTGCTCACGTTGCTCCTCGCCGTGCCGCCCGACGGGTGGCAAGCATGTTTGTCCTACGTGTTTGACTCTGGGCAATGTCTAACGTATCCCCGTCCACCTCACCCCAGCACGCGCTGGTGCTGCGCGAGCGTCGCGAGCACGCGGTTCTCGACGAGCTGCGCGCGGCTCGCCGCGGGGAGACCGTCCTGCGGAACCTCGCACCGGATGCCTATGCCCGCGGCCACGCCGCCTTCGAGACTCGCTCGGACCAGCGGGCGCTGATCGGCGGCCACCTCGCCGCCCGGCTGGCCAGCCGTGACACCGGACCGGTCGCGGTGCTCTCCGTGGGCTGCGGCGACGGGTCCCTCGACGCGCCGCTGGCTGCTGCCCTGGTGGACGTGATGCCAGCCCGACCGATCCGCTACGTCGGCGTCGACCCGTACGTCGGGAGCACGACTGCCTTTGCCGCCGCGATGGCCGACCTGGGGCGGGCCTGTCTATCAGCAGAGGTGCACGCCGCGACCTTCGCCGAGGCCCCTGTCAGCGGCCTGTTCGACGTCGTCACCTTCGTGCACTCCATGTACTACGTCCCCGAGGTCGCCCCGACGCTGAGGGCGGCTCACGGGCTCCTGCGGCCGGGGGGTGAGCTGCTGGTGCTCAGCGCCCCCCGCGGAGCCCTGAACGTGCTCGTCGACGTGCTCGCCCCGCCGGTCGAGGGCCACCGACAGTGGTTCAGCGACGACATCGCGGCCGGGTTCGCCGGTGCGGGACTGCGGACCGAGGAGACAGTCACCCTCGACGCTCGCCTGGACGTGGACGCCGCGAGCGACGAAGTACTCGACTTCACGGTGCAGGCCCGACTCACCCCCAAGCTGCGACCTCTCGTGCGCGCCTACCTCGACGCGGTGTCGGTCCCCTGCCCCACTTCCGGCGTTCCGTACGTACCCCACCCCGTGGACGTCTACCGCGTGCGGAGGGCTGCCTGAGCCGCAACTCAGCTGCGGCGACCGCAGCCCCGGCTCGGCAGAACGGCCCCGAAGGCGTCCGAGCATGTTGTTCCGTCCAGGAGAAGACTCAAGCAGCGCCCGTAGGGATGTCTGCCGCCTTGACGGTCATTCGCGGTGGATAGACGCACCTCGCACCTTGTCGGGTGGGCCAGACGTCGATAGCAAGCTGACGAAGCAACGGGGGCTTGCGGCGGCCAGCGAAAACATTGCCAGGAAGAATCCCGTACATTTCAGGTGCTGAGAGGGAACTCAGTTCACTCCTCGCCAAGCGGCTTCGTCATGTCAGCTGGGAGGTCCGCCCCGTCTGACATCGAGGAATGCGCGAGCGTTGCGGAGTCGGAGCGCCCGGACTTCCTTTTGACGAAAAACGGGCATGGCGCTGTGCCTTTCGGTGTCGAGGTCACCGAGTTATTCCGGGACCAAGCTGACGCCCGGTCGGTGCGTCACCCTGAGTACCTCGACGCCCTCTTTCGCGGCGCGCCGCATATGCATAAAGACGACAAGAAGGCCCTGCCGCTCTCCTTCATGACGATCACCGACCCCGATGGGAACGTCACCCATGAGAACGTGCCGGGAATCCTCGGGCCGGCGATATCCGAGGCGGATCACCGGCGGGCCGTTGCAGCGACGATCGAGAGCAAGGTGGCGCGCGGCTACGCCGTCGAGGGCGGGCACGTGGACCTCATCGTTCGCGATCGCTACTTCCCCTCGGGAGAGCTGTTGCCGGACGAGTACTCCGTGACCGCGCTACTCAGCGACGGTGTGCGGGCGGCCCTCGTCGACTCGTCGTTCCGTGAGGTTTACCTGATCTCGATCTCCCGCGCTCGGGAGCAGGTCGTCCGGCCGCTGATTCAGTTGATGCTGACCGAGAGATTCTTCCTCTTCGGAAAGGCGATCGAGGGTGCGCTCTGGCGACCGGATATGGACGAGCAATGGAAGTATGTCCAGGCGTTCTCTGACTACGTGGAAAGAGAAGCAGTTGCTGTGGACCTGTTCGATCTCGGCGGTCTGCCGGTCGCGGCGTATCGGTCGAGCGCCGTCGGCCTGGGCAGGGGTTGGGGTCCGCAGATTCTCGACTTCGCCGACCGGCAAGCAGGGCTCTCGCCATGGGAGTTGCGCCCAATGGATCGGCTGACTGATCCCGAGGTCGCGGCTTGCAAACAGTTCGTGTCCGACGGCGAGTTCTTCTGGGGCTACTACGGAACCCCAGTTGAGCAGGCCGACCTCGAGTTCCCGAAAACAAGATCGGTTCAGGTGGTCGAGGAGTTGCCGCAACGAGTAGGCGACCCTTCAGCCGACGAAGGGTCGGAGGCCGACGCCTGAACGCCGTCGGGCCCCTGTGGCGAGTGCAAGACGCAGTGCCAACGGGATCCCGGCGGCGTCGTGGATAGGGGCGACACGGTCGTAACGGCGCAGCGAAGTGTCGACGGCGCCTGAACGCTGACCCCTATCGACGGGCGAGTTCCACCTCACGTCGCAGCATTCCACTGCTACGAGATGGCGTGGCGATAGTGCGAAGAGGCCGCACGCGAGGAACGCGGGGGAGTGGGACACGGTGTCAGCGCACGTGTGGCGGCGAGGTCGCGCTGCTCGATGAGCGGATCGCCGGGCCGGACCCGCGGTACGTTGCACGGTGCCGCTCCGCGGTTCCATGCCCTGACAGGAGACCTCATGACCCACGACCCGAGCCAGTCGAAAATCGTCCGGCCCTTCACCCGGCAGTCCACCGTGCTCGAACTGGCCTCGACTCTGCCCGGGCGCGCGTTCAAGGCGATGATCGTGCGCCAGCTCCCACCGGTAGCAACCGAGGAGGAACGTCAGGCATTGGAGGACCTCACCGTCGGTCTTCCGCTGGAGACCTTGGTCGAGCTGTCCGAGGGCAAGCTCACCTGGGGGATCGCCGATTCCGTCGTCGATCTGGCGAACCGCAAGCCGCACCGTCTGGTCCCCCGTGGTGTCGACGCGGGTAAGGGCGTCCTGAAGAAGATCACGCGCACGGTTCGCCGCTGACGGCGTGCACGATCGCCGAAGGAGGAGTGGCGTAACGACCGCTGACAAGCCCCATTCTGGGCGGAGTGACGCACGCGCATCGACAGATCGGGCATTCGCCGGACAGGAACACGCCCAGCTAGCGGCCGAAGCGCATCCGGAAGTCGTGGGCGACCATGCTGGTGAGAGGGCGCCCGGCGCGTAGCCAGGCGAGGGGCCCCTGGGGGGCGAGGTCCCAGGTGGCGGTGGCGGGACGGATCCGGCCCGAGGCGCGGATGGGGCTGGCGACGGTGCGCTCACCGAGGGTCTGCACGACGCTGCCACGCAGGGGGAACGGCAGTGGGACAGCAGGGACACGTCGCGCGGCGAAGGTCGCGCTGGCGATCGGGCCGCTCTCGATCGAGGCCGCAAGTCCGTTGAAGCTCGCCAGGTCCTTGGGGATGCCCCACAGCCCACGTCCGCCGAGCATCGAGGTCGTGCTGTCGACCCAGATGTCGGTGATCGACAAGCCCAGCCCGCGACCGTGACGCACGACGACCGCGGCGAGCAGCTCGTCGTAGGCCATCAGTCCGGCTTCGGAGTAGGCGACGAACGCGGTCGAGACGATCGCGCGTCCGCGCACGGTCACCGGCGTGGCGCTGAACGGCAGAGGCGGTAGCGCGGCGACGGGCACCGACCAGGTGGTGAGGTGGCCGATGCCGGTCAGGTCCCAGGGCTGGGGCGGGTAGGGCATGCTCACGAGACCACCTCGAGCTCGTCCCAGTCGACCGTGGCCGTGCGCTGCTGGTACTCCGTGACCTGGCCGGGCCAGTTGGTGGTGATGCGCGGTCCGTCGACGTACCAGCTCGAGCAGCCAGCCCACGCGCTCGTCGAGAGCCGCGACTGCATCTCGGTGTCGTAGGCCTCCGCCACCTCACGTCGTACGACGACCGCGCGCGCACCGCCGTCGGCGATCCGGCGGGCGACCTGGGCGATGTAGGCGGCCTGGGCCTCGAGCATGTTGATGATCGAGCTGCCGCCGAGGTTGGTGTTGGGGCCGTAGATGCAGAACAGGTTGGGGAAGCCCGGGACCGAGAGACCCAAGTGGGCGCGGGCGCCGTCGGCCCAGCCCTCGTGCAGGTCGGCCCCCCCGACGCCGGTGACCCGCATCGGGGCGAGGAAGTCGGTGGCCGCGAAGCCAGTGCCCCAGATCAACACGTCGACCTCGTGCAGCACGCCGTCGGCGGTACGTACCCCGGTCGCCTCGACGGAGGTGACCTTCTCGGTCACGACGTCGACGTGGTCGCGGGCCAGCGCGGGATACCAGTGGTTGGAGAAGAGCAACCGCTTGCAGCCGAGGTCGTAGTCGGGCACCAGCTTGCGGCGCAGCTCGGGGTCGCGGACCTGGGCCCGCAGCGCCAGGCGCCACACCCGCTTGAGCGAGCCCATCAGCGGGCGCGTCGCGGCGGAGTCTCCCGCCAGCGCGCCGTTGAAGACCTCGGTGAGCCAGAACCACGAGCGTCGCTCGGCGGAGAGGAGCGCGGGGAACCGCTCGAACGCGCGGTGGTGCCGGGGGCGGTAGGCCTGGTCGGGCTTGGGGACCACGTAGGGCGCCGAGCGCTGGAAGATCGTCATCTCGCTGACCCGGTCGACGATGCCGGGCACGAACTGGATGGCGCTGGCCCCGGTGCCGACGACCGCGACGCGCTTGCCGACGAGGTCGACGTCGTGACGCCACTCCGCGGAGTGGAAGGTCGGCCCGGCGAACGTGTCGGTACCGGGCAGGTCCGGGATCACCGGGTTGGAGAGCTGGCCGACCGCGGAGACGACGAGGTCGGCGGTCCAGCTCGCTCCGTCCGCGGCGGAGACCTGCCAGGTGAGAGCCTTCTCGTCGTAGGTGACGCTCGTGACCGCGACCCCGGTGTGCACCAGGTCGAGGAGTCCCTCGCGGGTCGCGGTCTCCTGGATGTAGCCAAGGATCTCCGGCTGCTCGGAGTAGCGGCGCCCCCAGCCGGGGTTGACCGCCCAGGACCAGGAGTAGAGCGGCGAGGGAACGTCGCACGCGGCGCCGGGGTAGGTGTTGTCGCGCCAGACCCCACCCACGCCTGCTGCGCGCTCCAGGACGGTGATGTCGGTGATGCCCTGCTGCCGGAGGGCGCGGGCGGCCCCGAGCCCGCCGAAGCCGGCTCCGATGATGACGACGCGGATGCTCATGTCCCTGAAGGTAGGGCTCGGGGAGTGGTCGACGGCAGCGCTGCGCCCCGTTCTGATTGATAATTCCGGACATGACTTCTGGCCTCCCAGGTCTGCCCGCTCCCGCCGCGGCCGACTGGGGCTTCCCCCGCTCGGCTGCCGGCATCGCCCTCCTCGTGGAGTACGCCGGGGCGCGCGGCGTCGGCGCGGGTCGGGCGCTCCTGGGCACCGGGTTGACGTCTGACTCCCTCGCGGAGGTGGTGAGCAGCGCTGGCGAGGTCACCGCCGCGCAGGAGCTGCGCGTCGTGCGCACCCTGCACCGGCTGCTCGGCGAGGTCGGGATCGAGGTCGGTCGGCGCTACCAGGCCTCGACATTCGGGGCGTTCGGCTACGCGATGTTGTCGAGCCGCACGGTGCTGGACGCCATCACCGTGGCGTTGCGGCTGATCGACCTGAGCTTCGCCTTCGCGATCCCACGGGCGTCGCTCGTCGGGGACCTGGTGCACGTCAGCGTGGAAGGCGGCGCACTGCCCCCCGACGTACGACGACTGCTGGTGGAGCGCGACGCCACCGCGATCGTGACGGTCCTCGAGGCCCTGGTGCCGGGCGGCGTGGGCGCCGAGGTGACCTGGGCGGCGGAGGCGTCGGAGGCGGCCACGATCGTGTTCGGCGTCGACCAGCTCGACCGACCACTGCCGCAGCGCAGCGCCGAGCGGCTCGCCCTGGCGGATCGCATGTGCACCGAGGTGGTCGACGCACGACGCGCCCGGCAGGGGCTGGCCCAGGACGTCCGGGTGCTGATCACGCAGCGGTTGACGGAGGGGGCCCCGATGCGGGACGTGGCGGCGGCGCTGGCGATGGGGGAGCGCAGCCTGCGCAGGCAGCTGGCCGACGACGACGTGCGCTACCAGGAGCTGCTGGACGAGGTGCGCTCCTCGTTGGCGCTCGCGCTCCTGGACGGGCGGGTCACGATGCCGGTGGCGGAGGTCGCGCGCCGGCTGGGCTATGCCGAGTCCGCGAGCTTCATCCACGCCTTCCGGCGCTGGACCGGGCGGACCCCGACCCAGCTGTCGCGCTCCTGACCACCGCCGGACACCTGGCGGCCACCTGAGCAGAACGGTGGGTTCATCGCGTGCTGGTCGGCTTCGGTCATGACCACGACGCCCTCTCGCACGCTGCTGCCGCTGACGCCGGTGACCCGTCACGGCTCGCGCAGCTTCATGACCTGCTACTTCCGGTGCGGCAACGCCTGCGACCACCCCGAGCCCAACCGCTCCGACAACGGTCACATCCAGGACGAGATCACCAAGGCCGTGCAGCGCCGCTCGCTCCTCAAGGGTGCCGCGATCGGCACAGGAGCCCTCGTGGTCGGCTCCGGTGCTGCCTCCGGCGGCCTCGCTGCCGCTGCCGTCGCACCCGCACGGGCAGCGTCCGGCAACCTGGCGAGGACCACCTTCGAGCCCGTCCGGCCCAACAAGCGTGACGCCGTCACCGTCGCCGAGGGATTCACCACCTCGGTCGTGATGCGGTGGGGTGACCGGGTCCTCCCGGGTGCTCCCGAGTTCGACGTGGCCAAGCAGACCCCCGAAGCCGCTCGCCAGCAGTTCGGCTACAACTGCGACTATGTCGGCGTCTTCCCGACCGGGCGCGACGAGGCCGTCCTGGTGGTCAACCACGAGTACACCGACGAGAACCTGATGTTCCCCGCGGACGTCTACACGCCGGCCGAGATCAAGGCGATCGCGATGAGCAACTACGGCATCTCGGTCGTCGAGCTGCGCCGCGGTGCGACCCCGGGTGACTGGCGCCCCGCGAGCAACCTGCGCAAGGCCCGGCTCAACCGTCGCCTCCACATCGAGACGCCGTTCCGGATCGTCGGCCCGGCCGCAGGTGACGAGCGGCTTCGCACGGCAGCCGACCCGACCGGTCGCACCGCGCTCGGTACGCTCAACAACTGCGCCGGCGGCATGACGCCGTGGGGCACGGCGCTGTCGGGCGAGGAGAACTTCAACTCCTACTTCGACAAGTCTGGTGCGCTTGACCCGCGCTACGCCGCGGAGTACGCCCGCTATGGCATCACCGGCTCGGGCAAGGGGTGGAACGAGATCGACCCCCGCTTCGACCTCACCCTCGACCCGCACGAGCCGCACCGCTTCGGCTGGATCGTCGAGGTGGACCCGATGAATCCCTCGTCGACCCCGCGCAAGCACACGATGCTCGGCCGCTTCAAGCACGAGGGTGCCAACATCGTCATCGCGAAGAACGGCAGGGCCGTGGCCTACATGGGCGACGACGAGCGCGGCGACTACATCTACCGGTTCGTCTCGGCCGAGAAGTTCGACCCGGCCCGCTCCACCAAGGCGCGTCGCCACAACCTCACGCTGCTGACGAGGGGCACGCTGTCGGTCGCGAAGTTCGCTGGCGACGGCTCCGAGGACGGCGAGTACGACGGCACTGGCCAGTGGCTCCCCCTGTGCACGGACACCACGTCGTACGTCGAGGGCATGTCGGTCGCCGACGTGCTGCTCTTCACCCGCCTGGCCGCAGACAAGGTCGGCCCGACGAAGATGGACCGTCCTGAGGACGTCGAGCCCAACCTGGTCAACGGCAAGGTCTACGCAGCCCTGACCAACAACTCCAACCGCGGCAAGCCCGAGCTGCCTGTCGACGAGGCCAACCCGCTCGCCTCCTCGATGGTGCGCGCGTCCCTCGGGGCGCCGCTGACGGCGGCGTCGGGCAACCGCAACGGCTACGTGCTGGAGATGACGCCGGTCGGTGGCCACGCCGCCAGCCGCTTCACCTGGGACCTGCTGCTGGTGTGCGGGGACCCGGCCGCGGCCGAGACCTACTTCGGCGGCGTGGACAAGGCGACGGTCAGCCCCATCAGCTGTCCCGACAACGTCTCCTTCGACAGCGAGGGCCAGCTGTGGATCGCGACCGACGGCAACGTGCTCGGCTCCAACGACGGGATCTTCCGCGTGCCCACCCAGGGACCGCTGCGTGGCCAGGTCCGGCAGTTCGTCACGATGCCGCGCGGCGCCGAGGCCTGCGGCCCGCTGATCGCCGACAAGAACCGCTCGCTGTTCTTCGCTGTCCAGCACCCCGGTGAGATCGACGGTGCGACGTTCGAGGACCAGGCCAGCACCTGGCCCCACACCGACGACTTCCCCCGCCCGTCGGTCGTCGTGGCCTATCGCCGGCGCTGAGGTCGGAGAAGTTGTAACTCAGTGTTACTACCGCTCCCATGTCGGTGTACCGACATGGGAGCGCCTCGGACACTGAGTTACAAGCGGGGGTGACCGACGCCGGGTGACCAGAAGCCGGCCGGCTCAGGTGATCGTCATCCCGCCGTCGACGGGCAACGTCTGTCCGGTGATGTAGCCGGCGGCGGCGGAGGCGAGGAAGACCACGGTGGCGGCGAGCTCGGCGGGGTCGCCCTTGCGGCCGGCGGGGATGCGAGGTCCCTGCGACTCCAGGTAGCCGTCGGGGTAGCTGTCGGTCATCTCCGAGGTGAAGAAGCCGGGGGCGATCGCGTTGACGCGGATGCCCTTGCGGCCGGTCCACTGCTGGGCCAGGTCGCGGGTCAGGCCGATGAGGCCCGCCTTGGACGCCGCGTACGCCGCCTGGGGGAGCCCGGCGGTCGTGAGGCCGAGGACGGAGGAGATGTTGATGATGCTCGACCCCGGCCGCATCACGCGTCCGCACTCCTGGGCCATCCAGTAGCACCCGTTGAGGTTGACGTCGATGACGGCGCGGAACTGCTCGGGTGTCTCCCGGGTCGCGGGCACCGCGGTGCCGATGCCGGCGTTGTTGACCAGGATGTCGACGCGGCCGAACTCCTCCATCGCCAGCGCGACCAGGTTGGCGCACGAAGCAGGGTCGGACACGTCGGTGCCGACCGTGAGGGCGCGGCGACCCGCAGCCTCGACGAGGGCAGCGGTGTCGGCCAGCTTCTCCACGCGGCGTGCGCCCAGGGCCAGGTCGGCGCCGGCCTCGGCCAGCCCCTGGGCGAAGGCGACGCCCAGCCCGCTCGAGGCGCCGGTCACGACGGCCACCTTGTCGTCCAGTCGGAACATGTCGGTCACAGTCATGGTGTCGACCCTAGGGCTCCACCCCCGACCTGGCGAAGAACCCCGATCCGGCCGGCTGCTCACGTAGCCTGGCTCGCGAGAGTGGAGGAGGTGGACTCGATGGCCACCACGACCCGGGTCGGACGCAGCCCCGCAGACAAGCACGACGATCGGCGCAAGCAGCTCGCCGACTCGGCGCTGACCACGCTGGGGGAGCGCGGCTACGCGCGGACCAGCCTGCGTGAGATCGCGGCCAACTCCCAGTTCAGCCATGGCGTGGTCCACTACTACTTCCGCGACAAGCTCGAGCTGATCGTCTACTGCGTGCGTCACTACAAGGCGCAGTGCGTGACCCGCTACGACGAGGTCCTCGCCCAGTCCACGACCGCCGAGGGGCTGCTCGACGCGTTCGCCGCCAAGCTCGTCGAGACGCTGCGCGAGGAAGCGCCGATGCATCGGCTCTGGTACGACCTGCGCTCCCAGAGCATGTTCGAGGAGTCCCTGCGCGAGGCGGTCGCCACGATCGACGCGACGCTCGAGGAGATGGCCTGGCGCGTCGTCGAGCGCTACGCCGAGCTGGCCGGCCGCCCGACCGCCCTGCCGTCAGCGGCGGCGTACGGCGTCCTGGACGGACTGTTCCAACAGGCACTGCTCGCTCACCTCGCCGGTGCCCCGGGTGCGCTCGACACGATCGTCGCCCAGGTCCACGCGCTGATGCCGCTCATGCTGGCGCCCGCGAGGGCCTGACAGTCCGCTACCCTGGGGTCCATGCGCAGGACCCTTCTTCTTATCTAGCCGCGTCGACACGCACACGTCGCCGCGGCTGCCCCTCGTGCTCGAGGGGTTTTTTTGTGCCCCGACGTCCTCCGAGACGCGTGTCTCGATGCAGCACCCGATGAGGGTCCGACCACTGCCGAGAGAGAAGACGATGACCCAGCGAGAGACGGCCGAGAGAGAAGAGCCGGCCACCTACGACGTCGCCGCCACCGAGCAGAAGTGGCAGCCGATCTGGGAGCAGCTCGACCCCTTCCGCGCCGACGACTCATCGGCGCGCGAGAAGCGCTACGCCCTGACGATGTTCCCCTACCCCAGCGGCGACCTGCACATGGGTCACGCCGAGGTGACCGCGCTGCATGACGTGATCGCGCGCTACTGGTGGCAGAAGGGCTACGAGGTCCTCAACCCCATGGGGTGGGACTCCTTCGGGCTGCCGGCCGAGAACGCCGCGATCCGCAACGACGCGCACCCGGCCGACTACACCTACGGCAACATCGCCACGCAGCTGGAGTCCTTCCAGAAGTACGCCGTGAGCTTCGACTGGTCGCGTCGCTTCAACACCTCGGACCCCTCCTACTACCGCTGGACCCAGTGGCTGTTCCTGAAGTTCCACGAGAAGGGCCTGGCCTACCGCAAGAACTCCCCGGTCAACTGGTGCCCCAACGACCAGACCGTCCTGGCCAACGAGCAGGTAGTCGACGGGGCCTGCGAGCGGTGCGGTGCGGAGGTCACCAAGCGTGAGCTGACCCAGTGGTACTTCCGCACGACCGCCTACGCGCAGGAGCTGCTGGACTGCCTCGATGACCTGCAGCCCACGTGGCCGGACAAGGTCATCAACGCGCAGCGCAACTGGATCGGTCGCTCCGAGGGCGCCCACGTCGACTTCGTGGTCGAAGGTCGTGCCGAGCCCCTGACCGTCTACACCACCCGGCCCGACACCCTGTTCGGGGCGACGTTCATGGTGGTGGCCGCAGACGCGGCGCTGGCCGGTGAGCTGGTCACCGACGAGCAGCGCGGGGCGCTGGACGACTACCTGGTCGAGGTGCGCAAGGAGACCGAGATCAACCGGCTGTCGACCGACCGCCCCAAGACCGGGGTGTTCCTCGGTGTGCACGCCGTCAACCCGCTGACAGGTTCCCGGATCCCGGTCTACGCCGCCGACTACGTGCTGGCCGACTACGGCACCGGCGCCATCATGGCCGTGCCGGCGCAGGACCAGCGCGACTGGGACTTCGCCATGGCCTTCGACCTGCCCATCGTGCGTACGGTCGAGCCCCCGGCCGACTGGGAGGGCGACGCCTTCACCGGCGACGGACCTGCCATCAACTCCGCCAACGACGAGATCGACCTGTCCGGCATGGGGGTCACGGAGGCCAAGTCGACGACCATCGCCTACCTGGAGGGCAAGGGCCTGGGCCGCGGCACGGTCAACTTCCGCGTGCGCGACTGGCTGCTGTCACGCCAGCGCTACTGGGGAGCGCCGATCCCGATCATCCACTGCCCGGTCGACGGAGAGGTCCCGGTCCCCGAGGACCAGCTGCCGGTCGAGCTGCCCGAGCTGCGCGGTGCTGACCTCAAGCCCAAGGGCACCTCCCCCCTGGGTGCCGCCGCCGACTGGGTCAACGTGACGTGTCCCACCTGCGGGGGGCCGGCCACGCGCGACACCGACACCATGGACACCTTCGTGGACTCGTCCTGGTACTTCTTCCGCTACGTCTCGCCCAACGACGACAGCCAGGCGTTCGACCCCACGCTGGCCGATGAGTGGGGTCCCATCGACCTCTATGTCGGCGGCGACGAGCACGCCGTCCTGCACCTGCTCTACGCGCGCTTCTTCACCAAGGCCCTGCGCGACATGGGACTGGTGAGCTGGGACGAGCCGTTCTCGGCCTACCTGTCCCAGGGCAAGGTCATCAACAATGGCCGCAAGATGAGCAAGTCGCTGGGCAACGGCATCAACCTGGGCGACCAGCTGGCGCAGTTCGGGGTGGACGCCGTCCGACTGACCCTGGTCTTCGCGAGCCCGCCCGAGGACAACATCGACTGGGCCGACGTCTCACCCGGCGGCTCTCTGCGCTTCCTGCAGCGGGCCTGGCGCCTGAGCGGTGACGTCACCAGCGAGGCGGGTGTCGACCCGACGACAGGTGACAGCGCCCTGCGTACGCTGACGCACAAGACGGTGCACGAGGCGGAGGGGCTGATCGAGAAGCACCGCTTCAACGTGATGGTCGCGCGCACCATGGAGCTGGTCAATGCCACCCGCAAGGTCATCGACTCGGGCGCCGGTGGCTCCGACCCGGCAGTCCGCGAAGCCGTGGAGACCGTGGCGATCCTGCTGTCCTTGGTGGCGCCGTACACCGCCGAGGAGATGTGGGAGCGGCTGGGTCACCAGCCGACCGTCGCGCGGGTGGGCTGGCCGGTCGTCGACCCAGCCCTGCTGATCGAGGAGTCGGTCACGGCCGTCGTCCAGGTCCAGGGCAAGGTCAAGGCGCGCCTGGAGGTGGCGCCGGACATCAGCGAGGACGACCTGGAGGCACTGGCCCTGGCAGACCCGTCCGTGGTGGCGGCCATCGAGGGCCGGGAGGTGCGCAAGGTCATCGTGCGCGCCCCCAAGCTCGTCAACATCGTGGTCTAGCGGCGACCCGCGTCGGGGCCGCCACTACTCTCGGCACATGCCGATCGTCGTCGTCACGGACTCGACCGCCAGCCTCCCGGTGGAGGTAGCGACCGAGCGCGGGATCCTGGTGGTCCCGCTCCAGGTGGTCATCGGCGCCCACGCCTACGACGAGGGCTCCCCGGAGGCCACGCCGGAGCGGGTCGCCGAGGCGTTGCGCGCGTTCCGACCCGTGAGCACGTCACGGCCGGCGCCGGCCGCGATGCTCGAGGCCTACGAGCGCGCGGCGGCCGCGGGCGCGCGCCAGATCGTGTCGGTCCACCTCTCCGGTGACATGAGCGGCACCTTCGAGTCGGCCCAGCTCGCCGCCCGCGACGCGCCGGTGCGAGTGGTCTGCGTCGACAGTCGCGAGGTCGGGGTCGCGACCGGCTACGCAGCACTGGCCGCCTCCGACGTCATCGGTCGGGGTGGCTCGGTGGAGGAGGCGGCGGCGGCCGCTCAAGCACGGGCGGAGGCGTGCTCCTCCCTGTTCTACGTCGACACGTTGGAGTACCTGCGCCGCGGCGGACGGATCGGTGCCGCTGCCGCGCTCTTCGGCGGAGCACTCGCGGTGAAGCCGCTGCTGACCATCGAGGACGGGGTCGTGGCGTCGCTCGAGAAGGTCCGGACCTCGGGAAAGGCGTTGGCTCGTCTCGAGGAGCTGGCGGTGGCAGCAGCGGGGGACGCCCCGATCGACCTCTGCGTGGCCCACCTCGCCAACCCCGATCGCGCCGACCAGCTGGCCGACAAGCTGCGCTCGCGTCTGGCCGAGAACCTGGGCGACCGGGAGATCTGGTGCGGCGAGCTCGGCGCGGTGCTCGGTGCCCACGTCGGCCCCGGCATGATCGCTGTCTGCGTCGCCCCTCGACCCTGACGCTGCTCGGTGCTGCAGGGCCACGCCTCGTCCACAGCACTGGCCCAGGACTGGTTGTCCACAGGCAGCCGATCGTTGCGAGCGCGGAAGGTCCCGTCCTGCCTACCGTTCCTCCATGCGATCTCGACGCTCCAGCCAGGACCACGACGCCGCTGTCGCGCGCAGGCTGGAGCAGCTGCGCGAGGAGCTGGCCGCCACGCGTGGACGACAGCATCCAGCACCGGTCGAGGTCGCGCCGGTCGTGGAGCCCGCGGCCGGGGGCGAGTGGTGGGAGGGCCATACCCGGGTGGCGAGCAACCGCCGGCCGCTGGTCGTCGTACCCCCGCTCGGGGCACCACGTCACGATCCTGCGCCCCAGGAGGCAGACGTGGCCCCGCTGGTCCCGGTCCCCGGTCGGCACGCGGCGCGACGGCTCCGGCCCGCGTTGGTCGACACCCTGCCCGACACGCTGAGGGGACGTGTCGGTCTGGGGACGGGACAGGTCGCGGTGCTCGCGGTGCTCGTCGCCGTCGGGCTGGCGCTCACCACGTGGTGGGTGCTGAGGGGTGATGCCGAGGTCGCGCCGATGGTGGCACCGGTCGTCGCGTCGCCCGGCTCGGCGATCGTGGCGCTGCCCGAAGCACCCGCACCCGCTCCCTCGCTCGGCGCCACCGGCCCGGCCACGACGGTCACGGTCGACGTCGCCGGCAAGGTACGACGACCCGGGATCGCCGTCCTCGACACCGGGTCGCGGGTGGTCGATGCGCTCAAGGCGGCCGGGGGAGCGCGTCCGGGGGTGGACCTGTCGTCGATCAACCTGGCGCGACTGCTCGTCGACGGCGAGCAGATCCTGGTCGGGCGGGCCGCGGTCGCACCCGCCGTCCCGGGCCTGACGACCAGCACGACCCCGGGGGTGGCTGGCCCGCTGGTCAACCTCAACCTCGCGAGCCAGGCCGAGCTGGAGACGCTCCCGGAGGTCGGCCCGGTCACGGCGCAGGCGATCCTGGCCTGGCGTGACGAGCACGGGGGCTTCTCGGCCGTGGAGGAGCTGCTCGAGGTCGACGGCATCGGTGACGCCACGCTGGAGCAGATCGCTCCTTTCGTGACGATCTGAGCGCGCCTCACAGCGCAGCGGACGGACCAGCGAGGTGGTGAGGCCCGACGACCACGACCCGTCAGACGGTGCGCGAGACCTGCGGATGCCCCTGGTCGGCCTCGTCGCGTGGTCAGCAGCACTCAGCGGACACCTGCTCGGCGAGCGGGCGTGGGTGCTCGTCCTGGCGCTGGCGGTGCCGGCCGCCGCCGTGCTTCTCCCGGCTCCACGCCGCCACGCGGGCACCCTGGCCGGCCTGCTGCTCGTCGCGGTCGCCGTCCTGGGCTCGAGCCTGCTGCGTCACGAGGCCCTGAGCGACAACCCGGTCGCCGCCCTGTCCCGTGAGCGTGCGGCTGTGGTGGTGACCGGCACGGTCGTCTCGGACCCGAGACCGGTGTCGGGTGGCTTCGCCGAGCAGGTGCTGGTGCGACTAGAGGTCCGCGAGGTCACGGGTCGAGGCGTCACCTACCGCTTGGCGGCGCCCGTGCTGGTGATCGGTGACGAGCCGTGGTCCCACGCGCAGCTGGGGTCGCGGGTGCGAACCTCCGGGCTGCTGGCCCCCTCGGACGGCGGAGACCTGGCGGGCGTGCTCACCTCCGCGAGAGATCCGGTCGTCCTCGAGCAACCGGGCGTCTGGTGGCGTGGCGCCGACGCCGTGCGCTCCTCGATCCGCAACTCGGTCGCCCACCGTCCCGACGACCAACGGGCCCTGGTGCCGGCACTGGTCGACGGTGATGACTCCGGGCTGGCCCCCGCCCTCGCAGAGGACTTCCGGACCACCGGTCTGACCCATCTCACGGCGGTGTCGGGCACCAACTTGACCCTGGTCGTCGGCTTCCTCCTGGTGCTGGCGCGCTGGTGTCGAGTGCGCGGACGGTGGCTCTACGCCGTGGGGGCGCTGGGCATCATCGGGTTCGTGCTGCTTGCGCGCACCGAGCCGAGCGTGCTCCGGGCGGCAGCCATGGGCGTCGTGGGCCTGCTGGCCATGGGTTCCAACGGCCGACAGCGTGCCTTCCGGGCGCTCGGGGTCGCGGTGGTCGCGCTGATGCTGGTCCAGCCGGCGCTGGCGGTGTCGGTCGGGTTCGCGCTGTCCGCCCTGGCGACCGCCGGCATCATCGTCCTCGCCCCCGGCTGGCGCGACGCCATGGCGCGCTGGCTCCCGCGGTGGCTCGCCGAGGTGATCGCGGTCCCGGCAGCTGCGCAGCTCGCCTGCACCCCCGTCGTCGCCGCGATCTCGGGCCAGGTCAGCCTCGTCGCCGTGGTCGCCAACCTGGCCGTCGCCCCGGCGGTCGGTCCTGCGACCGTCCTCGGACTGGCCGGCGGGCTGGTCGGCCTCGTGCTGCCGCCTGCCGGGATGCTCGTCGGGACCGGCGCCGCCTGGTGCGTCGGTTGGATCGTGGCCGTCGCGCGACGGTGCGCGGACCTCCCGGGCGCCGCCGTGGACTGGGAGTCCGGGGTGGGCTCCGTCGCGCTGCTGAGCCTCCTGTGCCTGGCGCTGGCCCTCCTCGCTCCCTGGCTGCTGCGGCGGCCCGTCGTGGCCATGACGGTGGCGGTGGTGATGGTCGTCGGGATGACGATCCGGCTGCCCAGCCCGGGCTGGCCTCCCCGCGGGTGGGTGCTCGTCATGTGCGACGTCGGGCAGGGCGACGCCCTGGTGCTGCGCGCCGGCCCCCACACCGGCGTGGTGATCGACGTCGGACCCGACCCCGTGGCCGTCGACCGGTGCTTGGCCGACCTCGGCATCGAGTCGGTGCCGCTGGTGGTCCTCACGCACTTCCACGCCGACCACGTCGACGGGCTGGGTGGTGTGCTCGACGGCCGCGAGGTGGGGGAGGTCGAGACGTCCCGGATGCTCGACCCCACGTCCGGGGTCGAGACGGTGCTGCGCACCTCGGGCGAGGCCGGGCTGGCGCCTCTCGTCGCGCCGTACGCCGAGGTCCGCACGGTGGGTGAGGTCACCCTGCAGACCTTGTGGCCGCTGCCGGACTCTCCGACCGAGGGGACTGGTGACGGCAGCCGTGCCAACGACGCCAGCGTCGTGTTGCTGGCGGAAGTCCACGGCGTGCGGATCCTGCTGTCCGGGGACCTCGAGCCGCCGGGCCAGGCGACCCTCGCCCGGATGGTCCCCGGGCTGGACGTCGATGTGCTCAAGGTGCCGCACCACGGCAGCCGCCACCAGGACCTCGACTTCCTCACCTCGCTCCGGGCGGAGGTCGCCCTGGTCTCGGTGGGCGCCGACAACGACTACGGGCACCCCGCCCAGGAGGTCCTCGACGTCCTCGAGGGGGCCGACGCCCAGGTGCTGCGCACTGACCTCGAGGGTGACCTGGCAGTCCTCGTCGAGGGCGGCGAGCCGGTGGCGGTGGGCCGCTGAGGGAGGTCGAGGGCTGTCGGTGCGGTGTGGGAGGGTTGCCCCATGCGTGCGGGAGACGTCCTGGGTCGGGTCACCCTGGTGACCGGCAAGGAGGAGTTCCTCAACGAGCGCACGATCACCGCCGTCCGCGAGCTCGTCCGCTCCCACGACCCGGAGTCCGAGCTCTCCGAGACCGGCGCCGCCGAGCTCACCCTGGCCACCCTGGGCGAGCTGTCGGCCCCGTCGCTGTTCTCCACCATCCGATGCGTGGTCGTGCGGTCCTTCGAGCAGCTGCCCGACGAGTCGGTCGACGGGCTGCTCGGCTACGCGGCCGCACCGGCGGAGGACGTGGCGCTGGTCCTGGTCCACGGAGGTGGCCCCAAGGGTTCGGGCGTGCTGACCAAGCTGCGCAAGCTGACGACGGTGAGCGAGTCCAAGTCGGGTGAGCTCAAGGCCTCCGAGTTCCCCGCGTTCGTGGCCTCCGAGGTGCGGATCCACGGATCGACGATCGAGCAGGAGGCGGCGCTGTTCCTCGTGCAGGCCGTCGGGCATGACCTGCGCTCGCTCTCGGCAGCCGCTCACCAGCTCACCAACGACTTCCCGGGGCAGCCGCTGACCGTCGTTCGGGTCAAGCAGTACTTCGGCGGTCGCGCGGAGGCCAAGTCCTTCGCCGTGGCCGACGCTGCGTTCTCCGGGCGTCGCACCGCTGCGCTCGAGGAGCTGCGCTGGGCTCTCGACGGCGGCACGCCAGCGGTCCTGGTGACCTCGGCGTTCGCCGGGAGCGCGCGAGGACTCGCGCGCTACAAGGGCGCCATGCGCGGCATGCGGGAGGCCGACCTGGCCCGTGAGGTCGGCGTCCCACCATGGAAGTTGCGCTCGATCCGGGACCAGTCGCGCGGATGGTCCGATGCCGGGCTGGCGCGGGTGATCCGCGCGGTGGCGAAGGCCGATGCCGACATCAAGGGCGCTGCCAGCGACGCGTCCTACACCCTCGAGCGGCTGGTGCTCACCGTGACCGCGCTCCGCGACCAGCGCTGACCGATCCGTTTCCAGGAGCCGACCGACGCGCGGGGTTGCTGGTTTCCAGCATCGAGCGACGCCAAAGGCAGGTTTTGGGGCCTGATCTGGATGCACCACGCGTCACTCGATGCCCCCCGAGACGCACGAAGACCCGTCAGGTCGTACCTGACGGGTCGGACGTGCGAAGGCGCTCAGCTCAGAGCGAAGCAGCCTTCTTGGCGATGGCCGACTTGCGGTTGGCCGCCTGGTTCTTGTGGATGACGCCCTTGGAGACGGCCTTGTCGAGCTTGCGCGCGGCGTCGTGGCCCAAGGCCACGGCGTCAGCGGAGCCGGTCGCGGCGGCCTCACGGAACTTGCGGACGGCGGTCTTCAGGTTGCTCTTCACAGCCTTGTTGCGCTCGTGCGCCTTCTCGTTCTGCTTGTTGCGCTTGATCTGGCTCTTGATGTTGGCCACTACTACGCCTTCGTCTTGGTGAATGCTGTCTCAGGTCAGAGGTTGCGGTCGGCGCAGGCTCCTGCCGGACACGCGACGGGCAAGATTAGCAGCGGGTCGCTCGGCGGCCCAAATCGTGTTCCGGCGCAGCCGGCGGCGACGGCTGGCCGGATCACGCCCACCCCCGCCGCTCGCACAACCAATCCCAGACGACCTCGCCCTGCCACCACTGCGCCTCGCGCAGGTAGGGGGAGGTGGACGGGACGGGTTCGTCGGACTGGCGCATGAAGTAGCCCGCGAGCGTGGCGAGCACGATGTCGACGTGCTCGGCCGGCAGGTCGCGGGTGAGCGGGGCGGAGGCGAGCGCCGCCTCGACATCGAGGCCGTCCCCTCGCGGGCCGATCATCAAGAAGACCGTGTCGATCCAGGGGGCACCTGCTGCCGGCCAGTTCCAGTCGCAGAGCAGGGCCGTGCCGTCGGGGCGGATCAGGATGTTGTCGTCGCGCACGTCGGTGTGCACTACCGCGTCACCTGCAGTGACCTCCGCGAAGCGGAGGGCCAGGGCGGCGCCCTCCTCCTGGTGGGCCAGGCCGGGCCGGGTCGCGCGGACGTGGTCCCAGCAGCCGGGGAAGTCCGCGAACTCCACGGCGATGGGGTCCAGGGAGAGCCCGGCCGGGACGGGGGTGAGCTCCCGGGCAGCCTGCTCGAGCATCGCGATCGAGGCATCGAGGTCCGCCTGCGTCCAGGGGCGTCGCGGCGCCCGCGCTTCGACGTACTCCAGACCCAGCACGACCCAGTCCTCACCGTCATGGAACCAGAGCAGAGGTGGCGCCGGAGCGGACGCGGGCAGGTCGCGCAGCTTGCGCGCCTCCTCGCGGTAGGAGTGGGCAAACATCCGCTGTGCCTTGGTCGAGGCAGCCTTCACGAAGTGACGCGTGCCGTCGGCGCAGGTCAGGATGGAGGCGAAGCCGGGGGTGAAGCCCGCCCCCTGCGAGCGCGCCTCGATGACCGGCGAGCCGCAGTGCTGCTCGACCAGGTCGCGGATGTGGGGCGGCAGGAAGGTCCACTCGACGCGGCGCGCGGTCCGGCCGTGGGGGAGGGGCGACTCGATCACCTGGCCATCCTCGTCCACCGAGGTCCACGCACGCGAACCGGTTCGGCCGCGCCCGACCGCTCCTCCGCCCTGCCTACCGGGGGTCCGCGGAGGCGGGGAAGTCTGGCCCTGTGTGGGAGAATGAGAAGTCATCCCGCACACCACCGAGAGTCGTCCGTGCCCCAGAAACTGCCCACACCCGGCCAGACCGATCCGGCGATCATCCGCAACTTCTGCATCATCGCGCACATCGACCACGGCAAGTCGACGCTGGCCGATCGGATGCTGCAGCTGACGGGCGTCGTCGATGCCCGCGCGGCCCGCGCCCAGTACCTCGACCGGATGGACATCGAGCGCGAGCGGGGCATCACGATCAAGAGCCAGGCCGTGCGCATGCCGTGGACCGTGCCGGACGGCAACGACCAGGACGCGGTGCCCGGCAACTACGTGCTCAACATGATCGACACCCCCGGGCACGTCGACTTCACCTACGAGGTCTCGCGCTCCCTCGAAGCCTGCGAGGCGGCCGTCCTGCTGGTCGACGCCGCTCAGGGCATCGAGGCCCAGACATTGGCCAACCTCTACCTCGCGCTCGGCGCCGACCTTCACGTCATCCCGGTGCTCAACAAGATCGACCTGCCCAACGCCCAGCCCGAGAAGTACGCCGCA
>Ga0136639_10000142_pt1 | contig 21284 bp, 16 predicted proteins | sample AntDrymUQ8592106_2_FD_113739 | JGI IMG/M metagenome (GOLD analysis project Ga0136639, IMG submission 113739) | Polar desert sand microbial communities from Dry Valleys, Antarctica - metaG UQ859 (21.06) | ecosystem: Environmental > Terrestrial > Soil > Desert | place: Antarctica: Dry Valley...
CAAACGTCCGGCGCCTGCGCTTCAAGGCCGCCGCCACCCGCTTCTCCCCGCCTCGCGCCGCCGTCCTGATGGCCAGCGTCACCGGCATGCCCACCGAAAGCCTCGCCTGGGACATCTTCCGCCAACATGTCCTCGATCCCGAATCCCAGCGCCCGGATCGAACGGATCGAACGGATCGAACGGATCGAACGGATCGAACGGATCGAACGGATCGAACGGATCGAACGGATCGAACGGATCGAACGGATCGGTCGGATCGGATGCTTCTTCAGCGCAGCAGGCGGAGGGAACATTGAATGGCCGGGCGGAGCGCGTTCCCGCCAGCGAGCTGGACAGCCTACAGCGGCAGCAAGCTGCAGCAGTCCACGGACGCGGCCTGCGGCCGGGTCACCTGCGGCCCGTACGATTGCTCCGGCAAAAGCTGGTTATGGACGCTTTTCATGATCCTCCAAAACATCGCGGCTCTCGATTCATCTAACCCTGCAAAGCGCACCCGCAAGTAGGGAGGTTTCGTGAAACCCTTCTTCGTCCGGGCCGCCCCCGGGGTTGGCACCACGACGATCCGGCACAGGTAAATTCCTTTTGTTAGCCACTTGGCTCCTGCATGTTCACCGCATGCCCGAGCGGGAATTCCAACTGCAGATGCGCCTCATGTGGACCTCGCTGGGGTTGGCGGTGGTGTTGCTGGTTGCCAAGGTGATTGCCGCGGCGATCACCAATTCGGCAGCCATCTACAGCGATGCGGCCGAGTCGGTTGTCCATGTCCTTGCCGTCGCCTTCGCCTGCTACAGCTTGCGCCTTGCGCGCAAGCCCGCGGACGCTGAGCACCATTTCGGCCATGACAAGATCAGCTACCTGTCGGCCGGCTTTGAGGGTGCCATGATCTCGGTGGCCGCCCTGCTGATCTTCTACGAGGCCTTCCGCTCCTTCTTCCACAGCGCCGAAGTCACCCAGTTAGCCGTCGGTGCCGTGCTCACCGCTTCCGCCGCCGCCATCAATGTCATCCTTGGACTCTCGCTCGTGCGCATCGGCCGCAAACATCGCTCGCTGATTCTCGAGTCTAACGGCAAGCACGTCCTCACCGACGTCTGGACCAGCGCCGGGGTCCTTGTCGCCCTTGGACTCATCTCCCTAACAGGCTGGGCCTGGTGGGATCCGCTGGTCGCCATTCTGCTAGCCCTCAACATCCTCGTCACCGGCTGGAACCTGATGCGCCGCAGCCTCTCGGGGCTGATGGACGAGGCGGACCCGGCGGCCCAACAGCGCCTCGTCGCCGTGCTTGAGCAAGCCGCCACAGAGGAGCACATCGGCTACCACCATCTGCGTCACCGCCACTCCGGGCGCACCCACTGGGCGGAGGTCCACCTGGTCTTCCCCGACGCGACCAGCGTGCGCGACGCCCACCGCGCCGCCACCCGTATCGAAAGCAAGATGGCAGCCGCCCTTGAGCACGACTCACGCATCATTTCCCACCTCGAACCCCGCTCCGAAGAAGCCCGCAACGAACCCTGGGAACGCAGCCACGAAACCCCTCTTGGCTAACAGCCGGCAACCCCGTCAATGCCGTCAATGCCGTCAATGCCGGATAGTCCGGTCCGACGGCACGGCCAACAACAGCAGGAAGGACAACAGGGTAATCCCAGCCGCCACAAAGAGTGCTGTGGTCCCGAATTTCTTGTCGACGGCCTGCGCGCCGGGCCCGCTGACGACAATGAGGGCGCCGGAAATCAGCGGCCCTAACACCCGCCCCAGACTCCCCGCGCTGCTGATAAATCCCATCGCCCGACCCTGGTGATGGTCATAGGCGAAGCGTGAGGCAATTGTGTTGAGCGCCGGCTGCATCAATCCGTTGCCAAGCGCCACGCCGGAAATCCACACCAGCATCATCGGCAGCGTGTGCGCCACGGCTAACATCAAGAGCGATCCTATCAGCAGCAAGCTTCCCACCGATGCCAGCTTCTTGCTGCCCACCCGCGGCTCGATGCGCCGCACCACCCCGCCCTGCACCAAGGCCCCAATGACCCCGATCATTGCAAAGGTGTAGCCAATCTGGGACACGTCAAAATCAAAGCGGCGCGTTAGATAAAGCGGAAACAACGGCGTGGTCATCACCGAGAAGCCGCACACCGCCAGAAAATAGGCCACTAACAGCAGTGGGAACCGCGACTCCGCCGGCCAAACCGCCCCGCCCACCGCGCGCTGGGCCATCTGTTCGGCCCGGCGTTCCGGCGTCAGGCTCTCCGGCAGCCCGAAGGCGACCCAAACTAGATTCACCAGCGCCAGCCCCGTGGCCGCCCAAAACGGTGCCGACACGCTGATGTGGGACATCACCCCGGCAAGCGCCGGCCCAAAAACAAAGCCTATCCCGAACGCCGCCCCGATCAGACCCATCGCACCGGCCCGCTTCTCGCGTGGCGTCACGTCTGCCAGATAGGCCTGCGCCGCGGTGATGTTAGCCGCGGAGATCCCGCTGATGAAGCGCGCCAGAAACAACATCCACAGGCTGCCTGCCGTGGCTAACAGCGCGTAGGCGACCACGTTGCCCAGAATGCTGATCAACAAGACCGGCCGGCGGCCAACGCGGTCGGACAAGCGTCCCAACAGCGGGCTGACGATGAATTGCATCGCGCTGTGGATGGCCAGCAGCATGCCGAGCTGGATGCCGGTGGCGCCAAACGTCACGCCATAGCTGGGCAGCAGCGGGATGATGATCCCAAAGCCGATGAGGTCGACGAGGACCGTGAGAAAAATCAGGAGCTTGGGCGAGAGGGCTTTCATGCTTGCGGCCGCAGCGTTTGCTAAATCAATCCACCACGCAAGGGCAGGTCTCTGGAGTTTTCAATGCGGACCCGCAGCGCTAAGGAGCGGCGACATCCCTGTCGCGGAGCGGCGACATCCCTGTCGCGGAGCGGCGACATCCCTGTCGCGGAGCGGCGACATCCCTGTCGCGGAGCGGCGACATCCCTGTCGCCCAAGGAAAAACGACATCCTGTCGTTGGCGCAGAATCAGCGCAGCCCGAGGCCACCCTAACCACCAGTCAAATCCCCTGCCCCACCCACACATGCGGGAAGGGTGGCGGGCCCTCATTGCAGGAGGTCAGATAGATTTTCCAGTTAGCAAGTTTGGCAAGATCGCGGGGTTCGGATCGAGCGACGAGTCGGGTGCGGCGCAGCTCCGGAGGAGCGTGGACGAAGTGAATCTCCACGCGGGTTGCAAATTCTGCGCTGAGGAGCTCGGGCCAGAGCGAGTCGGCGGACTCGCGGGTGAAGGGTCCGGCGATGACGACCGGGAGGTGGCCAAGGTTGGCCTTGGCGAGGTCAAACAAAGTGGCGTAGATCTCGGCGCGGAAGTGGGTTTTGTATTCAGGCGAATCCCGGTCATCCGGCGAAAGCCCGAGGCCGCTCAAGCCCGCGCGGACAAGCCGCTCGGTGGCCGTGTCGCTGTCAAAAAACGCGGCACCGAGAGAGGCGGCGAGGGCTGCGCCGTAGGTCGACTTGCCACTACCGGGCGGGCCGCAAACGAGATGGAGGGGCTTCACCGCCCGAGCTTGCAGAAAATGGCTGCAATGGGAACGGTGAGAGCGCCCTCCAGGTTGATTTTTTACGGGACCCGCCCGTTATTCCTTCGGCAGGCGGTAGAGGATTTCCTCCTCGCCTCCCCCCTTGACCTCTAGACGGCCAGTGCGCGCAAGCCAATTGGCCAGGCGCAGGGTCCGTTCGCCGCTGGTCCCCCAAAGATCTGCCAGCTGAGTGATGGTGCGCCATGGCTGGGGGCCGCCGACCACATGGCGATGTCTGGAATTTTTCTCTGACATGTTTTTCTTCTTCTATAAATGGGACTCCAAATGGAGGGCATTTCATCAATTATTTCCCCCCCGCACCCGCGAAAGGTCGCGGTCACTCACCGAACTTCCCACGCGGTGTGCGATGCAAGAATGGACGCGCGATCGCCAATTGCTTCCTGCAAGCCGGCCGCTAGGGTAGGGGTCGTTCAGCTTAAACAATGAATCCACGCATCATCCTTGTCATCATTGCCTTGGTGCTGCCCGGCATGGGCGGCGCCGCTCCTGAGCAAAAAATTGTGGATGGAGTGACCTACCAAGTTCTCGTGGTGCCCGCGGACGCGGTGCGGATGGTGTGGAAGGATGCGGATGGAAAGCAGCTGCGGACGATCCCCGAAGTTGCGCGGGATCTTGAGGCCCAGGGGGTGGTGGTTGATACCCTGATGAACGGCGGGATCTTTGAGCCCGGCGGTGTGCCAAGCGGCTTGCTCATCCAGGACGGCCGGCAATTGAGGCCAGTGAACCGGGATGCCGGTGAAGGAAACTTTTTCCTGAAGCCGAATGGGATTTTTCTGATTGGCTCAAAGGGGGGGGCGGTGATCGGCACGGAGGAATTCCCGCTTCCCGGGGTCGAGGTCCGGCAAGCGGTCCAGTCGGGCCCACTGCTTCTGCGGCATGGCAAAATCCACCCGGCCTTCAACGCAGGTTCCGCCTCGCGGCTGCACCGCAACGGTGTCGGCGTCACCAAGGACGGAAGGGTGGTTCTGGCAATCACCGATTTCAAGTCGCAGAAATTTCCGAATCTGCATGGGTTTGCCGAGCTCTTCCGATCACTGGGTTGCGACGACGCCCTATTCCTGGATGGCGACATTAGCCAAATGCACTCGGGCGCGGACCTCACCAAGCAGAGCAACCAGTTTGGCTCCATCATCGCCGTGATCAAGCTTGCCAAATCCGACCAAGACGCGCCTGCGCGAACGACGCGTCCCCTGCCGAAATAACCCGCTCGCCGGCGCTATCCGCTTCTGGCTCGCCGGGCAAAGCTTCCGCTGTGATGCTCGCAGCTCATGCGGCATGCCGGGGGGAGGCTCCCGCCTGCTCACCTGCGGCGGTCCCCTGCTTCTTCCGCGCTGCCGCGGAGGGAGCGTTGAATGAGTGAGCGGAGCGGGTTCCCGCCAGCAAGAGAGCCCGATTTCTTCGTCGCCGACCAACCGCGACTTGTTTGGAGTGCGGTGGGAAGGGATACTCCCCGCCACACCCGCTTTGGCTCAACCCCAAACCTCCGCAGGCTGCTCACCGTGTTGCCGTCAAAAACACTCACCGGCCGTTCCAGCAGCGCGGAGACTTCAATGGTAGCGCCGCAGGCCACTCGCCCCACCCGCCTGCCATTGCTCCCGCGCCAACCGGCAAGCGCCATGGAGACTTCCCGCTTGAATGGACGAGCCAAAGAGGTGTTGCGGGGAGTACCCCTTCCCACCGCACTCCAAACATCGCTGCAACAATGGATCTTTCGGAGACTTCAATGGAACCGCGGAAGACCACTCGCATCCTTGCCGGGCTCTCTCGGTGCCTCCGCTGCGGTCACGTCCAACGCCATCCCACAGGCGCAGAACGGCCCTTGGCAAAAAAACCACCGTCACCCAGGCGGGCGACGGTGGTGATTGTTCATTATCAGGCTCTTACTTGATGAAGAGCATCTCCTGGTAGGTTGGCAGCGGCCAATCCTGGTCCGGGACAAGCGCTTCCAGAGCATCGACCGCAGCGCGGGCCTTGGCCATCGGCGGAATGACGGTTTCGAGCCAGACGCGCGGCTCGCTGCCGGCGGTGCCGTGGGCAACTTCCAGGGAATCAAGGGCGCTCTCAAGCGCAACGAGTTCGGCAGTCACCTTGGTGACCATGGATGAGCCAAGGCCGCCAAGCACCGCGGCGGAATCCGCAAGCTGCTTCGCGTAGGCTAGGGCGACCGGGAAGATCACGGTGCGGCCGATTTCCTTGGTCAGGTTGGCCTCTACGTTGAGGGCCGCGCAGTATTGCTCGGCGTAGATCTCCTGGCGGCTGTGCAACTCCTGCTCGCTGAGCACGCCGTACTTTTCGAAGACCTCGACGACCTCCGGGTAGGTGATGGCGGGCAGCGCGTCCGGAGTGGTCTTGAGGTTTGGCAGGCCGCGTTCGGCCGCCTCCTGGTGCCACTCCTCGGAATATCCGTTGCCGTTGAAGATGATGTGGCCGTGTTCGTCGATAATCTCCTTGAGCAGCATCTGGATGCCGGCGTTGAGGTCGTCGGTGGCCTCAAGCTTGGTGGCGATGTAGTCAAGTGACTCAGTGACAATCGTGTTGAGCGCGGCAAGCGGGCCGGCGATCGATTGGTTCGACCCGACGGCGCGGAACTCAAAGCGGTTGCCGGTAAAGGCAAACGGACTGGTCCGGTTACGGTCGCCCGCGTCCTTGGGAAGTTCCGGCAGGGTGTCGACGCCGATGTTGAGCACGCCGCGCTGCTTGGAGGTTGTTGCTCCGCCGGCCTTGATTTGGTCGAACACATCCGCGAGCTGCTCGCCGAGGAAGATCGAGATGATAGCCGGTGGTGCCTCGTTGGCACCCAAGCGGTGGTCGTTGCCGGCGCTGGCAACCACGGCGCGCAGCAGCGGCGCGTACTTGCTCACCGCGCGGATCACCGCGGCGCAGAAGACAAGGAACTGGGCGTTTTCGTGCGGGGTGTCGCCCGGATCCAGCAGGTTTTTCTGGGTGCTATTGCCAAACGACCAGTTGACGTGCTTGCCCGACCCGTTGATGCCGGCAAATGGCTTCTCGGCCAGCAGGCACACCAGCCCGTGGCGGTCCGCGACCTGCTTCAGCACCGTCATGATAAGCTGCTGGTGGTCAGCGGCCACGTTGGCCGACTCGTACACCGGGGCGATCTCAAACTGGCCTGGAGCCACTTCGTTGTGGCGGGTCTTGGTCGGGATCCCGAGTTTAAACAACTCGCGGTCAACCTCGTACATGAAGCCCATGACGCGCTCAGGGATGACGCCGAAGTAGTGGTCGTCAAACTCCTGGCCCTTCGGCGGACGCGCGCCAAACAGGGTGCGACCGCAGGCCAGAAGGTCCGGACGGGCGTAGAAGAACGACTTGTCGATGAGGAAGTATTCCTGCTCGGGACCGGCGCTGGCAGCCACCCGGGCAATCTTCTCGTGGCCGAAAAGCTTCAAAATCCGCCGTGCCTGCTTGTCGAGCGCCTGCATCGACTTGAGCACCGGGGTCTTCTTGTCGAGCGCCTCGCCCGTCCAGGAAACAAACGACGTCGGAATGCACAGGGTCGTCCCGTTGACGTTCTCCGTCAGGTACGCCGGGCTCGTCGGGTCCCACGCGGTGTACCCGCGGGCCATGTGGGTGGCGCGAATGCCGCCGTTAGGGAACGACGACGCGTCCGGCTCGCCCTGAATGAGGGTTTTGCCCTTGAAGTTGGAGATCGTCGAGGTGCCGTCCGGGCTCGGATCGTAGAATGAGTCGTGCTTTTCAGCCGTCAGGCCCGTCAGCGGGTAGAAAACGTGGGTGAAGTGGGTCGCCCCGCGGCTCATCGCCCAGTTTTTCATCGCCTCGGCGACCTCGTCGGCGATCTTTTCGTCGAGTTTTTTGCCTTCTTTGATGGTGTCGGCCATCGACTGATAGGTCGGCTCCGAGAGCATCGCCTTCATCGTCGTGAGACTGAAGGAGTTGGCTCCAAAGACGCTTTCCGGGTTTTCGTCGGAAAAATTCACTGAGGCGGCGGATGGTTCGCGACCAACAATCGAGGCAACAGCGAAGGCACGGGCAGACGTGGTACTCATTCTAGGATTTTTTTCTGTGGATTGGTCATGGTATCCCACATGCTAACGGCAATGGGGAACGCAAGCCCGCAATAAGCATGAAACGTGCCATTTAGAAGCACCAATTCAAGAGAATTTTCCCGTGAAAGCTAACGGATCCACCCCTGTTTCCCCGCGCCATTCCTTGCAGCTCGCAGATGCCTATGCGCACCTGCTGCAGAGCCCGCCAGCGCACGATTACGTGATGCGCACGCTGGCGCGGCGCGAGGCCAACGGACTGCCGCTGATGGCCGCCGAACTGGTCATCGCCGGCCACGACACCCGCGCGGCCCACCCGCTCACCCAGACCTACCCGGTGCATTTCCGCAAAACCTACTTTCCCGGCCGGCTCCGCGCCGACCCCCGCCAGGAATTTGAAAACCACCTGAAGGCCAGTACGTTGATAAACATCCCTGAGCCGCTCGGCTGCACCTCGACCACCTTCCGCAGCTGCTTCCTGCCCGGCAAGCCCTTCAACCGGGTCTCGCCTTTTGGTGCCGAACCGGAGGAAAGCAACATCCGCACCGCCCAGGAACTCACCCTGGCAGCCTCCGCCGGCCTCTGGCGCCTGCTCGAGGAGGCCCTCGCCCTGTTCCAAAAACTCCACGCCGGCGGCCTGGCCCACGGCGACGCCGAGCTCCACAACCTGATTGTCTGCGGCTCACCGCTTGAGCTCCTGCTCATCGACTTCGAAAACTCTCTCACCCGCGAGTCCTTCGACGAACCCGCCTGGCAGGCAAAATGCCAGGCCGACCTCCAGTTCATCCTGCGCGAAGCGATCTTCGTCCAATGCTCCCTCGGCCCCCAGCTCGGCTCCCTCGCCGACCTTTCCCACCAGCACATGGACTCCCTCTTCAAGCACCCCGACCGCTTCCGCCGCGAGATCGACCGCTCCGGCGCTCAATAAGCGGAGCGATCCTCGCGCATCACCGTAGCGAACTTCGTGAGAAGTTCGGCGGGGCGAACCACCTGCCGCCAAAACACCCGGCCGCGCCAAGGACCTCCCACCTCCCCCCACCGAAGCTCTCACGAGCTTCGCTACAAAACGCGTAGCGAACTTCGTGAGAAGTTCGGCGGGGCGAACTACCTGCCGCCAAAACACCCGGCCGCGCCAAGGACCTCCCACCGCCGGGAAAACTAGCTAGATTAGCCTGTTTCAGACCGAGCCGCCGCGGCCGATCCGCTTCCGGTTCCCGCTGCCAATCGCCCAACGTTCAATGTTCAACGTTCCCCTCAGGGCTCGGGCATGAACCGTCGAGGCATGGCGGAGGGAGCGACCCGGGCCTGCGGCCGCGCCAGGCTGTCGCGCCGCTTTGTCGGCTCATGAGCAGTTTTTGCGCTCCTATCTTCCCACTTGTCACTTGTCACTTGTCACTTCCCACTTGCGACTCGGCTCGCGCCTTTACATCAGCCCCCCAGCGGCTTATCTGGGCGCGCCCAGCGCATTCCGGCACATTCCCCGTGTGTTTCGGCCTAGCGCGTGGTTTATTCCCTTCCTGCCCATGTCCATCGAGCTCACCCGCAACTTTTCCATCATCGCCCACATCGATCACGGGAAGACCACGCTGTCCGACCGCCTGTTGGATGCCACCAACACCATCGCCGAGCGCGACAAGCAGGACCAGCTCCTCGACGCAATGGACCTCGAGCGCGAAAAGGGCATCACCATCAAGAGCCACCCGGTGGCCATGAAGTACCTCGCCCGCGACGGGAAGATCTACAACCTCAACCTGCTGGACACCCCCGGCCACGTCGACTTCTCCTACGAGGTGTCCCGCTCGCTGGCCGCCTGCGAGGGCGCGGTGCTTTTGGTGGATGCCGCCCAAGGGGTTGAGGCCCAGACAGTGGCCAACCTCCACCTGGCCACCGAGCAGAACCTCTTCATCGTCCCGGTCATCAACAAGATCGACCTGCCCGGCGCCGACATCCCGCGGATCAAGAAGCAGCTCGAGGACATCCTGTGCATCCCCGCCGAGGAGGCCGTGCTGGCCTCCGGCAAAATGGGCATCGGCATCGAGGACATCCTTGAGGCGGTCATCGCGCGCATCCCCGCACCGACTGAAAACCCCGACAAGCTCCTGCGCTGCTCGGTTTTCGACTCGATTTACGACACCTACCGCGGCGTGGTTTCCTACGTCCGGGTGTTCTCCGGCAGCCTCAAGCGCGGCACCCGGATCAAGCTTTTCCACACCGACAAGACCTACGAAGTGAAGGAAGTCGGCGTCTTCACCCCGAAGATGAGCCCGCGGGACTCGATCACCGCAGGCGACGTTGGCTACATCATCGCCAACATGAAGTCCGCCTCCGAGGTCAAATCGGCGACACCATCACCGACCACGTCCACCCATGCCCGGAGCCGTTGGCCGGCTTCAAGGAAATCCAACCGATGGTCTTCTCCGGCATTTATCCGGTAGACTCGTCGGACTTCGAGAACCTCAAGCTCGCCGTCGGCAAGCTCCAGATCAACGACGCCGCTTTCACCTATCAGGCAGAGTCCTCCGCCGCCCTCGGCTTCGGCTTCCGCTGCGGGTTCCTCGGCCTGCTCCACATGGAGATCATCCAGGAGCGCCTCCGCCGCGAGTTCAACATGGACGTCATCTCGACCTATCCGTCTGTTATCTATCAAATAACAAAAACCGACGGCACCGAGGTCCACATCGACAACCCGACCCTCCTCCCCGAGCCCCAGCTCATCCAGGAGATCCGCGAGCCGATGGTGCGCATCTTCATCATGGTCCCCTCCGAGTACATCGGCGACATGATGCAACTGGTCCTCGAAAAGCGCGGCCAGGTCGACAACACCGAGACCATCGACGACGTGCGCGTCATGCTCACCTGCGTCCTGCCGCTCTCGGAAATCCTCGTCGATTTCAACGACAAGCTCAAATCCATGACCCGCGGCTACGGGTCGATGGACTACGAGCACGCCGGCTACCAGTCCGCCAAGCTCGTCAAGATGGACATGCTCATCGCCGGCGACCCGATTGACGCCTTCTCCTGCATCGTCCACCGCGACAAAGCCGAGTTCCGCGGCCGCGAACTTGCCGCCAAGCTCAAGGAAGTCATTCCCCGCCAGCTCTTCGTCGTCGCCATCCAGGCCGCCATCGGCGGCAAGATCATTGCCCGCGAGTCGATCTCCGCCATGGGCAAAAACGTCACCGCCAAGTGCTACGGCGGCGACATCTCGCGCAAACGCAAGCTTTTGGAAAAGCAGAAGGAAGGGAAAAAGAAGATGAAGGCCATCGGGCGCGTCAACATCCCCCAGGATGCCTTCATCAAGGTGCTTAAGACGGGCGACTGACGCCTGCTGCGACCAGCGCCCCAGCCGTAACCGTAGCCGCCTGCAACCCGCGCGATTTCCTGGCCGGCCTTCCCTGCTGCGGCACCGCCGCAGCCGTGGACTGCTGCAGCTAGCTGCCGCTGTGATGCTCGCAGCTCGCTGCGGCATGCCCGGGGGTGCGCGCCGTCCTGCTCACCCGCGCTCGTCCAATTGCTTCTACCGCGCAGTCGGCGGAGGGGGCGTTGAATGGGCGGGCGGAGCGGGTTCCCGCCAGCAAGCTGGACAACTTACAGCGGCAGCCAGCTGCAGCAGTCCACGGACCTGCCTGCGGCCGCGTCAGGTCGCGCCCCCGGGGCACTCTGGCCGCGCCTTCCCTGCTGCGGCTCCGCCGCAGCCGTGGCCTGCGGCCCTGTCAGGTCGCGCCCCAACCGCTTGGGCCAGCTCCCTTGGCAGATTTCACGACCCTTCAAAATTTTTCGCTTCAGTATCTACTAGCACGCCGACCCGTCAGCAATTAATTCGCTCGCCCTGTATTCGCGTTTGGAGGCCCACCGCTCCTTTGGAGTTTTTGCGAATTTGAAAATCAAACGACGCCGAGCCCCTCGGCTTCCTCGGCGATGGTGAGTCGGGTATCGGCGCTGGCAAAGGCCAGGTTTGGCAGCCCGGCTTGCTGCAGGGCCAGCGCGGCGGCCAGCTGCAGGGCGTCCGCCGCCTTGAAGCCGCGGCCAGCGGCAGCCTTGCCGAGACTGGGCCGGGAAAATCGCTGGCGGAAACAACCCATCCGCCATTTCATCGCTCGGCAATTCAAAACCCAACGTCGTGAACGACATCCATCTACTCCTCAAGCGCATCGAAGCCCACCACGGGGTGCGCATTGTCTATGCCTGCGAGTCGGGCAGCCGCGCATGGGGCTTTGCCTCCCCGGACAGCGACTTCGACATCCGGTTTTTGTTTGTCCGGCCGGAGAGCAGCTATCTATCCGCTTGGGACGGGCTGGCGGCGATCGATCTGCCGTTGGAGGGGTTGTTGGACGCGGGCGGATGGGACGTGCGCAAGGCGGCCCGGTTGTTAGCCACATCCAACGCCGCGCTGCTGGAGTGGCTGCACTCGCCCACCGTTTATCTAGCAGACGAGGGCTTCCTCGGCCGCTGGCGCGCTACCGGGCAGGCGGTCTTTTCGCCGCAGGCGGTTTTCCACCATTACCGCGGGCTGGCCAAGCAGATGGTGTTAGGCAAGCTCACCGGCGATTCGGTGCGGGCCAAGGACTATCTGTATGCGCTGCGCGCGGTGCTTGGGGCGCAGTGGGTGGCGGCGGGCAGGGGGATTCCGCCAGTTGACTTCATGGAGTTGGTGCCGACGGCGCCGGCCGCGGTGCGCGATGAGCTTCCCGGCCTGCTGGAGCACAAGTCCCGCACCGGGGAAGGCGCGCGGATGGAGCGGCTTGCGGGGATCGATGAGTTTCTGAAGGGGTTTTTAAACGTGGCGGTCGAGGAGTTTGCTTTTCCGCCCGCCACGCCGGATCCGGAGGCCATTGACGAGCTGCTGCGGCGGGAGATCCGCGGGACGACGAGCATGCTAACAGCAGAGGAGTTCACCCTTCAGCGGGTGCGTGAGCGCGACCTGCTGTTGTTTGACAGCGTGGCCGGAAGCCACGCGTATGGCACCGCCATCGCGGGATCTGACCACGACCGGCGCGGGGTGTTTGTTGCGCCGCGGGGATTTTTGCTTGGGCTTGACGGCATCGAACAGGTTTCCGACGCGCGCAGCGATGAGGTTTATTACGAGTTGGGCCAGTTCGTGACCCTGCTGCTGAAGGGCAACCCGAACGCGCTGGAGCTTTTGGCCATGCCCGAGGACTGCGTGCGCTACCGCCACCCGTTGTTTGCGCGGCTCAAGCCGGAGTTGTTTCTCACCAAACTCTGCGCCAACACCTTCGGCGAATATGCCATGGGCCAGATCCGCAAGGCCCGCGGGCTCAACAAAAAAATCGTCAACCCGCAGCCCGAGCAGCGCCTGGCGATGCTCGATTTTTGCCACATTCCGCAAGGGCAAGGAAGCCTGCCGGTCCTCGCTTGGCTCGCCGAGCGCACCCTTGACCCGCGCCATTGCGGGCTCACCGCGGTGCGCCACGCCGACGGGATCTTTGCCCTCTATGTTGGCGAGCCGGGCACGTTCCGCGGCCTGGTTTCGCCTAAAGATCCCGACTCCCTCATCTTCAGCAGCGTGCCGCGGGATGCCGAGCCCCTCGGCTGGATCCACTTCAACCGCGACGCCTTCCGCGCCCACTGCAAGGCCCACCGCGAATACTGGGAATGGGTCCGCCTGCGCAACGAGGAGCGCTTTACTAACAACGCACAGCACGGCCGCGGCTACGACTCGAAAAACCTCATGCACACCCTGCGACTCCTCGACATGGCCGCGGAAATCGCCCGCGATGGCATCCTGCGCGTACGCCGCCCAAACCGCGATTTCCTCCTCCGCGTCCGCTCCGGCGAATTTGCCTACGACGACCTCGTCGCCGGCGCGGAAAACCAGCTTGTCGAGGTCCGTGTGGCCTTTGAGTCCTCCTCCCTCCCCGACCGCCCCGACCGAGCCGCCATCAACCGCCTCCTCGTCGAAATCCGCGAAGAGTTCCAATCAGGGAAGTCCCCGTAGCGCAATCCCGTAGCGAATGCCAAAGCGGTGTGGCGGGGAGTACCCCTTCCCACCGCACTCCATACAAGGGCGGTTCCTGCGCCTACGCGACGGACTTGCGCTCGAACTACGAGAGCTTAGCGCGCCGAGAGAGCCATTGTCGCGGCGCTGTTTGGAGTGCGGTGGGAAGGGGTACTCCCCGCCACACCGCTTTGGCTTGTGAATTTAAGCGGGAAGTGGGGCGCTTGCCGGGGTTGCCGCGGGAGCAATGCCAGGCGGGGGATTTCCCCGGCAAGGCGGCCAACCTGCAAATTGACATCGCCGAAATCAAAACCGCCCTCCGCAGCGCCTAGCGCCGCCGCTTATCTGTGCAGGTGGTGAAGCGGACGATAAAGGTCATTACGCGGAGACACCTTCCGGGAAAGCAATCCAAATAGGACCGCACAGCCCCGGTCACTTGGGTCACTTGGGTCACTTGGGTCACTCCGTATTCGCTCCCCGCAGGCGATGAATTGCGCACACGATCGCCTTCTTGCAGCGCCGCATACGTCTCATCGGGAATCGCCTCCATCACCACCTCCGCCCCGTCCACATCCCGAATCACCACCGCCGGATACTGATGATCGGATGCCTTGTACTTCGATACAACCTCCCCGTCCCTGATCCCCAGGGGAATATGGTTGTCCTCATACTGCCGGGTGGTGGCAATGAAGTACGCGGGCAAGCACGACAGCAGGAATAACTCGCACTCCCGCTATTGCACGCTTCTCCGAACCCTTGCAGTCGGACCTTTGAAAACACGCGCCAGGTCGGGGATTCCTAGGCAAGGCGGCGGGCGGCCTGCGGCGTTTCGGGATTGAGCCAAAGCGGTGTGGCGGGGAGTACCCCTTCCCACCGTACTCCAAACATTGGCTTGGCAGCGGCGAGCTGACCAAGAGCGGCGGGGACATCTAAGGAAAAGCTTGGTCAAACGTTCAGGGATAGCTTCGTTGCGCGCCTTTTCCCGTGGGATTTCGAGGAGGAGGCGCGGTTACCCCCTTATTACTATGATGAGTGAAAAATTTTTGACCAATGTGCGGATGAGGCTGGGCCTATCTGCTGGATTAGCCGTGGTTGCCGGGACGCTTTTGTTCCAGAGTGATTGGGGCAAGCAGTTAGGGAGCCCTGCGAGAGAGGGCGCGGCGCGGGTGGAAGCGGGGTTAGATCCGGTAGTTGGGCTGGATGCGAGGGTGGGAAGCGAGCGGGAGGAAGTGTTAGCCGAGGTGGGGAGATTGGAGCGGGAGGCAGGCGGAGCGGCGTGGGACCTGCCGGTGGACGAGGCTCGTTTGGTGGCATTTCGCGCTTGGGCGGAGGCCTACGGGAAGGCGTCCGAGGAGGAGCGGCCGGGGATGCTTGTGGAGGGACGTCGGCTTGCTCAGGAACGACTTGCGGGGATGGCTGAGCTTATCGAGAGCGATCCGCGCCGGGCCTTGGCGGCGGCGCTGCCGTATCGGGTGCGGAAGCAATTGCCAAGTGAGATTCTGGAGCTAACCGAGCGGCGGGTGAGTGCCCGCGGGGCCTTCAACGTGGTGGCCAGCTTTGACCCTAGTGCGGCGGGAGGATCGGTGCCGGGACTTCAGCGGATCGCCCAAGTCGGCGAGGAGGTCTATGAGGTGCATACATTTGGCGATGGCCTGGAATGGCGCGGCCAGGCGGATGCGGAGTTCAACGGGATCGCGGTGCCGCTGGCGGCGCTGGAGGGTGGTGGGCAAGTGGCCATCGCGCCCGCGCCATTTGGAGCGCCGCAGTGGAAGGCGGCGTTTTCGCCCTTCCCGACGCGTTTGCTCGAACCGGATGAGGCGCGCGACTACGTGGCTGAGCAGGCGGAGGAAACCGTGTGTGAGGTGTCAAAGCGCAAAGTTGAAGGGACAGATGAAGAGGTTTGGGTGGTGGAGCGGACGGGGATTCGGCAGGCTTTCTGCACGGTAACGCATGCGGACTCGACGGTGGGCGGATTGCCGCCGGGTGGAGGGGATTTTGCCGCTTACGGCGGACCGGATGCCGGCCCGGCGGTGAATCCGGCCGGCCTGCCGGTGGGGGGCAACGCCTCGGGAACCGCGGACCAAAGTTTCACCAAGGGCTTGGGTCGGCGCTACTTGCTGATCAGGCACAAGTTTTCCGATTATGCGACCGTCACATCCGACGCGGTGGTGACCACAGCGTACAACAATCATGCGACCCACGTTGCGGCAGGTTCGTATGGCCAGAACACGTGCGCGCCGTTGAGTGCCAATGTCAACGCCAACGGGACATGGTTGCTGCCGCCGGTCCTCATGCCGCGCACCCGCGCGGATTATGCCGCGGGAACCGCCGATATCACCCGCGACACGTTTGATGCGGTCAACGCGCTGCTGCAGGCCGCGGGCCATTCCTATACCGAATACCAGTACTTCGTCATGATCACCCATTCGGGAGCCAATTTGATTGGTGGCGGCATGGGGAGCGTGGGGCCGTGGAACGCGGGATATCCCGGGACGCCCGCGGGAATGAAGTTGGGTTGGAGTTGGAACGGAATGGGCACGGATACCAACTGGGCAACCATCCTGCTTTCCCATGAGTGCGGTCATAACCTTTACCTTAATCATGCGCACACTTGGATAAGCGGGAGCATCATCGGGGCCGGCTCCACGGATGAATACGGCGATGGTCTGGACGTCATGGGCGGCGCGAGTTCCGACCGGAACTATAGCTCAGCCTTCCGCGCGTGGCTCGGGTGGATTCCGGCCGCGGATGCCCCGGCGATCACCAGCAATGGCAAGTACCGGCTTCACACTGTGGATGAAAATGCTGGCCCGGGGATCCGCGCGCTGCGGGTCACCAACCCAAGCTATCCAACTCAGGCGTATTGGATTGAGCACCGCGACGGGATCAATGGCGGCGCCCAGTCCACCGAGTTCAAGAATAGCGTGGTGGTCCGCTGGGGATCAGGGAACGGCGCGCAAACGTGGCGCCTGAACATGGCTGCGGCCAGATTGGGTGGCAACTACCTCAATGTTGGCCACACATTCACCGATCCGGTCAGCAAAGTTCACATCACTCCGGTTGCCCAGGTCGGCACCGCCGCGACTCCGGCGGTGGATGTGGTGGTGAATGTTGGCGACTCGGCCGGCAACCGGGCACCGGTTGTCACTCTGGCGGCCAGCACGCTGGTTCCTGCCAGCGGCGAAAATATTACGCTCACGGCCACGGCGACTGATCCGGATGGCGACCCGCTTGCCTTCGGCTGGGATTTTGCTGGTGGCTCACAAAGCGCTGACAACCAAAGGATTCAAACGCGCTCATTCGCCACCGGCGAACACGTGGTGCAATTGCGCGTCAGCGACATGAAGGGCGGCGTGACGCGCAAATCCGTCATCGTGCGGGCCGGCAACCCGACAACCTATCGCATCAGCGGGGTGGTCGTCGATGCTGCGGGCGTGCCGTTGGCGGGACGGCGGGTGGGTCCAACCAACTCGAGCAAATTCGTGCTGACGGACAGCGACGGCAGCTATACGCTTGTCGGCCTTAATGCAGGGACTTGGTTGATCGCGGTGCGTGAACCGGTGGCCGATAGTGAGACTCTCGCGGCTACGTTTACCAGTTCGGTGGTGCTAGGGACGAGCAACGTCACGGGGGTTGATTTTGCCAAGGTTGATCCGGACGCCACCAACAGCGGCATCACCGGCACCTACTTCGGCACCGAAACGTTCACAACCCAGAAATTCACCCGGCGCGATGCGACCATCAATTTCAATTGGGCGCTGGGCGCGCCCGGCGCGGGCATGCCGGTGGACAACTTCAGCGTGCGCTGGACCGGCCGCCTGCTCCCCACCAAGAGCGGAAAGTATGAGTTCCGCACTCCCGTCCAAGGCGGCGTGCGGCTCTATGTCGGCGGTGAATTGGTCATCGACAACTGGGCCAGCCACACTGGTGAGGACGTCGGATTCATCGCTCTAGCCGCCGGGACCTACTATGATATCAAGCTGGAATATCGCAACGTGACCGGGCCGGCGAGCGTGCGCCTCGACTGGCTGCCACCCGCTGCGGTGGCCCGCACGCCGGTGCCCGACGGCTCCTTGACCCCGGCGACGAACTTTGTGGTCGCCGAATATTACGCCGACAGGGTCCTCGGAGCCGCCAACTACAAGGGCAGCCGGATCGAGACGGCCAACATCAACTACAATTTCAACACCAGCGGGCCGTCGATCGCGGGGATCTCCCAGTCGAACTTTTCCGTGCGCTGGACCGGTCGCTTCACCGCGCCGAGCAGCGGAACCTACCGGTTCTTCACCAACGCCGATGACGGCTCGCGGCTATGGATCGGCGGCACCCAGGTCATCAACAATTGGGTCACCCAAGGAGTCGCGGAAGTCAGCGGCACCATCGCTCTGACCGCGGGACAAACCTACGACCTGAAGCTTGAGTACTTCCAAGGCGATGGCGGGGCCGAGGTGGCCCTTCTATGGCAGCCGCCGGGCGGAACCAAGGCGCAGATGCCGGTCAATATGATGCAACCGCCAAGCCGGCCGGACCACCTCTACGCCGAACTTTTCGCAAACAAGAATCTCACCGGTCTTCCCACGGTCACGCGCTGGGATTCGACGGTGGATTTCAACTTCGGCGGCAAAGCGCCGGATCCGCGGATGCCGGCGGCGGATTTTTCGATTCGCTGGTCCGGTCGCCTGCTTGCCACCACCGCGGGGATCTACACGTTCTACACCCAAGCCGATGAGGGCACGCGCCTGTGGATTGATGGCCAAGCGGTCATCAATGATTGGACGACCCACACGGTCACGGAACGCTCGGGCACCATCACCTTGGCCGCTGGGCAATGGGTGGATCTGCGGCTGGAATATTTCCAAGCCACCGGGCCGTCCCAGGTGAAGCTGCTATGGAAACCACCGGGCGGCACCAAGGTGACGCTGCCCGCGGCCAACCTCGCGATCCGCGGCGGAAATTCGGCACCCTTTGTGAGCCCGCTTGCTGATCAGTTGATTGATCCGGCAGTGGGTACCGCGTCGGTGAACTTCCAAGTAGGCGACGCGGAAACCGCCGCCAGCGCGTTGAGCGTGACGCTGGCATCCTCGGATACCGTGCTCTTGCCATTGAGCAGGGTCGTCCTTGGCGGCAGCGGGCTGAATCGCACCTTGGCCGTGACGCCGGTGGCCGGATTGAGCGGCTCGGCGATGGTCACGGTGACGGTCAGCGATGGGGCTCTGAGCTCCAGCGATAGCTTTGCTGTCAACGTCTCCAGCACCGGAACCCTCACCCCCGGGGTTTGGACCAAGACCGCGCCGGGAGCGTATCAATGGTCAACCGGCTCGAACTGGTTAGACGCGGTGGCTCCCAAAGAGGGCCCAACGGCCAGCCTGGATTTCCTCAGCGGACTCACCCTGGTGGATGGAGCCCTGACTGCCAATCAGAACATCGCGGCTTCCTTCCGCACGAACGCCCTCGTTCTTGGCGGCACAGGCCCGGCGGCGGGCAGCGCGGCGGTGAGTTTGACGGGCAATCCGCTCCACCTAGTCGGCAACCCGCAGGCCACTACCGCGACGGTTGACCTCAACGCAGTTAAGGGCAGCGGGCTGATTTATGATTTGGCCATGCCGGTCACCCTGGCCGCGCCATCGCTGTGGAGCGGCACGGGTACGGGCACGTTCGTCGTCTCCGGTCCGATCACGGGCGCGGGCAGTCTGACCAAGGCCGGCACCAGCATACTTATCCTCGCCGCCAGCAACAGCTATGCCGGCCCTACGACGATCACCGCGGGCACCCTGCAGATCGGCAATGGCGGCGCAAGCGGGACTCTCGGGGCTGCCGCGGTGACCAATAACGCCTCCCTCAGTTTTGCCCGCAGCGATACGGCCTTGCTCGTGCCCAACGCGATCGGCGGGAGCGGCGGGGTGACGATGAATGGTACGGTCGCCAGCGTGGTGACCCTGAGTGGGGCCAACACCTTTACCGGCAACGTTCTCATTCCCGGCGGTGCGCTGCGTATCACCCATTCGGGCGCCTTGGGCAGCGGCACAAAAACCCTCACCTCATACTCCGGCAAGGGCGGCCTGAGCTTGGACGGCACCTCCGGCAACATCACCTTGCCGACAGCAATCTCCTACGTGCTCAGCAACAACAGCAAAACCATCCCCGCCATCACCAACGTCGCGGGTAACAACACGATCGCGGGCAACATGACACTGCGCAGCGGCGCGGGTGGTACGAGGATGTTCGTGAGTGGCGGCTCGCTGCTGCTTTCCGGCAACATCGCGCCGAACACCGCCGGCCGGGTTCTCCATCTTGATGGACCCGCCGACGGATCCATCACCGGAGTCATTGCCAACCAAGCATCCAGCACCAGCACCCTGGCGCTTGAGAAAGCCGGCAACGGCACCTGGACCTTGAAGGGGCTCAATACCTACACCGGATTCACGGCGGTAAACGGCGGCACGCTGCTGGTCACCGGGAGTCTCGCAAGCGGCGGAACCTTGACCGTGGCCAGCGCCGCCAAGTTCGGCGGCAACGGGTCGATCGGTGCCACATCGACCATCAATGGCAGGCATGAGCCCGGAAATGGCGGGATTGGCATCCAGTCGTTCTCCGGAGAATTGACCTACTCAGCGACCGCTCGTCTGGCGTGGGAGTTGGCAGCAAACAGCACCTCGGGCAGCGGCACCACCTTTGACAAGGTCAACGCGGCCGCCGTGACCGTGACCAGCGGTGCCAAGGTTGACGTCGTGCTCAATCGCCCGGGCAGCACGGTGAACCTAACAAACACGTTCTGGCAGCTGCGCCGCTCATGGACTCTACTCAGCGGCACCGCAGTCACCGGGACGTTCTCACTGGGAACGGTCAGCGCGGATTCCGGAGCACGCGTGGCGTCCACCTACGGAACCTTCAGCCTGCAATCCACCGCGACCACCGTGGTCCTGGTCTGGAATCCGCTCACCGCCCTCCAACTCTGGCAGCAAACAAATTTCCCCACCAACTTCGACGACCCGGCGATCGCTGCCAATCTGGCCGACCCCGATCAGGACGGGCTGGAGAACATTTGGGAGTTCATCCACGGAACCGATCCGCAGGCACCCGGCTCCCGCACCGCCCCCGAGAGCAGCATCATCGGTGACCGCTTGACCTTGACCTTCCCGCGCAATCCCGATGGGACCGACCTCACGCTCGTCGTGCAAGCCGCCGGCAGCATGGAGGGTCCGTGGATCAATCTGGCAACAAGCACCGGCGGCGGGCCATTCACCCCCACGGCTCCAGGGGCCACCGTCACCGAGACGCCAAGCGGTGCCATGTTCCGGGTGGAAGTCAAAGATACCTACTTCACCAACGACCCCGCCCATCGTAAACGCTTCATGCGCCTGCAGGCTCAGTACTGACTAACCCGCGAGCCCCGGGGCTTGCAATCGGACCTTTGAAATCACGCGCCTAGCAGCTATCTCGGCCCTGCCCGCACCCTCCACGCACCGCCCTGCGCCACCCATGCCTTGCCTAACAGCCACGCCCCCGCCCCGGCCATGCCGCTAGATGGGCCAAGCCTGTTAGCCGGCTGCGCCCCGACGGCGCGAACACCGCTCCCAGGCCCAGCGCGCCGGCCGCACCGCTCCGGCGAAAACCCTCATCCGTGACGGCTGGCACCTGCTGGTCACCAACATCCCACAGGACGAGCTGAGCCCAGCCGACCTTGCCGCCATCTACAGCCAGCGATGGCTCATCGAGATCATCTTC
>Ga0136639_10000144_pt1 | contig 20977 bp, 18 predicted proteins | sample AntDrymUQ8592106_2_FD_113739 | JGI IMG/M metagenome (GOLD analysis project Ga0136639, IMG submission 113739) | Polar desert sand microbial communities from Dry Valleys, Antarctica - metaG UQ859 (21.06) | ecosystem: Environmental > Terrestrial > Soil > Desert | place: Antarctica: Dry Valley...
GGGATCCGCTTGTGGCGATGCTCGAAGCCATGGGCACGGGCGGGATGTTCCATGTCGTCAACGAACTGGCTGAGATCATCCCCACGCTCCACCTGCTCATGGCCGAGCGTTGCGAAGATGTCGCCTAGCAAGGAGTCGCGACTCCCCCTGCTTATGGCGGATGGAAAAGCGGCTGAAATGCCGCTCCTTCATGACCAGCAAATGTGAAACGGTCGATAATGCGCGGTTCGTTGCGGGGTGCTCACTCAGGCTCTGACTAACAGGCTGAAGCCGCCGTAGGCCATGCGCTTGCAGTCGAAGGGCTGGTTTTCCTGGTTCATCATGTCGGCGAGGCGGGGGTCGGCCATGACTTTGGCGTTCACTTCATCGCGGTGTTCGCGCGACTGATAGGTGATCCATGAGAAGACGACGACCTCGTCGGGGCCGCAGTGAGCTAGCTGGGGGAAGGATGTCATCTCCTTGGCATCCATGTCGTCGCCGAGCCATTCGCAGTATTCCAGCGCGCCGTGCTCGCGCCAGACTGCGGCGGCCTTCGCTGCCATGACGCGGTATTCCTGAATCTTGGACTTGGGGAGGGGGATGACAAAGCCGTCGGTATAGGTGCTCATGTTGCTAGTGTTTGTTAGTTGTTGCTCAGAAGGTTTTCTCATCGGGGATGCTGACCATCAAGCCGAGGCCGAAGCGGTCGGTGAGCATGCCGTAGCAAGGAGACCAGAAGGTCTCGCCGAGGGGCATGTCGACGGAGCCATCCACGCTGAGGGCGATGAAGACGCGGCATGCCTCGGCGGGGTCCGGCAGGGTGAGGGAGAGGGAGAATCCTTGAAAGCCGCTGTTCTGGCTGCAGCCGTCGGAGGCCATGAGGATGGATTTTTCCAATGCGGAAGCTGGAGTGCATGATTTTCTCCTCCCAGTTTGGCGGCATCATGCCTTCGGGCGGGGCGTCCGGGGCTTGGTTGACGCGCATGAGCATGATGATTTCTGCGCCAAGGGTCTCGTGCGGTAGAAATCCAGGGCTTCCTCGCAGCGGCCAGCAGGGGGGGCATCATTTGGCTCGCATGTCGTGCGCCAGTTTGTCGGTGCGCGCGCAGCCGTCGGCCTCTCGGGTTGAAGCTCAATGGGCCCAAATGTTCTTGGCGCGCGGGTCCGTGCCGCGCCAGGGAGCGTGGTGGCGCAACATGCCGTTGAGGATTGCAATTCCTCGCGCAGGGCGTTGCTCTGCAGGCGGGATGACTGCGCCTCGGAGTCGATGCATCTTCGGCTTGCGATTCCGTCGTTATTTTGTAGTTTTCTGGCGTAGGCGGTGCTGCTCGGGTCCAAAATCCGGGTTTGAGATTTTTTCCCGGGGCGTAAGCACGGCTTCGGCCTTAATCCTGTTTTCAGGAGCGCCAATCTCTTTTGAGCGCACCGCCTACACCATTCGTCAGGGGCAAGGTCGGGATGCATTTTCCCCGAATGCGTCCCACTCAGTCGGGACCATTGTTTCCTCCGCCGCGCGATCCGGCAGCCGTACCTTCCCGCGTCACTCCAGTCCGACCATTCGTCGGCCAGCCTGCGGCAATGCGGGCGGCTGGAAGTGCGGCGACTTGGCTATTCTATTACTTCACGACGAGGATGCCCTGCATGGCGCGCCAGTGTCCGGGGACGAGGCAGGCAAAGGGATAATTGCCGGGTTTGTCGGGGGCATTGAAGGTGAGGGTGGCGTTGTCGGCGGGGTTGACGACGGGCGTGTGGAAAAGGACATCGGGCGAGTCCGGAACGTAGTTGCGCTGGCGCGCGTCCGGGGCGTTGACCATGGCATCGGCGAGGGCACCGACCTTGGGGAGGGAGCCGGGATTGAGGATGACCAGGTTGTGCTCAAGCTTGTCGGTGTTGGTGAAGAGGATGCGGATTTTTTCGCCGGGCTTGGCGGTGAGTTCCTGGGAGTTGAATTTGAGCATGTCGACGATGACACCGAGGTTGATGACGCGCGCATCGGCGGCCTGCGCGTCATCCTGCTCTGGCCGGGTGGCGAGGATTTCTGCGGCCTTCGCAGCGAGACCGCCTGGCTTACGCTCAGCGGCAAGAAATCCGACCGAATGCTGACTCGCGGCGATGGCGGCCGCATTGGCCAGCGCTTCATCGCGGTTCTTCTTGTCGTCCTTGGATGTCAGGCTGGCGGCAAGGGAAGTGCCGGTGGCCGTGTCGGCGGGCATCTCGGAGAGCGCCAGCAGGGTGGCCATGCGTACTTGTGCGTCACTGTCGGAAAGAAGGTTGGCGGCGAGGATGGCGTCCCGCGAGGCGGCCGTGGGCGGCAGTACTTGGAGGGCGTTGCGGCGCACGCCGGGCGACGGGTGGCGCAGCGCAGTGACGGCGGCGGCCAGAGCGCTGGGGTTGGAACCATCGAGGGTGCCGAGGCCGTGGAGGGTCCAGAGCGCGTGGATGGCACCGGGGTTGAGGCCAATTTCATCGACCGCCGGATCGGCGACGAGCTTGAGGAGTTCAGGGACGACGTCCTGATTGGCCCGCTCGACCAGCAGCCGCTGGGCGTGGCTGCGCCATAACATGTTGTCGTGGGTGAGGGTTCGCACAAGCTCGGCGGTTGCCTCGCGGCGCAGGGCGAGAGGTTGGTGCGGTTTGGCACCCTCCCAGACGACGCGGTAGATGCGACCGTAGCTTTTGTCGCGCAGGCCGGTGACGTAGGCGGCACCACCACCATGCTCGGAGCCGGGGCGGCCGGGGACCATGTGCTGGGTGATGTATTCGTAGAGGTCAGCAATCCAGACAGCACCATCCGGGCCAACCTCGGCGGCAACCGGGGAGAACCATTGGTCGTCGCTGGCGATGAGGTTCATTTTGTTGAAGGATGAAAAACTTGAGCCATCCGGCGTCAGGGCGAAGCTGCCGACGAGGTGGCCGGTGAGCTCGGTGATAAAGGCCGTGCGGTTCCAGTACTCTTTTGGGAATGAACGGGCGGTGTAGAGCGCGTGGCCGCCGGCCGCGGTGAAGCCGCCATGGACATTGTTCTGGCGGATCATGTTGGTCACGGGCAGGTAGCGCGGGCCGATCGGCGAAATCCCGGGTGCGTTGCCGGCTTTGAGGGCGGGCACCTTGGAGAAATAGCGTTGCGGGATGGGCGAGTAATTCGTCGGCTGGGCATTGGCCGTGGTCGCGAATACCAGACCTTCTTCACTAAGCCCAAGGCCCCACGAGTTGTTGCTCAGGCGTTGAATAAGTTCCAGTTGGGTGCCCTGCTGGTTGAGGCGGAAAATCTGGTTGTTGGTCCACGGGAAATCGTCCTTGCCCACGGTGCCCTTGAAGCCGGCCATCCCGACGGTGCCCCAGATCTTGTTATCCAGGCCGTAGCGGATGTTGTTGGGGCCGCCGTGGGTGTCGCGCTGCGACCAGCCGTCGACGAGCACGGTGCGCACGTCGGCCTTGTCGTCGCCGTCGGTGTCCTTGAGGAACAGGGTGTGCGGTGCCTGCATGACGATCACTCCGCCGTCGTGGAAGGTCAGGCAGGTTGGGATGTTCAGGTCGTCGGCAAAGACGGTGATCTTGTCGGCGCGGCCATCGTTGTCGGTGTCCTCGAGGATCCGGATTTTGTCGTGGCCTGGCTTGCCCGCCAGCGTGTTATGCGGGTAGTCGACGGTTTCGACGGTCCACAGCCGACCGCGCTCGTCCCATGCCATGGCGATCGGATTGACGACGTCCGGTTCGGCGGCGAACAACTCGACGCGGAAGCCGGCAGGAACGATCATCCGCTGCATTGAGGCCTGCGGGGAGATCGGCTTTGGCTGGCGGCTGTAGGAATTTTCGTCGAGCCCCTGCTTGCGGATGATCTCGGGGACCGGCGGCGGGTAATTTTCCACCGGCGCGTCCTCGTAGGGTTGGATGAGTTTTCTTGTGGAAAGCAGCTTGGCGACATCCTGGGCTGAGCACCAGCGGATCGCCCGCTCCAGCAGATCGTGGAACCCCGGGTTGCGCCAGGTCCGTTCATCGTGACCCCATGAGGTGTAAAAAATCCGGCCTTTTTCGTGGGTACGGACCCATGTCCACGGTTCGGGCTCCTTGTCCTTGTTGTTGTGGTAGGTCAAAACCACCCGGTCGGCCACATTGTGGTCGATGTGGATCCGCGTTTCGTCCCAGGACTCAAACGGCTTGTAGCCGCTGAGCAAGGGATGGCCCGGCGCGGCGATCTCATCAGTCATCACGCCGGCCCCGTGGCTCTTGAAGCGCGCGCCGACCAGCTCGCTGAACTTTTTTGAATTGCCGAAACAGTTGGTGGCCGAGTGGAGCGCCACCAGCCCGCCGCCATTGGCAACGTAATCCAGCAGCGCCTGCTCGGCCTCGGGATTGATTTTCGGGTGGTTGGCGTAGATGATAATCGCCGGGTAGAGCGCCAAGGTCTCCCGGTTGAGGTCGCCAAGGTCCTCGGTGTAAACGAGGTCAATGCTCCGGTCGAGCATCGCCGGGGCCGCGTCGCGGAGCCGTTCGGCGGGCTTGTGGATCCCCTGGTCGCCGAGAAAGAGGACCTTCAGGTGCGCCTCGGGCTTGATGGACTCCGCCGCCTGCAGGCTTACCGGGAGCAGCGCGATGGCCAGCAAGCCGCTCATGGCGGGGAAGATAGGTAGTAAATGCGGCATTGTTATCCAGTTCAGGGGAATGTTCGGAAGGCATACGCACCCCGCGAGTGAGTGCTTTCTCCCACGATGGACGATTCCCCGCGCCTGCCCCAGCATTTCCTTGCGCCTCATGGAAGATGACGTCGATGCGCCAGGCACTCCTTAACTTTGCCTCCATCGTCTCGCTTCTCAGCGGGCTGGGCATCCTCCTGTTTGGAATTCCGTGGGCAATCGGCAAACGCTCCGGAATTTTGGTGCTTTCATGGTCATTGCCGGGCCCATCACGCTGGCCCACGCAGTGGTCTTCTCCTATGTTGCCGACAGGATCGACCCAAAGGCCCCGACGGAGCCGATTGTCGGCCAGTTGGCGGGTCGGTTGACTCACGAATCCGACGTCGCAGGCACCCCGTGGGAACGCAACCCGAGCCATCTGAGCGACAAGTCGGACTAGCTGCGGAGGCTCGGCTCCCCTCGTCGGCCGCGAAAACCGCCAATGTCCCCCCGCCACGGATCCCGCGCGGCAATGGGGCGGGGTGGCCATTGGGGGGGCTTGCGATCACCCAATGGCACAGCGCGATGGGCGGGGCCAGAGGCCCGGCCCTGCCGGAGATCCGCCTGACGAACACACGCCGCAGGAGAAAGGATTGAACGTTGATGGCCTTGTCTAGTAGCTGCGCAGGAACTCCACGATGTCGGCAATGTCCTGGGCGTTGAGGCCAAGTTGGTCCGAGGAGAGCATGAGCGAACGTTTGAAGGGCTCGATTTTTTCGACGCGGTCCTTGGGGATCATCTGGGTGACGCCGCCGGTGGACTGGATGATGACTGGATCGCGCTCACTGCGGACAAGGCCATGGATTTCGCCGCCGTCTTTAAGTTTAACCACCTTGCCCTCGTAGCCCTGGGAGATATCCGCGGACGGTTGAAGGATGGCGCGGGCAATGACTTCCGGGGTCTGGTTTTTGCCCCAGCCTTTGAGTGCGGGTCCGTATTCAGCCCCCTTGCCATCGATCAAGTGGCACATGATGCAACGGGCAGCGGCAATTTCGCCGCGCTTCGCATCCCCCTTGAGGGCTGCGATGTCCTTGAGGGCGGGTGGCTTGGCATCCTTGTCCGGCTCCGGAACCGTGATCGGCTGGACGACGATCTTGTCCGGGTCATAGATTCCCTTGGCTTTGAGTTCCTCCTTGAGGCCGAAATCGGCCCAGGCGCCGGTGCCCCGCTGCAGAAGCCAGCGGGTCGCTTCCGGCCGGGTGGCGGATCCTTCGGCGGCGAGTTTCACCATCGCGTCGGCGGCCTTGCGGTCCTGGATGAAGGCGATGGACTCAACCGCAAAAAGCCGGTCGTCCGGGCTGAGCGACATGTCAGTCGCGCGGGCAAGCAGGTCGTCAACGGCAACCGACGGCCACAAGCGCCAGGTCAGACGGGTGAAGGCGGGCGTCCACTTCGACGGGGTGCCTGCTCCCATTTTCTCACGGAGGTAGGTCCAGATATCGTTTTCGATTTTTTCCGCGCCCAGGCCGATGGCTTCCCATTCGTTTTTGTCGGTGCCGTCGAAGGCTTTCGCCAAGGTCAGGAAGATTTCCTGGGATTTTACGGCGGGCTGGCCACGCAGCGAGAGGGCGACTTCACGCCGGATGGCTGAGTCTTTCGAAGCAGCCAGGGCAGGGGCGTAGGGCAGCACATCCTTGTCGGCGCGGCGCAGGGCGCGATAGGCGCTGATGACGATTGCCGGGTCCTCGCTCTTCAACATGGCCACCACCTGGGCCATGCCCTTTTCACCAAGGTGGGGCAGCAGCCAGATGCCGCGCGACGCGACGAAAGGATTCGGGTGGGAAAGCAACTTCGTGACCGCGGGCAGCGCTTCCGCCCCCTTGGCCTTCAATCCTTGGAAGCCGGTGAAGCGGACGTTGGGCGCCGGGCTGCTCAGCGCGGTGATGAGCCCGTCGATGGTCTTCGGGTCAAACTTGGGAACGGCCGGCTTAAAGCCTTTCGGAGCAATCCGATAGATCGTGCCCGAGGCGGTGTCGTCGCTCGTCCCGTGGCCGCCGACGCGGGGGTCAAACCAGTCGCAGACATAAAGGGCGCCATCGGGACCGACGGAAACGTCAGACGGACGGAAAAGAATCGGGTTCTCGCCCTCGGGCGCGGCCGCTTTCAACGGCTTGACGCCGCCCGCAAAATCCGCGCCGCTGAACTGGCGATCCGGGTTGGAAGTAAGAAAATCATTGCGATCCAAGGCAAACGTCGCACCTTTTGGCTTCGGCTGATAGCTGAAGATCACATTGCGCGCCGGCTCGCAGCTGAACAAGGTGCCGACGTAGTTTTCGCCCAAGGCGCCGTTTTCGTAGAAGACAATTCCCGTCGGCGATCCACCGCCGTAAACGTCGCCGGTGTCAAAGGTGCCCGGGTCGTCCTGGCGCCAGTGCGCGCGCGGGTGCGGCTGGTTTGGACGCTTTTCCGTGGTGTAAAACCGCTTGCCGTCGCGCGAGAAGTAGCCGGCGTTGCCGTACTCGAGGACAAACGAGGTGCGGCATGCCGGCGGGTCGTCGTTGTCGTTCTGGAACACGTCGCCGCGCGAGGTGATGGCCTGCTCATAGCTGTTGCGATAACCGTGGCCGATAATCTCCGCGTTGGTGCCGTCAGGGTTCATCCGCACCGTGAAGCCCGGCGTCCAAACATAACCGTCATCGCTAACTTGTCCGGCGATCTTCTCGTTGTTAATCGGCCAAACCCCGCCGCCGCTCTTGTAGTACGGGCCGCCGATGCGGAACGTCTTGCCCGACTTGTCGGTGAACATTCCGCCGCAGTTGCCGTTGTTGAACATCCACTTGCCGTCCGGCCCCGCCGTCACCGAGTGCAGCGAGTGGTCGTGGTTAATCGCATTGAAGCCGCTGAGCAGCACCTCGCGCGTGTCCACCGCGGGATCAAACTTCTGGTCCCGGTTCACATCCGTGTACTTGAGCAGGTTCGGCGGCTGGGAAACGATGATCACATTGTCAAACACCGCCACCCCCAGCGGCGAGATGAGCTCCTTGTCCTGCACAAAGGTGTGGGACGAGTCCGCCTTGCCATCGCCATTGGTGTCTTCCAACACCACGATCCGGTCACCGTCCGGACGTTTGTTACCCTTGCCGCGGTAGTTGACACCCTCGGCCACCCAGATCCGCCCGGCGGAATCGATGTCCATGTTGGTCGGGTTGAACAAGTCCGGCGAACTCGCCCAAACGCTCACCTCAAGGTCGGCCGGGAGCTTCAGAAACTCCGTGGACACCTTGCGCGCCTCGCCCGCCGGCTTCCAGTCGCCGCTGGGTTGTTGGGCGTGCGCGCCTAGCGAGGCCGCGGCTAACAGTGGCAGCACAAGTCGGGGATGGTTGCTTTTCATGGGTGGACGCAAATGGATGGAGCCGATGGATAGATTGATGGATAGGGGGAACTAACAAGCCCGCCGCTACGCGTGGCGAAACCCTGCTTTTTCACACGATAGAAGGCGCCGCGAACCCCCGGCGAGAAAAAAGACAAGCGCGCCCGCGGCAATTCGCCCGCCGGTGGCTTTTGACAAGCGCCTCATTCCCGGCTAGGAAGCGCGCCATGAGAAGCTTGGTAAAGCACGTGCTGGCAGGGACAACCGGACAGGAAGCCGTGGAGGTCAAAGGTTGGGTGCGCACCCGGCGCGATGCCAAAGGCTTCTCATTTCTTGAGATCAACGATGGCAGCTGCGTTGGCAGCCTCCAGGTGGTCGTCGACGCTAGCGTCCCAGGCGCGGCCGAGCTGCCAAAAATGAGCACCGGCGCCGCGGTGGCTGTTGTCGGAGACTTGGTGGCCTCCCCGGGTGGCGAGCAATCCCTGGAAATGCGAGCCACTCAGGTTGAACTTGTTGGCGAGGCCCCCGCCGACTACCCGCTGCAAAAAAAAGGCCACAGCCCGGAGTTCCTGCGCAGCATCGCCCACCTCCGCCCGCGCACCAACCTCTACGGCGCGGTCTTCCGCATGCGCTCACGCCTCGCCCGCGCCGTCCACCAGTTCTTCGACGCCCGCGACTTCGTCTACGTCCATACCCCCATCATCACCGCCAGCGATTGCGAAGGGGCCGGCGAAATGTTCCGCGTCACCACCCTGGACCCAACCTCCGGCAAAAAAAACTCCTTCGCCGATGACTTCTTCGAGCGAGCGTCCTTCCTAACCGTTAGCGGCCAGCTCGAGGGCGAGACCTTCGCCTGCGCCCTTTCTAACATCTACACATTCGGTCCCACCTTCCGCGCCGAGAAATCCAACACGACGCGCCACGCCGCGGAGTTCTGGATGATCGAGCCGGAGATGGCCTTCTGCGACCTGGCCGAGGACATGGACCTTGCCGAGGCTTTCCTCAAACACCTGGTGCGTGACACCCTGGAACGCAACGAGGGCGACCTGGCGATCTTTGAGCGCTTCGTCGACAAGGGCTTGCGCGAGCGCCTCGAGCAAGTCGCCGAGCGCGGCTTCGAGCGCCTCGCCTATGCGGAAGCGGTCGAAATCCTCCTCAAATCCGGCAAAACCTTTGAACACCCGGTTGCCTACGGCCTGAACCTGCAAAGCGAGCACGAGCGCTACCTAACAGAACAGCACTGCAAGGGACCCCTAACCGTCTTCAACTACCCGAAGGAGATCAAGCCGTTCTACATGCGCCTCAACGACGACGACCGCACCGTGACGGCGATGGACGTGCTCGTCCCCGGCATCGGCGAGATTGTCGGCGGCAGCCAGCGCGAGGAGCGCCTCGACCAACTGTTAGCCAACATGCGCCACCACAACCTCAGCGAGGAGTCCTACGGCTGGTACGCCGACCTGCGCCGTTACGGCAGCGTGCCGCACGCCGGCTTCGGTGCCGGCTTTGAGCGCCTGCTCATGTTCATGACCGGCATGGCCAACATCCGCGACGTCATCCCCTTCGCCCGCACGCCCGGGAACTGTGAGTTTTGATTGCGGATTGCGGATTGCGGATTGCGGATTCAACCCGTCCAACCCGTCCAACCCGTCCAACCCCGTCCAACCCGTCCAACCCGTCCAACCCGTCCAACCCCGTCCAACCCCGTCCAACCCCGTCCAACCCCGTCCAACCCGGGCTAGCGGGAGGCGGGGGCGAGGATCTTCTCCCAGAGAGAGAACCGCTCAGGGGAAAGCATCTTCAGTTCGTCGAGCTTGGCGGCGTCCAGGCAGAGGGCGTAGATGAGGGCAAACTCCGCAAGGTCTTCGTGGGCGACCTGGTCACCGTAGGCGGAGACGGAGACCTTGTCCTTTTCGATCGCTTTCTTCCAGTTGTCCAGGGTCTTGGGGTCGGAGCGGGTGTGGCGCTGCTCAAGGATGTGGCCGGCTTCGTGGGCAATGACCAACGCGTCGCCATTGCGCACAATGTTGAGATAGTCCTGACCGCCATGCGCGGCGGCGCCATCGAGGTCGGCATAGAAAGCAACGCCATCCTTCTTGTCCTCGGAGACAATTTCCCATGCGCGCCGATAGCTCTCAGGCAGGCGTTCGAAGCGGCCAAGAGCGTCGGTGATGTCCATGTTCACCTTGTCCTCAATGCTCACCTTGAAGGTGGTCTTGCCCAGGGTGATCTTCCACTGCTTGCCCGGAGTGCCGCCGCGGCCCATCTTGATGACCTCCGGGCCGGAGGCGATCTTGGCCTTGTCCGTGTTCTTCTTGCCGAAGCTGCCTTTGAGCGACCCAAACTTGCGGTCAAGGCGCATCGGCTTCTCTGCCTTCTCCTCCTTCTGTGCCGCGCCTGGCTGCTGGGCTCCGGATTCAAGGCTCAGCCCAAGCGGCAGCACGCAGAGCGCGGCTAACAACAAGGAGGATCCAACTCGACTAACAATGGTTGCCTTCATTAACGGGTGGTTTTTGCTCAAACTGATGGGTCCCGCCGGAGAGGCGACCCTAACAATCACTGCGAGCCTGGCCAATCCCCGCGGGGGCGGCAACCTGAAAAACGCCACAGGAAAGACTGAGGGTGGCCGAGGGGAGCCCTCAAGTGCGGGAGCCAAGCCCATCGCCCCGATCCGTCCGATCACTTCTCCCGGTAGCCGGCCTTTCCATCAGAGGCTGGCATTCCAGAGGGGCTCAAGGTCGGGATCCTTGAGGGCCATGCGCGGAACGTCGGGGTGAAGGCGGATGGCGTCAATGAGGTGCTCGCGCGCGGCGGTGAGGTTGCCGGCTTGGGCGGCGTAACAGGCGAGGTTGAAGTGGATGGCAGCCTCCTCGCGATGGAGGATGAGGGCGTCGCGCAAAACCCGCTGGGCGGCGGCCAGCGATTGGCAGCGCCGGGTCGCGTGGCCGAGCCAGATCCAATGTTGGGATTCCTCCGGACAGGTGGAGGCCAGTAGGGAGGAGACCTCCCGCAGGGCGCTCCATGCGCCGGCTTCCAAATAGACGCAGGCGCGCAGGCTCAGAACATCCATCGAGGAACTCACTTCCGCAGGGATGGCGTCGATTTCCGCGTGGGCCTCGGCAACCATGCCAAGTTGCAGGTACCCCACGGCGGAGTCGAGCCGGCGGTGGGCGGGTGAAACGTCCGCGGGGTCGTGCGCGGCTGAGTCACCAGCCCCCGCCGAGAAGCCAACGGGCCAGAATGCCTTGGATAACATTTTTAGGAGGGTATGGCGGGGCTGCTCAAAGCGGGCGCGGGACGACAATGTAGCCGGTAGGCGAGGCGCGGTAGTAGACACCATCCACGACGTAGTAGCGGACTCCGCCACGGGTGACGACGCTGTGGGCCGTCGGGATGCTCGCCACGGTGTAGCCCGGAGTGTAGATCGTCTGGACCGGGGTTTGGGAGGTTGGAGGGGTGGCGTTGTACATGCAGCTGGTGCCGAAGGCGAGGGCCGTCAATAAGCCAAGGGAGGCAAGAGAATGGAGGGGTTTCATAGTGGAGTGAACGGGGGGTTTGAGTTAAGGGAACGGCGCTTGATTTCGCACGGGTTGTGCCAAGCCGCAGCCCTACCCGCTCATTTGTTGTTGGGATGGGGGATGCGGCGTCTGGGCGAAGCCGCTGCGGGCGGGCGGCGCGGTGGGCGGAATGGCAAAATGCAGTGCCAGCCCGAGGTGGAAGCGCGGATTGCGCCGCGCCTAGCGAGCAAGCTGAGGGTGTGATTTTTATGAGCGCCAAGCGGCGTGGGGCAGGTTAACCTGTGGTGTCCCGCAGCCAATCCGCCCGATGAAGATCACTTCGACCCAGTTTGAAAAGAGCGCTCCCGACCTCGCATCCTGCCCGGCCTGGGAGCTCGCTGAGTTTGCCTTCATTGGCCGCTCCAACGTGGGCAAGTCGTCGCTGCTCAACATGCTGACCGGAAAAAAGGACCTCGCCCGCGTGTCCGCGACGCCGGGGGCGACACGTCTCATCAACTTCTACACGGTCAACAAGCGCTGGTGTCTGGTCGACCTGCCCGGGTACGGCTATTCAAAAGCGCAGAAGTCGATCCGGGAAGGATTCCACGAGGCGGTCTCGGGCTACCTGTCGGGCCGGCCCAACCTGCGCTGCGTGTTTGTGCTCATCGACTCGCGGCTGACGCCCCAGAAGATCGACCTAGAGTTCTGCAACTGGCTGGCGGTGAGTGAGATTCCCTTCGTGTTGATCTTCACCAAGACGGACAAGCTGAAGCTCAACAAGGTCAAGGCCAACGCCGAGGTGTTTTTGGCGGCCTTCGCGGAAGTTTGCGACGGCACGCCGCGCTGGTTCCTCAGCTCGGCCAAGACGGCCAGCGGCAAGGGCGAGATCCTCCACTTTGTCGATCAGGCACTGCGGGCATAGGTGCTTCATCGCGGTTGCCAGCCCGGCTTGGTGGCGCTTAGCATTTGCCGCGTGACGCTGCGGCCAAGAAATATTGAGGAAATCGCCGGATTCCCGGGTCCGTGGCATCTGGCGCTTGGCGTGTTTGATGGCGTCCATGGCGGCCACCGCGAGGTCATCCGCCGCGCCGTCCAGGGCGCACGCCGCGATGGCGGCAAGGCCGCGGTGGTCACCTTCGATCCCCATCCCATCCGGGTGCTCGCGCCGGACAAGGCACCTAGCCGATTGTTGGCTTCGCTCGACCACAAGGCGCAAATCCTCGGATCTGTTGGAGTCGACGAACTCTTTGTGATCCGCTTTGACAAAATTTTCGCGGCCCTCAAGGCGGAGGGATTCATCGAAATGCTCTGCCGGCTCAGCCCGGACCTGCGCCGCATTGCGGTTGGCGAAGACTGGCGCTTTGGCGCGGCGCGGCGCGGCGACGTGGCCATGCTGGAGCGCTTCGGCCAAGTCCATGGCTTTGTCGTCGAGCCGGTTGCGCCAGTCATCCAGGCCGGCGAGCGGATCAGCAGCACCCGCATCCGCCAGGCCATCCGCGACGGCAACCTGGCCGCCGCCGCCGAGATGCTCGGGCGCAACTACACGGTCACCGGCAGCGTCCTTGAAGGCCGCAAGCTCGGCCGCACCCTCGGGTTTCCCACCGCCAACATCCTAACTGCCGACGAGCAGCTCCCGCCCGACGGCGTCTGGGTCGTGTGCGCCAAGGTGGCTAACACCTGGTACCAGGGCGTGGCCAACCTCGGGCGGCGCCCGACGGTGGAGCAGCCGGACGCGCCCCGGTTGTTAGAAACCCACCTGTTTGATTTTTCCGGCGACCTGTACGGTTCGAGCCTGGAGGTGGAGTTTGTGCGGTTTGTGCGCGGCGAGCGGAAGTTTGCTTCGCTTGACGAGCTGCGTGAGGCCATCGGTGAGGATGTGGCCGCCGCGAGGGCACCGGCGGCGGCTGAATAGAAGGGCGGGTCAGTAGATGCGCTCGTAGTACTCCTCGGCCATGCGGTCGGCGTCAAAGAAGGGAACCACCTCGTTCATCGAGTTGAGGACCATGTGCCACCAGTGGTTTGGATCGTCGTAGTAATGGGGCAGGGCCTGGTCCTCCATGATCCGGTAGAAGCCGTTCATGTCGTGGCAATCGCGCGCCTCGGGGGAGAGCGAGTGGGAGGCCACGGGGATGAGGAAGCAGTTGTGGCCGTCATGGCCAAATTCGCGGACCCAGCCGTCGTCAGTGGACAGGTTGAGGGCGCCATTCATTGCGGCGGTCATGCCGGAGGTGCCGGATGCTTCGCGGTGAACGATGGGCGTGTTGAGCCAGATGTCGGCGCCGTCCTTGAGCAGCTTGGAGAGGGCCAGTTCGTGGCGCACCAGCACCGCCGCATTTTCCTCGCCGCGGGTAAGTTGCACGAGCTTGTTGAACGTGTCGATGGCACTGTAGTCGGTCGGGTACGGCTTGCCGGCCCAGATCATCTGGACCGGCCGCTCGGCGTTGTTGAGAAGGTCGAAGAAGCGGCCCGGGTCCTTGAGAATCAGGTCGGCACGCTTGTAGGCGGCAAACCGCCGCGCCCACACGATGGTGAGGACGTCCGGATCAAACAGCTTGCCAGTTTGATCGGCCACCTCGGCGAAGAGGCGCGCCTTGAGCTCGCGTTTGCGGTGGCGCAGGTGCTCGATGTCGCTGGCTGCGCGCGCACGCTCTAACCCGCTATCAACCCAGTATTTCTTGTTCTGGGCGTTGGTGACATGGTGGATCGGGCAGATATCGGGAAACGCCTCCCACATCTGGCGCGCCACCTCGCCGTGGAGCTTGGACACCCCGTTAGCCATCCGGCTGAGCCGCAGACCCGCAAGCGTGTGGTTCAACACTTCATCCTCCTTGATCCCGGTGAGTTCCCGGGCCTCATCCAGCGTCATCCCGCAGAAAAATGAAAACTCGTGCAGCAGTTCAAAGTTGCTCGTCTCATTGCCCGCTTCCTCCGGCGTGTGGGTGGTGAAAACAAAGCGCTCACGCAGCTTGTGCGCACAGCGCAGCCGCTGGTGGAGCTTGAAAACCGCAGACAATCCATGCGCCTCGTTGAGGTGATAGACGTCCGGCGCAATCCCCAACTCCTCCAACAACGTGGCGCCGCCTATCCCCAGCAGCATGTACTGGGCGATGCGCCGCAGCGGATCCGGATCATACAACCGGTGGGAAATCGCCCGCGACAGGTCGTCGTTTTCCGGCAGGTCCGTTGTTAGAAAAAACATCGGCACCGTGCCGAAGGTCTCGCCATCCAGATAGAGTGCCTTCACCCAGACTGGATGGCCGTGGATGGTGATGGAAAAGCGGATGCCAGCATCCTGGAGGAAAGCATAGTCTTTCCTTCGGTACTGGACGGCCATTTCGCGTTCCTCGCCGCGTGCTTGGTCGTAATAGCCGAAGGTCCAGAGGATGCCGATGCCGATGAGGTTCTGGCGCAGGGCCGCGGCGCTGCGCATGTGGGAGCCGGCAAGGAAGCCCAAGCCGCCTGAATAGATCTTGAAGACCTGGTCGATGGCGAACTCGGAGGAGAAATAGGCCACGCTCTTGGTGAAGCGCGGGTCGATTTCGTAGGGATGGGAAAATGGCTTAGGAAGAAAACTCATAGCTGGGAGTGGGGGTTCCAAGGCGGGGGAGGGGGGATGGTTGGGCTGCTAGATTGGACTAACTCTAGCAAATGGCGGGCCAGCCGGCGCGGCGATGGCCCGGGCGGCTCATAACTGCTTGCGGTAGCGGTCTACTTGATTGATGAAGGTGTTCCATTTTTTTCCCGGGCGGCCATTATCCATCAGGAAGTGGGGGCAGTTTTTCTGTCTGAGGTGGCGTCCATCGGCAAAACGCACCATGGGCCAATGCTGGTGGGGAACGACGTTGCGCAGCGGGATGTTGTGGTGCTGCATGAGTTCGGCGGTTAGGCGGGCGGTTCGGTCGGTGGTCCTGGCGCGTGAATTGCCGCGGTTTTCACACATTTCAATGCCGATGGACGAGCGGTTGCCGGGACCCTCGTAGTCCGCGTGCTGGCCCTGCTCGTTGGTGGGCAGCGACTGCCAGACGGAGTCCTGGTCCACGGTGAAGTGCCAGGTGACAAAGCCGAGCGAGTTTTTAGGCCCCTTGAGCGAGCCGCTCTGGAGCATGCGAGCGTGGGCGCGGGCGTCGGCGGAGGGGGCGAAGTTCTGAGTGGCGTGAATGGTGATGAAGCGCGGCTGCATCACTCGGATCTTGGATCGGCCAAAGCGCCCTTTCTCAATGAGCGCGTTATGGATTTTCACCGCGCTGCCAGTGGCACGCGACGGGGCGGCTGCGGACTCCGCGCAACCGGCAAGCGGAAGCGCAAGGGCAACCAGCAGGGTCAGGTTTCTCATCCGCGCAACCTTGCACCGATCCCCCCGGATCATAGCGGGAAGTTCCGGGAAAGCTGCGCGCAGCCTTTGTTAGGGCGGCGTGCCCGACGGGCTGCTAGGTTGGCTGGACGCCGCGGGCCATGACGACCTTGCCGGTGCGCACCGTCTCGATGATCTCAAACTGCGAGAACATGTCCACGGATGCTTCCAGCTTGGCGCTGTCGCCGGTGATCATGACAATCATCGAGGCGGGCGTTAGATCCACGGTCTTGCCGCTGAAGTGCTCGGTGATCTGCAGGGCCTGCGAGCGCTCCGCGGGCGAGCACTTGATCTTGATGAGGATCATCTCCTTGGTCACCGCGTTTTCCGATGTGTGCTCCGAGCAGTGGATCACGTCAATGAGCTTGGAGACCTGCATGATGATCTGGTGAAGTCCTTTCGGGTCGCCAGAAATGCCGATGGTCATGCGTGAGAAGTTCGCATTGCGCCCCTGGGAGACGACCAGCGAGTCGATGTTGAATCCGCGGCGCGAGAACACCTGGCAAATGCGCATCAACACGCCCGGCTCGTTGTTGACGAGCACGGAAAGCGTGTGGGTGGCTCCGCGGTTAGTGGCGGCGGGAATCGGGGTGTCGGTGGTGACGATGGATTGCGACATGGGAAGAGTGGGCGGTTAGTTGAGGCAGGTGATCTCGCGACGCAAGCTATCAAGTTGAGCCGATCGGCTTGGCCATCCGGGTCTTGGGTGCCTCGGTGATCATGTCCTCGAGGGCGGCGCCGGCCGGGATCATCGGGAAGACGTTGTCCGTCTTCACGCACTCGGCGTGGATGAGGATCGGGCCATCGTTGTAGGCCAGCGCCTTCTTGAGCTGCTTGGTGACGTCCGCGGGCCGCTTGATGTAGACCGAGGGAATCCCGTAGGCGCCTGCCAGCTTGCAGAAGTCCGGGTTGCCGACGAGGTCCACGCCGGAGGTGCGGTCCTCGTAGAAGAGTTCCTGCCACTGGCGCACCATTCCAAGGTAGTGATTGTTGAGCACCACGATCTTGATCGGCAGCTTGTGGATCGCCGCGGTGGCCAGCTCGAACAAAGTCATCTGGAAGCCGCCGTCGCCGGAAATCGAGATGACCATTTTGTCCGGGCAGGCGAGCTGGGCGCCAATGGCGGCCGGGAAGCCAAAGCCCATGGTGCCGGCGCCGCCGGAAGACAGCCAATGGTAGGACTCGGCGTTTTTGTAAAATTGCGCGGCCCACATCTGGTGCTGGCCAACGTCGGTGGAGACGATCGCCTTGCCTTCGCTCAGGTGATAAAGCTCGTCGATGACCTGCTGCATGCGCAGACCGCCCTGCTTCTTATAAGAGAGGGGATACTTCTTCTTGTAGCCGTCGAGTTTGGCGAGCCACTCGGTGGTGTCCAGCGGGCCGATCTTTTCGTTGATCTCCGTCAGGGCCGCCTTGGCGTCGGCCACGATCATCAGATCGGGCACCACCATCTTGCCCGCTTCGGCCGGATCGATGTCAATGTGGATCACCTTGGCGTCCTTACAGAACTTCGCCGGCTGGCCAATGATGCGGTCGTCAAAGCGGGAGCCGACGTTGATGAGCAAGTCGCACTCAATCATCGCCTTGTTGGCGTAGGCCGTGCCGTGCATGCCGAGCATGCCAAGCGCCAGCGGGTGGGTCTCCGGGAAAACGCCCTTGCCAAGCAGAGTTGTCGTGACCGGTGCCTGCAAAGTTTCGGCAAGGTACATGAGTTCCTCCGCGGCGCGGGCAATCATGCACCCCTGGCCGGCCAGGATCACCGGACGGCGCGCCTTGGCAATCATGTCGGCGGCCTCCTTGATGGCCGCCGGGGAAATATTGAAGGCCGTTTCCGGATGATAGCCAGGAAGTTCAAACGGCGGGTTCAGGTCACCGCTGAACGGCCCTTGGGAAATGTCCTTCGGCACGTCGATGAGCACCGGACCAGGCCGGCCGGTCGTCGCGATGTGGTAGGCCTCGCGGGCAATTCGTGGCAGGTCATTGCTGTTTTTGACCAGGTAGTTGTGCTTCACCACCGGAATCGTGATGCCGAAAATGTCCGCTTCCTGGAAGGCATCCTTGCCCAGCATCCAAGTCACCGTCTGGCCGCTGATGACAATCATCGGCACGGAGTCCATCATGGCCGTCATCAAACCGGTCACCGTGTTGCCGGCGCCGGGACCCGAGGTCACCAGCACCGCCGCCGGACGTCCCGTCGCCCGTGCATACCCGTCAGCCATGTGCACCGCACCCTGCTCGTGGCGCACCAATATGAACTTCATCTTCGTCTTGACCGTCTCCAACGCGTCAAAAATCGGAATCGCCGCCCCTCCAGAGTAGCCAAAAATATACTCGATACCGAGGTCGTCGAGAGTTTTGATGAGCGCCTGCGCGCCGTCGAGTTGTTCTTTGCTCATGGGAAATGCGCCTTTCATGGGTGAAGTAACACCGGAATCGGGCGGTGGCAATCAGAAACTTGCCAATTTGAGCGCAAAGTCACGGGTTTCTCCATCGGACCAGGGTGAAAACTCGCGAATGAACGGCAAATAGATTCAGGTGGACAGGTTCGTCGCCTGATTTCTGCCCGGTGGAGCGCAAACCATGGCCCTCCCCGGGCGAGGACGTGATCCGTTCGCCTCCGCTCCGCACGCCGGCGATTTAGCCCTTGTTTGGAGTGCGGTGGGAAGGGGTACTCCCCGGCACACCGCTTTGGCTCAATCCCATAGCTCCGCAGGCCGCTCACCGCCTTGCCGGGGAAATCGCCCGCCTGCCATTCCTCCCGCGCTAAGTTCCGCAAGCACCGGCCGCAGGTGACGCGGCCGTTGGCCCTGTCCGTCGACTGCTGTAGCTCGCTGCCGCTGGAGGCTATCCAGCTTGCTGGCGGGAACCCGCCCCGCCCGCCCATTCAAATCCCCTCCGCCCCAAGAATGGCGCGTGATCAAGCCCCATCCTGTGAGTCCAACGTCCCGGAGGGACAAGAGCACTTAACCGGGGGGCGGCGTGTACCCACGCGCAGCCCCCGGGAAATCCGCCCAAGAAAGCCATGCGCATGAATCGCCGATACGAGGCCGATGAACCGCCGCTCGGTAACCCATTCGCTTCACCATCGTCACCCCATGCTCTAATAAACACGCCGCTCAGCGGCTCCTCGCCCGCCCGCCCAAGCCCATCTTGAACCGTTCCGCACTCGTGCACAGGCCGCTCTCCGCGCTCAAGGAGTAGCGACTTCAGTCGCGTTTCATCGCCCTTCCCGCCCATGCCAGGCCGCGGAGCGAACCCTTGCCCGATGTTTTGCCCGGCGGAGGAACGCCAGGGTTCCCCGGGGTGGCAGCCGTTGCCACGCCGCAGGGAGGAGAGGCAGCCGCTTGAATCGCCCACATCAAACGCTCGTTTTCCCGAAAAAATCCTCTCCGGGAAGCGTCGCCAAGGAGTCGGGAGGTTACGGGTGTGCGGCCACAGGACAACGGGTTACCGATCCACCGGCGCCTGGGGGGTAGCCAGAATGAGCTGGTAGAAAACGAGGTCGCGCCAGGAGCCGAATTTGAAGCCGGCCTCCTTGATGGTGGCGCAGTGGGAGAAGCCGGCTTGGAGGTGGAGGTGGATGCTGCCGTGGTTGGCGGAATCGATGCCGCCGATGAGGACGTGATAATCCTGATTTTGAGCGGCATGGATGATCTCAGCGAGGAGGATCTTGCCAAGCCCTTGGCCGCGCTGGTCGCTGCGGACGTAGACGGAGTGCTCGACGGAGTATTTGTACCCGGCGAAAGCGCGAAAGGTCCCGTAGGTGGCAAAGCCGGCGAGGGACCCGTCCGCGGCAAAGCTCCCGATGACCGGGAAGTTTCCCGCGTCCTTGGTTTGGAACCACTTCGCCATGGTCTCCAAGGTCCGCGGCTCGTAGTCGTAGAGCGCCGTGGAGGTGGCGATCGCCTCGTTGAAGATCGCCAGGATCTCCGGGGCGTGCTCGATGGAGCAGCGGGCAAGCATGGCAACTACTTGGAGATGAGGCGGAAGATCCCGCCGTTGTGGTCCACGACGTAGAGGTTTCCATCCGGATCCTCGCCGAAGGAGGCGACCGGTCCGAGGCGTCCCTTGCCCGGACCAAGGTCGATTGGATGGTCCTTGAAGGTCACCTTGTCGCCGGTGCGCTGCAAGCTCCAGAGGCGCGCCTTGATGTAGTCCGCGAAGAAATACAGGCCGTCGAATTCCTTGATCGGCCCGCGGTAAACGATTCCGCCGGTGACCGACATGCCCTCGTTGTCCGCTCCGCCATGCTTGTAAACGTAGATCGGCTCAACGTTGTTCTCCGGCCTCTCGCCGCCGACGCCCTCGGCCGGAGTGGCGACGTTGCCCTCGCGCAGTGACCAGCCGTAGTTGGCCCCGGCGCCTTTGCCTGCGGGCATAAAGTTGATCTCCTCAAGCGTGTTCTGGCCAACGTCGCCGATCCACAGGTCGCCGGTCTTGCGGTCAAACGAGCAGCGCCACGGGTTGCGCAGGCCGAGCGCAAAAATTTCCGGACACTTGCTGTCCTTGAACGGGTTGTCCTTCGGGACCGCGTAGCCTTTGTCGAGCGCCACATCGATGCGCAACATCTTGGCGAGTAAGGTATCCATGTCTTGGCCTGCCTTCTTCGGGTCATTGGCGCTGCCGCCGTCGCCCATGCCCACGTAAAGGAACCCGTCGGGCCCGAAGTCGATCCACCCGCCGTTGTGGTTCTGGTACGGCTGCTTGACGCTCAGCAGGATCTCCGCACTGCCAGGATCCGCCTTGAGGGGGTCCGCGCTCACCTTGAAGCGCACGATCCGGGTTGTGTGCTCCTTGTCGGTGTAGTTGACGTAGAACCTCCCGGTTTTTGCGTAGTCGGACGCAAATGCCAGACCCAGAAGCCCTTCCTCATTCCCTTTGCGGGAAACCTCGGCCGTCAGATTCAAAAATGGCTCATCAAGTTTCTCACCGGTCTTCCGGTCAATGATCCAGATCGTCCCGGCCTGCTCGACGACCCACAGGTGGGCGCTATCATTGGCCGGCGCACCGACCCAGAGCGGGCGCTGAAACCCGCCCGCAACCCGCTCCAGCGCCGGTGCCGCTTGGCAAGGGATCGACGCGAAAAGAACGCTGGCAACAATGAGGAATTTTAGGCGCATCGCGGGCGAGGCTAGCAGCGCTCCGCTGCCTTGCAACTATTTCGCAA
>Ga0136639_10000145_pt1 | contig 20887 bp, 20 predicted proteins | sample AntDrymUQ8592106_2_FD_113739 | JGI IMG/M metagenome (GOLD analysis project Ga0136639, IMG submission 113739) | Polar desert sand microbial communities from Dry Valleys, Antarctica - metaG UQ859 (21.06) | ecosystem: Environmental > Terrestrial > Soil > Desert | place: Antarctica: Dry Valley...
AGCGCCTTGGTGGCTAGGCGGACGTCGCGGATGTTGTCGATCTCGAGCAGCCGGTCCAGGAAGGCCTCGAGGTTCTTCCACGGCATGTTGGCGACGTCGCCACCGGAGACCACGACGTCGCGCACCTGCGGGGTGCGCTGCAGGTAGTCGAGCATGTCCTGCAACCGGTCGTTCGGCTTGAGCGTGAACTTCAGCTTCTCGACCTGCGGGGTGGAGTTGCCGACCAGGTCCATCCGGGTGCAGTGCCCGCAGTACTGCGGGCAGGTCGGCAACAGCTCGGCCAGCACCTTGGTGGGGTAGCGGTGGGTGAGCCCCTCAGCGACCCACATGTCGTGCTCGTGCAGCGAGTCGCGCGTGGCGTGGGGGTGCGAGGACCAGTCCGTACGACGGTCGGAGAACACCGGGATCATGTAGTGGCGCACCGGGTCGGCGTAGAACGCGTCGGTCAGACCCAGGGCCACCGACGCAAGCATGCGGGGCGATGGTGTTCATCATCTGCGGCGGCACCAGCATCGACATCGTCGCCCGCTCGGCCTGGTCGCGCTCGAGGTCGGCGTAGAAGCGCTCGTCGACCAGGTCGCCCATCAGCTCGCGCAGCTGGCGCAGGTTCTTCACGCAATGGGCGCGCTGCCACTGCACGGAGGCCCACTCGTCGGCCGTGACGTCCTTCCACCCGGGGAAGCGGGTCCAGTCCGGCTCGACGAGCTCGACGCGGGAGTAGGGATAGGGCTGTCCCGACTCTCCGAGGATGTGGGTCGCGATCGAGGTTTCGATGCTCATGGTCGCTCCTAGGTGCGGGAGTAGGGCCGTCTGGGGGTGCGGCGCGTCGGTTGTGTCACATCCGGATGCAGTGCGAGACTACGCGCAGATCCTACGGCTTGCACATCGCCACGCCGTAATATTTCCTGAGCCATACATCAGCAGACGGAGGACAACCTGCCATGACAGCTCGAAACGGTGATCCGACCGGTCTCCATCGGGTCCTCGACGAGACCGTCGTGCTGCCCCAGGCCGCCCAGCGGCTCGACACCCGTCACGAGCTCTGGCCCGACGAGGTCCGCATCCGCGTCGAGCGGCTCAACCTCGACGCCGCGTCGTTCCGCCAGCTCGGGCGCACCCACACCGCACCCGACGGCACCCCCGACGGCGACGCCCTGCGACGAACCGTCCTCGACATCGTCGCCACCCGAGGCAAGATGCAGAACCCCGAGACCGGCTCCGGCGGCATGCTGGTCGGCACGGTCGAGGAGGTCGGGCCCGCCTCGCCCCTCGGGCTCGCGGTCGGTGACCGCGTCGCGACCCTGGTCTCGCTCACCCTCACCCCCCTGGTCATCGAGGACGACCTGGCCCAGTGGGACGGCCGGGACGAGCAGGTCCCCTGCAACGGCTACGCGGTCCTCTTCGGCCGTTCCATCGCGGCCGTCATCCCTGATGACCTGCCCACCGAGCTCAGCCTGTCGGTCATGGACGTGTGCGGGGCCCCTGCACTCACCGCGCGCGTCGTCGGGGAGTACGTCGGCACGGGACGCAGCGACGTCACCGTCGCCGTCGTCGGTGGTGCCGGCAAGTCCGGCTCGCTGAGCCTCGCGGCGGCACGCGACGCAGGAGCGGGCAGGACGATCGGGGTCGTTCCCCACCAACAGGAGGCCGACCTCCTGATCGCCTCGGGCCTCGCCGACCATGTCGTGGTCGCAGACGCCCGTGACCCGCTGGCCCTTCGAGACGCGGTCGCTGCCACCGGCGCCCTGGCCGACGTCACGGTGGTGTGCGTCGATGTCCCCGGCTGCGAGGGCGGCGCCATCCTGGCCACGGCCGAGCGGGGGACGGTCATCTTCTTCTCGATGGCCACCTCCTTCTCCGGTGCGGCGCTCGGCGCCGAGGGGCTGGCCGCCGACGTGCGGATGCTCGTCGGCAACGGCTACGTGCCCGGACACGCTGCCTATGCCATGGAGCTGCTCCGCGGCTCTGCAGGCGCCCGCGGCCTCTTCGAGCGCCGCCTCACCCACCAGGACGCGTGATGTCGGCAGCACCGCAGGCTCAGCGCCGATTGCTCCTGCGCAACGGGCGGGTGCTCGGCGGCCGCCCCAGCCTGGCCACCACCAGCATCGCCGTCGAGGACGGCCACGTCGTCTCGGTCGGCGACGAGACGCACGCCGACACCTTTGCGGGCTCCGGCCACGGCAGCCCGGAGGTCCTCGACCTCGACGGCACCCTGGTCACCCCCGCCTTCGTCGACAGCCACGTCCACACGGTCCGCACCGGCCTGGCCCTCACCGGTCTCGACCTCACGGGACGCCGCTCGCTGAGCGAGGTCCTCGACGCCCTCGCGGCGCATGCATCCACCCACGACGACGCTGGCGTGCTCGTGGGCCAGGGCTGGGACGACACCGACTGGCCCGAGCCGAGGCCGCCGACAGGCGACGAGCTCGAGCGGGCGGCACCGGGGCGGCGCACCTACCTGACCCGCGTCGACGGCCACTCCTCGGTGATCTCACCGGCCCTCGCCGCACTCGTGCCCGGTCTCGAGCAGCTCACCGGCTGGTCCCCGGACGGTCGGGTCGAGCGCGATGCCCACCACGCGGTGCGCAACGCCCTCGAAGGGCTCATCGGCCCCGACGAGCGGCTCGCGGCGGCCCGTGGGGCGTGCCGCGCGATGGTGGCCCAGGGCATCGTCGCCTTCCACGAGAACGCTGCCCCCCACATCGGGCCGGAGCACGAGATCGAGGTGGTCCGTCAGGCTGCTGCCGAGACCGGCCTGCGCGCAACGGTCTACTGGGGCGAGCTGATGGCCGTCGACACTGCTCGCCGTCTGGGCGTGGCAGGCCTCGCGGGCGACCTGGTCGCCGACGGCGCCTTCGGTTCCCGTACCGCCGCTCTGAGCTCGTCCTACGAGGACCAGCACGACACCTGCGGGCACGCCTACGTCTCGGCCGACCAGGTCCGCGACCACGTCGTGGCCTGCACCGAGGCCGGGCTGCAGGCCGGCTTCCACTGCATCGGCGACGCTGCCCTCGACGCCATCGGTGAGGGCTTCGCCCTGGCGGAGGCCCTCGTGGGAGCAGGTCGCCTCGTCGCGGCCCGACACCGGCTCGAGCACGTCGAGATGCCGTCTGCTGCGGTCATCCGCGTGCTGTCCCGTCTCGGCGTCGTCGCCAGCGTCCAACCGATGTTCGACGGGCTGTGGGGCGGACCCGACGGCATGTACGCCGCCCGCCTGGGGGAGCGTTGGCGCGACACCAACCCGTTCCTCGACCTGGAGATGGCTCCCGTGCGACTCGCGTTCGGCTCCGACTCCCCGGTCACCGCGCTCGGCCCCTGGGCCGCGATCCGCGCCGCGGTCCATCACCACCGCGAGGATCAGCGACTCATGTCGGCCCTGGCGTTCCGTGCGCACACGCGTGGCGGTGCGTTCGCTGCCCACGACGACCTCGGCGGCCACCTCTCCCTCGGAGCCCGCGCCGACCTCGCGGTCTGGGACGAGGCGGCTCCCGGTTCCGACCCCGTGCACCCGATGCCCGATCTCTCCCCAGGGGCTCCGCTCCCGACCCTGCGCCGCCTGCTCGCCGGCGGCACCACCATCCACCCGATCAGCAACGACCCCGAGGAGGCGGCATGACCGGCAAGCTCGACCTGGATCCGGCCACCGTCAAGCAGGCCCGCGCGCTGGCCCGCAAGGTCGGCCGTCCGATCGTCACGACCGCCAAGAAGCACACCACCGTCGCCGTCGAGCGGGCCACGCTGCGCCTGGCCGGCCTCGAAGGAGCCGACGCCGAGGGCACGCCCTGGGTCAACCGGTTGATGGACGTCGTGCGTGCCGACACCGGTCTCGAGCACGGGGTGGCGCTGCCCGTCTGGGACGCCTTGCTGCGCGGTGAGGCCGGCAGCCAGGGCGACCTGGTGACCCTGGCCCAGAAGGCCTCGGCCGGCTCGGTGACCTTCCGCCTCCCCGAGGGCAAGGACGCCACCCGCGCCCGCGCCGCCTCGCGCAAGCAGGTGGGTCGGGGCATCACCGTGATGGACAAGCGCCGAGTCGAGCGCGAGCGGCTCATCAAGCGCCACGGCGATGCTCCTCGCAAGCCCTGGATCTACCTGATCGTCGCCACCGGCGACATCTACGAGGACATCCCGCAGGCCCAGCAGGCAGCACGCGAGGGCGCCGACGTCATCGCGGTGATCCGATCCACCGGTCAGAGCCTGCTCGACTACGTGCCCGAGGGCGCGACCCGCGAGGGCTTCGCCGGCACCTATGCCACCCAGGAGAACTTCCGTCTCATGCGGGCAGCGCTCGACGAGTCGAGCAAGGAGCTGGGCCGCTACATCCGGCTGACGAACTATGCCTCGGGCCTGTGCATGCCCGAGATCGCCGCCCTGGCCGGCATGCAGCGTCTCGACATGATGCTCAACGACTCGATGTACGGGATCCTCTTCAGAGACATCAACCCGATCCGTACCTTCGTCGACCAACGCTTCAGCCGTCAGGTCCACGCCCGTGCCGGCATCATCATCAACACCGGCGAGGACAACTACCTCACCACAGCGGACGCCGTGGAGGCTGCGCACACCGTCACCACCAGCCAGCTCCTCAACGAGTACTTCGCGAAGGAGGCCGGCCTCGAGGACTGGCAGCTCGGGCTGGGCCACGCCTTCGAGATCGACCCCGAGGTGCCCGACTCGTTCCGCCTCGAGCTCGCCCACGCGATGCTGGCGCGCGACCTCTTCCCCCGGGCGCCGCTGAAGTGGATGCCGCCCACCCGTCACATGACCGGAGACGTCTTCCGCGGCTACCTCCTCGACGGATTCTTCAACCTCGTCGGTGCGCTCACCGGCCAAGGCATCCTGCTGGTCGGGATGATGACCGAGGCGGTCGTGACGCCCTGGCTCTCCGACCGGGACCTGGCCCTGCAGAACGTCCGCTACGTCATGAACGCCGCCGGCAACCTGCACGAGGACTTCCGGCCCACCCCCGACGGGTTCATCGCCCAGCGGGCACGTCAGGTGCTGGGGGAGTCGATCGACCTGCTCGAGAAGATCGTCGAGCACGACAACGGCCTCCTCGATGCCATCGCGGACGGCACCTTCGGACTGATGAAGCGTCCCGCCGATGCCGGGCGTGGACTCGAGGGCGTGGCGAGGAAGTCGTCGCTCTACTACAACCCCGCCACCGAGCTGCTGGAGGAGAAGTGATGGACCCGGCCACCGAGCCCCTGGAGGGCCAGATCATCCGCCCCTACGGCGACACCACTGGAGACGGCATGGTCCAGCTGAGCTTCACGCTGCCTATGGCGCACTCCAAGATCGCAGAGGGGGCGGCTGCGCAGCTGGCCAACAAGATGGGTATGGACCCTGCCCTGGTGGTGCATGCCAAGCCCATGGGACCCGACTTCACCTTCTTCGTCGTCTACGGCCGCGTCAACCACCTCGTCGACCCCAGCAAGGTCGTGGTGGTCGAGCGCGACTACCCGCTGCTGACGCCCAAGGAGGCCAATGCCGCGATCAAGCGGTCGATGCGCCGGCGCCTGACCGTCGTGGGAGCCTGCATCGGCACCGATGCGCACACCGTCGGCATCGACGCGATCCTCAACATCAAGGGCTTCGCAGGGGAGAAGGGGCTGGAGTACTACCGCGAGCTCAAGGTGGTCAACCTCGGCGCCCAGGTCTCGGTGCCGCAGCTCGTCGAGCGAGCCCGGGCCGAGAAGGCCGATGCGGTGCTCGTCTCCCAGGTCGTGACCCAGCGCGACGCCCACCTGCTCAACACCCGCGAGATGTCGGCAGCCTTTCGCGAGTCCTACCCCTCGGGCAAGGCCCCGCTGCTGATCGTGGGCGGCCCCCGCTTCGACGAGGCGATGGCCGCCGAGCTCGGGGTCGACCGGATCTTCAGCCGCGGTACGACGCCCGGCGAGGTCGCCTCCTACCTCGTCCACCAGCTCACCCGTGGGTCCCAGGGCCCCGACGCGAAGGTCTCCTGACATGCCCCCTGACGTGACGCCTGCCCCGACCGCCGCCGTAGGCACCCGGGTGGTGCACCGACGCTACGTTCCCTACTCCCACGCCCACTACGCGGGCAACCTCGTCGATGGTGCCTACAGCCTGGGTCTGTTCGGCGACGTGGCGACCGAGATGTGCATCCTCACCGACGGAGACGAGGGGCTCTTCGCTTCCTACGACGACGTGCAGTTCCGGGCGCCGGTGCGCGCCGGCGACGTCGTGGAGATCACCTGTGAGATCACCCGCGTAGGCACCCGTTCGCGGGTGATGGACTTCGCTGTCCTCATCGTCGCGCGCGGCGCCGGGACCCTGGAGAGCCCCGGTGCGGCGCAGGTCCTGCAGGAACAACTGGTGGCCACCACCGCCACCGGCACGGTCGTCGTTCCCTGATCCGGCGCGGCGCAGGGCGACACGCCGTCCACGGCAGGAAATACCTGAATTTTTGTTGAACATCAGGCATCGCGCTGACCTGCGACGACGTGCGTTCGTGCAGGTCAGCGACCAGTTGACACCCGTCCCCAGTGGGGGAAACTGTAGGCCGTCCGCTCACGCAGATCGTGGCCGGCGTACCGACGTCCGAGTGGCCGGGTCGGAGGGTGAAGGCGCCAATCACCTGTCCGACGTGGTTCGCGGAGGTCGGTCCGCTTCTACGAGAGCGACCCGGAAGGGCTCCCCGCCTCCTAGACAACTTCCTGGCCTCGGCAGCCCGCCGTTGCCTGGATGGCCGACGGGGTGCGGAGCCCTCCCGGAACTGCCCGCGAGTGACGCCGTGGCTGACCCACCCGGTAGTTTCATCGTGTGCTGATGCGGACGTCCCTCGCGCTGGTCGCGGGACTGATGCTCTCGCTGGCCTTCGAACCCGTCGCCCTCCCGATCCTGATCCCGTTCGCGGTCGCCGCCTTCTTCCTCTCCACCCGGGGCCTGCGCGCACGCTCGGCCTGGATCCCCGGACTCGGCTTCGGGGTGGCGTTCTACTTCACCCACATCTCGTGGATGCGCGACTCCATCGGCCCCGACGCCTGGGTCGCCCTGGCCGGCATCGAGTCGGTCTTCTACGCCCTGCTGGGATCGCTCACCGCCTGGCTGCACCGGCTCCGGAGCTGGCCGGTGTGGATGGCGCCGGCCTGGGTCACGATCGAGGTCCTACGCAGCGGATGGCCGTTCAGCGGGATGCCGTGGGGCCGTCTGGCCTTCGGGGTCGTCGACACCCCGGTCGCTCCCGCCCTGCCCTACGTCGGCTCCGTGGGCGTCAGCCTGCTGCTCGCGCTGATCGGCGCCCTGATCGCCTGGGTCGTGGTGGCGCGCGGTCGCCGACGACTGCTGGCCGGGGCAGTGAGCACCGCCGTGGTCGCGCTGACCCTCCTGCCGGCGCTCACGCCGTACGTCGTCGAGGAGACGGGCCGAGCGAGCGTGGCTGCCGTCCAGGGCAACCTCCCGGGGCCGGCTGACAACATCCTCTTCGATGCCCCCCAGGTCACCCGCAACCACGTGCAGGCCACCATCGACCTGGCCGACGAGATCGCAGCTGGGACCCAGCCGGCGGTCGACTTCGTGCTCTGGCCCGAGAACTCCACGGCCAGCGACCCGTTCCTCGACAGCGCCACCAACGCCGGCATCCGGTCCGCCTCGGCAGCGATCGGCGTGCCCATCCTGGTCGGTGCGATCGTCGACGCCGGCCCCGACCACGTGCTCAACCAGGGGATCGTCTGGGACCCCGTGACGGGTGCGGGGGATCGCTACACCAAGCGACACCCGGTGCCCTACGGGGAGTACATCCCGCTGCGCGAGTACCTCGACGGGACCTTCGGCAAGCTGGCGCTCATCCCACGCGACATGCTCAGCGGCACCCGCAAGACCCCTCTTCAGATCGCGGGAGTCAGCGTTGCCGACGCGATCTGCTTCGACATCGCCTACGACGACGGTCTCTATGACCAGGTGAGCCGTGGCGCCGAGCTGCTCACCGTGCAGACCAGCAACGCCAGCTTCATCTTCACCGACCAGATCGACCAGCAGTTCGCGATGACCCGGCTGCGGGCCGTCGAGACGGGCCGGTGGCTGGTCGTCGCCTCGCCCAACGGGATCTCCGGGGTGATCTCGCCGGACGGTGAGGTCGTCGCGACCGCGGACCCGCGCACGCAGGCGGTCCTGGTCGAGCAGGTCGGGTTGTCGAGCGAGATCACGCCAGCCGTGCGCCTCGGGCCGTGGGTCGGCAGGGGATCGGCGGTGCTCACCGGAATCGGCCTCCTGCTGGGCCTTCTCGCGTATCGTCGAGAACGACGCAGTACCGGGCCGGGAGGGTCACGGGACGTGACCCACGGGGATGAGGTGTCGCCATGAGCATCGAGGACATCGGGCGCACCGTGATGATCATCCCGACCTACGACGAGGCGGAGAACCTGGCGTGGATCGTGGAGCGGCTGCGCCGGGCCCAGCCGGGTCTGGACGTGCTCGTGGTCGACGACGGGTCGCCCGATGGCACCGGTGAGATCGCAGACCGGCTGGCGGCTGCCGACCCGCAGGTCTGCGTCCTGCACCGCACGAGCAAGGAGGGTCTGGGGGCCGCCTACCTCCATGGTTTCCGGTGGGCCCTCGCCGAGGGCTACGACGTCATCGGCGAGATGGATGCCGACGGCTCGCACCAACCCGAGCAGCTGCAGCGGCTGATCGACGCGCTGCCCGGCGCGGACCTCGTCATCGGCGCCCGCTGGGTGCCCCACGGCTCAGTGGTCAACTGGCCCCTGTCGCGCCAGCTGCTCTCCCGGGGGGGCAACCTCTACGTACGGCTCCTCCTCGGCATCGGTGTCCACGACGCCACGTCCGGCTTCCGGCTCTTTCGGCGCCACACCCTCGAGAAGGTCGACCTCGACCAGGTGCGCTCGACCGGCTACGTCTTCCAGACCGACCTGGTCGCTCGCACCCTGCACGCGGGGCTGACCGTGCGCGAGGTGCCGATCGAGTTCATCGAGCGGGTCCGGGGCGACTCGAAGATGACGCCCGACGTCGCCAGCGAGTCGCTCAAGCGCATCACGCAGTGGGGCCTGAGTGAGCGACGTGAACAGCTACGACGGGCGCTCGGACGTCGACGGGACCGGAGCCGATGAGCCAGATGCAGGACCCGGCCCGCCGACCCTCGGCGCGACGACGCGGCCGTCTGGGCTGGTTGGTCGTGGTGGCGCTGATCGTCGTCCCGCTGGCCGAGATCTACGTGCTCATCCAGGTCGGACAGGTCATCGGTGCGTGGTGGACCATCGTGTTGCTGATCGTGGACAGCATCATCGGCGGTTGGCTCATCCGTCGTGAGGGAGCCCGCGCGTGGCGGGCGCTGAACGGCGCGATCGGGAGCGGTCGGATGCCGGCGCGAGAGCTGGCAGACGGTGCGCTGCTGCTGATCGGCGGCACCCTGATGCTCAGCCCCGGGTTCGTCACCGACGCCGTCGGCATCCTGCTGATCCTGCCCGTCACCCGGCCCCTGTTCCGTGGCCTGCTGACCGGCTTCGTCACCCGGCGCGTCGTCCTGGGCCCCATCGGTTGGCCCGGAGGGGCGGGTGGTTCCCCCGGAGGCGCTGCGGGTCCCAGCGGTCCCAGCGGTCCGGGGCCCGGTGGCCCGGTCGTCCAGGGCGACGTCATCGACGACCAGCCCCGTTGACGCCCCGTTCGACTGACTGCTGACGCGCCGGTGGCCACGCACCACCTGACATGACACTCGCCCCGACCCGGCGGACCGGATCGGGGCGAGTGGTGCGTGCTCAGGTTGCCTGGCTCACGTGGGCTGGCCAACGTGAGCTGGCTCAGGCCGTGGCCTTGCGCTTCTTGGCGTTGGCCCGGTGCAGGTGCGCGGGGCCGATCTCGCCACCGCGCAGCAGGTCGAGGCGCTCCTTGAGGATGTCCTCGAGCTCCTTCTCCGAACGACGCTCGAGCAGCATGTCCCAGTGCGTACGGACCGGCTTCTCGACCTTCTGGACCTTCTCGATGCCGTCGGTGCTGAGCCCCTCCGCGCCGCAGCGCGGGCACTCCCAGGCTGCCGGCAGGTCGGCCTCGGTCGACATGGTGATCTCGAACTTGTGGCCCTGTGGGCACAGGTAACCGACCTGCTGACGTGCAGCGAACTCGATGCCGCGCTCGTCCTCGAAGCTCTGGCCTCCGAGTCGTGCGCCACGCAATGTGCGCTCCGCCATGAGGCACCTCCAAACTAGTGTTTTCCCCGTGGAATGTCCTTGAGATGATCTGTACCCAGTGGCTGCCTTCGCAACACACGAACGAAACTGAGGTCAGGGACAACTCACCAGATCTTAACGTTAGCGACATCGCCCAAGATTCCCCCAATTACGTCACATTCCCCCGGTATGTCAACGAGAGGGGCCGCGAGGTGAGACGTCGCGCTCAGATCACGCTCGGGACAGCGTTGCCGGCCTGCTCGATGCCGCGCTTGGTGTCCACCTTGAGCAGCAGCGCACCACCCACGACGAAGAAGAAGATCAGCGCGAAGATCGCGGGGCGGTAGGAGTCGGTCAGCGCCAGGACGATGCCGAACGTGGCAGTCCCGAACCAGGAGGTGCCCCGGTCCATCGCGTGGTAGAAGCTGAAGTACTCCGCCTCCTTGCCGCGGGGGATCAGCAGCGAGAAGTAGGACCGCGCCAACGCCTGGGTGCCACCCAGCACGATCCCGATCGCGGCTCCGAGGGTGAAGAACAGCGGGACGTTGCCTGCTGGCAGGAACAATCCCGCTGTGACGATCAGCATCCAGATGACGAGCCCGGCCAGGATGACCCGCTTGGCGCCGTAGACCCCGGCGGCACGGCCGAAGAGCAGCGCACCTCCGAAGGCCACGAACTGGACGAGGAGGATGGTGGCGATTAGCACGGTCTGGCTGTGGTCGAGCTCCTCGGCGCCGAACACGGAGGCGGACACGATGACGGTCTGGATGCCGTCGTTGAAGAAGAGGTAGGCCACCAGGAACGTCAGGGCGACCGGATAGTTCCGCAGGTCGCGCAGGGTGGCTCCCAGCTGGGCAAAGCTCTGGCTCACGGCGTTCCCACTGCGCTGCTCGACGACGTGGGTGGGGGGATAGTCGCGCAGCTTGAGGAACGGGATCAGCGTGAAGCCGGCCCACCAGAGGGCGGCCGAGAGCATGCACAGCCGCGCGGCCAGCGCCTCGGACAGACCGAGGGCGTCGTGGCCGAGGAAGACGCCGAGGTTGAGGACCAGCAGCAGCCCGCCGCCCAGGTAGCCGAAGGCCCACCCGCGTGAGGACACCCGGTCGCGCTCGTCCTCGGTGGAGATCAGCGGCAGGATCGAGTCGTTGATGACTCCGGCCGCACCGAAGCACAGGTTGCCGCCGACGATGCCGATCGCCGCTAGCCACCAGTTGTCGCCGGTCGCGAAGAAGATGAGCGCGGCGAAGGCGGAGCCCGACCACGCGAAGAAGGCCAGCAGTCCCTTCTTGTTCGCCGTGCGGTCGGCGTAGGCACCCAGGGGAGGCAGCAGGAGCGCGGACAAGATGGTGGAGACGGTGATCAACCAGAAGAACAGGGAGCCCGGAGGCAGGCTGAACGAGCCCCACTCGAAGCGCCCGTCCTCGCCTCCCACGGCGTTCTCCGCGAGACCAATGAAGTAGGGACCGAAGAACACCGTGCCGATCGTGGTGGTGTAGGCCGAGTTGGCCCAGTCGTACCAGTACCAGGCTTTCTGGTCCCGAGCCCGGTTGAGCGGCTCCAGGTTTGCGATGCCGGCTGTGGGTGTCGTCATGCTGTCTCCCTCCATTGCCCGCGCTCCTCGAGCACGGTCCTCAGCACATCAGTTCGATCCGTGAACAAACCGTCGACGCCGCGGTCGAGAAGCTCCCTCATCTCGTCCGGGTCGTCGATCGTCCACACGTGCACGTGCTTGCCCACTGCGTGGGCGCGCCGCACGAGTCGGGGTGTGGCGATGACCCACCGGCCTCGCCGGTGGGGGATCTGGAGGGCGGCGACGCGCCCACGGGTCAGCAGGTCGGCGAGCCGCCCGCTCGGCAGGAACCGGAAGGCCATCGCTTCCAGGGGGTGGGCCGACGTGGGCACCAGGCCCGCGGTGAGCTGGCGGAAGTGGCGCAGCCGACGGCGGGAGAACGAGCCGACCAGCACCCGGTCCTCGGCGTCACGGACGGTGATGAAGTCGGCCAGCGGAGCGACGGCACCGTCGGACTTGAGATCGATGTTGAAGTGCGCCCGGGGGAACTCCTCGAAGAGCTCAGCCAGGGTGGGGACCCGCTCGCGGCCGCCGACGAGGGCGTCGCGCACCTCGGCGTACGACGTCGCGACGATCTCGCCGGTGTGATCGGTGACCCGGTCGAGCACCTGGTCGTGGAAGGCGAGCAGCACCCCGTCGCGGGTGATGTGGACGTCGGTCTCGAGGTAGTCGTAGCCGAGCTCGACAGCGTGCCGGAATGCGGCCATCGTGTTCTCGAGCCCCTCGACTTCGGGGTGGTAGGCCCCGCCCCGATGGGCGAAGGCGAGCACCGCGCCCGGCTGGCGCCGGACCTCGTCGAGGTAGGCGAACCCGGTCCTCGGCGACGTCACGGATGCAGTATTGCGCCTGAGGACCCGTTTGCGTGGCGCCTCGGCCGGGTCGGTGGGTGCGGCTGCTCGGGGATCAGAGCCAGGAGCCGGCGTCGGCGTCGCCGAGCAGCACCGGAAGGGCGGAGATCCAGCGGCGCACGAGGAGCTCATGGGAGGCACGGTCGCTGACCAGCAGACCGGTCATCGCGGCTCCGGTGAGGAGGTCGATGGTGAACTGCACGAGGCTCGGAACGCGTGGATCGGTGCTGCCGGCGAGATCGCTCACCGCACGGTGCACGGCCTGGAAGACGGCGCTCTCGACGGGCACCAGGGCCTCGCGCAGCGCGCTGTCGGTGCGGGCGGCGACCCAGAGCTCGAGCACCACGAGGAACGCCGGGTGCTCCAGGTCGCTGCGCACGACGGCGACCGCGCCCTCCCACGAGGCGCCCGACGCGGCGTCCTGGTCGGGCACGGAGCCCGCCCGCAGGACGCCGAGCCGCCGCGCCGCGACGTCCTCGACGACGGCCACCATCAAGGCGGCGCGGGTGGGGAAGTGGTGCAGCAGGGTGCCGCGGGCGACCCCTGCCCGCTCCTGGACCTCCGCGATGGTGGTGGCGCCGTGCCCGCGCTCGAGCAGGCAGTCGAAGGCCGCGTCGAGCACCCGGGCCCGGGTCGTGGCCGTGCGCTCGCCCTGGGTGCGGCGAGACGCCGGGCTCAATGACATGACCGCACGGTAACGGGCGGGATGGGGCACACTGGCACAAACAGTCCGATCGTACGGAAAGTGTGGTCCATGCCCTCCACGAGTCCTCGCCGCCAGCTAGGCCGCGCCCTGCGCCAGGGATCGGCGCTCGCCGGCGTCGCGATCACGGCCGCCCGCAACCCCGACCTGCGACGCGGGGTCCTCGCACAGGTGAGCGGTGGCCTGCTGGGGGGTTCTCCGAAGAGCGGGGGAGTCGAGGGGGCCTCGAGCGGGGCGTTGGTCGCGGCTCCCGCGGGCGTGGCGGACTTCCCCCGCCACGTGCACGCCCAATCGGACTGCGCCGCCGGACCGGCCGACGTGGCGTCCTACGTCCGTGACTTCGGGCAGCTGGCCCAGTGGTTGACCATCCACGCGACCTGGCGGGGCGAGGGTCCGGGCGTGATCGAACCGGGGGAGCGCTTTGCTCAGCAGATCCTGCTGATGGAGATCCCGGCCGAGGCCCGGTGGACGGTGGCGACGGTGGGTGATCACGGCTTCGAGCTGCGCGGGACCGGCCCGATGGGCATCACGCTGGGCCTGTGGTGCACGGTCGTCGCCTCCGGCAGCGGCTCGGTCGTGCGACTCGACGCCGGGCTCGACGGCGCCCCCGTGCGCGGACCGGTCGGCTCGACGGCGGTGCGCAGCGTCGAGAACGCCCTGGTGGCCTCGCTGGCCCTGTTGACCTCGCAGGTCTCCGGTTTGGCGCCCGCACGCCTGCGCCCGTCGAGCGAGCCGGTGCTGCACGTCGCCACCGGGATCACCCTGGACCCGCACACGCCGGTCGTCGTCGGTGTCGGCCAGGTCGTCCAGCGCGAACCCGACGCCACGCAGGACCCGGTGGCCCTGTCGGCGGCGGCATTGCGCGCGGCGCTGAGCGACAGCGGGGCAGAGGTGGACCTGCTCACCCTCGCCGACGTCGTCTACGCCGTGCCCAGCGCCTCGTGGACCTACGGCGACCAGGCGCTCCTGGTCGCCGAGACGGTGGGTGCGCGCCCTGACGAGACCGTCCAGTCCAGCCCCTACGGCGGTGACGGGGGTCAGCTGGTCGTCAACGACGCGGCCGACCTCGTGGTCTCCGGCGGCGCCCACGTGGTCCTGATCAGCGGGGCAGAAGCCGGCTCCACCCTGTCGTGGGCCCAGAAGAACGGCCGCACGCTCGCGTGGCCGCGTCAGGACGACGCAGTGGTGCCCAGCCGTGTCATCGGGCTCGACAAGCGGCCCAACAACGAGGCGGAGACCGCCGTGGGACTGGGGGCACCGATCTACGCCTACGCCCTGATGGAGGCAGCCGTGCGCCGGCGCCTCGGGCGGAGCCCCACTGAGCACCGCAGCGCGGTGTCGCAGCTGTGGGCCCGCTTCTCGGAGAGCGCGTCGCGCAACCCGTTCGCCTGGTCGCCGGCTGCGCAAACTGCCGAGCGGATCGGCTCCGTGACGCCGGACAACCGCGCCGTCTCCTCGCCGTACACGAAGCTGATGTGCGCCAACCTCCAGGTCGACCTGGCTGCCGGCATGATCCTGACCAGCGTCGCCGCGGCCCAGGCCGCCGGCGTGCCGCAGGATCGGTGGGTCTTCGTGCACGCGGGAGCGTCGGCGCACGATGAGTGGTTCGTCTCCGAGCGAGCCGACCTGTCCCGCTCGCCGGCGATCGCGGCTCTCGGTGCCGCGGTGCTCGACCACGCCGGCGTGGGCATCGACGACGTCGCCCACGTCGACCTCTATGCCTGCTTCCCCTCCGCCGTCGAGATCGGGGCAGACGCGCTCGGTCTCCCGGTGGACGATCCCGCGCGGCCGTTGACGGTGACGGGTGGGCTGACCTTCGCGGGGGGTCCGGGCAACAACTACGGCAGCCACGCGATCGCCTCGATGGTGCCGGTGCTGCGCGCGGACCCGACCGCGCGGGGGCTGTGTACGTCGCTGGGCTGGTATGCCACCAAGCACGCGCTGGGCCTCTACTCCGCCACGCCACCCGAGCGCGCCTACGTGCACCTGCGCCCCGTGGTCGAGCACCCGCCGAAGCGCCCGGTCGTGACGTCGTACGACGGCGAGGCGGTCGTCGAGGCCTACACCGTGCCCTTCGACCGCGATGGGGCTCCGGAAGCCGGGATCCTCAGCCTGCTCACGCAGGAGGGGACACGAGTGCTGGTGCGCACCTCGGACCCGGACGTGGTCGCTGCGCTGGTGGAGGACGACCTGCTGGGCTGGCGCGTACGCGTGACGGGGGAGTCCGTCACGGTCCTCGGTGCTGCTGGCGGTGAGCTGCCACCCCCGCCCGCGTCGCCGGTGCGGCGCTCGCTCGAGGGCGCCGTGCTCGTCGTGACCCTGGACCGGCCCGACGTGCGCAATGCCATCGACGCCCGGACGGCCGAGGCGCTGGAGCGCGCCATCGACGACGCCGAGGCCGATCCGCGGGTGCGCGCGATCGTCCTGACGGGTGCGGGCGACACCTTCTGTGCCGGGATGGACCTCAAGGCCGCTGCCCGTGGCGAGCTGCCGCTGACGCCCGGACGCGGACCCCTGGGTCTCACGGGCCGACCTCCGGTGAAGCCGCTCGTCGTCGCCGTGGAGGGCAGTGCGTTGGCAGGCGGGTGCGAGCTCGTTCTGGCCGCCGACCTCGTCGTAGCCGCCTCGGACGCGGTCTTCGGCCTGCCGGAGGTCAAGCGCGGGCTCGCCGCGGCAGCCGGGGGAGTGCTGCGCCTGCGCGAACGCCTGCCCCGCAACATCGCGATGGAGATGGCCCTCCTCGGGGAACCGATGTCGGCAGCCCGGCTGGCCGAGCTGGGCCTGGTCAATCGGCTCGTGGCGCCCGGTGAGGCGTTGACGGTAGCGCTCGACCTGGCTCGGGCGGTGGCCGCCAACGCGCCCCTCAGCGTGGCCGTGGGCAAGCGGATCATCGACGAGTCGCCGGGTTGGGCCGCCGACGATGCTTTCGACCGGCAGACCGAGCTGGCCTCGCCGGTGATCCTCTCCGAGGACGCCCGCGAGGGCGTGGAAGCCTTCGCCGAGCGTCGTACGCCGGTGTGGACCGGGCGCTGACCTGCTGTCTTCCGCCGGGCAGGCCGGCGCCGGGTTCCTGATCGAGGAGCCGAACTGGCGAGGGGTGCTTCACCTGCGCGCCGAGCGGGGCTACGGTCGCAGGATGGAGACCCTGAGCTGCCCGCGCTGCGGCACGGACATGGTGACCTGCTCGATCGGTGCGACCGGCGACGGCGAGGTGAGCCAGTGCCCCGACGGGCACGGTGTCTTCCTCGAGCGATCCGACCTGGGGGCCCTGATCGAGGCCGAGCACGACTGGCACCGCCACGCAGGCGCCCACACCGCCCCCATCCCTCGCATCACCGCCGACATGGAGGCCGCCCCTCCCACCCCCCGGGCTCCTGCTCGGGCGTGGGTCGAGACGCTGTTCGGCTGACCCGGGGGGTCTGCGGTTTGGTCACCAACCGCAGGTTCAGAGGCCACCTGCATGCGGTTGGTGACCAAACCGCATCCCCAGGACCAGCCGAGCCGGATGCCTCAGATGTCGCGGAACGTCTCGATCGAGGCACCGAGCTCGTTGAGACGCTCAGCGAGGTCCTCATAGCCTCGGTGGATGACGTAGGTGCCGCGGAGGACCGAGGTGCCGCGGGAGGCGAGCATCGCGAGCAGGATGACGACCGCGGGTCGCAGGGCGGGGGGACACATGAGCTCGGCGCCGGTCCAGTTGGTGGGCCCTTCGATCATCACCCGGTGCGGGTCGAGCAGCTTGACGTGACCGCCGAGCTTGTTGAGGTCGGTGAGGTAGATCGCGCGGTTGTCGTAGACCCAGTCGTGCAGGTAGGTCTGACCGTCGGCGACCGCCGCGATGACGGCGAAGAACGGCAGGTTGTCGATGTTGAGGCCCGGGAAGGGCATCGGGTGGATCTTGTCCAGCGGTGCGTGCAGCTGGGAGGGCTGGGTGGTGAGGTCGACGAGGCGGGTGTTGCCGTTGGCCGCGACGTACTCCTCGGTGCGCGAGTAGTCCAGGCCCATCTCCTCGAGCAGCGCGAGCTCGATCTCGAGGAACTCGATCGGCACCCGGCGGATGGTGATCGAGGACTTGGTGACGATCGCGGCAGCCAGCAATGACATTGCCTCGATCGGGTCCTCGCTGGGGGAGTAGTCGACGTCGACGTCGATCTCGGCGAGGCCGGTGACCTTGAGCGTCGTCGTCCCGATGCCGTCGACGACGACCCCGAGGCGCTGCAGGTAGAAGCACAGGTCCTGGACCATGTAGTTGGACGAGGCGTTGCGGATGATCGTCGTGCCGGGGTGGAGGGCTGCCGCCATCAGGGCGTTCTCGGTGACCGTGTCGCCCCGCTCCGTCAGCACGATGGGGCGCGTCGGCTCGATCGTCCGGTCGACCTCGGCGTGGTAGAACCGGTCGCTCGCCGTGACCTCGAGGCCGAAGGGGCGCAGGGCGCTCATGTGCGGCTCGACGGTGCGGGTGCCGAGGTTGCAGCCGCCAGCGTAGGGGAGCTCGAAGGACTCCACGCGGTGGAGCAGTGGGCCCAGGAACATGATGACCGACCGGGTACGACGAGCCGCTTCCTCGTCGAGGTTGCTGAGGTCCAGCTCCTTGGGGGGGATGATCTCGAGGTCGTTCTCCTCGTTGAGCCACTTGGTCTGCACGCCCAGGCTGTTGAGGACCTCGAGCAACCGGTTCACCTCCTCGATGCGCGCGACCTTGCGCAGCGTCGTGCGTCCGCGGTTGAGCAGCGAGGCGCACAGGAGTGCGACGCCGGCGTTCTTGGAGGTCTTGACGTCGATCGAGCCCGACAGCGTCGTGGGACCGGTGACGCGCAGGTGCGTGGGGCCAGCACCGAGGGCGACGATCTCGGAGTCGAGTGCCTCGCCGATGCGGGCGAGCATCTCGAGCGAGAGGTTCTGGTGGCCCTTCTCGATCCGGTTGATCGCGCTCTGGCTGGTGCTCAGGACCGTGGCCAGCTGGTGCTGGGTGAGGCCTCGGTGCTTGCGTGCGTCGCGGATGAGGTTGCCGATCCGGCCCTTGTAGTCTGTTGCCATGCGTCGACGATAACTCACATGTGAGATAGCGCCAATCTTCCCGCGCAGGCGCAGGTCACCTCCGGGAGGAGGGTCGACGTGCTGGAAGTTGACTGGCCCAGCCAGGTGGATGCAAGGATCCACGGTATGCGTGCCACGACGATCCATGCCCCCGGTGACATCCGGGTCTCCGAGGTCCCCGACCCGGTCATCACCACCCCCACCGACGCCATCATCAAGGTCACCGCGGGCTGCATCTGCGGCTCCGACCTGTGGCCCTACCGCGGGGAGAACCCGATCGAGGCCGGATCGACCATCGGCCACGAGTGCGTCGGTGTCGTGGAGGAGGTGGGCTCCGAGGTCCGCTCCTTCAAGCCCGGCGACTTCGTCGTCGTGCCGTTCTGCCACAGCGACAACACGTGCGCGCACTGTCAGCACGGCGTCCAGTCGGCCTGCACCAACTTCGGCATGACCGTGAGCGGTCAGGCGGAGTACGCGCTCGCCACGCAGGCCGAGGGCAGCCTCGTGAAGCTCGGTGAGATGCCGGACGCGTCGATGATCCCCTCGCTCCTGGCCCTGTCCGACGTCATGCCCACCGGGTGGCATGCGGCGGTCTGCGCCGGCGTCCCCGAGGGGGGCACCGTCGTGGTGGTCGGCGACGGAGCGGTCGGGCTGTGCGGGGTGCTGGCCGCCTCGGTCATGGGCGCGGAGAAGGTCATCGTGATGTCACGCCATGAGCCACGCCAGAAGATCGCGACCGCGTTCGGCGCGACCCACATCGTCGCCACCCGTGGCAAGGAGGGGGCGGCCGAGGTCAAGGAGATCACCGAGGGCATAGGCGCGGACGCCGTTCTCGAGTGCGTCGGCACCGATGCCGCCATGGGCACGGCCTTCGCCGTCGCGCGACCCGGGTCGATGGTCGGGTTCGTGGGCGTTCCCCACGGTGTCGAGCTGCCCGTGAAGCGCATGTTCCAGAAGAACGTCGGCCTGCGCGGCGGCATCGCCCCGGTGCGACGCTACCTGCCCGAGCTCCTCGACCTGGTCCTCTCCGGCAGCATCCAGCCCGGCCTTGTCTTCGACTCCACCCTTCCCCTGGACCAGGTGGCCGATGGCTACCGCGCCATGGACGAGCGACGCGCCATCAAGGTGATGCTCGACCTGCAGGGCTGAGCCCACCGTGATCCGCGCCGTCGTCCTGGACATCGGCTCGGTGCTCGAGGTCGTCGACGACACGGTCTTCCCCGAGCCGTTCGAGCGACGACACGGGCTCCTGACGGGCTCGGTGGAAGCCGGGCTGCGCTCGTTGCCGGGCGACGCCGTCGTCGGCGCGGTGACGGAGTCGGAGATCCGCGAGGAGTGGCAACGCTCCCTCGGGCTCGACGACGACCAGACCGACGAGCTGCTGGCTGACTTCTGGCGGTGGTACGTCGGCACCCTGGACCAGCCGCTCTACCATTGGTTCGCAGCGCAGCGGCCCGCGCGACTGACCGGGATCCTCAGCAACTCAGGACCTGGCGCCCGCGAACGCGAGCGCTGCTGGGGCTTCGAGCAGGTCACCGACGACATCGTCTATTCCCACGAGGTCGGCCTCAAGAAGCCCGACCCACAGGTCTTCGACCTGACCGCACGTCGACTCGGGGTCGAACCGGACCAGGTCCTCTTCCTCGACGACGTGTCCCCCAACGTGGAGGCCGCCCGGGAGGCCGGCTGGCACGCAGTCCTCCACCTGGACACGGCCACATCGATCCGAGAGATGGAGAGGGTCATCGCGCGCGAGCGCTAGGCCCTGCCTGCTCGGGAGGCGAACGCGAGCGCCGTCAGGAGGCGAGCTGACCCGGGAACGGCGACGGCTCGCACTGGCACTGGTCGCCGCACGCGAGGAAGGTGTGGAGGGCGTGGCCGCAGCGCGGGCACGGCATGTCGTGCGACAGGTGGATCTCGTTGTCCTGGTGGGTGTCCCACATGATGTGTCCTCCTCTCCCACATCCGATCGGACGACGGCGCGTCGACCTTCGGGATTTCTCGGGAGGCTCCGGACCAGGACGTCGGTGACGGCGGACAGATCACCCAGGCGCGTGGGTCACACCCGGGCGAGGTCGTGCTCAGGGGAGCGGGCGTGCGCGCCGGTCGGGGTGCAGTCGCAGGCGTCGGAACAGGCGAGGAAGGAGTGCATCGCGTGGCCGCAGTGGCCGCACGGCATGTCGTGGCTCAGCAGGTGGTTGTTGCCCTGCACGGTGTCCCACATGGAAGTGCCCCCAGAAGAGTCGGTTCCCGATGACGGTAGGACGCTCCGGCCCGTGGGTGAGGGCGAACGTGCCGAAATGGTCCGTTCTGACTACGACGCGTGACCCATCGGGGCCCTGACGCCGTCCAGCCGGGTACGACGAGCGGTCAGGCCTGGCAGACCGGGCACCAGAAGACGGTGCGTGCGGCCAGGACCGTCGACTGCACCGCGGACCCGCAGCGACGACAGGGCAGACCGGTACGTCCGTAGACGTAGTGGGAGTCGACCCGGCGGGGTCGACCGTTCGGTCGCTCACGATCGTCGGGGTCGGTGGTCACGATGCGACCGGCCCGCACGCCGGCGCGCAACAGGACGACGAGGTCGGCC